>Ga0111539_10010048_pt1 | contig 11930 bp, 13 predicted proteins | sample RhiMethybrSRZTD1_FD_79667 | JGI IMG/M metagenome (GOLD analysis project Ga0111539, IMG submission 79667) | Populus rhizosphere microbial communities from Tennessee, USA - Rhizosphere MetaG P. TD hybrid SRZTD1 (version 2) (version 2) | ecosystem: Host-associated > Plants > Roots > Rhizosphere >...
CGGCCGTGCGCGTGCACCTGGCGGGCGAACACCTCGTCGTAGCCGTAGTCGTTGCCGATCGCGGTCACGCCCGCGGGGTCGCCGCTGAGCGCCACGGCGCTGAACGGCTCGCGCTCGCGGTCGAACCGGCCGACCATCTCGCCCGCGACGTGGTGCGCCAGGGCCGCACTGCCACCGTTGCCGGCGACCAGCAGGCGCGCCCCGCGCTCGAGGCGCCGGCGCAGGTCGTCACCCCAGCGCTGGAGGCGGCCGAGCTCGGGGGCCAGGGAGGCCAGGCCCTCCCGTGACGCCGCCAGGTGGGCGCCGAGGGAGCGGGTGTGCTGCAGGGTCATGCGGTGACCGCCCAGGAGGTAGCCGACGAGGGAAGGGATCGCCGCGTCCGCAGCTTCTCGTAGACCTCGAGCGTCGACCGCGCCACGAGGTCCCACGTGAACTCCTGGCGGACGCGGGCTGCCGCTTCGGCGCCCATGTGGACGCGCAGCGAGGGGTTGTCGAGGAGGCGGCCGACGGCGGCGGCGACGGCGTCGGGGTCGCGTGCCGGCACGAGGAGGCCCGTCGACCGGTGGGCGATGCTGTCGAGCAGGCCGCCGACCGCGGAGCCGACGACGGGGACCCCGCAGGCCATGGCCTCGAGCGGCACGATGCCGAACGGCTCGTACCACGGCACGCTCACGACCACGTCGGCCGACCGCAACAGCGCCGGCACGTCCGGACGGGCCACCGCACCGAGGAACTCGACGTGGTCGTGGACGTGGAGGTCGCGGGCCAGGGCGCGCAGGCGCCGGACCTCGGGGTCCGAGCCGAGGGCCCCGGCCGGGGGGCCGCCCGCCACCAGCAGCTCCGTGCCGGGAAGCGCCGGCAGGGCGGCGATCACGTCGTCGATGCCCTTGCGAGGCACCAGCCGGCTGACCACCACGAGGCGGTGGCCTCCCCGCCGCGGCGGGGCGATCGGACCGTCGGGGTGGAAGGCCGTCGGGTCGATGCCGCACGGCACGACGGTCGTGCGGTCGGGCTCGCCGCCGAGGGCGGTGAGCTCGGTCACCTCGTCGGTGCACGTCGCCACGACGTGGTCGGCGTCGCGGAGCAGCTGCGCCTCGACCCTGCACCGGTCGGCCGGACTGGTGTCGGCGACGCCCTGGTGTCGCCTCTTCACCACGCCGAGGGCGTGGAACGTGTGCACGACGGGTGGTGGGTCGGGGAGAGCCCGACGGGCCTGGAGAGCAGCCCAGCCCGACATCCAGAAGTGGGTGTGCACGATGTCCGGCGGACGGTCGGCCCACCGCCGGCGCAGCGCCCGCGAGAACGCCGCCATGTGGTCCCAGAGCTCGTCCTTGGGGAGGGGCGTCGTCGGTCCCGCGACGATGTGGTCGACCCTCACGCCCGGCGCCATGTGCACGCTCGGCGGCAGGTCGGGGGCGTCGGCACGGGTGGACACGGTCACGTCGCACCCCAGGCCGGCGAGGTGGGACGCCAGGGCGGCCACGTGCACGTTCTGCCCACCGGCATCGGCGTGGCCCAGAGCGGCGAGCGGGCTCGCGTGCTCGGAGACGAGCTCGACGCGGAGGGACCTCACGGCGTCGCCACCCGTGGGGGAGGAGCGGGGGCGAGCACGTCGAGCGCGGCGACGACGTCGGCGCCCGTCACCCCCGACAGGCAGACCTGCTCCTCGAGCGGGCAGACCTGGCTGCGGCAACCGGCGCACGGAACGCCCTGGTCGCCGAGCACGACGTGCGGGACGCGCCATGGCCGCCAGCGCTCGAGGGGCACGGTCGGTGCGAAGGTCGCGACGACGGGCGTGCCGACCGCCGCCGCCAGGTGCACGGGACCGGTGTTCCCGCACACGACCGCATCGGCACCGGCGAGCACGGCGCCGAGCTGGCGCAGCGTCAAGCGTCCTCCGAGGTCGATCACATCGGGCGGTTCCCCGAGAAGCGCTTCGGTGAGACGCACTTCTTCCGAACCGCCCGTCACGGCGACGATCCGTCCCGAGGCGGTCACGGCGCGCACCACCTCGCGCCACTGGTCGACCGCCAGCGTGCGGGCCGGGACGCTCGCCCCGGGGTGGACGACGACGTACGCGGCGTCGGTCCCACGGGAGGGGAGCGCGGCGAGCACGTCGACGGGCAGGTGGGCGCCGCCGAGGTCCGCGCGGAGGCGGTCGTCGTCGGGGCCGGGGAAGCCGAGGGCTTCGGTCACCATGAGGCTCCGGCGGACCTCGTGCACCTCGGGGTCGCCGCGGAGCCGGACGTCGAGCAGCGAGCCGGCGTGCTCGTGGCTGACCGCGGCGATGCGGTCGACGCCGGCCCAGCGCAGCAGGAGCGCCAGCGGCAGCGGGCTCTGGTGCGACGAGCCGAGGATGGCGGCGTCGGTCACCCCGAGGGCCCGGACACGATCGACGAGGTGGACGGCGTCGTGCTCGTCGACCGCCATGGGGAGGGGCTCGATCCACGGGGCGTGGAACTCGATCACCCCGGCGACGCCGGGGAGGAGCTCGGCCGCCGTCCGGCCGCGCGGCCCGCACAGCAGGTGGACCGGGCGCCCCGTGGCCGCCGCCGCCCGCACCGCGGGCCCGGTCAGCAGCACGTCGCCCGCGTTGTCGAGCCGGGCGACGAGCACGACGCCGCTCACGGTGCGCCCCCGGCGTGCGGGAGCACCTCGCCGGCGGGCGCCCGCAGCACGAGATCGACGGCGGTGCCGAAGTCGTCGGCGACGCTGGGAGCCTCGGCGATCTCCTCTCGCCGGGTGATCCCGGTCGGCACGAGGATCGACGACGCACCGGCCGCCCGAGCCGCCCCGACGTCGGCACCGATGTCACCGACGACCACGCATCGCTCGACCGGCACCCGGCAGGCGGCAGCCGCGGCGAGGACCATGCCCGGTGCCGGCTTGCGGCACGCACATCCCTCGTCGGGCCCGTGCGGGCACCACAGCACGGCGTCGAACGGACCGAGCAGCTCCGCCATCCGGGCGTTCACGTTCTCGACCTCGTCTCGGGTCAGGAGGCCACGAGCCACGCCGCTCTGGTTGGACACCACCGCCAGTCGGAGGCCGGCGGCGCGCAGGCGGTCGAGTCCGGCGGCGACGCCCGGGAGCGGCTCGACCAGCGCCGGATCGCCGTTGTACGGCACGTCCCGCACCAGCGTGCCGTCGCGGTCGCACAGCACCGCCTCGATCGCCCGGCTCTCCTCCACCCGCGCCGCCTACCCCGGCCTGTGACCCCCCATCCGGAGAAGTGGGCGGCTTGCGGCGACACCCGGTGAAACCGCCTCGCGGGGACGGTGTGAGCGCCCGGAGCGCGGGTAGGCGACCCGCATGACCACGTTCGGCTACACGCTCATGACCGAGGAGCACGGCCCCGGCGAGCTCGTGAGCAACGCCCGCCGCGCCGAGGAGGCGGGCTTCGACTTCCTCGTCTCGTCCGACCACTACCACCCGTGGGTTCCCGAGCAGCAGCACTCGCCCTACGCCTGGTCGGTGCTCGGGGCGGTGGCGGCCGTGACCGAGCGTGTCGGGCTGATGACGATGGTGACCTGCCCCATCATCCGCTACCACCCGGCCGTCGTCGCCCAGAAGGCGGCGACGCTGGGCCTGCTGAGCGACGGGCGCTTCACCCTGGGACTGGGCGCCGGCGAGCGGCTCAACGAGCACGTCGTCGGCAGGGGGTGGCCGGCGGCGTCGGTCCGTCACGAGATGTTGACCGAGGCGATCGAGATCATCCGTCTCCTGTGGGAGGGGGGCTACGTCGATCACCGGGGCACGCACTTCTCGGTCGAGGACGCCCGCGTGTTCGACCTCCCCGACACGCCGGTACCGATCGCCGTGGCGGCCAGCGGGTCGGAGTCGGTGCAGCTCGCGGCCCGCCTCGGCGACGGCATCGTCGCCACCGAACCCGACGCCGAGCTGGTCGACGAGTTCCGGCGGGCGCACGGGGGCCGCGGGTCGACGTGGAACCAGATCCCCATGTGCTGGGGTGCCGACGCCGACAAGGCGCTCGAGCGTGCCCACCACTCGTTCCGCTGGTCTGCGCTCGGCTGGAAGGTCCAGGCCGAGCTGCCCAACCCGGTGAACTTCGACGCCGCCGCCGCTCAGGTCCGCCCCGAGGACCTGAGCCCGACGATCCCGACCGGCCCCGACGTGCGGCCCTACCTCGACGCGGTCGAGAAGGCCGCGCGTGCCGGCTACGAGAACATCGCCCTCCTGCAGATCGGCGACGACCAGGACGGCTTCTTCCGCTTCTGGCAGGACGAGCTCGGCCCCGCCCTGCGCGAGCGCGACGGGTGACTCGGCCTGGGGCGTTTCCTCCCGGACGCCCGGGGTAGGCGACCTCCATGGCCCCAGAGACCAGGACGACGACCGATCACGACGAGGTCGGGGGGCGGTGGGAGGCATGACCGAGCTCGCCTACGCCCTGTCGAGCGAGGAGCACGACGCGCGCACCCTCGTCGCCACGGCCCGGCGCGCCGAGCAGGCCGGCTTCCGCTCGGTGTGGATCTCCGACCACTACCACCCGTGGATCGACCGCCAGGGCGAATCCCCGTTCGTGTGGTCGGTGATCGGCGGCATCGCCGCCACCACCGGCCTGCGGGTCACGACCGGCGTGACCTGCCCCACCACCCGCATCCACCCGGCGATCCTCGCCCAGGCCACCGCCACGTCCTCGAACCTCCTGCCCGAGGGTCGCTTCGTGTTCGGCGTCGGCAGCGGCGAGGCGCTCAACGAGCACATCCTCGGTGACCGGTGGCCGCCGCCCGACGTGCGGCTGGCGCAGCTGGCCGAGGCGATCGCGGTGATCCGGGAGCTGTGGACCGGCGAGACCGTCACCCACCGGGGCGAGCACTACACCGTCGAGAACGCGCGCATCTACACGACGCCGTCGGGCGAGATCCCGATCGTGATCTCCGCCTTCGGCCCGAAGGCCCTGCGGCTCGCCGCCGAGCACGGCGACGGCTGGATGACCACCGGTCCCGATGCGGACATGCTGTCCGACTACCGGGCCGCCGGCGGCAAGGGCAAGGCGTACGGTGCGATCAAGGCGTGCTGGGGCGAGGACGAGGACGCGGCCCGGAAGCTCGCCCACGAGATCTGGCCGACGAGCGGCGTCCCGGGCCAGCTCCACCAGGACCTGCCGACGCCCACGCACTTCGAGCAGGCCGCGTCGAACGTGACGGTCGAGCAGGCGACCGAGGGCACGCCCTGCGGGCCCGATCCCGACCGCTACGTCGAGGCGTTCCGCCCGTTCGCCGAGGCCGGCTTCGACGAGGTGGCGATCACGCAGATCGGGCCGGACCAGGAGGGGTTCTTCCGCTTCTACGAGCGCGAGCTGCGCGACCGGCTCGCGGGATGACCAGGAGGACGACGACGTGCGCGCCGTGACATGGCAGGGCATCGAGGACGTCCGTGTCGAGGACGTGACCGATCCCGTGATCGAGGAGCCGACCGATGCGGTCGTCGAGATCACCTCGACCGCGATCTGCGGCTCCGACCTCCACCTCTACCGCCCGCTGGCCCCGTTCATGCAGGCGGGGGACGTCCTCGGCCACGAGCCGATGGGCCGCGTGGTGGCCGTCGGCGACGACGTGCACCAGATCGCGGTCGGGGACCGGGTGGTCGTCCCGTTCAACATCTCGTGCGGGGCGTGCTACATGTGCGACCGCACGCTGTTCGCCCAGTGCGAGACGACCCAGGTCCGCGAGCACGGCAAGGGTGCCTCGCTGTTCGGCTACACCAAGCTCTACGGCCACGTCCCCGGGGCCCAGGCCGAGCTGCTGCGGGTGCCCCAGGCCCACTTCGGGCCGATCAAGGTGCCCGACGGGCCGCCCGACGAGCGCTTCCTGTTCCTGTCCGACGTGCTGCCCACGGCCTGGCAGGCGGTGGCCCACGCCGACGTCCCGGCGGACGGGGCGCTGGCGGTCATCGGGCTGGGCCCCATCGGGCAGATGGCGTGCCGCATCGCCCGCCGGCAGGGCATCGAGCACGTGTTCGGCGTCGACTTCGTCCCCGAGCGGCTCGCCATGGCCGAGCGGCACGGCGCCGAGGTCGTCGACGCGACCGCGACCGACGACGTCGGCGAGGCGCTGCGGGCGCTCACCGGCGGACGGGGCCCCGACGGCGTGATCGACGCCGTCGGCATGGAGGCGCACGGCGCCCCCGTGGCGGGCGCGATGCAGCGGGCCGCCGGCCTGTTGCCGAAGGCGATCGGCGAGCCGCTGTCGAAGCGGGCCGGCATCGATCGTCTCACCGCCCTGCGGACCGCCATCGACGCCGTGCGGCGGGGCGGCACGCTCTCGGTCGTGGGCGTCTACGGCGGCGCCGTGGACCCTCTCCCGATGCTCGACCTGTTCGACAAGGGCGTGCAGATCCGCATGGGCCAGGCCCACGTGAAGCGCTGGACCCCCGAGATCCTGCCGCTGCTCGAGCGCGACGACGACGTGCTCGGACTCGACGACTTCGTGACCCACACGATGCCCCTGGCCGAGGCCCCCGCCGCCTACGCCATGTTCCAGGCGAAGCGGGACGGGGCGATCAAGATCGTGCTGCAGCCCTGAGCCCGCACCGGGCGCGCCGGGTGGGGACGACGGGTCTGCCGTGCCCATCGGACCGCATCTCCGTCGTCGTGGCGTCGCGCGACCGGCGCGCCGATCTGGCGCGCACGCTGCCCTGCCACGAGGCCTCGGTGATCCTCGTGGACAACGGCTCGTCGGACGGGACCGTCGCGTTCGTCGGTGCCACCCTGCCCGACGTCACCGTGGTGTCGCTGCCGACCAACCGTGGTGCGCCCGCGCGCAACGTCGGCGTCCGGCTGGCGGACACGCCCTACGTGGCCTTCGCCGACGACGACTCGTGGTGGGAGGCGGGCTCGCTCGCTCGCGCCGTCGAGGTGCTGGACGCCCATCCCCGAGCCGCCGTCGTCGCCGCCCGCGTGCTCGTCGGGGCCGACGACGTCGAGGACCCCATCTGCGCGGCGATGGCCGCCACCCCGCTCGGTCGAGCGGCCGACCTGCCCGGCCCGTCGGTGCTGGGCTTCCTGGCCTGTGCGGTCGTCGTGCGCCGGTCGGCCTTCCTCGATGTCGGCGGCTTCGACGACGTCGTGTTCTTCGGCGGCGAGGAGGAGCGGGTGGCGCTCGATCTGGCCGCCGCGGGGTGGGGCATGGCGTACGTGCCCGAGCTCGTCGTGCACCACCACCCGTCGCCGTCCCGCGACCCCCGCGCCCGCATGGCCCAGGACCAGCGCAACCGCCTGCTGGTGGCGGTGCTCCGCCGACCATGGGGTGTCGTGGCCCGGGAGGTGGCGAGCGTCGCCCGCTCGGGTCCGGTGGGGCGGGCTGCCGTGCTGGCCGCCGTCCGCCGATCACCGCACGCGCTCCGCGCCCGGCGCCACCTGCCGGCGGCCGTGGAGGCCGGCCGGCGCGCCATCGACGGGTCCGGCTGACGGTCCTGCTCGCCGGCCGGGCCACGCCGACCGGACCTCGCGGCGGGCCGGTCGAACAAATCGCCGGCACCTTGTTTGCCCCCGGCACCGTGGGTAGATGCGGCCAGCACGAACGAGGAGGTGCCGCCGTGGCAGACGAGACGATCACCGACGATCGCACGACCAGGGACAAGGCGACCGACGTCGCCACCACCGCCAAGGACGAGGTGCGAGGTGTCGCCGACGACGCCCGCAGCGAGGCGTCGGCGGTCGTGTCGGAGGCGGGCACCCAGGCCCGCCACCTGGCGGACGAGGCCCGCATCGCGCTGCACCGACAGGCGTCCGACGGCACCAGCCGCGCCGCCGGCGCGGTCGACCAGCTCGCAGGGCGCCTGCGCGCGCTCGCCGACGGGGACACCGAGCAGGCGGGTGACCTCCGCCGCTACGCCCAGGACCTGGGGGACCGGCTCGGCAGCGTGGCCGGACGCATGAACGACCGGGGGCTCGACGGCGTCGTCGACGACGTGCAGCGCTTCGCCCGCCGCCGGCCCGCTGTGTTCCTGGCCGCCGCCGCCGGCGCCGGCTTCGCCGCCGGCCGCTTCTTCCGCGGGGCGAAGGCCGAATCCGAGGCGTCGTCCGGCTCGAACGGCAACGGGTCGTCCGGATCGGGCGCGACCCCTGTCGGCATGGCGGGCTCGAGCGGCGTGATCTCGTCGAGCCAGGGTGTCGCCGGCGCCCCGACGACCGCCCTGCCCCCGACACCCGACCCCTTCGTCGACGAGCAGGCCCGGGCCGCCGAGCTCAGCGGCTTCCGCACCGAGCCCGGGGACACCGGCGCCGAGCGGGCAGGACCCGGGGGCGGCACCACGCCGGCGCCGACGCCGCACGGCGGCGCCACCGGCACCTCCGGCGACGCCGCTCCCGGCGCCGGTGGTGCGCCGTGAGCGGCTACGACACCGGCGACCTCGATCGCCGGTCGACGTACGCGAGCAGCGTGGGCGACACCGGCGCCGAGGACGCGTCGCTGGGCGAGCTGTTCAGCTCGCTCACGACCGATCTCAGCCAGCTCGTCCGCTCCGAGATGGAGCTGGCCCGGGTCGAGATCCGCGAGGAGGCCAGCAAGGCGGGCAAGGCCGCCGGGATGCTCGGCGGCGGGGCGCTCGCCGGCTACCTCGCCCTCATCCTGCTGTCCTTCGCGGCCGCCTGGGGCCTCGCCGAGGTGGTGGACGCCGGCTGGGCGTTCCTCATCGTCGGGCTCGTCGTCGCTGCGGTCGCCGCGGTGCTCGCCCTGACCGGCAAGAAGCGCCTGCAACAGGTGCACCCCGTTCCCGACCAGACGGTCGACACCCTCAAGGAGGACGCCCGATGGGCAAGAGCGCAAGTGAAGTGAGATCCGAGATCGCGGACACCCGCCAGGAGATGTCCACCACGATCGACGCCATCGCCGACCGCACGAGCCCGGGGCGCATCATCCAGCGCCGACGGCAGCGGATGAGCGACGGCTGGCGCTCGGTGCGCGAGCGGGTCATGGGCCGGGCCGAGGACACGTACGGTTCGGCCGACGACACGGCCCACGGCGTGACGGACAGCGCCCGCGACACCGCCGGCACCGTCGTCGAGGGCGCCCGCCAGGCGCCGGGGAAGGTGCTCGAGCAGACGCAGGGCAACCCGATCGCTGCCGGGCTGATCGCCTTCGGCGGAGGGTTGCTCGTGGCGTCGCTGATCCCGCCGAGCGAGGTCGAGCAGCGGGTGGCCGGGCAGGTCGCCGAGAAGGCGGAGCCGCTGCGCGACGAGCTCCAGCGGGCCGGCCAGGAGGTCGCCGAGGACCTGAGGTCGACCGCCCAGGAGGGCGCCGAGCAGGTGAAGCAGCGGGCGTCGGAGGCCGCCGGCACGGTGCAGGAGGACGTCCGCTCGTCCGCCGGCAGCGTGAAGGACGAGGCCCGCAGCACCTCCTGAAGCGTACGGGTGCGGCGCCGCCCGCCGGCGGCGCCGCATCGCCCGACGTCCATCGCCACACCCCCGAACCGAGAGGCACCCGACCATGTCCTTCAACCCCCTCGAGCAGGCGGGGATCCCCGTCGACGAGCAGTTCCGCAACTGGTCCGAGCTCAACGTGACGCCCTACGACAAGGCCACGGTCGACCCCTACACCCGCACGCGGGTGATCCTGATGAACGGCATCGAGGTCGAGTCGATCATCTTCTCGCACCAGTTCGCCCGCCACACCGACCACCCCGAGCTCAAGCGGGCGCTGGCCACCAACCGCCGCGTCGACGCCCAGCAGCAGAAGGCGGTCAACGGGCTCAACCCCGGCGACCAGAACCCTCTCGAGACCACGGTCGGCTACGAGCAGGTGGCCGTCGACCTGACGGCGTGGCTCGCGCGCCATGAGCCCGACCCCATGATCAAGCAGGCGCTCGACTTCGCGCTGCTCGAGGACTTCGACCACCTCTACCGGTACTCGAACCTCTACGACCTGCTCTACGGCGGTCACGCCGACGAGATCACCCAGCACCTCACCGAGATCACGCCCGGGCGGCCGACCATCGTCGAGCACCGGCACCCGCACGACGAGGTGCGCACCCACTTCGAGACCCACACGGTCGATCCGCTCACCCGCATGCACGTGATGACCATCACGGCCGCCGAGCAGCAGACGATGAACTTCTACATGAACCACGGGTCCGACTGGATCGAGCCGATCGCCCGCGGCCTCTACGCCGAGATCGCCCTGATCGAGGAGCAGCACGTCACCCACTACGAATCGCTGCTCGACCCGCTGGACTCGTGGCTCGCCACGTGGGTGGCCCACGAGTACAACGAGGTCTACCTGTACTGGTCGATGCTGCAGCACGAGAGCGACCGGCGCATCAAGGCCCTGTGGGAGCTCCACCTCAACATGGAGCTGGGGCAGCTGCAGGTCGCCTGCGACTTCATGCGGCGCCTCGAGGGTCGTGAACCCGCCGAGATGCTGCCCGGGACGCTGCCCGACACGCCCGTCACGTTCGAGCCCAACAAGGACTACGTCCGCCGGGTCCTGGCCGAGCAGGTCGACCTGCGAGCCGACGGGACGGACTACGTGCCGGTCGGCGACCTGCCTGCCGACCACCGGTACTTCACCTACCAGGACACCGTCAACGAGGGCGGCGCTCCCAGCGAGCAGGTGATCGACGAGGCGCGCGCCCAGAAGGGCCGCGAGTACCGCGACGAGACCGAGGGCGAGAGCCCCGTGCCCGACCTGCGTGAGCCCGCAGCCAGCCGCTGACCGGCCCGCAGACCAGAGGAGAGACGACGATGCCGACCCTGATCCCCACGGCCGAGAGCGGAGCCCGGGCGGTCCCCGTGGGCCTGACCCACGTCGACCCCGCCCAGGTGCTGCTCCCGACCGAGCACGAGGCCTTCCTCGGCGGCACGGGCCTCAACGGCCCGTTCGTCGCCGACCTGCTGAGCGACATGACCGCCCACGAGCGTGGCGGTGTCGCCCTCTACCGCTCGGTCGGCGGCCGCACCAACAACCCGGTGCTGAAGCAGAAGTACGGTCACTTCGAAGACCAGACCGTCGAGCACGTCGAGGTGCTCGAGGCGCTCGTCGGCCGGCTCGGTGGCGACCCGGGCTACGTGAGCCCGGCCGCCCGGGCGACCGAGAAGGCGGGGCTCGGCCTGATCGAGTCCACGTTCCTGCTCGGCGGGTCGGTCGACCTCATGACGCAGGAGCTGGTCATGCTCGACGCCGTGCTGCTGGCCGAGGCCAAGGACCACGCCAACTGGTCGGGCCTGGCCCAGCTCGTCGACGTCATGCCCGAGGGCGAGGTCCGTGACGCGGTGCGCGAGGCCGTCGAGCGGGTCGAGCCCGAGGAGGACGAGCACGTCGGTTGGGCGCAGCACATGCGGACGAAGCTCATCAGCGCCCAGGTCCGCAGCGGCGCGGTGCAGAGCATGACCGCCAAGGCGGAAGAGATGGTCGCTCGCGTCCAGGGGCTGTTCTCGTGAGCGAGCCGTCGACCTTCGGCGATCCCGAGGTGCCCGAGGCCGACGCGCTCGACCAGGAGCGCGAGGTCGAGCCGGAACCGGGGGACGACGAGCCCACGAGCGACCCCGAGGTCGACGAGGGCGACGCGCTCGACCAGTCCCGCGCCGTGCCGCCGCCCGACTGAGCGACGGCCGCCGCCCGCGCCCTCCCCCCGGACCGCCGCCGGGGGGGAGGCGCCTACTCCGCCCGCCCGCGGGGCGTGCGGGTCGGGTCGGGTCCGGGATCGTGGACGTCGGCGGTGTCGCTGTCCTCGAAGGCGGCGAGCAGCGCCTCCTCGAGGTCGAGCTCGCGCTGCAGCGCCCGCACGATCTCGTCGTCGATCTCGCCGTCGTCGCGCAGCCGCAGCAGCGCGGCGCGTTCGGCCGCCATCATCTCGCCCCGCACGCGGCGGTACGCCACCGTCGGTGCCTCGCGACCGTCGGCGTCGGCGGACTCCCATGTCGCCAGGGCTCGTTCGGCAGCGACCCGGCGCAGGGCGTCGAGGGCGGCCTC
>Ga0111539_10010052_pt1 | contig 11929 bp, 12 predicted proteins | sample RhiMethybrSRZTD1_FD_79667 | JGI IMG/M metagenome (GOLD analysis project Ga0111539, IMG submission 79667) | Populus rhizosphere microbial communities from Tennessee, USA - Rhizosphere MetaG P. TD hybrid SRZTD1 (version 2) (version 2) | ecosystem: Host-associated > Plants > Roots > Rhizosphere >...
CAACGGCCTCGAGGCCGATCTTCCGGTCGGGTTCATCCCGGGAGGCTCGACGAGCGTCTTCCCCCGCGCTCTCGGTGTGCCGCGCGACCCGGTCGCCGCAGCTCGTGCGCTCGCGGCCTCGCCAGCCGAGCGGCGCATCTCGGTCGGTCGCGTCAACGGCAGGCGCTTCACCTTCAGTGGCGGCTTCGGGATCGACGCAGAGCTCGTCCGCCGCGTCGACGCGCTCGGCCGGGCGGCTGGCAAGCGAGCGAACGACCTCGCCTTCGCCCGGACGCTCGCGGGGATCTTCGCCGAGAGTCGTGCGCGCTTCGCGCCGGTCATGGAGGTGGAAGGGCTCGGTCGGGTCGCGTTCGCGCTCGTTGCCAACGGCCACCCGTACAGCTACGTCGGCCGAGTGCCGCTGCGCATCGCGCCGAAGGCGAAGTTCGAGCTCGGGCTCGACCTCGTCGCCCCACGGGAAATCAAGGCGAGGAGGCTGCCCCAGGTCGCCGCCTGGGCTCTGGCCGGGAAAGGGCAGCAGCGTTCTCCCCACGTCCTCTATGTGCACGATGCCGACGAGCTTGTCGTCCGCGCGGACCGGCCGATGCCGCTCCAGGTGGACGGCGAGGACCTCGGCGACGTCGAGGAGGCGCACTTCGAAGCGGAGCGGTCGGCGCTCAGGGTGCTCGTGCCGGAATAATCCCGGCATGGCCCAGGTGGTTCCCGCCGAAGGGGACATGCGGAGGGTGATCGGGGACGGGGAAGCTCAGCCGGACGGCGAGGTCGACGGCCTCACCGACCAGGATCTGCTCGAGCTCTACCGTGCGATGGTGCTGCTGCGGACCTACGACGAGCGCTCCGTCGTCTACCACCGCCAGGGGCGCATCGGGACCTACGCGATTTTCTGGGGACACGAGGGAATGCAGGCGGGCTCGTTTCACGCTCTCGACCGCGGCGACTGGATCTTCCCGTCCTACCGGGAGTCTGCGATCGGCCTCCTCCGCGGCATGCCGCCCGAGACGGTGCTCGCCTGGTGGCGAGGTCACCCAGCAGGCTGGTGGGATCCGCGGGAGTACGGCGTCGCCTCGATCGCGGTGCCGATCGCGACCCATGTGCCGCACGCGGTCGGCTTCGCCTGGGGGAAGAAGCTCCGCGGCGAGCCCGCGTGCGCGATCGCGTACTTCGGCGACGGGGCGACCTCCGAAGGCGCGTTCCACGAAGGCGCGAACTTCGCCGGCGTGATGCGGGCGCCGGTGGTTCTCTTCTGCAACAACAACGGCTGGGCGATCTCGACGCCGGTCGAGGCCCAGACCCGCGCCGCGACACTCGCCGACAAGGCGGCCGGATACGGGATGCCCGGAGTACGCGTGGACGGCGGCGACGTGCTCGCCGTCTACGAGGCGACGCGCGAGGCGGTCGCCCGGGCGCGGGCGGGAGAGGGGCCGACCCTCATCGAGGCGGTCACCTACCGCTGCGCGCCGCACGCGACCGCGGACGACCCGAGCGCCTACATCGACCCCGAGCGAGTCGAAGCCGAGCGCGCCAACGAGTGCGTCGGCCGGTACGAGCGCTACCTGCGTCGGCTGGGGCTCCTCGGCGACGACCTCGTCGAGTCGATCGCCGCCGACGCGAAGGAGGCCATGCGGGCCGGGATCGCCGCCGCGGAGGCGCTGCCCGAACCCGACCCCGACCTGGTGACGAGGAACGCCTATGCCGAGTAGGACTCTGGTCGAGGCGGTGAACGACGCGCTTCACGTCGAGATGGAGCGCGACGAGAGCGTGATGGTCATGGGCGAGGACGTCGGGCGCGCAGGCGGAGTCTTCCGGGCGACCGCCGGCCTGCTCGACCGCTTCGGGCCGGACCGCTGCGTCGACACGCCGCTAGCCGAGGCCGGGATCCTCGGGACCGCGGTCGGTCTCTCGATGGCCGGCTGGCGGCCGGTCTGCGAGATGCAATACGAGTCCTTCAGCTACCCCTGCCTCGACCAGCTCATCTGCCACGTCGGCCGTTACCGTTGGCGGACGAACGGGGCGATGGAGTTCCCGATCACGATCCGCATGCCGACGGGCGGCGGCGTCAAGGCGCCGGAGCTCCACGAGGATTCGCCCGAGACCTACTACGTCCACACCCCGGGGATCAAGGTCGCGATCCCGTCGACGCCCTCCGACGCGAAGGGACTCCTGGCGGCGGCGATCCGCTCGCCGGACCCGGTCGTCCTCATGGAGCCGAAGGTGCTCTACCGCAGCCCGCGCGAGGACGTGCCCGACGGCGAGCACATGGTTCCGCTCGGCAAGGCGCGCATCGCGCGCGAGGGCGACGACGTCACGCTCATCGCCTACGGCGGCATGGTCGCGGTCGCCGAGCAGGCGGCTGACGAGCTCGAGGCGAGCGCGGAGGTGGTCGACGTCCGCACGCTCAAGCCGCTCGACGAGGAGACGCTCCTCGCCTCGGTCGCCAAGACCGGGCGGGCGGTGATCGTGCAGGAGGCGCCGCGCGTCGCCGGCTTCGGGGCCGAGATCGCGGCGGTGCTCGCGGAGAAGGCGATCCTCGACCTGCGCGGCCCCGTCCTTCGCGTGACGGGCTACGACGTCCCGTTCCCCTTCTGGTCGATCGAGGAAGAGCACATCCCCTCGCCCGCGCGGGTCGTGGAGGCCGCCGAGAAGCTCCTCCGCTTCTGATGGCCTACGAGTTCAAGCTTCCCGACCTGGGCGAGGGCGTACGCGAGGGCGAGATCGCGCGCTGGCTGGTCGAGGTCGGGCAGGAGATCGCCGAGGACGATCCGCTCGTCGAGATCCAGACCGACAAGACGACCGTCGAGATCCCCTCCCCCGCTGCGGGCAAGGTCGCCCAGATCCTCGTTGGCGAGGGCGAGCTCGTCCCGGTCGGCACGCCTTTGGTCTTGATCGGCTCGGACGGCGAGGCGCCCGCTCGCGCGCCCGAGAGCGAGAAGGTGCAGGCGACCCCGCTCGTCAGGCGAGTCGCGGAGGAGCTCGGCGTCGACCTGGGCACCATCAGGGGCACAGGCTCCGGCGGGCGTATCACCGAGGACGACGTGCGCGGGACGGTAGGCCCGGCCGAAGGGGAGCGGCGCGAGCCGCTGCGAGGCATCCGGCGCCAGATCGCCGAGCACCTGACCCGCTCGCATCGCGAGGTGCCTTCGGTCACCGTCGTCGAGGAGTGCGACTTCACGGCGCTCTCGCACGCACGCGGCGAGCGCTCCTACCTGCCCTACCTCCTCGCGGCGGCCGTCGAGGGGCTGAAGGCCTACCCGGAGCTCAACGCGACTCTCGCCGGGAACGAGATCGTCTACTGGGAGCGCTATGACATCGGGCTTGCCGTGCAGACCGACGAGGGACTCGTCGTCCCGGTCCTGCGCGCGGCCGACGAGAAGTCTCTCGACGAGCTCGGAGCCGAAGCGGCGCGCCTGGCTGAGGGCGCTCGTGGGGGGACGCTGCCCGCCGACGAGCTGCGCGGCTCTACGTTCACGGTCACGAGCGCGGGACGGCTCGGCGGGCTCTTCGCGACGCCGCTCGTCAACTATCCGGAGGTCGCGATTCTCGGCCTTCACCGCATTGGCCCGCGTGCCGCCGTCGTGGACGGACAGGTCGTGCCCCGCGAGCTCGGCTGGCTCTCCTGCACGTTCGACCATCGTGTGGTCGACGGCGCGCGAGCGAGCGAGTTCCTCCTCGCGGTCATCGAACGCCTCCAGTCTGCCTGAATCCGTTTCCGCCGCGACCGCGTAGGTCCGGCAAAGGTCTTTCACCGCCGCAGCGGGAAGGGAGGCAGGCATGCACAGAGGGATTCGGCTGTGGGTCGCAGCGACCGTCGCGCTGCTCGTCGCGAGCGGGGTCGCCATCGCCGCCGTCTCGATGAACTTCAACTCGCCGATGGAGGGCGCGCAGGAGGCGCCGGTGCCGAGGGACACGCAGGCGCGCGGGAACGCCGTCTACAAGCTCTCGGCCGACGGCACTCGCGTCCAGTACAAGGTCATCGTTGCGAACATCGAGAACGTCTTCATGGCCCACATCCACATGGCGCCGCCAGGCGTCTCCGGCCCCATCGTCGTGTGGCTCTACCCGAGCACCACGCCGGGCATCATGGCCCCGCTCGGCGGGGGCCGCATCGACGGCGTGATCGTTCAGGGATCGTTCGGGACGTCCGACCTGGTCGGTCCTCTGGCGGGCCATCCGCTCTCCGAGCTCGTCGATCTCATGCGGAGCGGAGGCGTATATACGAACGTCCACACGAACGACGGCGACCTGGTCGTGAACGAGGGCCCGGGCGACTTCCCCGCGGGCGAGATCCGCGGTCAGATCATGGAGAACGGGCCCAGCTAAGGGGCTGAGCCCGAAGCGCGTCGATCAGGAGAGATCGCGATCCGGGCTCGGGAGAGGGGCCGATGGGCGGCGGGGAGAGGGAGGGGCGTGACCCGCCGCCCTAGGGTCCGCTAGGCGACTGCGGGTTCGGCCTCCTGCGGGTCGAGATAGGGGGCGAGCATGCGCTCGATCTGGGGGGCGCTCACCCGTCCTTCCAAGCGCTCGACGGGCCGTCGATCCTTCAGGAGGACGAGCGTCGGGACCTGGGTGACGCTGAGCCGCTCGACCCACTCGGGTGATGTGGCGACGTCGATTCGGGAGATCCGCAGGCGCTCTCGCTCCTTGCGGGCGAGGTGGGCGAGAAGGCTCTCCATCCGCCGTGCGGGCCCGGACGTCTCCTGGGTGAAGAAGAGCAACGTGGGGGTGCGGGTGGTCTGAGGCAAGAGCGCTCCGGTTTCCTGGTGCTGGAAGGATTTCCCTCCTCGTGAGCAGGAGAAACCCTGGAGTTGGGTATCGGGTGGGGTATTACGTCGGCGGCGGGGGCTGCGAAGGCGCCTGGCCGGCGCGCGAGGGTCGCGAACGGTGGTGGCTAGACTGGGTGCGATGGAGCTCTTCGACTGGTACTGGCTGGGCGTGAGCGCCGGTCTAGGCGTCGCGGCCGGCACGGCGGCGGCCTGGGTCCAGTCCGCCGGTCCACGCGTCCTCGGCGCGATCGCGTTCGCGATCGCCGCACTGGTCGGGATCTTCGTTGCGTTCTTCGTCGCCGGCTGGGGTCCGGCGGTGTGGGCGGCGGCGGCGACGGCCGCCTGGATCGCGCTGCGGCGGCTCGTCCGCGCTGCGTTCCCGGCCGCGTTTCTCGCGTTCGCGTTGCTCGCGTTCATCCCGTTGGTCGGCTACCTCGAGGCCGTGACGGCACCGCTGGTGGGCGGGCGGCTCCGGCGCCGCGCGGGCGAGAAGTACGCTGGCCTCCGAGTTCTCGCCAAGGACTAGTGCCTCTCCAGGCAATCAATGCCAGCCACTCTGGCGGCTGCAAAGCCGCTCAGGGCGTCGTCCTCGGTCGGCCGCGTATTCGCGATACGCGGCCTCCCTGCGTTCTCCCCCCGAGCACTTTTCGCTCGCCAGAGCGGGGGCACGACTACCTGAAGGGGCACTAGCGCCGATGAGGAAGCTCGTCCTCGCCGTCATCGACGGCCTCACCCCGGCCATGCTGGAACGGGCGCTCGGGGAGGGCCGGCTTCCGGCTCTCTCGGTTCTGCGGAAAGCCGGGTCCTATGTCAGGGGCACGACGACCTTCCCCTCGGTCACCCCGGTCTGCCTGACCTCGATCGCCACGGGTGCCCACCCCGACACGCACCACATCCCGCATCTCGTCTGGTACCACCGCCGCGAGCGCCGAGTGGTCGAGTACGGCTCGTCGTTTTCGGCGGTGCGTGCGGCCGGAGCGCGGCGCTCCCTCCGAGACTCGGTCTTCGCAATGACGCACGAGCACGTCTCGCCCCGGGCGCTTACGGCCTTCGAGGCCCTCGACGACGCGGGGCTCGAGACCGCGGCGATCAACTTCACCTGCTACCGCGGCCGTACGCGGCACCCGATCAAGCTTCCGCTTCGCGCCGGGCGCAACCGCTGGTACGAGGCCGTGTACGGGCCACGCCGGTTCTTCTTCTTCAACCTCTTCGAGTCGGACGTGACCGGCGCGCCGCTGGCGATTCGCTCGAGGCCGGAGGGCTCAGTGGACGCGTACGCGGCGACAATCGGCCGCTGGCTCGTCACGCGCGACGGCTTCGACTTCCTCGTCTTCTACCTCCCGGACTACGACTACGCGTCCCACATCTCGGGACCGGACGCCGCTGTGCAGGCGCTCGAGCGCGCCGACGGCGCAGTCGGCGAGCTGATCGCGGCCGCCGGGGGCTACGAGGCCTTTCTCGACCGCTATGCGATCGTCGTCTGCTCCGACCATGGCCAGACGCACGTCGACCGGGTCGCCACCCTGCAGGACTCCTTCGCCGACCTCGCCGTCTTCACGGGCAAGCGCGGCACCGTGGCGGACGGCTGCGACGCCGTCGTCACCGCATCGAACCGCTCCGGAATGGTCTACGCGCTGGACGGCCGTCCAGCGCGGGAGCTGGCCGAGCGCCTCGACGGCGCCGACGGTGTCGACCTCGCGCTGTTCCTGGAGGACGGCGCGGCAGTCGCCCGCAAGGACGGAAACGAGGTCCGGTTCGCGCCCGACGAGAGCGGCAGCTGGGCGGTCTCGGGAGACGCTGGACTTCTCGTCGGGGACGAGTACCCGAACGCCTACGAGCGCGTCTGGTGCGCCCTCGCGTGCCCGAACGCCGGCGAGGTGATCGTCTCGGCGGCGGAAGGATGGGAGTTCGAGGACCTCGGCGGCCGGCACCACTCCGGAGGCGGAAGCCACGGCTCGCTGCTCGCCGGCGACTCGACGGTGCCAATGCTCTCGGCGGGGTTCGACGACCCGCCGCTGCCGCGGGACGCGCGCATCACAGATCTCGCGCCGCTCGCGCTGTCTCATTTCGGGGTGCAGCCGCCGCCGTCCATGCGGGCGCGCGTCTCGGCCGGTGTCTGAGCCGGCCGAGGAGAGGCAGGCCATGGTCGACGAGCAGCTCGCCGGCCGCGGCATCACAGACGACCGCGTCCTCGAGGCGATGGGCCGCGTGCCGCGTGAGCTCTTCGTCGGAGACCGCGACCGCCGCAAGGCCTATCGCGACATGCCTTTGCGGATCGGCCACGGCCAGACGATCTCGCAGCCCTACATGGTCGCCGTCATCTGCCAGGCGGCGGAGGTGCGGGAGGGCGACAGCATTCTCGACATCGGCACCGGGTCCGGCTATCAGGCCGCTGTCCTTGCGGAGCTCGGCGCGAACGTCCACACGATCGAGCGGATCCCAGAGCTCGCCGAGCAGGCACGGGCACGTCTCGCCGAGGCCGGCTACGAGAACGTGGACGTGCACGTCGGGGACGGGTCGCTCGGCGTCCCGGAGCATGCGCCCTACGACGCGATCGTCGTCGCGGCGGCGGCGCCGGCCATGCCCGAGTCCCTGTACGAGCAGCTCCGCGCGCGCGGCAGGCTCGTCGTCCCGGTCGGCGGACAGGAGGGGCAGCGCCTCGAGGTGATCGTCCGAAGCCCCGAAGGCCCCGCAGTCGCCCGCTCGGTTCCCTGCCGGTTCGTGCCACTCGTCGGGGCCGAGGGCTTCTAGTTTCGCCCCCCACGGTGGGGGAATTCACCCGGGCGATGGACAGGGGTCTTTGCGCGAGCGCGGTCGAATCACGGCCCGTTTGCTATGCCGACATCCGCCTCGGCGTTGTCGTTGACGTTCTCCTCGACGATGAGCTCCGGCGCGTCCTCGGCTTCGACGTCCTCTGCGGCGACCGTGCCCACCGATACCTCCCGCTCCCGGCGTGCGAGATCCTCGAGAGCTCGATCGCCGTCCCCTCCGCGCTCGTCCTGATGCGGCAGGAGCTCGACTTCTACCGCCAGCGCGCGCGGGCTCTCACCGCCGTCCGCGGCTTCCCGGCGCGACGGAGAGGCCGGGCGGTCGGCACGGTCGTCGACCTCGTCTTCGCACCGAACGGAGAGCTGGTCGAGCTCGTCGTGGAGACCGAGGAAGGCCAGGCGGCCGCCGAGGCAGGGCCCGGGCTCGTGGTTGGGCCGGATGCCCTGCGGCCAGCCGTCTAACCTTTCTCTGCGTGGCGACGCAGCCGGAAACTGTGACGGGACGAGCGAGCGCGATCTCGGATGCCGCCGGCGGGGCGCTGCGGCGCCGAGCCAACTGGTACCAGCTCGTCAAGTTCTGCATCGTCGGGGCGACGGGGTACGTGGTCAACCTCGCCGTCTTCGCGGCGCTCGTCCACTGGGCGGACATGCACTACATCCCTGCGGCGATCTGCTCGTTCCTCGTCGCTGTCACGAACAACTACACCTGGAACCGGCTCTGGACCTTCCGGCACCAGCGGGGGCACATCGCCTACCAGGGCCTTCGCTTCCTGGTCGTCTCGACGATCGCCCTCGCAGGCAACCTCGTTTTCCTTGCGATCCTCGTCGGCATCGGCGTGCCGAAGATTCCCGCTCAGGCGATCGCCATCGCGCTCGTCACGCCGTGGAACTTCGTCGCGAACAAGCTCTGGAGCTTCCGACGCCAGCCGCCCGCCTAGGTCTCCTCTTCGCGCTCGCGGCGCTCGTCGTTCCGACCTCGGCCGCCGCCGTGCAGAAGGCGCCCGTCTACGACTCGCACGGCAATCTCACCGGGACGCCGTTCGTCCCCCAGGACGAGCCCGCGCCGGCCGAGCTGACCGACAAGGAGGCGATCGCCGCTGTCCTCGCCTACCCGAAGGTCGCCGACTGGGTCGAGCGCTATCCCACCGATGGGCTGACGAAGCAGGCGACTCTCGATGAGGACGCGGGTACGTGGTCGGTGAAGATCTGGTCAGACCTCCCCGACGCGGGCCAGATCGTCGACGCCAAGGTCGACGACCAGACCGCGGAGGTCACCGAGGCGTGGACCGGGCCGCAGGTCGCATGGAAGATGGCGCGCGGGTACGACGGGGCCTTCGGCCGAGGGATCAACCGGCTCTGGGTGTGGCTCACTTTCTGCGTCGTCTTCTTCGTCGGGCTGGCCGACTTTCGGCGCGTCGCCTCCGTGCGGAACCTCGACCTGCTCGTCCTCCTGTCCTTCTCGGCGTCTCTCTACTTCTTCAACATCGGCGACGTCTTCACGGCGATGCCGCTCGTCTATCCGGCGCTCGCGTATCTCCTCGGGCGGATGATCTGGGTCGGTGTGCGTGGACGGGGTGGGTCGTCCCGGCCGGTCTGGCCGGTGTGGGCCCTGCTCGCGGCCACGGTCTTCCTGATGGGCTTTCGCACCACGCTGAACGTCGTGGACTCGAACGTGATCGACGTCGGTCTCGCGGGGATCGACGGCGGCCAGCGCATCGTCCAGGGCGAGATGCCGTACGGCCACATGCCGACGGACGACGGCAAGGCCTGCGGGCTCCCGGACTCCGAGGGCTACGTCCGCGAGCACGTGCAGACGAACGGACGCTGCGAATCGGCGAACGAACGCGGAGACACCTACGGGCCGGTCAGCTATCTCGCCTACGTCCCCGGCTACCTCGCGGTCGGCTTCGGCGGAAAGTGGAACGGCGGCTCGAGCACGTGGGCCGGCCTGCCAGCCGCGCACCTGACCTCGCTGCTCTGGGACCTGCTCGCGCTGGTCGGCATGGGCGTGCTCGGGCTTCGGTTCGGCGGACGCATGCTCGGGGCGACGCTCGCATTCGCGTGGGCGGCCTACCCCTTCACGCAGTACGTCTCGAGCTCGAACTCGAACGACGCGATCATGCCTGCGCTCCTCGTTTGGGGCCTCGTGTTTCTCACCTCGCCACCGGCCCGCGGGCTCTTCCTCGCGCTCGGCGCGTGGACGAAGTTCGCCGCCCTCCTGCTCCTGCCGCTCTGGGCCTCGTACCCGGACTGGCGCGGCGCCCTCCGGAGCAAGGTCACGTACTTCCTCGGCTTCGTGCTCGGCACCGCAATTGGGTTCTGGATCCTCTTCCTCGAGCCCGATCCACTGCACGCGGCGCGCGTCTTCTGGGACCGGACGTTCGGCTGGCAGCTCTCGCGCTCGTCCCCGTTCTCGATCTGGGACTGGGACCAGTACCCGGGGTACCCGAACCTCCATCATGTCCAGACCGGGCTCAAGATCGTCCTCCTCTTCGGCGCGCTCGCGGTCTACTTCGTGCCGCGCGTGAAGAACGAGCTCCAGGTCGCCGCCCTCTCGGCCGCGCTCCTGATCGGCTTCGAGCTGGTGCTGACGCACTGGTTCTACCTCTACATCCCATGGTTCTTCCCCTTCGTCGCCTTTGCCCTCTTCGCGCCGGCTCTCCTACCGGTCCGTGCGGCCGAGCCGGCCGAGCCGCCCCCCGAGCTTGAGCACGAGCCGAGAGCACTCGTTCCCACGAGCTGAGTCGAACCGCGTCGGGCAGGCGGTCGCGCTCGGGATCGTGCTCGTGACCATCTCGTGGGCGCTTCTGCACACCGGCTTCTGGAGCCGGACGCAGATCATCGACACGCCGGTCTACGAGCGCTACGGCGAGGCGATCCTCGACGGGCAGGTGCCCTACCGGGACTTCGACCTGGAGTATCCGCCGGCCGCGCTGCCGGCCTTCGTGCTCCCCGCCCTGGCGCAGGAGGACGACTACGGCTCCGTCTTCGAGGTCTTGATGTGGGCCTGCGCGGTCGCGGCGATCGTTGCTCTCGGCCTCGCGCTCGCAGCCGTCGAGGCGGGCACCGCCCGGCTCTACTCGGCCATTTGTTTCCTCGCGCTCGCGCCGCTTGCCCTCGGCACGGTGATCCTCTCGCGGTACGACCTGTGGCCGGCTGCGCTCACGATCGCCGCCCTCGCGGCGTTCGTCGGGAGGCGAGAGCGGATCGGCTTCGGAGTGCTCGGGCTCGCGGTCGCAACGAAGATCTATCCGCTCGTGCTCCTCCCGCTCGCGCTCGTCTGGACGGCGAAGCGGCGCGGGACGCGAGAGCTCTGGATCGGTCTCGGGTGCTTCGCCGCCGTGCTCGCCGTCTGCTTCGTCCCGTTTCTGATCCTCGCCCCGGGCGGAGTTGCCCACAGCATCGGCACGCAGCTCGGGCGGCCGCTCCAGCTCGAGAGTCTCGGGGCGTCGCTTCTCCTCGCGGCCGAGCAGCTCGGCATCTACGACGCGACGGTGACGAGCTCGCACGGCTCGCAGAACCTCGCCGGCTCGCTGCCCGACACGATCGCCTCCCTCCTGACCGCGTTCCAGTTCGTCGCCGTCGGGCTCGTCTGGGCGCTCTTCGCCGCGCGCGACCGGGGACGGGAGGGCCTGCTCACCGCGGGCGCCGCAACGGTCGCGGCCTTCGTCGCGTTCGGGAAGGTGCTCTCGCCGCAGTTCCTGATCTGGCTTCTTCCGCTCGTCCCCGCCGTGGCCGGCGCGGGCGGGCTGGCGGCATGCGCGGTGCTTCTTGTCTCCCTCGTCACCACTCAGCTCTGGTTCCCGTTCCGCTACTGGGACGTGGTCGCGCTCGAGCCGGTCGGGTGGCTCGTCCTCGTCCGCGACCTCCTGCTCGTCGCGCTCTACGTGATCCTCTTGGTTGCGCTCAGTCGACAGCGATGCGGAGCGGCTCGCATCGCGTAGCGCGGCCCTCGGCATCGCATTCGACCACCGCGCCCTCGATCCGCACGCCGCCCTCGGCGGGATGGAAGCGCACCGGCATGGCCGTCCGCATCCGCTCGATCGCGAGCTCGGCGCGGACGCCGATGACGGAGTCGTGCGGGCCGGTCATGCCCGCATCGGTGATCGCGGCGGTGCCTCCCGGCTGCACGCGCGCGTCGTTCGTCTGCACATGGGTGTGCGTGCCGATCACCGCGGTCACCCGGCCGTCGAGCATGCGAGCCAGGGCGACCTTCTCGCTCGTCGCCTCGGCGTGGAAGTCCACGACCACGACCTTGGCCTCGCGCCGGGCTTCCTCGACGAGCTCGTCGACGATGAGAAACGGGCTCTGCGGCGGCGAGAGGAAGAGGGCGCCCTGGAGGTTGACCGCAGCGACCGGCGTGCCGTCGGCTGCCGGCTGCACGGTGAGGCCTCGCCCCGG
>Ga0111539_10010054_pt1 | contig 11929 bp, 9 predicted proteins | sample RhiMethybrSRZTD1_FD_79667 | JGI IMG/M metagenome (GOLD analysis project Ga0111539, IMG submission 79667) | Populus rhizosphere microbial communities from Tennessee, USA - Rhizosphere MetaG P. TD hybrid SRZTD1 (version 2) (version 2) | ecosystem: Host-associated > Plants > Roots > Rhizosphere >...
GTGTTCGCGGATCTGGAGGCGCTGGCTACGCCGCAGGCGCTCTTCCAGGCCGTCGCCTGGCGCCGGCGAGGCCGGCCGCGTGGCGTCTCGGACCTGGTGGCCGAGGTCGTCCGCGCGCGCGACGAGGGCCTGCCTCTCGAGGGCGACGATCTCACGCGCGGCGCCGACGAGCTCCTCCCGGCGGTGGTGCTTCTCGATACGCCGCCGCCGGACGAGCCCCTCGTCCTGCGGCTCCACCCCGCGGGCCTCGGCTCGGAGATCCTGCGCCTCGCGGAGACCGGGGAGTACCTCGTGCACGTCCCCGTGCCGCACGCCGTCGCCGGCGTGCTCGTCGCGGACGCGCTGCCGGAGGACGAGCTCGAGGCGGACGCCGGCGACTACGCGCGCTTCCGGGCCGAGCTCATGGCCGCGCTCGCGCGCGCCGGCGTCCCCGTCACGACGCTCGCAACCGCGAGCGCACCGCCTCCACGGCCCGCCTGACCTCGACGTCGCGCCCGAGCCGCCGTTCGATGGCGCCCAGGGCGTAGACGACCGTCGAGTGGTCCCGGCCGAGCACCTCGCCGATCCGGCCGAGCGGCAGGTCGGTCTCCTCGCGGCAGAGGAGCATCGCCACCTGGCGCGCGGTCGCGACGTGGGCCGTGCGGCGGCGGCCGGCGAGATCCTGGAACCTGAGGCCGAACTCGGCGCAGACCTCGTCGCAGATGCGTTGCAGCGTGGGGGAGCCGTTCTTCTGATGCTCGAGCGCGTGGCGTGCAAGGTCGACCGACACCGGAGTCCCCGAGAGCGATGCGTACACCTCAAGCCGCTTGAGCGCGCCTTCCAGCTCGCGGACGTTCTCGCAGCAGTGCTGCGCGAGGTAGTGCGTCAGCTCGACGTCGACGGTGAGGCCCAACGCCTCGGCCTTCCGGCGGACGAGCGCCTGGCGCAGCGCCGGATCGGGCATCTCGATGCGCGCGAGCAGCCCCGCGGCAAATCGATTGCGCAGCGTCTCCTCGATGCCCGGGATCTCCCGCGGCGGGCGGTCGCTGGCCAGCACGATCTGCTTGTGGCCGTCGTGGAGCGCGTTGAACGTGTGGAGAAACTCCTCCTGCGACTTGAGCTTACCCGCGAGGAACTGGATGTCGTCGATGATCAGCGTGTCGATGCCGCGGAAGTGCTGGCGAAAGCGCTCCATGCGATGGCCGCGGAGCGACCCGACCATCTCGTTGACGAAGTTCTCCGCCGAGATGCAGGCGACCGGGCCCCGCTGCCGCTCGACCAGCGCGCGGCCGATGGCGCGCGTGAGATGCGTCTTGCCGAGGCCGGGGCCGCCGTAGACGAGGAAGGGGTTGAAGCGGGCGCCCGGCTGGTCGACCACGGCGAGTGCCGCTCCGTACGCCACCTGGTTGCTGGCGCCGACGACGAACTTGTCGAACGTGTACTGGGACTGCGCCGGCGGTGAGGCCGGCAGCGGCCCGCGCCGCACCTGGATGGGGCCGTGCGCCGGGACGTCGATCGCCCGGTTGACGACGAGCACGATGCTGGCGTCCTCGCCGCTGGCCGAGCTGACCGCGCCCTCGAGCGTGGGCAGGAAGTGCCGTCTCAGCCAGTCACGGAAGAAGCCGCTCGGCGTCTCGAGCGTGAGCGCCCCGGCCTCCCAGGAGGCCGCGCGCAACGGCTCGATCCAGGTCTCGTAGTCCTTCTCGGGCAACTCGCCGCGAATGCGACGCCGCGCCTCGCGCCAGATGGTGTCGAGCATCCACCGACCCCGCTTCGCCCCGACCATCGCCGGGTCCACGAAGATCCCACCGCACTGCGCCCGTCATAACCTGGTAGAGAGATGTCTTCCCCACTGGAGCGCTCTTGCGGCTGCGGCCGCCCACCCGCACACACCACCCGTCCACCGCCGCCTCCTCGTGCCGCAGGAAGCGACCGCGTACCCTTTTCCCCGCCCATCGATTTCTTGAAGTGAGCTACGTTTCGAGAGAGCGATGCATGTACTCCCGTGCGTCGTCGATTGCAAGACCAAAATCGACTTCCGACGCGCGCGCGAGAAAAAAAATCCCGCGCGCATCGTCGCGCGGCGAACGAGAAGCGAACGACGACGACGCGCGCGTCGACGACAACCAAAAAAATTCTCCGCGCGTCCGCGCGCGGCCGAGCGAAGCGAGCCGGGGGAGAAGGCTCCGCGCGGCTTTGCCGCGCGGAGGAGGGGGACAGAGTCCCCCTCAGCTCGGCAAACGCTCGACCGGTGCGCGCGCCGTCGCGTTGAAGTGCTGCAGCGCCTCGGGCAGCCACTCGCGGATCTGCTGCGTGCGCGTCTCGTGACCCGGATGCGTCGAGAGAAACTCCGGCGTGCCGCCGCCGCTCGACGCGCGCGCCATGCGCTCCCAGAATGCCGTCGCCGCCCGCGGGTCGTAGCCCGCCTTCGCCATGAGGATGAGCCCGATGTGATCCGCTTCGGACTCCTGCGTGCGCGAGTAGGGAAGCAGCACGCCGAGCTGCGCGCCGAGGCCGTACGCCGCGAGGAGCAGATTGCCCGACGGCCCGCCGCCGACGGCGGCGCCGAGCACGTTGGCGCCGAGCTCCGTGGCGAGGCCCTGGCTCATGCGCTCGGCCCCGTGGCGCGCGATGACGTGCGCGATCTCGTGCCCCATCACCACGGCGAGCCCGTCGCTGTCCTGCGCCACGGGCAAGATGCCGGTGTAGACCGCGACCTTTCCGCCGGGGAGCGCGAAGGCATTGATCTGCTTCGGGTCGTCGATGACCGCGTACTCCCACTTGTAATCGGATCGTTCCGCGGCGCTCGCGAGGCGCTCGCCGATCCGGCGCACGGGCTCGACGTAACGATCCGACTTGACCGTGGGACTCTTGCTCAGCACCTCGTGGTACGCCTGCGCGCCGAGCTTCGTCTCCTCCTCGGCCGAGACGAGAATGAGCTGGGACCGGTGAGTGAGCGGGGCCTGCGTGCAGGCGACGAGGACGAGAAGTAAGAACGCGACGCTACGACCCATGCTTCGTCGTTAGCAGGGGGTCCCCAGGGCGGCAATCCTGTCCATCCCCGCGTACCTGCAGACTTCTTGACTAGCTTGTGGCTTTCCGTGTACGGCGGCGCAGGTTTTTCCCTGGACGGCCAAAGGAGGGCGTCGTGCGGAAGCTGAAGACACTGGCGGTAGTGTTGGCATCCGTCGTCGCGCTCGGCGGCTGCGCGCTGCGCGATCGTGAATGGGGAACCTGTGCGGTGGCGGGCGCCGTCGTCGGCGCCGCAATCGGCGGTACAGCCGGCGGCGTCATCGTCCAGAACGCGCAGGGTGGCGACGAGGTCACCGACGCGGAGCGCGGCGCGGGCATCGGCGGCGGCATCGTCGGCGGCGCGCTGATCGGCGGGCTCCTCGGTCATGCGATCTGCGATCCTCTGAAGGAAGCGCCGGCTCAGCCCCCACCGCCACCGCCGCCTCCGCCGCCGCCGGCGGCACCGAAGAAGATCGCGGAGCTCAAGTCCGCGCACTTCGACTTCAACAAGGCGACCATCAAGCCCGAGGGCAAGAGCGAGCTCGACCACGCGGTCGCGGCGCTGAAAGCGGATCCGGCTCTGAAGGCGGAGATCGATGGACACACCGACTCCGTCGGCTCGGACGCCTATAACATGAAGCTCTCGGAGCGCCGCGCGAACGCGGCGCGCGACTACCTCGTCTCGCAGGGCATCGACGCGAGCCGCATCACGACGCAGGGGTTCGGCGAGTCGAAGCCCATCGCCAGCAACGACACGGAAGAGGGCCGCGCGCAGAACCGGCGCGTCGAGGTGCTGGCGCAGTAGCGATCCGTCTGCCGCGGCGTGCGCCGGTCGTCCGGCGAACGCCGCGGCTGCTCCTTTCGTGGCCCGGCGCCCGCTGTTAGAGAAAGGCGCGTGTCGCACTTCAGCGCCTGCTTCCTCCTCGTCTTCGCCCAGCTCGCCGTCGGCGGCTTCGTCGCGCTCGCGGTGCCGCCCTTCGGCGTGATCGAGCGTGGCTTCTTCAAATCCAGCGCCGGCGTCTTCGTCGGCTGCGCCGTCGTCTACATCGCGGGACGCATCGCGCTCGTGCTCCGCGCGGGCGCGGTCTCGACGGGCGGCGTCGTCGAGATCGGGCTCTGGATCGCCTTCGCCCTCGCCGCCACCATCTACTTCGCCACGCTGTGGGGCGACGCGGTGCACGCCCGGGCGCGGGCCTTCACGGCGTCGCTCGGGCTCGGGCTCCTCGCCCTCACCGCCAGCGCCAGCGTGCACCGGATCGGGCCCCTCCTATCCCCGGCGACCCTCCTCTATCCCATCTCGTTCACGACGGGGGCGATGGCGCTCGGGGGGGTCGCCGCCGGGATGCTCCTCGGGCACTGGTATCTGATCGACCTCGGCCTCTCGATCGAGCCGATGCGCCGGATCTTCCGCTTCTTCGTCACCATGACGGTGGCCCACGTCGGCATCCTGCTCCTGACGCTCGTCGCCATGGCCCTCATCCCCGGCGACTCGACGGCGGCCGTCTCGACGCTCCTCAACGATCACGCGACGTTACTCGCCGCCCGCTTCGTCCTCGGTCCCCTGGCCGCGCTCGGGCTCGGCTGGATGATCCATCGCACCCTCCAGATCCCCCAGACGATGGCGGCGACCGGCCTCTTCTACATCGCCATCCTGTTCGTGATGGTCGGGGAGATCCTCGGCCGGCTCATCCTTTTCCGTACGTCACTCCCTCTCTGAGCGTGGCGCGGAGCGTCAACGCGCTGCATTTTTGAATGGCCGCATCTTTTTCGTTGACCACCCGCCGGCGGCGGCACTAGAACTCGGAGCAGCGTAAAACGCGCTGACTCGAGACGCCCGTAGGCCGGCCTGTCGCCGGCCCGCGACCAACACAGAGGGGGAGGAACCGCACATGCGTCGTACCGCCGTGCGCAGCGGGCTCTGGCTTGCGTCTGTCCTCGTGCTCGCGAGCGCAGGATCCGCGAGCGCAACAGACGAGCTCATTACCGGAAAAATTCACATCGTGAAGCCGGCCACTCTCGCCAAGATGGTCGCGAAGCCCATCTCGCCGGCACTCTTCAACCTCCCCGCAACCGGTCCCAACGTGGGCGCCGGCAATACGCTCACCATCTTCGACACGGTCGGCGGCAACGAGTCGATCATCGCGTCACTTCCCAATGCCGGGTGGAAGGCGCTCGGCAACCCGCCAGGCTCGACGGGTTTCAAGTACAAGGGCACCGGCCTCCCGGGTGACCCCTGCAAGGTCGCCCTCATCAAGGAGAAGGTGATCAAGTTCGTGTGTAAGGGGTCGGATATCCAGCCGATTCCGCCCTACGTCGGCAACTCCGGCATCGTCCTCAGCATCGACGGTGGCAGCACGCGCTATTGCGCGGAGTTCGGCGGCACGCTCATCAAGAACACGTCGACCATCTTCAAGCGGAAGGATGCCCCGGCACCGGGCGCGTGCCCGGTCCAGGGCACGACGACGACGTCCACGTCGTCCACCTCGTCGACGTCCACGTCTTCGACGTCGTCCACGTCCAGCACGAGCACCAGCACCAGCACGAGCTCGACGTCCTCGACGTCGTCGACCTCCACCTCCTCCACCTCGTCGACCTCCACCTCCTCCACCTCGTCGACCTCGTCGACCTCGTCCACCACGTCGACGTCCTCGACCACCAGCACCACCTCCGCGGGTTGCTGTAACAGCGCCGCGGCCGTCAGCTTCCTGAACGTCGACGCCACGGGCGACTGCGGCGACATCATCACCGCGGGCGGCGCACCCACGGTGAATAACCTCATCTGCTCCGGCCTCTACACCGGCGGCGGCGACAACTCCGTCCCGTTGCCGTTCGCGGTTCCGGACAACAGCTTCGCGATCAGCGCGATCACCTCGTGCACGGGTCAGACCGGTACGCTCGCAGGCACGACCTCCACGCAGACCGGCAGCAACCGGACCTGCACCGGGGCCGGGTGCCTCTTCGGGGCACCGCTCGCCGTGCCGAACACGGCCACCACACCCACGAGCGTCTGCGTCATCAACGCCGCCTCCACGAACGCCGCGGGGACGGTGGTCTGCAACACGGGCGCCACGCAGCTCTCGCTGCCGCTGACGTCGTCCCTCTATCTCACCGGCGACAAGATCGCCGCGCAGGCCGGCATCCAGCCCTGCCCCACCTGCCGCGATCCTGGCGGCGGCTTCGTCTGCACCGGCGGCCCGAACAACGGTTTGGCCTGCACGCCGGGAACGCTCATCGGCCCCGGGACCGGCGACAACGCGTATCCGACCAGCCACGACTGCCCGCCGGATGGCAGCGACTCGATCGGCAGCCTGCCGGTCGCGTTCCTGCTGGACACCGGCACCGTCACCTGGACGGGCACGGTGGCTACCAACGACACAGGCAGCACTGCCAGCAACCAGACTCGCGTCTTCGCGGGATTCTGTCGCGACAAGGCGCTGCCGGGTGGTACGGGCAGCTTCGACGCGGGTGTGGCGGTGGGTAACCAGTTCCAGCAGTGCTGGGAGAACGGCATGGCCGTCAACGGGATGTGCGCCGAGGCCCTCAACGGCGCCGAGAGCTGCGAGCAGAATGCGCAGGGAGCCTTCGGCCCGAACGGCGGCGCCAACCGGACCATCAGGGCCATCGGCAACGCGATGAGCATCCTCGGTGGACCTGCGGGGGGCACGCTCGTCAGCGTGTTCTCGATTCCGCCGACCTTCGATGCCACCATCGACAGCGCAGGGAACCTGCCCGGTCCGGGCGCGGTTTCCATCGTGGGCACGGCAACGCTGTGCTCTGCAGTGAACTGTATGTAGTCCGCTGAAACACCGCGGGGAGCTCGCAACCGAGCTCCCCGCCGGCTTCTCCCGCGGGGCCCGGCGTGAACACGCCGGGCCCCGCGGCGTTTCAGCCTCTCAGTCGAAGACGCGGATGACGCTCACGCGGAGCCCGCGCGACGTCCAGCCCACGTCGAACCCCACGCGCATGCCCTCGCGGAGGCCGTCGACGCGTGGGATGGGACCGATGATGCGGACGGAGGGGTGCTTGAAGTGGTAGGTGCGCCCCGTCGCCTCGCTGGTCAGCGTGCCGCTCTCGCTGCCGTAGAAGACACGCGAGATGACGCCGCGGTAGTAGCTGTCCTGCTGCGGCTCGCCGGCGCTCGGGCTGTCGGACGAGTCGTCGTCGCTCACGCCGGCGCGCCCTGCTCGGCGGCGGCGCTGGCGACGGAGCCGAGGTGGGCCGTCCCGACGCGATCGACGAACGCCGGGAACGTCTCCCCGGGTTTGCGCTCACTCTCGAACAGGCGCGCCAGGGCGGCCACGGCCGCCGGCGCGTCCTCCTCGCGGAACCGGCCGATGCGCTTCCCGATCCGCGCCCGCCCCTCGCCGACCGAGCCGCCGATCAGGATCGAGTAGAAGGGCCGCTCGTCGCCCTCGCGGTCCTTCACCGTGTGCCCGGTGAGCCCGATGTCGCCGACGTGATGCTGGCCGCACGAGTTCGGGCAGCCACTGATCTTGACCGTGAACGGACCGAGCCGACGCGCGAAGTCGTCGCCGGCGGCCGACGGGCCCGTGAGCAGATGGTGCCGGATGCGCTCGGCCATCCCCATCGAGCGGGTGATCGCGAGCGAGCAGTAGTCCATGCCGGGGCACGACACCACGTCGTCGATGGAGCCGGGATCGGGCCCCGCGAGCTCGATGCCGGCGAGCGCCGCGTGGAGCGCCGGGAGCGCGGCCTCGGCGATCCACGGCAGGACCAGGTTCTGGTCGTTCGTGGTGCGGAGCGTGCCGTTCCCGTACTGGCGCGCGAGCCGCGCGACGGCTCGCATCTGGTCGCTGGTGATGTCGCCGAGCGGCAGCTGTACGATGGCCGCGCGGTAACCCCGCTGGCGCTGCGGCCGCGTGTTGGTCTCCCGCCAGTGCTCGAAGCCCGGTGCCTCCGGGGCGGCGGCGGGCGCCGCGGCGGGCTTCGGATCGGCCCACGCGGCGACCGTCTCACGGACCTGCGCTCGGAGCTGCTCGCCGCGCTCCGCCTCGACGCGCGCCGCCTCCGCTTCGATGGCGCCGCGGAACCTCTCGAGGCCGAGCTTCTGCGCGAGGTACTTCATGCGCGCCTTGTTGCGGTTCTTCCGCTCGCCGTGGCGGTGCTGGACGCGCACGATCGCCTCGCACCAGACCAGGAGGTCGTCGGCGGGGATGAAGTCGCGGATGGGCTTCGCCAGGAAGGGCTGCGCCCCGAGCCCGCAGCCCGCGATGAGCGCGAAGCCGCGCGTGCCGCCCTGCTGCTTCGCGTAGAGCCCGATGTCGTTCACCGGCGCCTGCGCGCAGTCGAGCGCACAGCCCTCGACGGCGATCTTGAACTTCCGCGGCAGGGTCAGATTGAGCGGGTTGAAGAGGAAGTAGTCGTGGATCGCACGCGCGTAGGGCGCGACGTCGAACGGCTCGTCGGGCGACGTGCCGGCGTACGGGCAGGCCGTCACGTTGCGTACGCTGTCCGCGCAGGCGCCCCGCGTGGTGATCCCGACGCCGAGGAGCTGCCCGTACATGTCCATGATGCCGTCGACCGGCACCCAGTGGATCTGAACGTCCTGGCGCGTGGTCACGTGCGAGATGCCGCGGCCGTAGCGATCGGTGACGTCCGCGAGCGCGTCCAGCTGGTCGGCCGTGAGGTGGCCGCCCGGCACCTTGATGCGCTGCATGTGGCTCGTGTGATCGAGCTGATAGTAGAGCCCGTACGACAGCCGGATGGGACGCCACTCGTCGGCGGTGAGCTCGCCGCGGCGGAAGCGATCCACCCGCCCGCCGTGGCCACCCAGTGCGGCGCGATGCTGCTCTTCGGTAGGCTTCATCGGGAATCGCCTGCGAGGCGAAGCGGATTATGAGAGCGTCGAGGACGGCAAGTCAACGCGCGCCGGCGAGGACGCCGTCGTCGCCGAGCCCATCCCAGGAGAGGCCCTTGAACGGCGGACACTCGGCCGCGAGCGCGTCGAAGACCCGTGCCGCGCTCTCCACGGCCGTCTCGCCGCCGAGCGCGGCCAGGAGCTGGGCGAGCAGCTGCCATCCGGGACGCGCGTCGCCGGGGGGCGCGACCGCGCGCACGAAGCGCTGCACCCGGCCGGCGTGGTTCGTGAAGGTCCCGTCGCTCTCGGCGTAGGTGCCGATCGGCAGGGCCACGCTGGCGAACTGCGTCGTCTCGCGGCGATCGCTGTCCAGCACGACGAGATACGGGACCGTCTCGAGCGCCGCGCGCGCGGCGTCGCCCTTCCACGCCGTCAGGTCGCAGCGGTGCAGCACGAGCGCCTGGAGCCGCCCCTCGGCGGCGTCACGCAGGAGGTCGTCGGCGCCGCCGCCGGTCGTGATGCCCTGGAGCTCGAGGCCCTTCGTGTTCGGGTTCTTGTCGGCCTTGATGAGGAAGTCGTCGTGGTACGCGTCCGGCGGCGACCAGGAGATGCCGGCCAGGCGCGCCTCGAGACGCGTCGCGAGGCGGCGGAGGAGATGCAGCTCCTCGTTCGGCGCCTGCGCCGACGCCAGGATGCCGATGGCGCCGGCCCCGTGCGCGGCCGCGAGATCCGAGAGCTTCCCCGCGGCGACGCGGACCGCCGCCGGGAGCGCGGCCGGCTCGAAGCCCGCATCGGTGCGCCAGAAGGCCTGTCCGAGCCGGCCCTCGCCCTGGAGCCCGTGGTACGAGAGCCGTCCCGCATCGCACATCCAGTACTGGTTCACCGCCTGGTTCTCGCGCGGCTGGAAGCGGTAGATGCGGTCCTCGCGCTGGTAGATGTGGATGTTGCAGCCGTTGGCGCACGCGCCGCAGACGGAATCGAAGCGCTCGAGGTACCAGACGCGCGCGCGGAAGCGGAAGTCGCGGCTCGTGAGCGCGCCCACGGGGCAGACGTCGATGACGTTGCCGGAGTACGGGTTGTCGAGCGACTTCCCCGGCGCGACGTCGAGCTCGGTGTGGTTCCCGCGGCTGTAGAAGCCGAGCTCGCTCGTGTGCGTCACCTCGTCGCAGAAGCGGACGCAGCGCGAGCAGAGGACGCACCGCTCCTGGTCGAGCATGACCAGCGGCCCGATCGGCTTCGCCTTCTTCTTCCGCACCTTGTCCGGCAGCGCGATGCGGCTCCGCTGCCGGTCGTAGTCCATGTAGTATTCCTGGAGCTTGCACTCGCCGGCCTGGTCGCAGACCGGGCAGTCGATGGGGTGATTCACCAGCAGGAGCTCGAGGACGGCCTTCTGCGCGGTGCGCGTCTTCTCGCTGGTCGTGGAGACGACCATGCCCTCGGTCACGCGCGTGTTGCAGGCGATCTGCAGCTTCGGGCTCTTCTCGATGTCGACGAGACACATGCGGCAGTTGCCGGCGATGCTGAGGCCGGGATGCCAGCAGTAGTGCGGGATCTCGATGCCCAGGCGCTCCGCGGCCTGCATGACGGTCTGGCCGTCGGGCACCTCGACCTTACGGCCGTCGATCTCAAGCGTGGGCATGGAGGCGGGGCGCGTCCGTGGGCGCGCGGAGCGGGCAGCGGCCGAGCGCCGCGTGCTCCTCGAACTCGGCGCGGTACTTGGTGACGATGGCGCGCGCGGGCATCGCCGCCGCGTCGGAGAGCGCGCAGATGGTGGTACCCATCATGTTGCCAGAGATGCCGAGCAGCAGGTCGACGTCGCTCGGCTTGCCGCCGCCGTACTCGAGATCCTCGAGCACGCGGTGGAGCCAGCCCGTCCCCTCGCGGCACGGCGTGCACTGCCCGCAGGACTCGTGGTGGAAGAAGCGCTCGAGGACGAGCAGCGTCCACACCATGCAGACGGTGTCGTCCATCACCATGATGCCGGCCGAGCCGAGGAACGACCCCGCCTTCTGCACCGAGTCCATGTCCATCGGCACGTCGATCTCGTCCGGGGTGAAGATCGGCATCGAGGCGCCGCCGGGGATGACGCCCTTCAGCGTGCGGCCGTTCGGGATGCCGCCGGCGTGGGTGTAGATGATCTCGCGCAGCGGCGTGCCCATGGGCAGCTCGTACACACCGGGCCGCACGACGTGGCCCGAGACGCAGTAGAGCTTCGGCCCCGGGCTCTTCTCGGGCCCGATCGAGCGGAACCAGTCGGCGCCGCGCAGCACGATGTGCGGCACGCACGCGAGCGTCTCGACGTTGTTCACGATGGTGGGGCTGGCGAAGAGCCCGTGCGTCGCCGGGAACGGCGGCTTGATTCGCGGATAGGCGCGCTTTCCCTCGAGCGACTCGATGAGCCCCGTCTCCTCGCCGCAGATGTAGGCGCCGGCGCCGCGGTGGACGAAGACGTCGAGGTCGAACCCCGAGCCGAGGACGTTCTTCCCGATGAAGCCCGCGGCGCGCGCCTCCGCGATGGCCTCCTCGAGGACGCGCGTGCCGTACTCGAACTCGCCGCGGATGTAGATGTAGGCGGCGTGGCACCGGATCGCCCACGCCGTGATGATGATGCCCTCGAGGAGCTGATGCGGATCCTCCTCGATGATGACGCGGTCCTTGAAGGTGCCGGGCTCGCTCTCGTCGGCGTTGACGCAGAGATAGACGGGCCGGTCCTGCTGCTTCGGGAGGAATCCCCACTTCATGCCGGTCGGGAACCCGGCGCCGCCGCGGCCGCGGAGGTTCGACGCCTTCACCATCTCGACCAGCGACTCCGGCGTCTGCGCGAGGGCCTTCCGCGTCGCCTCGTAGCCGCCGTTGGCGCGATACACCTCGAGGCGGCGGAGCTCGGGGACGTCGCGGCAGCGCAGGAGGAGCCGCTCGCTCATGAAACAGGCGACGGCTGCAGCTGCTTCTGGGTCTGGATCTTCCGCTGCAGCGCCATGAGCCCGTCGAGCACGGCCTCGGGACGCGGTGGGCAGCCCGGGACGTACACGTCGACGGGGATCACGTGGTCGATGCCCGGCAGCGTCGTGTAGTTGTCGTAGAAGCCGCCGGTCGACGCGCAGGCGCCGAACGCCATCA
>Ga0111539_10010055_pt1 | contig 11927 bp, 7 predicted proteins | sample RhiMethybrSRZTD1_FD_79667 | JGI IMG/M metagenome (GOLD analysis project Ga0111539, IMG submission 79667) | Populus rhizosphere microbial communities from Tennessee, USA - Rhizosphere MetaG P. TD hybrid SRZTD1 (version 2) (version 2) | ecosystem: Host-associated > Plants > Roots > Rhizosphere >...
ATCTTGCGCACGTAGGCGCTGCAGAAGGTCGGCGTGCTGATGAGGAGCGTGGCCCGATAGCGGGCGGCGAGCTCGCCGATCGTCTTCGCGTCGGTCGGGTTCGGATGATACGCGGCGCCGAAGCCGACGACGAGCGGCAGCCAGAGCGTGACGGTGAAGCCGAAGGAATGAAAGAAGGGCAGCACGCCGAGCACCACGTCCTGCGGCGTCAGGTGAAAGAGCTCGGTAGCGGCGTCGATGTTCGACAGCACGTTGCGGTGCGAGAGCATCACGCCCTTCGGCACGCCGGTGCTGCCGCTCGAGAAGATGATCGCGGCGAGCCGGTCCGGCTCGCGACCGGCGAGGAACAATCGCTCGAGCACCGGGGCCGGAACGAGCCGCGCGGTCGCGAGCATCGCCGCCTTCGAGAAACCCGACGTCTGGTCCAACAGGTCCTCGAGGAACACCATGCCGGGCATCTCGGCCAGGCCGGCTTTCTTCAGGAAGCCGCGCGACGTGAGGATTGTCTGGATCGCGCAGCGCTCGATCGCCGCGTCCATCGCGTCGCGGCCGGCGGTGAAGTTCAGGTTGACGACGACCTTGCCGGCGAAGACGACGGCGATGTTGGCGAGCGCGCCGCCGACCGACGCCGGCAGCAGCAGCCCGACGTTCGGCTGGCCGGGCGCGATGCGGCGGATGGCGCGGGCGAGGAGCAGGCTGGCGACGAGCGCGCGGCCGAAGGTGAGCTCGCGGCCGGTCGAGTCGGCCATCGCGAACGACGACCAGCGGCGTTTGGCGGTGTGGAGGAAACGCGAACCCAGGGTATCCGGCGGCATGGCCCGCCGCGGATTCTAGCCTCGTACGTGGGGCAGCCGCTTTAGCGCTGCCCGTGAGGCGGGGCTGAAGCCCCGCTCGACGACAGCCTCACCAGTGCGTCACCCAGCCGGCGCGCTGCAGCTCTTTCAGATGGCCGTTGGCGCAGCGAATTGCGTCGTCGCGCGTCGCCCACCGCTGGGCCAACACGAGCGCGCCATCGTAGTAGAAGCGGACTTCGGCGCCCGGCGAGTCGCCGCAGTCGCGGACCTGTGCGTCGATCCACGCGTGGCTCTTGCGTGCCCGCCAAACGCGCTGTGCGAGCTCTCTCACGCTGCCCCACTCAGGTCCGGCTGAAGCCGGACACCACGTTTTGATACAGCCAGCCCCCAGCTCCTACACGCGGCCAGCGTAAACCAACGGCCGCTGAGCCCCCAGCCCCTATTGCTGTGGCACCCCAGGCAGCGTCGGAATCACGCCAGAACGAACGGCAGGCGCGGCCGCCGCGGGCACCGAGGCCGCGGCCGGCGCTGCGCCGCTCTGCACCGCCGCCGCTGCCGGCCCCGACGCCGCGGCTGCGGCCGCCTGCGCCGGCCCCGCCTCCTGCAGCGCTTCGAAATCGACCAGCGACAGATCGTAGGCGAGCACGGCACCAAGCTCGTTGGTCCGCGCCTGCGCGAGGTCGCGCTGCGCCTGGATGACCAGGAAGCTGGTGGACATCCCGACCTCGAACCGCTTCCGCTCCGCGTCGAGCCGCTCTTCGGCCAGCTCGCGCGAGGCCTTCGTCGTCTCGATCCGCTTCGCGTTCATCTCGATCTTCCACGCCGCGTCGCGCACCTGCTGAATCGCGCGCGCTTCCGCGCCCTTCAGCCGCTGTTCGGCCTGCGAGCTTTCGAGCCGCGACCGGGCGTAGTTGGCCTGATCCGTGGTCTGACCGATCGGATACGACACCGCCAGGCCGACGCTCCAGGTCGGGAAGTCGCTGGCGAAAAGCTGTCCGAGGACCGTGCCGAACGGCGTCACCGCCCCGGGGCCGACAATGGTGCCGGGAAACCCGCCAGTGCGGAGCACCTGCGTGCCGCCGAGGCCGCTCGCCTGGTAGCTCGCGTTCACCCGCACGTCAGGCAGCCGCTGGTTGTCGGCGAACTTCTCGTTGGTTTGCGCGTTCTGGATGTCCTTGCGCGCGCGCGAGAGATCGGCGCGTTGGGCGAGCGCGTGGGTGATCGCCGCGTCGAGATCGATTGCCGCGGTGCCGACCGGCGGTGAATCGACCGTGTCGATCCGGACGTTCCAGTTGTCGCGGACCGTCGGGTCGAGGATGAGCAGCCGCAGGCGATCCTCGGCGAGCTTGACCGCGGTTTCCGCGATGATCAGCTGTTCCTGGTTCGCGGTCACCTCGGCCTGCGCCGACACCAGATCTAGCGGCGGCGAGGTGCCGACGTCGACCTTGGCCTTGTTGACCCGCCCGAGCTCCTGCGAGAGCTCCAGCGTCGCCTTGCGCGCATCGACGTTGGCGCGCGCCGTTACCAGGTTCCAGTAGGCGCTCTTCACGTTGGCGGTGGTGTGCACCAGGCTCTCGCGCAGCCGCGTGTCCGCGATGTCGCGGTTGGTGCGGCTGACCAGCAGCTGGTTGCGCGCCGGATCGATCTTGAAGTCGCGCAGCAGCGGCTGCGACACGTTCATCGACAGCCCCGACTGCAGCAGCGGGTTGAAGCTGTTGAGAAAGCTGTTGCTGCTGGTGTGCGTCGTCGACCAGCCGACGTTGTAGGTGGTGCCGAACCACGGCAGCCGCTGGCCGATGCCGGCGTTGGTGGCGTTGACGTCGGTGCGCGTCGGCGTCGGGATCAGGAAGCTGGACGGCGGCTGCAGCTGGTTGTTCGAGAGCACGCTCGCGTTCAGCGTCGGCTGGAAGGCGCCCGCTGCCGCGGCGACGCGGGTGTCGCTGATCTGCGGGTCGAGGCGATCGGCATTCAGGTCGACGTTGTGCTCGAGCGCCATCTTCACCGCTTCGTCGACGGTGAGGCGCAGCGTCTCGGGCGCCGCCTGCGCGGCCGACCCGGCGCTCTGCGCCGACGCCGAGGATGCCAGGCCCAGCGTCAGCAGCGCTGCCAGGGCCGTGCGGCCGAGTGCGGCGCCGGCGGCCGGCGCCGGTGAGGCGACAGGGGCGGCCTCGGCCCGCGCCTTGCGCAGGCCCGGCAGGCGCAGCTTCGACGCGTCGTCGAACAGCGAGTAGGCGACAGGCGTCACCACCAGCGTCAGCAGCAGCGCCAGCGACTGGCCGCCGAAGATGACGAAGCCGATCGCGTGGTTGGTGCCGGCGCCGATGCCCTGCGACACGATCAGCGGGATCATGCCGGCGACGAACGCGAAGGTGGTCATCAGAATCGGCCGCAGACGGTTGCGGCTCGCCTGCACGACCGCGTCGTGCGTCGACAGCCCTTCGGCCTTCAGCTGGTTGGCGTGGTCGATCTGCAGAATCGAGTTCTTCTTGACGACGCCGAACAGCACCAGCAGGCCGAGCGCCGAGAAGATGTTCAGCGACTGCCGGAAGATGATGATCGACAGCAGCGCGAACGGCAGCGTCAGCGGCAGCGACAGCAGGATTGTGATCGGGTGGAGCCACGATTCGAACTGCGCCGCCAGGATCAGATACATGAAGACCAGCGACAGCACGAACGCGAGCACGAAGTTCTGCGCCGCGCGTCCGAGCTCGCGCGAGCGGCCGGTGAAGGCGCCGCGGTAGTCGCTGCCCGGCTTCAGCTTGTTGAACTCCTCGAGGATCGCGGTCTGCACCTGCGCCTGCGATGCCGTCGGCAGCATGTTGCAGAAGACCGTGACCTGGCGCTGCCGCGACAGGCGGTTGATGTCGGACGGCGCCGAGCCGGGCGCGAAGTCGGCGACGTTGTCCAGCGACACGCTGCCGAGCCGCAACGACGGGACGGTGAGGGTGGCAATGGCCGCCTCGGTCGACCGGTTCTCGGCGCGCGCCCGCAGGTGGACTTCGTACTGCTCGCCGCCCTCGTTGTAGGTCGTCACCTGGTCGCCGCCGACCAGCAGGCGGAGCGCTTCGGCCGCGTCCGCGACCTGCACCCCGAGGTCGGCCGCCTTCGGCCGGTCGATCTCGACCGACAGCTCGGGCTTGCCGGTGTTCATCGACGTGTCGATGTCCACCGCGCCGGGCACGGCCTTGACCCGTTCGACCAGCTGCCTGCTGATCACCTCGAGCTTGCGCAGGTCCGGCCCGTTGATCACGAACTGCACGTCGGCCGCCTGAGCGCCGCCGCCGCCGATCACCGCCACCTGCTGCACCGAAGTGCGGATGCCGGGCGCGGTCGTCGGCAGGATGCCCTTGCGGATCTCGTCCATGATCGCGAACTGATCGCGCTCGCGCTTTTCGATTGCCGTCAGCCGCACGTAGACGGTGGCGAAGTTGCGCGTCTGCGCCGGGTCGCCGGCGATGGTCACCAGCGTGTAATCGACCTCGGGGATGCGGGCGCGGATGGTGTTGGCGATCCGGTTCGCGAGCACCTCGGTCGATTCGAGGCTGGTGCCCTCGTCCGCCCGCAGGTTGACCTCGAACTCGGCCTGGTCGTCCTGCGGCATGAAGTTCTTCTTCGCCGCCATGAACAGCGGGACGCTCGAGAGCAGCACCAGCACCGCCACCGCCGACACGATCCACCGGTGCGACATCGACCACTCGAGGACGCCGGTGTAGAAGCGGTCGATGGCGTTGAAGATCGTCGATTCCTTCGAGCTGTGCTTGTCCTTGCCGTGGCCCTTCACCTTCAGCCAGCGCGCCGACAGCATCGGCGTCAGCGTGAAGCTGACCAGCAGCGACACCATGATGGCGAACGCCATCGTCAGGCCGAAGCTCTTCATGAAGCGGCCGACGATGCCGCCCATGAAGGCGACCGGGACGAAGATCGCGACCAGCGACATCGTCGTCGCCAGGACGGCCAGGCCGATCTCCTGCGTCGCCTCGACCGCGGCGTGGAACTGGTCGTCGTGCTTCTCCTCGATGAAGCGGTAGATGTTCTCGAGCACCACGATCGCGTCGTCGATGACGATGCCGACCGAGAGCGTCAGCGCCAGCATCGTCATCAGGTTGAGGGTGAAGCCCATGTACCAGATGAGGCCGAAGGTGGCGATGATCGAGGTCGGGATCGCGATCGCGGCAATGATGGTCGAGCGCAGGTTGTTGAGGAACAGCAGGACGACCAGCGCCGCCAGGATCGAGCCGACCAGCAGGTGCTCTTCGACGTTGTGAATCGCCGCCTCGATGAACTCGGACGTGTCGCGGACGATCCGGAGGTTGTAGCCGGCCGGCAGCGCCCTGGTGACCGTGGTCAGCCGCTGCTTGACCTCCCTGACCACTTCGACGGTGTTGGTGCCCGACTGGCGCCGCACCTGCAGCAGCACGGTGCCGGTGCCGTTGACGTTGGCGATGGTCGCCGGCTCGGCCTCGCCATCTTCGACGCGCGCGACCTCGGAGATGCGGACCGGATGGCCGTTCACCTCGCGGACGACGATGTCGTTGAACTCGGCGATGGTCTGGATCCGGCCGCGCGTCCGCAGCGTGACCGACTGCGGCCCCTGATCGACGCGGCCGCCCGGGATCTCGATGTTCTGCGACTGCAGCGCGCGGGCGACGTCGTTGACCGTGAGGTTGTAGCCGCGCAGCCGATCGGCGTCGAGCCAGATGTTGATCTGGCGCTGGCGGCCGCCGAGCACGAGCACCTGGCCGACGCCGTTGACGCTCTCGAGCTGCCGGCGCAGCACCTTGTCGGCGTACTCGGTGATGTCGCGCACCGGTTTGTCGGCGGTCAGCGCCAGGCTGAGCACCGGCGCCGCGTCGGGGTCGAAGCGGTCGACCCGCGGCTGCTCGATCGTCCGCGGCAGCTGCGGCAGGACGCCGTTGACCTTGTCGCGCACTTCCTGCGCCGCGACGTCGACGTCCTTGTCGAGCAGGAAGCCGATCATCACCTGCGAGATGCCCTCGGAGGACACCGAGCGCAGCTCGTCGATGCCGCTGATGGTGTTGACCGCTTCCTCGATCTTGTCGGTGACTTCAGTCTCGATCTGCTCCGGCGCCGCGCCCGGCTGGACCGTGGTGATGACGATCGTCGGGATGTCGATCTTCGGGAAGCGATCGACGCCGAGCTTGCTGAACGAAAACGCGCCGACGACGGTCAGCGAGAGGATGAGCACGGTCGCGAAGACCGGACGCTTGACGCAGAGCGCTGCGAGCCACTGCATGATGCACCTACGCGATTACGCGATTACGAAACTTTGATGCCGTCGGCGAGCTGATTGACGTTCTTCGTCGCCACGCGCTCGCCGGCCTTCAATCCCTTGGTGATTTCAACCAGGCCGCCGATCGTCTCCCCGGTGGTGACGATGCGCTCCTCGACGTGATCGCCGTTGACGACGTAGACGCGGCTGGTGCCGGCGCTGGCCGCAACTGCGGCGATCGGCACGAGCACGCCCGGCGTCCGCTGCGGCTGCTCGATGCGAGCGGTGGCGAACAGGCCCGGCTTGAGGACGCCGTCGCCGTTCGGAACGATCGCTTCGACGGTCAGCGCCCGCTGCGCCGCCTCGAGCGCCGGCGAGACGTATTTCACCTGCCCCTTGAACTGGCGGCCGGGATACGCGTCGACCTCGAAGACCACGGGTTGCCCGACCGCCACGGCCGAGACGAACTGCTCGGGCACGGTCAGCTGCACGCGCAACGGATTCACGCCGACGACCGAGACGACCTTCATGCCCTTGGTGACGTAGTCGCCGACGTCGACGAGACGCTGCGCGACCACGCCCGCGAACGGCGCGCGCACGATGGTGTCGGCGCTGGCCTTGCGCGCGAGCGCGACCCGCGCCCGGGCCGCCTGGAGCGACTGGAACTGCTGCGTCGCCGCGTTCTTCGCCGATTCGTACTGCTGGCGAGCGGCTTCCATCTGCGTCCGCCGCTGGTCGTGCTCGGATTGCGAGACGACGCGCTGATCGAGCAGCGACTTGATGCGCGCGAACTCGCTCTGCGCCAGCTCGAAGCTCGCCTTCGCGTTCTGGACTTCCGGCACGGCGTCGACGCTGAACGCGCCGCCCTGGCCGATGCCGAGCCGCGCTTCGATCTGCGCCGCGTTGGCCTCCGCCTCCTTCAGCTGGGCGTCGGTTTCCGCCGACGACACGCGCACGAGCTCGGCGCCAGATGAAACCCGCGTGCCGCGCTCGACCGGCGCCGACACCACGCGGCCGCCGGTCTCGGCGGCGACGTCCGCCTGTTCTTCCGGCATCAGCGTCCCGGTCGTGCGGATGAAGCGCGCGATCGGCTGCTCGACGGCCGCGGCGGCCGACACGGCGACCGCGGGCGGCGCGGCCGGTTGATCTTTGCTCTTGGCGGTGCCCGAGCTGCACACCGCGGTGACGAGCGGCGCCGCGAGCAGCAGGGCAGCCAGAAGCGGTGAAACGATTGCGCGATTCATGAACAAAACTCCTCGGAGTTACGAAGCTCGAGCGGTAGACGCGGGTTCGGTGGCGGCATCGAGGGCGCAGCCGACGCCGCGCGGCGACTGCAGGGCGATGCCGGAACGGAGTCCGGCGATGGTCAGGTTCAGGATGTCGCTGGCAAGGAGATCGGGGTTTTCCCCCGGCATCACCCGTTCGGAGAGGTTGAGCACCGCCACGCCGAGGACGCCGACCATCAGCGCGCGCATCGCGATCTGCGGGTCGACGCTTGCCGGCAGCTCGCCGGCGTCGATGCAGGCGCGAATCTCGTCGATGATGTGCTGCTTGCCCTGGCGCGCGAACGCGAAGCGCTCGTACTCGCGGCTGATCCGCGGCACCGACCGCTCGACGAACATCAGCGCGAAGTACTGCGGCTGCTCGCGGCTGAACTGGTAGAGGCGCCAGAACACCGCGCGCAGCCGCTCGATCGGCCGCGCGTCCTTCATGGCCGGGTCGTGGCGGAACGAGCCCGGGTCGCCGAGCAGGTGAAAGCCTTCCTCGGCGAGCGCGAAGAAGATGTCGTCTTTGCTGGGGAAATAGCCGTAGATGGCGGCGGGGCTGTACTCGATCCGCTCGGCGATCTTGCGAATCGAGACGTTCTGGAAGCCCTCGGCCACGAACAGCTCGCGCGCCGCGTCGAGAATCGCGCGGCGGACGGCCTCGCGATCGCGTTCCTGTCGTTCCTTGATACCCATCGATCCTCGTCCCCCCGATCCGGCCGGTCGCCTGGCTCGGACCTGTGCGGTGAACAGCGTTCAGTGGTCGCGTTGAACAGTGTTCACCATACTAACATCGTTAGACGTAGGAACGTCGTTTGGGTTTCAGGCAGTGTGTAATTCGTTGTAATTCTTCCGAACAGCCCGCAGGCCAGCCCTTTAGGGCGCCCTCATCTGGCAGATCTGCCGTAGAGCGCCCACTTTAGGCTGCCGGATCCGCGGCCTGAAGGCCCGAACGACGCGCCTTAGCGGTCGAGTTGTAACACGGCCTACGATCGGGCGGTCGCAGCCAGATAGGACGCCAAGCCGAGGAGGTAGGTGGCGGACGCCGCCAGGAGCGCGGCGTTGAAGCCCCAGTTCATCGCGATGAAGATCGCCAGCGTCGCGCCCAGGACCGAGAGCGCGCCGTTCATGCCCCACGCCCACGGGATCATCTGCGGCGCGGCCTGGTGCAGCAGCCGCAGCCCGGTCGGCATGGGGATGCCGAGCGCGACGCCGAGCGGCACGAGCAGCGCAACCGCGACGAGCATCCGCGCTGCGCGCGGCAGCGGAATCGCCCACGACACGACCGGCGTCAGCACCACGATGACGGCGACGGCGAGCACCGCCACCGCGGCGATGCCGATCGCCCCCGATCGCCTGAGGCGCTCACCGTCGAACCGCCGGCTCCATGCCGCGCCGAGCCCGGTGCCGAGGAGCAGGGAGAACAGCGTCACGGTGAGCGAGTACACCGGATGCCCGAGCAGCAGCACGAACCGCTGCAGCACCGACACCTCGATCAACATGAAGCCGGCGCCCAGCGCGCCGAAGTAGACGAGCCAGGCGAGGGAGCCGCGCCCCGACGCGGCGCCGCGCGTGGCGACGAGCAGCGGACCGATCACGAACAGCGCAACCAGGCCCGCGGAAATGCCGAGCAGCGTCAGCAGCGCGCTCAGGCCGTTGCCGAACAGCATCGACTTGCCGAACGCGACGTCGAATTGATGCTCGAGCTTCGTTGTATGAAAGAAGAAGGGGCGGTCGTCGGTCGTCGGGCTGATATCGGCGCGATAACCGGCGTAGAAGCGCGCGCGATCGTCGGCAAGAATCAGCCGCGCGTAGTCGCCGGTGGCGGCGCCATCGACGACGACGTCCTGGGCCGGCACGGTGTGCTGGGCCTGGTCGGCCGCGGCGCCGCGCGTGTCCTCCGCGCCGCCGCCGGGCGCGTAGAGCACGTCGAACCCGAGCTCCGCCGCCACCGCGCGCAGCCGCGCGCTCTCGGCAGGGGTGAACGGCGACTTCTTCAGCAGAAACGTCGCCACGAGGTCCTGCCGGACGATCGCCAGGCGATCGCGCGCCGACCAACCGCGCGCCTCGCATGCCGCCTGCGCCAGCGACACGAGCCGCAGGCCGTCGGCCACCCACCGCGTCATCGTCAGCATCCCGTCGTCGTTCAGGTGATCGAGGTAGTCGTTGAACGCTTCGACCGTGTAGAGCGTGTTCTCGGTCAGCGTGTAGGCGCCCGCGGCCGTCGCCGCCCAGGTGTCGACCAGGGAGGCCTGGATGACGTCGTAGCGTTCCGTTGTCCGCCGCACGAAGCTGCGTCCATCGTCGACCACGACATGCACGCGCGGATGCGTGTAGAGGCCGCCGGAGAAGTCGTGGAAGCGCTGGCGCATGACGTCGTTGGCGATGATCGGGTTGATCTCGACGCCGTCGACGCGCGCCGCGCCGAAGACGAGCGCGGAGGCCAGATCGCGCCCGCCGCCCGGCCCAATGACGAGCGCCGTGAATCCTGAAGGCGCTCGCGTGTTGGGACTGGGGGCTGGGGGCTGGGGGCTGGTTGTGGCTGTCGCGGGAGTCTGACTAGTTGCTGGGAGCGCCCCGGAAGTTCGATCAACCCGGCCAGCTCCAAGCCCCCAGCCCCCAGCCCCTACCAGGTGGTAGGCAAGAGCTGTGAGCTCGTAGTGCAGGTGCTGCGCGTTCGAGAGGTCGGGCTTCAAGCCGAGGATCGGCGTCGATGCCGCCGAGTCGATATCCATGAACCGCGTGTCCGGCAGCGGACCCTTGTAGGCCGGGCTCAACGACCAGTCGCCGTGCGTGCGCTCGTAGACGCCGATGCGCGAGAACGAATTCCACTTGCTGAAGAGGATGCGATCGCCGCGATGCCCTTTGGTATCGACGACGTCGAAGCCCGCGAGCCCCGACAGCTGACCGGCGAGCGGCGCCACCAGCACGCATGCGGCGATGCCGCCGGTGCGCGCGCGGCGCGCGGCCGGCGCAAACAGCGCCGACGCCGCCAGCGCCAGCGCCGCCGCCGAGAGGACGACGCCCGGCGCGCCGAGCCGATCGAGCAGCGGGATGAGGATCAGGCAGCCGGCGGCGGCGCCGATGAGATCGGCCGCGTATACGGCATTGACCTCCGCGGCCATCCGCGAGATCGCGAGCGTGACGACGAGGCCGCCGGTGAAGAAGGGCAACGCTGCCAGCGCGTAGATCGTCAGCATCAGCGCCAGGTTGGCGGGGGAGTAGTTCAACCCGACCCGCAGCCGCACGAGGAAAAAGAGCGCGACGATCAGGGTCGCCGCATAGACGATCGACTGGAACGAGAGGAGCGTGTCGGTCGGATAGCGATCCAGGCGCCGGCGCGCGACGTAGGCAAAGACGCCGCTGGCGCTGAGGCCGAAGAGCGCGATCGAGATGGCGAGGAAGGCGAAGTGGTAGTACATGACGACCGAGAAGATGCGGGTCAGCGCCAGCTCGGTCATCAACAGCGTGGCGGACACCAGCGCGACGCCGAAAAGGTATCGGGTCGGGCGCGCCGAGTCGGAACACATGGGCGAAAGTGTACCATCCGGCGTGCTCACCCCCGTCCTGCGGCCGGCCTTCATCGCCGCCTCGATCGCGTGGGCGCTGGTGCTGCCGCTGGCGCCGGCGATCGCCGCGCGCGCGCAGGCGACGCCGATCGAGGGCGGATTCCTGCTCGCTGTCTACGCGATTGGCAGCGGCATCTGCCACCAGCGGCCGGAGCGATCGTTTTTTCTCTGGTCGCATCAGATGCCGGTGTGCGCGCGCTGCGCGGGCATCTATTTCGGCGCGGCAATCGCCGCCCTCGTGGCGATCACGTTGCCACCCCTGAAGGGGTGGCCTGCGACTGGTGGCGAGGGGCGCCCAACGACCGCTGGCGCCATGGGTCCGCGCGTCAGCGCAAGGGTCTGGCGCGCGATCCTCGTCGCGGCGTCGCTGCCCACCGCCGCATCTATTTTTTATGAGTGGATCACCGGCGACATGCCGTCGCACTGGGTGCGCGCGGCGACCGGCCTGCCGCTCGGCGCCGCGATCGCCGCGACGGTCGTGTCGGCGCTCGCGCCCCTTCGACTCGGCGCCGACGATTGACCGGCGTCTCGCTCAGGCGGGCCGGACGCGCGCAGCGGATCAGGTAAACTAACGGGCCGTGCGCGCAACCGCCGCTGAACAGACACAGTCGGGCACGCTGGTGCTGCTGTGCCTCGCCTCGTGGGCCGTTCCCGGCGCCGGCCACATCTGGCTGGGGCGGCGAACGAAAGGGCTGATTTTCCTCATCGCGCTGCCGCTGATGTTCGCGTTCGGCCTGGGGCTCCACGGCCGGCTGTTTCCCTTCGACCTCAACGAGCCGCTCGTCGGCCTGGCCGCGATTGCCGATCTTGGCATCGGCATCCCGTACTTCATCGCCACCTCGCTCGGCTACGGCGGCGGCGAAGTGCGCGCGATCACGTATGAATACGGCAACGCGTTTCTGATCGTCGCCGGCCTGCTCAACCTGCTGGTCGTCATCGACGCCTTCGACGTCGCGATGGGGCGCAAGTAATGCAGAGCCACCTCGCGCTGCTCGTCGTCTTTGCGTTCTTCGTCTCGCTGATCTTCGCGGTCATCGCCAAGGACGAGCCGCGCGCGCAGCTGCGCTTC
>Ga0111539_10010058_pt1 | contig 11925 bp, 6 predicted proteins | sample RhiMethybrSRZTD1_FD_79667 | JGI IMG/M metagenome (GOLD analysis project Ga0111539, IMG submission 79667) | Populus rhizosphere microbial communities from Tennessee, USA - Rhizosphere MetaG P. TD hybrid SRZTD1 (version 2) (version 2) | ecosystem: Host-associated > Plants > Roots > Rhizosphere >...
CACGTAGAGCGTGAGTCCTTTCTTAATTTGCGCTGCGAAGTGAAGCATGGAGACAACGCCGGAGCGGTGGGCTCGGATTTCCAGCGCATCGGACGAATGATCGGAGAAATCGTGTAAACGCCCCAACAATGCGCCCTCGCGAACATCGACTCCCAGATCGACCAGAGGTTCCCAGACACCATCCTTTGGGCAGGGAATGTAGTCTGCCAGATTCAGAGCCTGCACAAAACGAGGCGGCGTGGGCCTCGCTGGATCGATCTTCACAATGTCTCCCGGCAAGAGACCATAGTGTCGTAGCACGTTCTTGATGCCTTCATACGCGTGCAGAGTGCCTTTGCGGTTCGTCGACTCGGCGTAGCCGAACTCGCCGCCAATTGTAATCTTGCCCATCGCCTCCGCTTCGTCGGTCAACAAACCCGAGTGCAACTGGCTCGAATAGAGCATGATGAACGGCGTGTCGAACAGCCGGGCAACCTGGGCGATCTCCGCGCGCTGTTGCGGATCTGCAATCGGATGAAACGAAGAACATAGCGGATAGATGGCTTCGTTGCCGCCGGAATGGATATCGATTACCGCGTGCACCTGCGGGAAAATGTGCGTCTTCACGAAATTTGAAATCCGATAGGAAATCGTTCCGCGCGGATTTCCGGGAAAGGCCCTATTCATATTCACGCCGTCCAGGGGCGACACGCGTCGGTTGGCCACGCAGGCGCTTTGACTTAGCTGCGGAATCAGAATCACCCGCCCGCGCATCGTCGCGGGATCAAGGTCTTGGCAAAGTCGTTTGACCGAAACCTGGCCTTCATACTCGTTGCCGTGGGTGCCGCCAAACGCCACAACGTTTTTCTCCGCAGGGCCCTTAGAGCCATTGATCACCGTAATCGGAATCAGAGAGGAGCCCCAATTCCCGTCCATCTGAAAGGCAAGTTGATAGTGATGCTTTCCCGGTTTTGCGAAATCGATTTCCGAAGGGTTGTAGACAACTTGAGTCATTTCATTACTCCGGTTATGCGGCTATAGAGTCCTCAGGTAGCGTCCAGAATGCTGGACAAGAAGTCCATTTGGAGGGACGGAAGTCTATAGTGTCCAGTTGAAGTGTCAAGTTGATTCTGTTAGCGTTGCTGCCGCTTTGTCCAGCTTTCTGGACGGATGACACTCATAGCGCCGAACGTTGACTCGGGGGGCTCTCTACGATCTGGGCGAATGAGAATACTGATCCCCTTCATGAATGATGCCCGTCTCGAACAACTTCACCAGAGCGCACCTGACGTTCACTTCCTCATGGCCCATACTGAGACGGAAGCGTTGGCCATGGCGGCTGAGATCGATGCTAGTTACGCCTATTGTAGTTCGGCGCTTCTGAAAGCTTCTCCTCACCTCCGCTGGGTGCAAGTTGCGAGCGCGGGAGTAGAGAGCTACCCCCTCCAGGAAATCCATGCCCGAGGCATCACCTTTACTAACGCCAAGGGCATCTACGGCACTCAGCTCGCTGACCATACTTTTGCACTCATCTTGGCTTTCAATCGCCAGCTCCCATTTTTGCTTCGGGCACAGCAGAAGCAGATATGGGAAAACCGACAGAACTACCCACCGGGGGAGCTGGCGGGGCAGACGCTGTTGATCGTCGGATTGGGCGGAGCAGGATTGGAAACAGCCCGTCGTGCCAAAGGTTTCGGCCTGCGAATCCTGGCCACGCGTCGCCACTCGCATCTTCCTAGACCTGATTTCGTCGATGAGATTCATCCGCCCGACCGTCTTCATCACCTGCTGCCAGAGGCTGATTGGGTTGCCGTGTGCGTGCCATTGGTCCCGGAGACTCTCGATCTGTTCCATGACGACGAATTCGAGCTCATGAAGCGAACAGCCTACATCGTCTGCGTGACTCGCGGCAAAATCATCAATACTGATGCTCTCTTGAGGGCACTAGAAGCCGGCAAGATTGCCGGGGCAGGACTGGACGTGACCGACCCTGAGCCGTTGCCGCCCAGCCATCCGCTCTGGACGAAGGAAAATGTCATCATCACGCCGCATGCTTCCGGGCACTCACCCCATGCCGACTCACGTATGTTTAACTTGCTCTGCGAAAACGTCCGGAGGTTCGCAAGTGGACAACCATTGCTCAATCCAGTGGACCTGGAACTTCAATATTGAAATCATGCAGAGTGAGGTTAGGTTCAACACTTGGTGCGATTCCGGCATGCCAGTGTTCGGCTCAAAGATTGGGACCTATTAGTCGGAGCATAAGATATGAGCTCATAGCTATGTTCGCGTTCGTAGTACCGCCTTGAGGCGGCCCGGCTAAAGCCGGCACTACAAACGGTCCATGGCCTCTTACCTTTGCTCTGACTAGTAAACCGTGAAGGAATAGTCCTCCTGGCAGGAGTTGTCACTTCAGCTCGATCGACTCCTGCTGGAAATAGCGTTGATTGAAGGAGGTATTACTGATGTTGGTTGACGTTCATACACATTTCTTCAAATATCCCGAGCATTTCACCGACGAGTTTCGCGACCAGGCACGGCGGGCCAGAACCGGCGTGGAGGTAGACCTCACGGTCCGGTGGGAGGAGTATCAAGCCACCGGCAAGCAATGCGACAAGACCATTGTGTTCGGCGGAAAAGCCAAATTGTCCGGCCTTTGGGTGCCTGACACGGATGTCGCCGCCTATGCGCGCCAGCATCCCGACAAACTGATTCCATTCCTATCGGTGGATCCAACGCAACGCGGCTGGCAGGACGAACTGATCCAAGGTCATCAAGACTTGAAGATGAAAGGCATCAAGCTCCTTTCGATGTATGCGGGATTCAAACCCAACCAACCTGAACTTGATCATCTCTGGGAGTACGCAGCCAAGCACCACTTGCCAGTGCTGCTTCATACTGGAACCACCTTCGTCGACAAAGCCCCGCTGGAATGTACCTTGCCCCGACTGCTGGACGACGTGGCGATTCGCCACCCCAAGGTCAAAATTATCATGGCGCACCTGTCGCATCCGTATGAAGGCGAGTGTGTCGTCACCATTCGCAAGCACCCGAACGTGTACACCGACTGCTCGGCATTGCACTATCGCCCCTTTCAGCTCTACCACTCACTGATGCTGGTTCAAGAGTACGGCGTTTGGGACAAAGTGCTGTTTGGAACGGACTACCCATTCACCACCGTAGATGCGAGCCTGGATGGAATGCGCAAGCTGAATGACATGCTCGCTGGAACCGCTCTTCCCCGCCTGAATATGGAAGCAATGGAGAAGATGTTCTATCGCGATACGCTGAAGATTCTGGAGATTGAAAGCTAAACGGAAGGTGGTTGCGAAAAATTCCCCCTTAGAAAAGGGGGAAGCGCCAAAGGCGCGGGGGTTGTCGTGGAGGGTGGCACTGTTCTAGATAGGCCGCTAGTCCAAATTCGCAGACGCTTACCTTGGAAAACGGGGGACGATCCTAAGATCACTGTTTGCTGGTTTGCTCCTACCTAGCATGCGTTGCGCATTTCAACGCACCAAGACATCTGACTAAAGATGGTGCGTCAAAAGCGACGCACCTTACGAGACTTTGACCTTCAGGCACCGGGAGGTAGCCTTTGGACAATCTTCTGATCGGTAGCTTCCTTTCCATCAGCGCCTTTGGTCTAACCATGCTTGTTAAGACACCGCCGCCGCTCCCCGAGAAAATCACGCCTTACCCAGTCGTCGCTAACATCGATTTTGCCGAAGGCCCGATCTTCGACGACCACGGCAATCTCTATTTCGTGAACTACCTGCGCAATGGAACCCTGGGGAAGATGACTCCGGACGGCACCGTCCAGGTCTGGTGCGAGACCGGTGGGCATAACGGCTTAAAAGTGGATTCGTCAGGCTACGTTATCGGTGCGGATGCAGGCGCCAAGCGGATCATCCGGGTGCACCCGAGTGGGCACCCGATTGAGGTGTTGACGGATACGTTCGAAGGCAAACCCTATCTCAGCCCCAACGACGTGTGCTTGGACATGGCCGGCAACATTTACTTTACCGACCCCTCCAACGACACCCCGGAAGCTCCGATTGGTTCCGTTTATCGAATGGATGCGACGAAGAAGGTCACTCGGCTCGCAACCGGTTTGAAGTATCCCAACGGTCTGGCAGTAACGCCCGACCAGAAAAGGCTCATCGTCGCAGAGACAATGACCAATCGAATTCTGAGCTTCGACTTTCAAGCCGATGGATCGGTGGCCCCGGCTAAAACGCTCTATCAATTCCCTAACTCTTCCGTAGACGGCATCATGTTCGACGAGTATGACAGGCTCTGGGTGGCACGCTCGCTGAACGAGACGCTCGATGTCATCACACTGGATGGCAAGCTGATCGCGGAGATCCCTGCCGGTGGTTCAAAGGTGACGAACCTCTGTTTTTGGGAAAAGAGTGTCTACGTCACGGTCGCAGAGCGTCACTCCATCCATCGTCTCAATGTCGGGGTCGCCGGCAAAGCTTACACGAAGTGAGCTTTGAGTCCTCGAGGTCTTCCCTTAAGTATATAGTTCGCGCGCGTAAATGTACCGATCGGCATTCCGGCCAAGCGCAGCGCGAGCCGGAATTCAGTCCGGGTCGGCTCGGAACAACCGGTCTTACACCCAAAAGAAGTCTGCATTCCCGCCCCGGCTTACTACTGCCGGGGTGACGTTCTTCCGAGGGAATGACGAGCCTTTCAGTACCTCTGGAAACCAAGGGCACAGGTTATCGTTCAGTGGGGCAAAGGCTTCAACGATCCCGAGATATCCGATGCGCAACCACGGTACCGGTCCCACGGGCAATCTTCGACTAATCTGTCGTATAATCACTGACAAGAAGTCAGACGGCGAATCATGAAGAAGCTTGGTCGTGATTCACTCTCTAGTCGAGTTCAGCAGTCGCCCCAAAAACCGAACAGGTTCGTTGCGGTGTCAGCTCCATCTTCGAGGTTTTCGGAATGAGATCTTGCCTACTACGATTCATTTTCTTCTGCGCCGTGGGGGCGCCGTCCCTGCTGGCTCAGAAACCAACTGCCACCAGCGCGTCGGTCGATTTTCAGCGTGTCGTGCGGCCCATCCTGTCTGAAAACTGCTTTCACTGCCATGGCCCGGATGCCAATACACGCATGGTGGATCTGCGGTTGGACACGCGCGAGGGGGTATTTGCCAAGCGGGAGAATGGGGTGCCAGTGGTGCCTGGCAACCTGCAAGCCAGCCTCGTCTATCAGCGCATCACTCAAACCGATCCGGCCTTGAAGATGCCACCGGAGAGTTCGCACAAGGTGCTGACTGATGCGCAGAAAGACATCCTGAAACGCTGGATAGCAGACGGCGCGACCTGGAAGGAACACTGGTCGTTTGTCTCCCCTGCTCGAGCTGTACTTCCGGTTGTGAAGAAGAAAGAATGGGTTCGAAACCCGATTGATGCTTTCGTTCTCGCGAAACTGGAATCTACGGGGCTGGAGCCTGCACCCGAAGCCGAGCGTCGGGCTTTGATTCGCCGTCTCTCTCTGGACCTTACCGGGCTGCCTCCCGCTCCAGAGGAAATCGAACAGTTCGTCAACGACTCCTCCCCGCAAGCCTACGAACAACTGGTCGACCGGATGATGGCTTCCAAACATTGGGGCGAGCATCGGGGCCGCTATTGGCTGGATGCAGCTCGCTATGCCGACACGCACGGCATTCACATCGACAACTACCGTGAGATGTGGCCCTACCGTGACTGGGTTATCAATGCCTTCAACCGCAATCTGCCGTTCGATCGTTTCACGATCGAGCAAGTAGCCGGCGATCTTCTGCCGAACCGCACAGTCGATCAGCAGATTGCGTCTGGCTTTCACCGCTGCAACGTCACCACGAACGAAGGTGGTGCGATTCCTGAGGAGTTTGAAGCGATCTATGCCAAGGACCGAGTCGACACCACGGGCACGGTCTTTCTCGGTCTGACCGTAGGCTGCGCGACTTGCCACGATCACAAGTTCGATCCCATCTCCACCAAAGACTTCTATTCCATGGCGGCGTTTTTCCGCAACACGACGCAGGACGCTATGGACGGCAACATCCCCGACACGCCGCCCATTCTTGTCGTCCCCAAGGGACCTGACGTTGAGCGATGGGACCAACTGAACCGTGAAGAGAGGACACTGCTGGAGCAAATGGGTCAAGAGCGGAAGCAATCGGGCAACGCCTTCGGCAAGTGGTTACTTTCGAAGAGCCGCGCGGAATTGACCACCCCACCTGCCTCAGCCAAGCCGTCCATGGACCCTTTCGCTCAAGTGGCAGTCTTGAGTCTCAGGTCGGAGGCGTCGCTGGAATACCAGGGACGAACCGAAACCATTGCTCTCAAAGAGGGTCTAACCTTGGGAGATGGACCGCAACCGGGCTCGAGAGCTCTCCATTTTGGTGAGAAAAGCCAGCTGGAGATTCCGGACAACGGCGGGTTTAGGTCGGACAAAGCATTTTCGATTTCCAGCTGGATCTTGTCTCCTCAGAACGACGACGACTTTGTGATTGCGAGCCAGGTAAATGCCGAAGACAAGAATCGCGGTTGGCTGATTGAACTCAGCAGACGCGTGCCGATGATGAGGCTAACGGGCAACGAAGGAAAGTCGATAGTCGCCCGCGCCGAGCATTTGCGACAACTTAAGCCGGGAACTTGGAATCACCTGGTGGTGACCTACGATGGCAGCCGTGAGCAGCCTGGCATGAGCCTCTATCTGAATGGCAAACGGATTCTCGCCTTGGGAAACGAGACAGCAACCGAGTTGAGAGGTGAGATTTATACAGGCAAGCCGTTGCGTTTGGGCACCGATGGCAAACGTTATTTTCAAGGCGGGGCTATTGCAGATTTTCGCATCTTTAGTCGGGCGCTCACGGGTGATGAGGCACAACTGGCCTTTGCCTGGTCGGAACTCTATCCAGCGTTCAGCAAGCAGACCGATCAGTTGACTGCAGTCGAGCGTGAGAACCTCTATCTCTTCTTTCTCAACAATGTCGACAAGAACTACCGTGGACTCGTCGCCAAGCGCCAAGCGGTGGCCGTGCAGCAGCGCGACATTCGCCGGCGCAGTGCTGTAACGCACGTCATGCAGGAACGTAGCAACAGCCAGCCTATGGCGCACATCCTTTACCGGGGACAGTACGATCAGCCGCGCCAACCGGTCCAGCCCAATGTCCCTGCAGCTTTGCCGCCGATGCCAGCAGCCTATCCGCGCAACCGGTTGGGTTTGGCACAGTGGCTGGTGGATCCGTCCAACCCGCTGACAGCACGCGTTACCGTGAACCGCTTCTGGCAGGAGATCTTTGGCACCGGCCTAGTCAAGTCGAGCGAAGACTTCGGCTCGCAAGGCCAGGCTCCATCGCATCCGGAGTTGCTCGACTGGCTGGCCGTCGAGTTTCGTGAGTCCGGATGGGACGTCAAGAAATTCTTCAAGCTGTTGGTAACGTCGTCCGCTTACCGGCAGTCGGCCCAGGCGAGCCAAGCAAAGCTGAAGGCAGATCCCGAGAACCGATTGCTGTCGCATGGTCCGCGCTTCCGGATGGACGGCGAGATGGTGCGGGACTACGCGCTATCGGCCAGCGGCCTTCTGGTGCCCACGATTGGCGGACCCAGCGTGAAGCCATATCAACCGCAAGGCATCTGGGAAACCGTAGCCATGATCGGCAGTAATACTCAGTTCTACAAGCAGGACAACGGCAACAACCTCTACCGGCGTAGCCTCTACACCTTCTGGAAGCGTAGCGCTCCGCCCGCCTCCATGGAAATCTTCGGTGCTCCCACGCGGGAGAGTTGCACGGTGCGCCGCGAACGCACCGACACGCCACTGCAAGCCTTGGTGGTAATGAACGATACTCAGTTTGTTGAAGCGGCCCGGGCACTGGCACAGCGCGCGCTGAAATCCGCCGGAGGAAACATCGATGGCGAAATTGATTTCGTTACGACGCATCTCCTGGGCCGGGCGTTCGACGCGAACGAAAGAGACATCACCCGGAAAGCCTACCAAGATTACCTCCAGCACTTCGCCGCCCATCCCGATGAGGCGAAGAAGCTTCTGTCGGTAGGAGAATCCAAGCCGGATGAGCAACTGGCCGTTCCGGAGTCGGCCGCCTTGACGATGGTGGCCAACCAGGTAATGAATCTGGATGAGGGGTTGAATAAGTAGGGCTGATGTAACGTTGAACAATTCCGCCTTAACAAAGGGGGCAGCGCGAAGCGCCGGGGGTTGTCCGGTTGGCCTCTCGGATTGGTCAAGACAACCCCCTGAAGGCTTCGCCTTCTTTCCCCCTTTGATAAGGGGGATTCTTAGGAGAGAGAAACATCATGCATCCGTTTGCTGAAACCGTTTTGTTGGAAACACGCCGCCAGTTTTTTGGACAGGCTGCGCGAGGTTTGGGAGTAGCTGCGCTGGCAACCATGCTCGGAGACAAGAGCCTGCTTGCCAGCACGGCTCCCACTGCCAAAGCCATTGGCGGGCTTCCTGGACTTCCCCACTTCGCTCCGAAAGCGAAACGGGCCATTTACCTGCACATGGTCGGAGCCCCGCCGCAGATCGACCTGTTTGACTACAAACCCAAGATGAAGGACTGGTACGACAAAGATCTGCCGGAGTCCGTACGCCAGGGTCAACGGTTGACCACGATGACGGCTGCTCAAAGCCGATTCCCCATCGCCCCTTCGATCTTCAAGTTCCAGCAGTATGGCAAGAGTGGCGCCTGGATGTCAGAGTTGTTGCCGCACACAGCCAAGATGGTGGATGACCTCGCGATCATCCGCACAGTCCACACCGAAGCCATCAACCACGAACCCGCCATCACGTTCATTCAGACCGGAAACATGATCGCCGGGAAACCCTGCCTGGGAGCTTGGGTCGCCTATGGTTTAGGGAGCATGAATCAGGATCTGCCGACCTTCGTGGTACTCAACGCCACGCACTCGCACCCGAAGGCGGGCGTGCAGGCGATTTCCGCCCGGCTGTGGAGCGCTGGATTTCTGTCCGCTCAATACTCTGGCGTGGCGCTGCGGTCCGGCGGGGATCCGGTGCTCTATATCAATAACCCAGACGGCGTTTCTGCGTCACTCCGGCGGCGGATGCTGGACGCGGCGGCACAGATCAACCAGATCCAGTATCAGAAGATGAGCGATCCTGAAACCCTCACGCGTGTCGCGCAGTATGAGATGGCTTTCCGGATGCAAACTTCTGTTCCCGAACTCACTGATGTCACGAAGGAACCCGAGAGCACCTACAAGATGTACGGTGACGACGCCCGCAAGGGTGGCACGTTTGCCCACAGTTGTTTGATGGCGCGCCGGCTGGTGGAGCGCGGTGTCCGGTTTGTGCAGGTTTACCACCGCGGCTGGGATGTGCACAACACCCTTCCCGATGTTCTGCCAAGCCAGTGCAAGGACGTCGATCAAGGCTGCTGGGCATTGGTGCAAGATCTCAAGGCCCGAGGCCTGCTCGAAGATACGGTCGTCGTCTGGAGCGGCGAATTTGGTCGAACGATCTACTCGCAGGGCAAGCTTACTCAAACCGATTACGGTCGCGACCACCATCCCCGCTGCTTCACCTTATGGATGGCTGGAGGCGGAGTGAAGGGCGGAAGCGTCTATGGAGAAACTGACGAATTTTCCTACAACATCATCAAAGATCCGGTGCACGTCCGCGACTTCCAAGCCACGCTGCTTCACCTGTTCGGGATTGATCACGAGAGATTTACCTACAAGTACCAAGGCCTTGATCAACGCCTCACGGGTGTCGAGCCCGCCAGTCCGGTGAAGGCCATTATTAGTTGACTCCCAGTTCGTTGTGCGACAAGACCCTGGTTCATCCTGCAGGACCTCGAGCGTTATTGTTTCCAGGTTTTTGATTCGCCAGCTCGGAATCCCCCTCACTCCCGGCCCCTCTCCCACGTTGGGGCGAGGGGAGCCGATTATCGAGGGGTAAGGTGTGCTGCATTTCAACGCAACCGTAACCAACTCCTCAATCTCCGATTCGTCCCCGATACAGCGGCCTGTGGATCGGGGCTTAGTATCAGGTCGCGTCCGCTTGAGTGCCACACCGTTAAAATCTATATGACCCACAAACCTCTCGGCCGGCGCAATTTTCTGAAGGCAACTGGCACCGCCTTCACATCCTCCCTGTTTACCGGCAATCTCAAAGGCGCCAACGATCGGCCGACCGGTGCGTTCATCGGCGTCGGCATGATGGGGACTGAGAACTTGAGCGTCGCGCTGGAGCTAGGAGTCGAGGTCAGAGCTGTCTGTGACGTCTATCAGCTTCATCGCGAAAAAGCCGCGAAACTCGTGCACGCAACGAAACAGAAGGCCAAAGCAGTTCAGGATTTTCGTGAAGTCCTCGAAGACCCGTCGATCGACTTCGTCTGCATTTCGACCCCCGACCATTGGCACCCGTATATAACGATCGAGGCGTGCAAGGCCGGCAAAGACGTCTACGTTGAAAAGCCGGTTTGTGTCGCCATCGACGAAGGCCTCAAGATGGTTGAAGCGGCGCGAAAGTACAGTCGTGTGGTCCAGGCCGGAACCTGGCAGCGCTCGGGTCAACACTTTCAAAAAGCTTGCGAGATTGTCCGGAGCGGTCAATTGGGCGAAGTACTCTTCGCACGGACATGGATCTACTCGAACGAACGACGCCAGGGAATCGGCAATCCGCCTGATGGCAAGCCTCCTGAGGGCCTTAACTGGGACTTGTGGCTGGGTCCGGCACCGGAATGTCCGTTCAATCCGAATCGATTTGGAGTGTACCCAAGGGCTTATTCCTACTTCCGCTGGTTCTGGGACTATGCCGGAGGCCATATCACCGATTCAGGTGTGCACATGATCGACATCCTGCAAATGGCGTTCGGCGAAGCTATGCCAAGGGCGATCACAGCACTGGGCGGCAATCTTTGGTTCAAAGACAATCGTGAGACTCCCGATACGATGCAGGTGACTTACGAATATCCCGGATTCACGGGTTCGTGGGAGCACCGCTGCAATAATGCCGACGCCGCGCTTGCACGGCCCATGGGCGCCTCATTCTACGGGACTCGCGGGACCCTCTACGTCGACCGGAGCCTTTACCGGGTGACTCCCGAGAAGGGGTCTGACCTGCCGGCGAGCGAGATGAAACGCGTGACTGATCCTCACCCGCTCCATTGGGCGAATTTCCTGGAGTGCATCAAAACACGCAAACAGCCGAACAGCGACATTGAAAAGTGTTTTCGCTCCTCGGCCACATGCCTGCTAGGGAACCTGGCGTATCGAAACCGGTCGCGAGTCGATTGGGATGATCAACGAAAGACCATCTTGCAGCCGGACCTTGAGAAGCATCTTCGGTACGAATACCGCAAGCCCTGGAAACTGGAGGTGTAGGTGGCTCGCTCCTTGCTGACGCATCTTTCACGACGCCGGTTCCTACTGGCGGCTGGCGCCGTTTTGGCTGACGGTGCAAGGCCCAAGTTTTTGGGCAAATTCGGTCTCGAGATCTACAGCTTGCGGCGGGAAGCCCAGAAGGATCTGCCTGCAACGTTGGCGATGATTCGCAAATTTGGGACCACCGATCTAGAAGTGGGCGACTTCTACGGGCGGAGCGCTCAGGAGTTTCGGCGCTTGTTGGACAAGGCGGGACTGCAGGCAACTTCGATGATGGCGGCTCACGCCCGGCTTTCCGGAGAAATCCAGGCTGTGGCTCGCGACGCACGCACCATCGGCGCCGACTACGTAGTCTGCTCAACGATTCCGCACCGGAAGCACATCACGGCCCACGAGTGTCATCAAGCTATCGAGGACTTCAATCGCTGGGGCAAGGTTCTGGCAGGGTCGAAGCTGCGCCTCTGCTATCACACGCACGGTGTTGAATTCGGGCCTTCTCCTGAAGGTACACTCTTCGACACGCTGGTGAAGGGCACCGATCCAGAATTTGTAAATTACGAGATGGATATTTTTTGGA
>Ga0111539_10010063_pt1 | contig 11922 bp, 7 predicted proteins | sample RhiMethybrSRZTD1_FD_79667 | JGI IMG/M metagenome (GOLD analysis project Ga0111539, IMG submission 79667) | Populus rhizosphere microbial communities from Tennessee, USA - Rhizosphere MetaG P. TD hybrid SRZTD1 (version 2) (version 2) | ecosystem: Host-associated > Plants > Roots > Rhizosphere >...
AGCACTCACTGCTTTGTCTTACTTTTACTTTGATCCAAAAATCGCTCCGCTTGCCAGGCATGTATTTGCTATCTTTTTTCTTAGCCATTATCCCTTCCAGTCCATGACTTTTGGCAGCTTCAAAAAGTGATTGGCCGTCTTCAACGTGCTCACTAACACGGTACGGCGTCTCCTCACGGATGGCGTCTGCCAACCATTCCTTTCGCTTTAAAAGGGGCTCATTAATAAGCGAACGTCCATCGAGGTAAAGGCAATCAAACACATAGCAGTGAACAGGCTGTGTTTTGGACAATTTTTGAATCGTGGTCTCCCCACTGCTCATTAACCGATTAATCACGCGTTTGAATATGGGTTTTCCATGAGGATCAAGGGAGACTATTTCCGCATCAAACAAACCGTTCGTAGCGCGAAATGCCTGCTCCCCTATCAATAATTCCGGAAATTGGAGGGTCACATCATTCTGATTTCTCGTCCTGATTTTTATCTGACCATCTTCCAGCGAAATCAATGCTCGAATACCATCCCACTTCAATTCATAAATGTAGTCTTTACTTAACGGAGGTTTGTCAGTCGACTCGGACAACATTGGCAGCACTTCATGTTGAAGAAAATTTAGCTGCGGCTCGTCCACTCGTTCCAGCAGCCATTCTTTTTCTTTCATTTTATGGATCCGGTATTCGCCCGTTATCTCCTTGCTGGCGAGACGAAAATAGAAACCGTCTTTTTTATCTTTTGTCACCTGATATTTTCCAAGCGCATAGATCCACATCTCTCCTGCCCCATATTGACCTTTTGGAATCTTTCCGTCAAAGGTTAGATACTCCATTGGGTGGTCTTCGGTTTGAACTGCCAACCGTTTCACTCCCGGATAAGGCGGCAACCCTTTCGGTACAGCCCAGGATTTTAAGACCCCATCTTTTTCAAGTCGCAAATCGTAATGTAAACGTGAAGCATGATGTCGATGCACCACAAACTTATGACCCTGTTCTTCTAATATATTTGCCGAGGGCTCGGGGGTTTTGTTGAAGTCCCGTTTTTTGGCATAGGCCTCCAGTTGTTCCGGCGATTTATACTTCGGATTTGGCTTTGAACCTTTGCCCTTTTTCACAGGCGTCGTTGCCCGATGGGTATGCAATTGTACCGCGTATGCATCGAACCCTTCCCACGCATCACCGTCGCTCAATACCTTATCAACTGCGTTGTGAATGTTAAATTCCAGCGGACTCTCAACAGATTTTAATTCATCCCAAGTCAATGGCATGGATACAGGCGCGCCATCCCTACCTCGCAAGCTATAAGGTGACACGATACTTTGGCCCGACCGGATTCGGAAAATATCAATGAGTACCTTTCCCTTTCGCGCATCTTTCTTTATTTGTAATGTGACACTGTTTTGCCTTGCCTCTACAAATGGCTTGGCAATGGATTCCGCGGCTTGAAAGACCGTGTGAAAATCCCACGCGGCCTCTATGGGACAACAAATGTGTAGTCCTTTACCACCGGTGGTTTTCACAAATGGTTTGTAACCAAATGTTTCAATATATTCCTTTAATTCAAAAGCGATGGGAATTAACTTTTTAAAGTCATACCCTTCGGGTGGATCCAGGTCAAAGACGATGTAATCAGGGTATTCGAAATCCGGCTTGCGACTATGAAGCTGGTGGAGTTCAAGAGAAGCAAGGTTAGCCAGCCACACCAGCGATGCAGGCTCTGTCGCTATGATGTAATCTTTTGCTTCCTTGCCAAGCGTTACAAACTCGATCCAGGAAGGTGCCCAGTCAGGCCTGTTTTTTTGGTAGAAACTTTCCCCATGAATACCGTCTGGGAATCGTATTAAGGTCAGGGCGCGGCCTTTCGTGTAGTTCAATAACGTTGGGGCTATCTTCAGGTAGTACTCGATTACCTGAGCTTTTACGACGTGATCCTTTGGGAAAAGAACTTTGTCGAGGTTTGATAATTCAACCTCACGTTTGCCCACCTGGGCCCACTGTGATTTTCGCTTAGCCATTCAGGCTTTTTTCGTAATGTATGCTATTCTTAAAATTAATGAATCCACAACATACAACACCTATTAATAACCCGGTTATACTGCTAACCACCACGTTTCCCAAATTGTAATCTGAAACGTGATAAAAAAAACGCAAACGCAACACCACAATGGCGATGGCAAAGACAAGCAGCCAATAGCTAATTTTTGGTTTCATTAGTTCTCGATACTGAACAGGCTTTTTGAATACTATGTAAAGTGTGACAATGACTAGACCCACTGCCGTGCTGATCTGCTGAAGGACGTAAAAGAGCGGGTAGTTGATGCCATCAAAAGGCACGGAAGTCTCTTGATAGACCGTTGAAAACTGCCTGGAAAAAAATCTGTTGTTATGGGTAAAGCTATCCCAAAAGAGATGTGACCCAGCGCCGATTAGCGCGGAGTACAAAAATATCCACCAATTATTCTTGAGATACGCTAGAAAATTAAAGTGCAAAGTGTCCTGGAAACGCTTCTGCAAAAAAGCCGGTAGGTTTCCAATCAGGTTTACTTTAACCAATTGATGAAAAAGGATTGCCAGAACAATAGTGACTGGCAAATCAAAGTAGAACAGACCCAGCCTCGAATGACTATGGATCGAGTCGACGCTCATTTTGAAAAAATATTCAAAGTCCGGGCTTAAGCATCCAACAATTAAGCCCGTAGCGGAGAAATATCTCCACCGGATCAGGGGTAATATGACGGCTGGATGTGCAGGTGTAAATGGCATAAATTAAACGTCATACCATCAATAGATTCAAATTATTCATTGTTCAAAATTAATCAACGACTTCCGCTACCTTTTTGTTGCTCAGGAATATCATACCGATTATAAAACAAATAGCCGCCACGATAATCGGATACCATAATCCCGCAAAGGGATCGCCCATCGGGACAGCTTCGGACTTACTCCTTTCGTAAAACAGGGTCGCAATAAAAGGCGTTAACCCTCCAAAAATTCCATTCCCGATATGATAGGGCAATGACATGGAAGTATAGCGTATCCGCGTCGGAAAAAGTTCTACCAGAAATGCGGCAATCGGGCCATACACCATCGTGACCATCACCAATTGGATTAGCACGAGACCAATCATCGACCAGAAGGAAATATTACCAAGCACTACCTCTTTCTTTGTTTCCGATTTGGCCTCGGTTTTACTCCCGGATGCTGGAATAGTCTTGACCGTCTTCTCAATAACGCTATTGCCGTGCGCATAGAATTTTATATTGCTCAACGTCAGCACGGAGTCTCCAGCCTCGGTTGTTGTCGTTGCTTTTTCTATTCGATTTTGTTCGACAATTTCTTGTTGACTTGAAACGTCTGCAAGACCGTACATTTGTTTATAAATCGGACGATATAAAAGTACAGCCGCCAACATGCCGGCCATCATAATCATCTTCCTTCCAATTTTGTCGGATAACCATCCGAAGTAAATGAATAATGGAGTTCCTATAAGTAAAGCAATTGCTATAATATTTCGAGTTTGAACGAACTCAACTTTACAGGTACTTTCAATAAATGTCATCGCGTAAAACTGTCCGGTGTACCAAACTACGCCTTGGCCAGCCGTCGCTCCGAACAATGCGAGTAGCACCAACTTAAGATTCTCTTTTTTTCCGAAGCTTTCTTTAATCGGGTTTTTAGAAATCTTTCCTTCGGATTTAATTTTTGCAAATAAAGGAGACTCTTGCATCCGAAGGCGTATGAACACTGAAACGGCAACCAGAAATGCAGACAATATAAATGGAATGCGCCATCCCCATTCGGCGAATTCAGCAATGCCCATGCTCTGACGTACACCGAGAATCACACCTATAGAAACAAATAGCCCAAGCGTAGCCGTCGTTTGGATAAAGCTCGTGTAATATCCGCGCTTGGCTGCCGGGGCATGCTCTGCCACATAGGTCGCAGCACCTCCATATTCACCTCCGAGGGCGAGGCCCTGAAGTAAGCGTAGCATAAGCACTAAAAATGGAGCCAGGTATCCGATTGTGTCAAAACCGGGTATAAGACCAATTGCAAAAGTTGATCCGCCCATCAAAATCAACGTGACCATGAAAGTATACTTCCGCCCTACCAAATCGCCGAGCCTTCCGAATACAATTGCGCCAAAGGGCCTAACTACAAATCCTGCCCCGAACGTCGCCAATGTAGACAGGAGCGCTGCAGTTGGATTGGTATGCGGAAAGAACTGCTCCGACAAAATAATAGCAAGACTTCCAAAGATGTAAAAATCATACCATTCAATCAGGGTACCGACGGATGAAGCTGCGATAACAAACCAGAGTTTGGATCTCTCCTGGCGGGTAAGGACGGTAGTTTGCATTTAGGTTACAGTATTCTAAAGATGGAAAGATAGAAAAATTAAGCTTACAGCAAACAGCTTACAGCGCACAGCTAATTTATTCGAATCTATCACCGTAATAGCTGTACGCTGTGAGCTGTAGGCTGTCAGCTTAATCAATGCTCCTCCTCTCCGTGTCCTCCGTACCATGATTCCTGGATTTCATGGAAAAGGTCGTGGAGTTTTGTAAGCGACTCGCCCACTGCTTTGTCATCTCCTGCTTTAGCGACCTCTTCAAACTTCGTAGCATCGGCCTTTAATTGATCGAGTTTGAATTTTATCTCATCATCACCTTCAAACTTGGAGGGAAGCGGGGCCTGTGACCACGTTTCAGCGGCGGCTTTCAACGACGTCGCATTCTGTTTGGCAGGCCCGAGATTTGAAGAATCTTTATAAGGATGGAATGCCTCTGCCATGACCATATGAAAATCGTCCATTTCTTTCCATTGATCACTTGTGATTTCATGACCTTGATGTGCATCGTGCTTGCCTTCCTTTTTGCCGGAGCACGCTATGGAGAATACTGCCGCAGTTATGATTATGCCTGAAATGAATTTTCGCCAGACCATGATTCAATTTGTTTTCGTTAAAACTATATATAAACTATCGATTATTCTTTGGGTTTCCTTTTAGAGTTCCGGGTGCTTTCCAGCCATGTGACCAAATGTTTAAGCACATCAAAATATAACGTGACAAAAAAAACAGCGGTCATCGACCAGATAACAACAATATTAAAATATAGGGTGTTCCATGAAGACCCGGCAAAATATTTTGTTGGCTGATACAAGTTTGCGGAGAAATCAAAAAAGTGCTTGGGCTTATGCTCATCCTGATAGATGGGGTAAATTTTTTGAATCAACCTGCCATCATGTTCAACAATTCGTTGTAATGCTGACGAATTCACTACGCCGTCCGTTACGGCATCGTTCACATAGTGCATTCTTCCGCTCTCATACAATTTTGCCTTGGCAGGCGTGTCTGTAAGTTCGTCAACCCGTCGCTCTTTTTCCACAGAGGCCTTGCTAAGCACTCTGCCATAATATTTCTTCAAATCCCCCAGAAATTTTGCAGTGTTTAGATAAACTGTGGAATCAAATTTTCCCACCGCCAACCTGTCTAGGTATGGAAAATTATCCTCCCCCACATATTTCAGTTCGTTAGCAATTTCATTCTTGATCAACGCCAATGCAGCAATCATTTTTGGATTACGTGTGCTTTTCCACTGGGTTCGATTGTTGAGGCAATAGGCAAGTTTTGATTCCAATGTCGGTATATAGTAAATGCGTTTATATTCTGCATTCGCTACGGTTTTGTCCCAATCGTAAAATTGTTTTTCAAATTGATTGTCTTTGAATTGCGTCACCATGAATGCCTCGAAGGCCCAGCGTGAAGCCATGACTTCTCCGATCAGAGGTACACCATAAGGCTTGGTGACACGAGGGTTAAATTTATCGAAGTTTATAACGACCCCGCTCAACAAAAGCTGAGGTATGATCAAAAGCGGGATCAGAATGTAAATGGTTACCGCGGAACTGAAGGACGCTGAAATATTTAGGCCTACCATGTTGGCAAAGCATGAACATGTAAATAGAATAACCCAATACCGCGGTTCTTCCAGCGGAATTTCCAAAATACCATTTCCCACCAAGACAAACAGGAACGTCTGAATTGCCGAGATAAAAAACATGACCCCTACTTTTGAAATCAGATAGCTACTCCTGCTTAAATGTAAAAACTTCTCACGCTTCAGAATTTTTCGATCTCTAAAGATCTCCTCTGCGCTCATGGTGAGTCCAAAAAACAACGCAACCACTACGCTCATAAAAAAATAGACCGGGATGTTCGCATTGTGATAAAAAATATAACCACCCAATCCCTCCTCTCCTGCATTGTAATATTTTACCATAAAGGCAATAAAAAAGGCCAGGACAGGTGCTTCAAACAAATTGATGTACAAGTATTGTTTATTGGCAAGCTTTGAAAGCACGTCACGTGAAGTAAACGTTTTAAGCTGTTTGAACCGGTTCGGAATCTCTTGAACAACAGGTAATTCTTCTTTTACGTGATCAATTTTTGGCGGTTTTATTTTTTGCTTAAAATATTGGTACCACTGGCCTGGCGATATTTTGCGCGTATTGGTGAGCCTTCCATATTCGTTGACAACTCTTGTTTCAATGATGCTGAAAATTTGCTCAGGATTAATATTACCACACTCAGGACACGCAGCCTGCGTTTTATTAGCTGCATTGATAATATCTCTGAAATAGATTACCGATTCGACCGGGTTACCGTAATAGATCTGAAATCCTCCAACATCCATGATAATCAACGTATCAAACATTTTAAAAATGTCGGAGGAAGGCTGGTGGATAACAACAAAAACCATTTTGCCACGCAAGCTCAGTTCCTTTAGCAAGTCCATTATATTTTCAGAATCCCGTGACGACAGGCCTGACGTTGGTTCGTCAACAAAAAGTATGGTGGGTTCGCGAAGTAATTCCAACGCAATGTTAAGGCGTTTGCGCTGGCCGCCACTAATTGTTTTCTCTAAGGTTGATCCGACTTTTAGATTACGGGTTTCTGTAAGTCCCAGGCTTGCGAGCACACGAAGTACCAACTCAATGATTTGGGTTTCGGTATAATGACCAAAGCAAAGTTTGGCCGCATAATAGAGATTTTCAAAAACAGTCAATTCTTCAATGAGCAGATCATCTTGGGGCACATAACCGATAATGCCCTGAACATCGTTGGGCCTTTGATGAATATCAATCCCATTTACCAGCACACGACCGCTCGATGGTTTTTCAATTCCGTTAAGAACGTTCAGCAAGGTTGATTTACCGGAGCCGCTGGCGCCCATCAATCCAATCAGTTTTCCACCCGTTTCCGCAATGTTGACATTTTGTATTCCAGCTCTGCCGCTTTTAAAATGATAAAAAAGGTGATCGGCAGTAAACGTAATTTTAGAAAGCTTATCGTCGATCAAAAACTTTCCAATTATATCGCTGTAATAAATAGGCCCGACTTTGTCCCCGCGAATAGTACTGCCAGTGGGAAAAACGTCGATCTTCCGACTTTTCAGTATGATGCTATTCAGATAGAGTGTCGTGATCCCCAGGTACTTGATAAAATAGGTTTCAGCATCTTGAAGCCTGAGGATAGCAATGAGACCTGTCAGATCTTTTTCAATGATTCTTGGGCCGGGGTATTCTCCGGATCCTTCATCAATAATCAATACATTTTTAGATGCAAGCTCATCGATGTCGTGACCAGTAACAAAGGACCGCAAGTCATGAACATCGGCTTGCGGAATTTTCAGCGACTGACCTATATAAAAAATAAGATTTGCCTGTCGCTCTGATATATCATCATCGGCATTTACAAGTTCAATGATCTTCACAATCAGCACTACCTTTTGTTGCATAGTAAGCGCTTGATTCACTTGTTTGACGATCTGCATGATCTTCGCCCAATCATCTACAAATTGCTGGGTGTCGGGGTCGAAGCTGCTTAGATCCTGGCGCACGTCGATCTGCGTGGAGGCAGCAAATTCATCAAAAAGCTTTAGATAATAATTGGTAGCGTCACGGTTAAGGTGAAGGCTTAAAAACTCCTTAATGTTTGTCCGCTCCGCTTCTGTGACACGCTCACGAGCGACAATAGCAAATAGATGTAAAATCGCTTTGAGTAGTTCTTCACTCATTGAGTGTCCTTTAAGACGCTAAAATAAAGTTTAAAATATGAATTAATGTGGGAATCGAGCAACCCAAAAAATAAAAAAGGCAGGTTTTAAGCCTGCCTTTTCCAAGTATAAGGAATTTGTTATCCTAATTTCGTGGTTATTAAATCTCCCAGGACAAATAATCCTTCGCGAAGGTATTCGTCCTCCATATCCATTAAATCGACTGGTGTCCCCTCCTTGCCAACAATTTTCGTATTCAACTTATCGTTCGATGCTTTTTTCTTCTCGGCCTCCTCCATTTCTTTCTTGCGCGTTACCTCATTTAAAGAAACTTTGGTTTCCTTGTAACTCTTTTCGGCCTCCTCTGTCTCGGAAACAAAGCGCTGTAACGAAGCATCTGTCTTGAGTCTATCCTGGTATGCTTTCGTAAGACTTGAAATAACCTTGTCATTGACCATCGGTGTCTTTTGATATAACGTGCCTTTAATTTCGTCCCATGGCAAGGCACTCGGACTCGAACTTTCTCCAAATTGCTCAGGACTTAAGGCAGTTGGAAATTTAATATCGGGTGTAACTCCCTTGTGCTGGGTGCTGCTGCCCGTTACTCTATAAAACTTTTGGAATGTTATCTTCAACTCTCCTACCTGGTTGTTTGGATCATTTATGAAGCGATTTAGATTGATCACAGTTTGTACGGTTCCCTTCCCATAACTTGATTCGCCTACTATCACACCACGGTGATAATCCTGAATCGCACCGGCAAAAATTTCAGAAGCAGACGCGCTGAATCGATTTGTCAGCACAACCAGGGGGCCATTGTAAAGCAATGATGGATTGTCGTCAGTTAATGTCTCAATCTTGTTAGCAGAGTTTTTCACTTGAACTACCGGACCATTTTTGATAAACAGACCTGTTAAATCGATAGCTTCAGTTAAGGATCCGCCTCCGTTGTTTCGTAAATCCAGCACTATTCCATCAATATTTTCAGATTGAAGTTCTTTCACCAATCTTTGTACGTCCCGCGTTGTACTGGTATAATTGGGGTCGCCTTTTTGGTAGCCTTCGAAGTCCATATAAAACTGTGGCAATGTGATCACGCCAAGTTTCAAATCCTTCCCACCTTTTTGATAATGGATTAAACTCTTTTGGGCCTGCTGATCTTCAAGTTTTATTTTGTCCCTAACAAGGGTAATCATTTTAGACGGACCATTTACCCCGGTTTCCGCAGGTAATAACTGAAGACGCACGGAGGTACCCTTTGGGCCCTTTATAAGTTTTACCACTTCGTCGATCCTCCAACCAATCACATCAACGACTTCGCCACTGGTACCCTGACCTACGCCAATAATGCGGTCGTTGACGTGGATCAAATCACTTTTCTGTGCGGGGCCTCCCGGAATAACTTCGGCAACACGCGTATAATCATTTTCAGTCTGCAGCCTTGCACCGATTCCCTCCAATGACAATGTCATTTGTTGTTTGAATAAATCTGCAGCTTTTGGTGAGAAATAATTGGTATGCGGGTCATAGGATTCCGTAACGGAGTTCATGTACATGCTAAAGACATCTTCACTATTAAACTGCTTGATGGATTTGGCATAACGCTCATACCGTTCCTTCAGTGTTTTTCCAATTTCTTCCTGCGACTTTCCCGCTAACTTCAAGCTGAGTGCCTGATTTTTTATAATCTTTCTCCAAACTTCATTGAGCTCCGCGTCGGTTTTACACCACGGCTCCTTGTCGCGATCAGATTCGTAGTATTCGTCTGCACTGTAGTCGAATTGCTGATTGATCAACTGTGTCATGATATAATTCATGCGCTCATCAAAACGCCTGCGAAATGAATTATAAATCAAATAAGCTACTTCAACATTTTCGGCGCGAATGAGATCATCGAGTTTGTCGCGATACTTTTCGAAAGTCTGAAGATCAGCTGTTGTAAAGAACTGTTTATTATTATCAAGTCCCTTGATGTATTCGTCAAGAATCACGGAAGACAAAGAATCGCCGAGATTAATTTTCCGGTAATGATTATTGTCCAGGATGTAAGTTATGACCTTGGCTTCGCGTCCGTAGACCGGTTTTGATTTTAGTAATGTAGTATCCGAAATTGACCCAAGTGCAAGTTGAGAAGTCAACAAGACCACGCAAAGCCCCGTAAAAAATAGTTTTTTCATTATCATTAAATTTAACTTCCTGTTAGGCTATGACAAATGTCATGCCTTTCCATACAAACGCAAATTCAAGCGAATAGATTACAAATTGACTCCGGTTCTAATTAATATTCTATATACGGTAAATACGAAAGCTTATTGAGACATTTTTTCTGTCTCATAGCCATCCAAAAATTTCTGAGCCTGTCCAATCGTTTGAAATTCAAAAAACTTTTTACCTCCGGTTGTTGTGAGTATCTCCACGCGAACCAAATCAATGTCGCGATTTTTCTTAAAACTGTGTCTTGCCATGGAGCGATAATCATCGGCCTCGCGCGTCGAGATATTAAAAGCCGTAGCGCGGACGGATTTACAGTAGTAGCACTGATAGTGCTTAATAAGTTCACCCATTACATCCTTTCCAGGCTGACGGGTGATTTCTTCGCGAACAACCTTCATTGTATAAAAACCACAGCTGTTGCATTTCAAAGCCTGCAAATGTCCCGGGTATTTTTCGATTTTTACTTCACCACTTTTTTCATCCATCCAGACATCGTAATCGATAGAGAAAACATTTTCTTCGGCCTGCATACCTTCGGCCAGGTGAACATCTTCTTCCTCTTCACTTAACAATCTCAGCGGAACGCCTGAGGTGCCTTTACGGGCCATATAGCGCCACTTATTGAGTTTCCTGTGGACCACAGTCGGATAATAGTATTCCAGGACCAGAAAGGCGACATAGGCCACTAAAGTTCCTCCGGAAACCGAAATAAACAACCGCACAAAAAACCACACGCCAATGTTATGCAGCTTTCCCATGCCGTACATATTGATTAACAGCATGGTTGCGAGACCTAGGCAAACGAAAACCCGTTTATAGTTTTTTATCTCCTTTTCGTTGATGTAGTTGTACTTGCCCTTGTAATCTCTTATCGAGGCGATTCGAATATTATGGACAATATAAATTCCAATTGCAATGGCCGTCATTGCAATCGCTCCTGTTATCATCGCCAGGTGCCATAAATCTAAAAAAGGGCTTGAGGGTTCGTTTTCCATATGCGTTTGAGGATTTTAAAGATAATAATTAAAACGAATTAGTTCGGTTGAGCATACTTGCTGTCTGAAATTTTATGACAGATCCGTCATGAATACAGCCGCCGGTAAGGCCCCATTTGATTCAACGAATCCCTATAAAAGATAATGTATTACTTTATTTTACCGTCATATATTTCGGTTAATCAATAAGTTAAACAACTTTGTTTAAGTCTAAACTCAAAGACAACCCGGCAAAACCATAGTGCAATATTTCACACAACTAGTTGCATTTGAGGGCTAAATTTTGTTATAATTGTGTATAAATGCACAAGACTATGGCACTATTTAGCAGAAAAGAAGTGGACAATGAATTGAAAAATTTCACCACGCGGAACTTTGAGAATCCCGATGATTGTAAGGACCTCGAACAGATAAGGTTTTATGTGAGAGAACTATGTCTCAAAATCGAAGAACTTGAAAAGCGATTTGAGTATGTTCCGAACTCTGCGTATGCCTTGTTAGCCCAATATAATTCTCAACAAAACACTATTCTGAGTAAAGACTTCAGCGATACGTATAAGTGAAAATGAGGTATATACCCTCCCCGACGACTTTACAATTCAGCTATGTGTACAGTGCTACTGCAAATTCATCCGGCAGGATGCAGTACCATAAAATAAA
>Ga0111539_10010064_pt1 | contig 11922 bp, 7 predicted proteins | sample RhiMethybrSRZTD1_FD_79667 | JGI IMG/M metagenome (GOLD analysis project Ga0111539, IMG submission 79667) | Populus rhizosphere microbial communities from Tennessee, USA - Rhizosphere MetaG P. TD hybrid SRZTD1 (version 2) (version 2) | ecosystem: Host-associated > Plants > Roots > Rhizosphere >...
CAGTGGGACGCGCTCGCCGCGGAGCATCCCGTCGTGAACCACGAGCCGGCGGACGTGTTCGCGCGACACCTCGAGGCCTCGATCGATCGCTATCGCGCGCTGTACCGCGCCGGGGTGCGCGATCTCGACGCGGGCTTCGGTCGTTTCCTCGAAGGCGTCGAGCAGAGCGGCATCGCGCGCCGCGGGACGCTCGTCTTCGTCAGCGACCACGGCGAGGCGCTGGGCGAGAACGACGACATCTTCCACGACGGCGAGCTGTGGGACGTGAAGCTGCGCGTCCCGCTGCTCGTGCGCTCGCAGGGGCTCGCGCCGGGCACCGTCGCGCGGTCCGTCTCGCTGCTCGACTTCGCGCCGACGCTCGCGGCCCTCGCGCGGATCGACGTCGATCCGGCCTGGGGCGGCCGCTCGCTGCTCGACGCGGGCGAGGAGCGCGCGCAGTGGGCCTTCCGCCTGCGCAAGGGCAAGCCGCAGGTCGCGGTGCTCGACGGTACGCGCCGGTTGCTCACGCAGCGGCCGGAGGCGCTCGCGCAAGGGCAATGCGACGCCGCGTTCGATCTGGGCCTGGACCCGGGAGAGCTGCACAACGTCGCCGGCTCGGAGGCCTGGGTCGCGGAGCTCGCGCGTCGCCGAGGCGTCGAGCTGCGCGAGCTGATGCGGCCGCGCGTGCAGGCCGAGGTGACGACGCCCGCTGGCGAGCTGCGGGCGCTCGGGTACGTCGGCGGGGACGAAGGGGACGAGAGCAGGGAGAAGGAGTAGCGGAGCGCGGGCGCTCCGGGCGTCTGGCGCTCGCTTCGCGCTGGTCCAGGAGCTGCCGCTTCCCGGCAGCCTCCGCTACTCGACCGGCACCACCGTGTCGAAGTACCCGATGAACATCTCCTCGAACGTCTGCTCGCCCCAGCGCACCGCGACCGTCGGGTCGGGGTTGTTGGGGTTGCCGGTGGAGTTGTCGAAGTGCCCGATGCACTCGAGCTCGGTGCCCGTCGGCAGGAAGAGCGGATCGGGCAGCAGGTAGGACTCCTGCCAGTTGAAGTCGTAGTGCGAGAAGAGGAGCTCCGACTCGTTGCCGTCGGGAGTGTGCGCGACGAAGCGGAAGTCCTTGCCGCGCGTGTGCATGTGCGGGAAGAGCGCCACGATCCCGGTGTCCTCCGTCAGCGTGAGCGTGCCGCGCACCTCGTGGTTCGCCGCGCCGGCCGGGATCTCGAACTCGTCGTTGACCACGGCATCGGTGATCACCTCGAACTCGGGCGGCTCGTCGGCGAAGACGAGCGCGAGGCTCGAGCGGTCGAAGCGCTCCTTGCCGTTGGGCGTGTAGTGCAGCTGGAAGATCAGCGTCGCTCCGGCCGGGAGGCGCTTGGCGTAGCCCTGCGGATAGACCGAGGGCGTGTCGCCCGGCACGTACACGGCCAGGTAGCTGCGCTCGTCGAACCGCTGCGCGGGCTTCGCCGGATCGCGGGCCAGGATCAGCACGTGATGCACGACGTCGGACGCACCCGGCCGCACCTCGAGCTTCTGGATCCAGCGGTCCTCCGGGTAGCTCGTCTGGACCGTGAAGTACTGGTAGTCGACCACCCCCTCGCGCGGGACCGCGAAGCCCTCGGGCGGCAGCTTCCCGTCGTCCGCGCTCTCCTCCATCGTGAAGACCACGTCGGGCTCGCCGATCGACCAGCCTTCGGGCCACTTCCTCGGCGCGGGATCCTCGGCCGGAGTGCCGCGCGGCATGCCCTCGTTCACCCAGGCCAGGAGCTTCGTCTTCTCGTCGGCCGTGAGCTTGCGCTCGTTCGAGAACACGCCGTCGTAGCGCGCGTCGGCGTTCCACGGCGGCATGATCCCCTCCTCGATCACCTTGGCCAGCATGCGTGCGCGGCCCTTCGCGTCCTCGTAGCTCTGCAGCGTGAACGGCCCGGCCTGACCGGGACGGTGACAGGACTCGCAGCGCCTCTGCACGATGGGCGCGACGTCGCGCGACCAGGTGACGCTCTCGGGCAGCCCGTCGGCGAGCAGCGTGAGCTCGCAACCGGGCGCCGGCGTGACCGCCGGATCGACTGGTCGGCCCGAGAGCACGGATGCGAGCGCATTCGCGAGCAGTGGACGCGTGGGCTCCGGGCGCGCTGCGCCCAGCTCGTACTGGTCGTCGATGGCACCGCGATAGCACGGCCGGCCCTGGCCGTCGAACACGAACACCTCCGTCGTCGTGCGGGCCCCCAGCGCGCGCGTCAGCTCCTGCCGCACGTCCTTGACGACGGGGAAGCCGCGCTCGAGCTCGCGCGCCTCGCGCTCGATCTCCTCGCGCGAGTCCTGCGCGGAGGCGTCGATGGCGAGGAAGCGCACGCCCTGGTTCTCGTGCTCCTGCGCCAGACGGGTCAGACGTGCCGTGGTGCGCGCGGCGATCGGACAGCCGATCTCGGTGTAGCACAGCACCACGACGTCACCGCGCGCGAAGCCGGGCACGAGCTCGCCGAGCGTCGACTCGCTCCCGTCGACGCCGAGCAGCGAGATCCCGCGCAGCTCCGATCCTGCGGAAGCGACCACCTCGCGTGTCGGCGTCTCGCACGACTGCGCCAGGCTCGGGACGGGGAAGGCGAGGAGGACGGAGAGCGCTCGGGAAAACATGGCGGTCGGGAGGGACTCGGACTCGTTCCGCAGGCTTCTTGGGAAGCGTCCGCGGAGCCTTGCACCGTGGCCGACAACGGTATCCTCGGCCCGGCGCGGCTGGGAAGGCAGCGACGGCGCGCCCGGGCCCGCGCGACCCCGCCGGGTATCATCCGGACGTAAAGCCCCGAGCCCGAATGACGTCGCAGGCCCCGGAAGACCCCGTTCGCGCTCGCCGTCGGGGGGCTCTCGGGCCGCTGCTCCTTGCGCTCCTCGGCGCGAGCTGCAGCCCCGAGGAGCCTTCGCGCTGGGTCGACCTGACGCAGGGTTTCCGGCCGCGGACGCTGGAGGACGCCGTGAAGGGCTTCGAGCGCGACGCCGGCGGCGAGACCGGGACCCGGCTGGAAACGATCGGCCTCGGGATCGGCCTCGAGCACCCCGTCGCGGCCGAGGACTGGGACACGAGCGCCGACGGCCTCCTGTCGCTCGAGATCCCGCGCGGGGCCTTCCGTCACGCCAGCGCGTTCCTGCGTCTCTCGATCGAGGGCCGCACGCTGCAGCGCGTCGCGTCCACGGCGGAGCTCGCGCCGGACCAGTACGCCGTGCAGGGGGCGCGGCTCGCGCTGCGTCTCCCTCCGGGAACGGCAGCGCCCGCCGCGGTGCTCAACGGTCGGCTCGAGAACGGCGCCCCGTTCGACGGCCAGTGGCGCGTGCGCGCCGGGACGTTCTACGGGCCGGGCATCCCCGTCTGGAGCGGCGGGTCCGAACGCCTGGACCTCTCGCTTCCGCCGGAAGCACAGCTCCTGTTCCGCTTCGTGCTCGTGACCGAGCAGCGCGAGGAGCGCGTGCGCTACCGCGTTCGGCTCGACGGCCAGGTGGTGCTCGAGCGCGAGCTCACCGGCGCGGAGGCCGCGCGCCCGCGGCCCGACTCGCTAGTGCTCCCGCGCGGCGGTGCACCGCGCGCGAGCCTGACCTTCGAGCTCGAGGCCCCGTCCGGCCTGGGCGTCTTCTTCGATCCGCACCTCGCGCCCGCGGCGATCGGCACTCCGGGCGCGCGGCCGTGGGGCGACACGCGTCCGGACCTCGTGCTGTTCATCGCCGACACGTTCCGCGCCGACAACCTCGCGCTGTACGGCGGCGACCCTTCATGGACGCCCGAGCTCGCACGCTTCGCGGCCGAGTCCGTGCGCTTCCGCGCCGCGCGCTCGACGGCCGCGTGGACGCTGCCGGCGCTGAGCTCGCTCTTCACCGGTCTCTATCCGGGCCAGCACGGCGCCACGGACCAGGACCTCGTGCTCGCGCCCGAGCACGAGACGCTGGCCGAGCGCCTGGCCGCGGCCGGCTATCGCACCGGCGCGATCACCGACGACAGCTTCTTCTCGCCGGTGTTCGGGCTCGAGCAGGGCTTCGAGTGGTTCTCGTGGCACGACCACAGCGAGTGGAACCTCGACCGCACGCTCGAGGAAGCGCTCGCGTTCTTCGACCAGGACGACGGGCGGCCGCTGTTCCTGGTCGTGCACACCTACCGCACGCACGCGCCCTACCGCGTCGGTCCCGAGGAGGATCCCACCGAGTACGACGGGCTCGAGAAGCACGGCTTCGAGATGGTCGGGACGCCCTCGCCCGCGCCCGACGCGGCGCGCGCGGTGCTGCTCGGCTTCCGCGACGACTTCCAGCGCCTGTACCGCGCGGGCGCGAACGATCTCGACGCGGGCTTCCGGCGCTTCGTCGACGCGCTCGAGGAGCGCCGCTTCTTCGAGCACGGTTACCTGACGTTCACCAGCGACCACGGCGAGGCGCTGGGCGAGAACGGCGACATGGGGCACGGCGGACACCTGTGGGAGGTGAAGCTGCGCATCCCGCTGCTCCTGCGCGGGCCGGGGCTCGCGCCGCGCGATGTTCCGTGGAGCGCGTCGCTCGTCGACCTCTCGCCCACGCTGGCCGAGCTCGCGCGCGTCGCGCCCGCGCCGGGCTGGGCCGGCGTGTCGCTGCTCGGGCTCGAGCACGAGCGGCCGGCGTTCGCCTTCCAGCTCGCGCCCAAGGGTCGTCAGGTGGCGTTCCTCGAGCGCCAGCACAAGGTGATCACGACGCCCGACGAGGACGCGCTCGCTCGCGGGAGCTGCGAGGAGGCCTTCGACCTCGCGCGCGATCCCGGCGAGGCCGAGAACGTCGCCGCGAACGAGCGCTGGCCCGGCGACATGACGCGGCGCCTCGCGCCGGCGCTGAGCGCGCTGCTCCTGCCTCGCAACGCGGCGCAGCGCGCGGAGGTGGACGAGGAGCTCCTGCGCGCGCTGCACGAGCTCGGCTACGGCGGCGCGAACGAGGCGCCGCCCGGGAAGAAGTGAGCGCTACCGGACGAGCGCGCGCAGCAAGAGCCCGCTCGCGCCGGCGACGAGGAAGCTCGTCAGCGTCCCCACCAGGTAGGCCTCGGCGAACTCGCGGTCCTCGAGCTCCTTGAAGCGTGCCACGGACTTCGCGGCCAGGATGAAACCGAGCGCGCTCCATTCGCCGAGCGCCACCAGCGTGAGCATGGCCATGCGCTCGAGGATCCCGATCAGGCGGCCGGCGCGGTTGCCCGCGGCCCCGGCCTTCGCGCCGGGACGCAGCCCCTCGAGCACCGCCGAGACGATCGCCGAGCCGCCGTTCACGTTGAAGGCGTAGAGCCCGACCGTCCAGGCGAGCGGAACCAGGCGGTGCGTCGTGAAGCGCGAGACCTCGATCTCGGTCGCGAGCATCCAGCGCGCCGCGACGAACAGCACGGCGACGTGCAGGAGCTGATCGGCCACGAACCACGCGAGGCGCCGGCCGAAGCGGCGCTCCACGCGCACCTTGAGCGCGTCGATCGCCACGTGGGTGGTCGCGACGAAGAGCAGGGCTCCGATCGAGCGCGCGTGCGGCAAGAACGGCAGGAGCGCGCTGCTCTGCACGAGCAGCACCTCGGCCCCGTGCACGAGGAGCCAGCGCGCGTGATCGCGCTTGCCCTCGACCATGCGACGGCTCTGGAACACGAAGTCGGCCAGGAAGTGGCCGGCGAAGAGCAGGGACAGGACGAGGTCGGGAGAAGCCTGCGTGGCGCTCATCCCAGCTCGAGCCCTTCGAGCAACTTCCTCGCGGCTTCCTCGCCCGCACGGATCGCTTCGAAGTGCGCAGCGCTGAGGCTCTCGCTGACGACGGATCCGCTGACTCCGCGCGCCTCGGCCAGGTCCTTCTGGCGCTCTACCCTGCGTCGCTTGTAGGTGGTGACTCCCTGCTCGGCGCCCCACCGCGAGCGCACGGCCCCCATCAGTGCGAAGAGGGCGTTCAGAACGTCGTCCTCGCGCTCGCCGAAGCCCTCGAAGTTCGCCCAGCTGCGCTTGCGTTGCGCCGCCGCGAGTGCGGCCCGGGCGTTGTGGAATGCCGGACCGTCGAGATGTGCAGGGTTGGGCCGCTGCCGGGGAGCCGCCGGGATCGAACCCGTGGTCACCTCCCCGCAGCCGGCACCGAAGACGACGTAGGGAAAGCGCCGCCACTCGCGAGGTCCGGCCGGTACCACTCCGAAGAGGCGGTCCGTGAGTTCCTGGATCACGTGGACCAGTCGGTCGGGGCGACGCAGCAGGCACTGAACCTCGTCTCCGGCGGTCAGCGTGAGAGGAGCCGCCAAGGACTCCGGGCCGAGATCGCGATTCAGGTCCTCGAGGAATCCGAGGACGTGGTTCTGCAGTTCTTCTCTGTCCTCGGGATCCATCGCCTTCGAGGCGACGAGATCACCGGTGAGGGCGAAGTACACGGACACTCTCGCAGACCTGCGCACGACCACGCAGGTATCGTGTTCGGCACTACTGCCGAATTCAACAAAAATCGGCTTTATCGCCGAATCCGGCTACGGCCCCACCGCCACGCCCCTGCACCTCGAAGCGGCAGCCGCGCAGCAGCGGGCCCGAGCCGATGAAGGCGCGCGCGGGCGGCGGGCCGTGGAAGTACGAGGCGTACACGCGGTTGAAGGCGTCGTAGAGCGTGAGGTCCGAGCAGAAGACCGTCACGGACACGAGGTCGTCCATGGTGAGCCCGACGAGCGCGAGCTTCTTCTGCGCGTCGTCGAGCATCAGGCGCGCCTCCTGCTCGGCGTCCGCGGGCGGCTTGCCGCTCGCCTCGACCCCGAGCGTCCCGGCGAGGTAGTAGGTCTCGCCCGCGCGCACGACGTGGCTGAAGGGCAGCTGGTCCGTGCGGCCGGGGAGGTTCACGTGCTCGCGCGCGCCGCTCGCGGCGCACGCGGCGACGAGCACGGCGATCGGCGCGAGCGCGAGCTTCGCGTGCATGGTCGTCCTCCGGTCAGCGCGGGCTCGAGGCCTGGACGGCCACGGCGCCGGCGTCGCACCAGCGGTCGAGCCAGTCGATCACGTTCTCGTACCAGAACTTGCTGTTCTGGGGCTTCAGCACCCAGTGGTTCTCGTCGGGGAACGAGATGAACTTCGAGGGGATGCCGCGCCGCTGCAGCGCCGTGAAGGTCGACATGCCCTGCGTCTCGACGACGCGGAAGTCGAGCCCCCCGTGGATCACGAGCATCGGCGTCTTCCACTTGTCGACGTGATCGATCGGGTTGTGCTTGGCATAGGACTCGGGAGCCTCCCAGGGAGTCCCGTGCTCCCACTCGGGGAACCACAGCTCCTCGGTGTCGAAGTAGGCGCTGCGCTCGTCGAGGTTCCCGTCGTGGTTCACGAGGCAGCGGAAGCGCTCGGTCTGGCCCGCGATCCAGTTGATCATGTAGCCGCCGTACGAGGCGCCGAGCGCCGCGACGCGGCCGCCGTCGAGGAACGAGTAGCGCTCGAGCGCGGCGTCGAGCCCCTTCATCAGGTCCTCGTACGGCGCGCCGCCCCAGTCGCCGCGGATCGCGTCGGTGAACGCCTGCCCGTAGCCGGTGGAGCCGTGGAAGTCGACCATCACGGCCGCGTAGCCCGCGCCCGCGAACGCCTGCGGGTTCCAGCGGTAGTGGAAGTGATCGCCGAAGGAGCCCTGCGGTCCGCCGTGGATCAGGAACGCGACCGGGTAGCGGCGCGAGGCATCGAAGTCGACGGGCTTCACGACGAAGCCGTACACCGTCTCGCCCTTCGCGCCCGGGAACGAGAACTGCTCGTAGTCGCCGGTCCGCGCCGCGGCCATGCGCGCATCGTTGAGGTGCGTGAGCTGCCGCGCGTGCGAGCCGTCGAGGTCGGCGGTCCACAGCTCGACCGGCGCCTTCAGTTGATCGAGCGCGTACACCAGCCGTCCGCCCGCCTCGATGGGCGTCCCGACCGTGCCCTTCTCGACCAGCGTGCGAACGGTGCCGCTCGCGACGTCGATGGCGAAGAGCGAGTGATTGCCGACGTGGTCGGCCGTCGCGAGGAGCGTGCGGCCGTCGCTCGTCCACGAGTATTCCGAGGGCGAACGGTCCCACGCTTCCGTGAGCACGCGCGTCTTGCCGCCCGCGCGCTCGTGGAGCACCACGCGCTGGCGGTCGGACTCGTAACCCGCGCGCTCCATCGACAGCCAGGCGATCGTGCGCCCGTCGGGCGAGTAGCTGGGCACGCTGTCCAGGCCCTTGCCGGTCGACACGCGCTGGGGCGGACGCGATCCATCGGCCGGGACGCGCCACACGTCGACGTTGGTCGTCCACGCGTTGGCGGCGCCGTCGTCCTTCGCGCAGAACAGGATCTCGGAGCCGTCCGGCGAGATCGCGAGTTCCTCGGTGCCGCCGAAGGGATGCGTGGGCGCGTCGGCGTCCATCCCGCGCATCAGATCCACGGGATCACCGCCGTCGATCGTCCACGCGAAGACGTGGCTGCGCTTCCCGTCCTCCCAGGTGTCCCAGTGGCGGAAGAGCAGGGACTCGTAGACGCGCGCCTGCACCGGGCTCTTGGAGCGCGCCTCGTCGCGCGCGGCGGTGTCCGCGAGCGTCGCGGCGTCGGCGTACACGTCGAGCGTGAGCAACAGGCGCTTGCCGTCGGGGAACACGGCCAGGTTGCCCACGTCCACGGGCAGCGCGGTGAGCGCGCGCGGTTCGCCGCCATCGAGCGAGAGCTGCCACACCTGCATCGAGCCCGAGCGGCTCGACAGGAACACGATCGAGCGTCCGTCGGGCATCCAGCGCCCGTTCACGTCGGCCGCGGGGTCCTGCGTCAGGCGCCGGGGCGCCGAGCCGTCGAGGCCGACGAGCCACAGGTCGGTGCGTCCCTTGTTCGCGTCCATGTCCGTGGCGCGCACGTTGAAGAGCACCTGCTTGCCGTCGGGCGAGAGCTGCGGATCGGAGATGCGCTCCATCGCCAGCATGTCGAGCACGCCGAAGGCATGGGACTCGAGGCGCGGAGCGCTCGTGTCCGCCTCGGGCAGGGCGGTCTGACAGGCAGCGGCGAACGCGAGTGAAGCGGCGAGCGAAGTGCGGCGGAAGCGCATGGCGGCGGATGCGGTGGGAGGAGAGGTTCAGGGACCGGTGCGGCCGGTGAGCTCGGCGGCGAGCTCGTTCGCGTCGTACACCTTGGACAGCGCCTCGACGATGCCGCGCGAGTCGACCGACACGGCGCGCGCCACCTCGCCCTCGTAGGCAACGTCGAGCACGAGGCTCTGGATGTTGCCGTCGAAGATCAGACCGACGACGTCGCCTGCGCGGTCGACGACCGGCGATCCCGAGTTGCCGCCGATGATGTCGCAGTCCGAGACGAAGTTGTAGGGCGTGTCGAGCGCGAGCTTGTCCTTGCGCTGCACCCAGCGCTCGGGCAGGTGCCAGGGGAACGCGTTGTCGCGCTCGGCGCTGCGCGCGTACAGCCCCTCGAAGGTCGTGTAGGGCTCGACCTTCGCACCGTTCTCGACGTAGCCCTTCACCGTCCCGTAGGAGAGGCGCAGCGTGAACGTCGCGTCGGGATACTGGTCCTCGCCGAGCACGGCGAACTGCGCGGCCGCGATCTTGGCGTAGGAGGCGCGCTCGATCGCCTCGACCTGGTCCTCGTAGCGCTTGCGCAGCGCGCGGTTCTCCGCGTCGAACACGCGCGCGAGCTCGATCAGCGGATCCTTGCACGAGTCCACGGCCGCCTTGCCGCCTTCGTACAGTCGCTTGCGCTCCGCGACGTCGGCGAGCTTCGTGCCGGCGACGAGCGCCTCGGCCCGCGCGCGCGGCGGCAGTCCGGCGAGCGCCTTCACGACCAGCGGGTCGCCTCCACCGAGCAGCTCGGCCATGAGCTGGAGCCCGCTCGCGATCCAGTCCACCTCGAGCTCGGGATGGACGGGCGCCGGCGAGAGCAGCGTCACCTCCAGCGACGGCAGGTTCGAGTCGCGGTACTCGCGCAGGCGCGTCGAGCTCTCCTTGGGCTTCTCCTCGGCCAGGCGCAGGAGGTCACGCGCGATGCCGTAGAGCGTGCCCAGCGTGCCGCGGCCGACGCCCGGCGTCGCGTAGCGCTCGTAGAAGTCGCGGTAGCCGCGCTCGGCCTTCTCGATCTCGTCCCACGCGTCGCCCCACTTCTTCTGGTAATCGGGGTTCGCGGCCACGGCCTTGCGCAGCGCGGCCTCGGCGGCGCGCTTGCCGGCCAGCAGGCGCTCGTCCTGCAGCCCTTGCAGGATGCCGGTGCGCGCCTTGCGGCTGTTCTGGTATCCGAACAGATCGCCCTCCGCGATGCGCCGGTTCTCCTCGCTGCGTCCGGAGAAGGTCTGCAGCTGCACCTCGCGCCGCCACAGGTTGCGCATGGAGAGCGGGTACGCGACGTCGCGCAGGAACTCGAGGTGCGCCACGGTGAACAGGCGCTCCGTGCGCCCGGGATGGCCGGCCACGAAGACGAGGTCGCCCTCCTTCGTGCCGTTCGCGCTCCACTTGAGATGGTGCTGCGGCTCGAGCGGCTTCCCGCCGTCGTAGATGCGGAAGAAGCACACGTCGAGGTCAAAGCGCGGATACTCGAAGTTGTCGGGATCGCCGCCGAAGAACGCCGCTTCCTTCTCGGGCGCCATGACGAGGCGCACGTCCGTGTAGGTGCGATAGCTGTACAGGTGGTAGGCGCCGCCCTGGTAGAGCGTGACGATCTCGCACTTCATGCCCGTCTTGTCGTGGGCCTCCTTCTCGATCGTGGACATCGCCTTGCGGCGCGCGTCGTTGGCCTCGGCGCTCGAGGCCGCCGCGGGGACGGCGCCCTGCACCTTCGCCGTGACGTCCTCGATCGTCCACAGGACGTCCATCTCGATATCCGGGCACGGCGCCTCCTCGGCGGCGGTGCGCGCGAGGTAGCCCTGCGCGAGATAGTCGTGCTCGGGTGTCGAGAGCTTCTCGAGCATGTCGGAGCCGACGTGATGGTTCGTCATCACCAGGCCCTTGGCCGACACGAGCGAGCCCGACCCGCCCGTCGAGATGCGCACGGCCGATTTCTGCACGTGCTCGACCCACGTGTCGGTCGCGTCGAAGTGGTGCGCGTCGTGGAGGCGCTTCTTCGGCAGTCGATTGAGCAGCCACATGCCCTCGTCGGCCGGCGCCGGCAGCGCGAGGACGAGCGTGGAGAGGACCAGGAGTGACAAGGATCGATTCATGACCAGGGCTCGCGCAGGGGGTCGCGGGGGGCGAGCAGTGTAGGGACGGCCGGGGACGCCTGACTACCGGGTCCGGATGCGGAAAACGTTTCCGACTCGATTCTCGGCGGTCGACGAGTCGGCAAGAAGCGCCGGCAAGAAATGACGGGAAGGAAATCCTGTCGCGGAGCGCTGGAGTTAAATTGTTCTTCTTCCGTCCCGGTCAGGGGTCCAGGGGTCACACCGGTTTCGAGCCAGGGAACCGCTCATGCTCAGCAGCTCGTCGCATCGTCAAGGAAGAGTTCTGTTCCTGTTCGTCGCGTTCTTCGCGCTCGCGCTCCTCGGCGCGGCCGCGGCCGCCCAGCAGCCGCTCTTCACGTTCGCCCAGGTCAGCGACTCGCAGCCGAACGACGCGACGGACAACGCGCGCTTCGTCGAGGTGCTGCAGACGATCGCCGCCTCGGGCCAGTCCGGCGCGCTGCTGCCGCGGCGCGTCGCGTTCGTGGTGTTCGCGGGGGACATCACGGACGGCAACTCGTCGAGCGAATGGGTGGCCGCGACCCAGAAGCTCAACACCTACCTGACGAACAACGGCATCCCGGTGATGTACGTCCCGGGCAACCACGACACCTCCACCTCGGGCAGCGTCGCGCTGTACGAGCAGTACATCGCCGACTCGGACGTGTGGAACATCGGAAGCGCGTCGTTCCTCGCGCACAACGGCATCCAGTGCACGACCGGCTGGACGGGCCTGCGCATCATCGGAGTCCACTCGACGTTCGGCGGCGACAACAACGTGATCTCCAGCGGCGACCTGGCCCAGATCGCGGCGCTCGTCAA
>Ga0111539_10010066_pt1 | contig 11922 bp, 8 predicted proteins | sample RhiMethybrSRZTD1_FD_79667 | JGI IMG/M metagenome (GOLD analysis project Ga0111539, IMG submission 79667) | Populus rhizosphere microbial communities from Tennessee, USA - Rhizosphere MetaG P. TD hybrid SRZTD1 (version 2) (version 2) | ecosystem: Host-associated > Plants > Roots > Rhizosphere >...
CAATGTGGAAGAAAGATTACGACGCAATCTGCTGATTTTATAACAGATACAATATTAAAGACATCAAAAGGAAAAAATGTTCTTTTACTAGCTCCAATTATAGAATCAAAAAAAGGAACATATGAAAAATTATTTCAGGAATTAAAACAAAATGGATACGCTAGGATAAGACTTGATGGTGAAATAATCAATTTGAACAATGATGATATTGAAGATGACAATGGTAGCGATACCAAGAAAGATACTAAATATCCTAGGCTAAACAAGCACAAGAAACACACAATAGAAGTTATTGTTGATAGAATAAGGCCTTCAGTTGAGGATAGGTCCAGGTTGTTTGATTCGGTACAGACTTCTTTAAAAACAGCAAAAGGGATAATCAAAATTTTAGTTGATGATAAAAGTGAAACAGTTTACTCACAAAGAAAGGCATGCACTAAATGCGGAATAAGCGTTCAGGATCTAGAACCTCGTTCATTTTCATTTAATTCACCGTTTGGTGCATGTAAACAGTGTAACGGATTGGGTATCAAAGTCGAGTTTGACCCAGAATTAATTATTCCAGATAGAACAAAGAGTATTTTAGACGGTGCAATAAAACCGTGGGCAGGCCACTTTGCAACATTTAGATCTTCAATGTTGCGCGATGTTGGAAAGAGATTTGGTTTTAATCTCTATCAGCCCATATCAGCCATGACAAATAAGCAAATTAACGTTATTCTATATGGTACTGATGAAAACATCCATTATAGATATGAGTCTAAGACATCTGATTCTACTTGGGAATACCGTAGTTCTTTTGAAGGAGTCATTCCCAATTTAGAGAGGACATATGCCCAAACAGATTCTGATTCGAAACGACGTGACATGGAGCAGTTTATCAGAGAGCTGCCTTGTGAACTTTGCAAAGGAATGAGACTGGGTCCTGATTCTTTGGCAGTCAAGATTGCTGGCAAGTCTATTATGAACATATGTGATTTGTCAATTGACAATTGTTATAATTTTTTCATGACACTTTCACTTTCAGAGACTGACAGTTTTATTGCAAAGAATATTCTAAAGGAAATAATATCAAGACTTGAGTTTCTTAAAAATGTTGGACTCAATTATCTTACCTTAAACAGGATGACCTCAACACTATCTGGTGGCGAATCGCAGAGAATACGTCTTGCTACACAGATTGGTTCTAACCTTACTGGCGTCTTATATGTACTTGACGAACCTACAATTGGTTTGCATCAAAGGGATAATAACAGATTAATTGAAACACTGAGAAAGTTAAGAGATCTTGGAAACACACTGATAATAGTTGAACATGACGAGGAAGTTATTAGAAGCTCAGATTGGGTTATCGATATTGGAGAAGGGGCAGGAATCCACGGCGGAAGGGTCGTAGCAAATGGAATGCTGAAAGAAATTATGCAAAATGAGGATTCTATAACAGGAAGATTTCTTAGAGGAGATGATACGGTTTATCACAAAGATAGGGTAAGAAATCCCAATAATTGGCTGACACTTCACAAAGCCATGGAGAACAATCTAAAAAAGATAACAGTAGATTTCCCTCTAGGGTGTATGACGACAGTAACTGGTGTATCGGGATCTGGAAAATCAACTCTTGTAAATGAGATACTCTTCAAAGCATTGTCAAATCACTTTTACTCATCTAAGGAAAAGCCCGGCTCTCATGAAAAGATTACAGGTCTTCAAAACCTTGATAAAGTAATAGGAATCGACCAATCTCCTATTGGAAGGACACCTAGATCTAACACAGCAACATATGTGAATGCTTTTGGTCCCATACGAGAGATCTTTGCAAAAACCATGAAAGCCCGAGAAATGGGATACAAGCCTGGTCGATTTTCATTCAATGTTTCTGGTGGGCGATGCGATTCATGTGAGGGAGCTGGGGTTAAGAGAATTGAAATGCAGTTTCTAGCTGACGTGTATGTGACTTGTGATGAATGTAAAGGAAAAAGGTACAATTTAGAAACCCTGGAGATTACATACAAAGGCAAGACAATTTCAGATGTCCTCAATATGACTGTTGAAGAGGCACTTGAATTCTTCTCAAACATCTCTTCAATAGAAAGAAAACTCTTGACGCTTCATGATGTTGGATTAGGGTACATCAGACTGGGACAGCCGGCAACAACACTTTCAGGAGGAGAGGCACAGAGAATAAAGTTATCATCTGAACTTGCAAGAAGAGATACTGGGAGAACATTCTACATTCTTGACGAACCAACTACAGGATTGCACTTTGCGGACGTAAAAAAACTTCTTCATGTATTAGATAGACTTGTGAATGTTGGGAACACCGTCATTCTAATTGAACATAATCTTGATGTAATTGCATCCTCTGACTGGATAGTTGACCTTGGTCCTGAAGGTGGAGAAAATGGCGGAAACATTGTTGTTACCGGCACACCGGAACAAGTATCAAACCATATTTCAAGTTATACCGGAAAATATCTTAAATCAAAGTTAATGGTAAGTCAGACAATAAGAAAAAGTAAAACTGGTGTACGAACTTAATATCTTCCATACCCAATAAGACTTTAAATCTATCTGAAAATATAGTAAAGGTACGCGATAAAGCGCTCCTGCTTCCGTTTGATCCAGGAGTATACATAATGAAAAATAAAGAAGGTAGAATAATCTACATAGGTAAGGCAAAGAATCTTCGCAAGCGAGTCCTATCCTACTTTACATATGGCCATTCTCAAGAGTTATCAAATTGGAAAACTATGAAGCTCATAGGAAAAATCCAAGATATTGATTTTCTTGTCACGGATAATGAGATTGAAGCTTTTTTGCTAGAATCAAATCTAATTAAACAATATAGACCACTTTTTAACATTGATCTCAAAGATCAGCAACGATACACTTATCTTAAAATCTCAGATGAATTATTTCCCAGATTACTCGTAGCAAGAAGAAACAGAGATGGTAAATTTATGGGCCCAAAAGGCAGAGTATTTGGACCTTTCGTACATGGAAGCTCAAAATTTCTTGCCATCGGTTTATTGAGAAAAATTTTTAAAATTAGAATTTGTAGTAGACTCCCAAAAAGACCTTGTCTTGAATATTTCATAAATAATTGCGATGCTCCATGTATAAATAACGTTACTCGAAATGAATATATGGAAAATGTTGAATCACTTGTGAATATACTGCAAGGAAGAAAAAGTATTGATGACTTTGTAGAAAAAATGAAAGCGGATATGAGTATTGCTTCGTTAGGACTTGATTATGAAAAAGCAAAAGAAATTAGAGATACTGTAAATCGACTTGAGAACTTGAGATCAAAACAAAAGATTGAACAATCAATCAGTTCCAGATCTGAAGAGGAATACGTTGGGATCCAGTATGACCGCCCACAATCGAAAGCATATATTTTGATTCTCAGGAGGTATCGTGGAGTAATTAGGGACAGAAAGAAATATGAATTTGAGTTAGTTGGTGATAACTCTTTTTCTAGTTTTCTGTCACAATATTATAATTCTAAGTCATCAGTACCACGATTTATCTATGTTAACGAAGAACCAGATTCAAAGCAAGTACTTGAAAGGTCCTTAGAAAGGATTGCCTCACATAGAGTGAACATAATAAAAATATCTAACAGAACCAATGTTGAAAGAAAACAATTGATGAACCTAATTGTTAGAAATTTATCAACGTATATATCAAAGGGTTATGAACCTGCCTTATTTGAGCTAAAAAGAATACTGAATCTTAAATCACTACCCAATATTATTGATTGTTTTGATATTTCAAATCTTGGTTTATCAATAGCTGTTGGTTCCTGTGTTAGGTTTGTTAATGGGATTCCTGAAAAATCATATTACAGAAAATTTAAAATAAAATCCATAAGAGATCAAAATGATTTCGCAATGATAGCCGAGATTGTAGGTCGCAGATACTCGAAAGAAGATAGACTGAATTTACCTGATTTGGTATTAATTGACGGTGGAAAAGGTCAGCTTCACGCTGCACTTAATGCCCTATCAAAATTAAGTATAAAGATCCCCTGCATATCAATTGCAAAAGAAAGAGAAGAAATATTTTTACAATTTTCTAATTCGCCAATAGTTGTCCCAAAGAGTAACCAATCACTAAAAATATTACAATACCTAAGAGACGAAGCTCATAGGTTTGGACTTAATTACAATGTAAAGTTGCGCGATCTAAAATAAATTGCATGGACGCGGGTGAACAAAAAGATGAAGGGATTGTAAATTTTAAGTTCCTAGGCTAAAATTTGAATTGCTTTATAAAATGTAAAACACTGTTCGATGTTTACCAACATTGCAGAACTTACCCTCTAACAGCTCCGAGGGTCAAACCTCTAATCATCCTTTTCTGGGCAAATAACATCAAAACGACAACAGGAATTAGTGCAATGTTTATTCCTGCAGTGAGATAACCCCAGTCTATTCTGTAAAGTGAAATGAACTGGTATAAGGCAACTTGAAAAACCATGACATCAGGTTTGTTAGACAGAACAATAGGTAACACAAATTCATTCCATGAAAATCTGAACGATAATATGGCGGCTATCAGAAATCCTGGCATGGAAATGGGCACTATGATGTGCCAGAGAGCCCTTAATTTTGAGCAACCATCTATTAGTGCTGCTTCATCGAGCTCCTTGGGAATTGTTTCAAAATAATTCTTTAGTAGAAAAATATTAAGTGGTATAATAAGGATTTGAAATGTCAATATGAGTGCTAGAAGTGAATTTAAAAGCCCAACATTAGCGAGCATTATGTATAGTGGTATAATGTTTATGACTACCGGGATCATAAATAATCCCAATATTAAGCTCATAAGCAAGTTTTTTCCTTTAAATTCAAACCTTGCGAATGCATAGCCCGCAAGTGCACTTACAGCTACGCTCAATCCAGTACTTCCTATACTCACTAATAGACTGTTGAATAGGCTTGTGACTAGTTTTGGATCGGTAAGGACAAAGAGATAATTATCCAACGTAGGTGCATCTGGCAAGAGTTTTGGAGGAAAGCTAATTGCTTCTTGATTTGGTTTGAAGGATGTTGAGAGTACCCATAGGAGAGGAGCCAAAGTAATAAAGAGATAAACTGCAATAACGGAGTACAATAGAGTCCTTTCAATTGGGATCATTTTATCACCCTGTATATTGGTGAGTGATAGCGGAGTTCAAGCACTCGTCGCCAATTTGGATTCAGATTTAGTATTCTAGGTTTCTTATCTTTGTCTAATTTCAACTGTCTTCTCTTGCCTCCCGAAGAGTCTTATATAAGAATATGCTAGAACCAAATTCAAACCAATCAAGAGAAATCCGACGGCAGCGCCCTTTGACAATAGTCCAAACTCGAAAGCTTGTCTGTACATATATAGGGATGAAGTAGTGCTTGCGAATAGTGGTCCTCCGTTTGTCATGACAAGAATTAGATCAAAGAAATTTACGGACCACATAGTTATAAGTATAAGATTTATGATAATAAACGGTCTTAGTAAGGGCAGTGTTATGTAGAAAAAACTTTTAATTTTTGTTGCTCCGTCTATGCGTGCTGCTTCATAAACTACTGGACTTATCGAAAAGAGTCCTGCTGTTATAAATATCACAGTAAATGGGGTCCCATGCCACATGTTTGCGATAACCAATGTCCATACTACCACCTCTGGGTCTGACAACCAAGCAACAGGATTTAATCCCATCTGTTCAAGAACGTAATTTAAAACACCAAAACTGTCACTAAAAATGAACTTAAACGAAAAACCAGTTATGACTGCAGAAACTGTCCATGGTATTATGATCAAGGCAAGAAACGCATTGGACCCCCATATATGTTGATTCAATACTACTGCAAGGACCATTCCAACAAAAAATTGTAGAGCCACTGACCCTCCTACAAACAAAAGGCTTACCTGAAGTGACTTATGAAAATCAGGATCATGTAAAAGGTTTGAAAAATTCTTAAATCCGACATACTTCCATTCCCCCAGAATTGTAGTTAGAGATACATTATGCATTGATATGTATATGTTCCACATAAGTGGAAACAGAAGAAACCCAACTAGTATCGAAAGGGCTGGTACCAGAAGTAAATATGGCTGCAAGATCCCAGCTCTTGCTTCTAGTTTGAGTATCATTCGATTAAGAGGTTAGAATAAAAAGATCTTGTACTTGGAGTTGCCAGCTAAGACCAACCAAGTACTTCTGCAGATTTTTTAGCAGCATCGTCTAACGCTTGTTTTGGTTCCTTCGTACCGAGATAAACTTCATCAATGGCCTGTCTGATGTTGTCGGCTAGCTGTGGGTATTCTGCAATGCTTGGTCTACTATGCCCAATAGCTAGCATTGATATGAGCTCTTTATAATATGGTATTGTAGAATTAAGCTGAGTCGAATATGTCCCTTCGGCTATTGGTTTCTGAGTAGGAAGATATGCATAATTCGCTAACATGGGTGCAAGCACATCTGGCTGTAGCATTATCGTGAGCAATTCCCAAGAAAGAGCTTTATTTGTAGAAGTTTCAGGAATACTGAGCATCCATCCGCCCATCATTGTGGCACTAGTGTCACCTTCTTTTGGAACTGGAAACATGGGAATCATACCAACACTCTTATCAAAATTCTTCGATTCATTACGGGGAAAATGTCCTAGTAACCAAGAACCTTCCAACATCAATGCAAATTTCTTGTCTGCAAATTCCTTACCCCAGAAGTGATTTATCTGAGGTTTAATACCCGCCTTTACTTGATCCCTCAAAAACTCAAGAGCTTTTACGCCCTGTGTACTGTTGTAAGCAGGAAACCAGTAGGTTCCCTTCTGTGGATGTCCGCTTTTTTGTTTGACTATTTCACCACCAAGCATCCACAGATAGGGGTACCACATATCCGGAGAGTGGCTAGCGCCGACAAGGTGCATTGCTTGAACTCCCTTATCTTTAGTCGCGTTTTCTATCTTCTTAGCAGCTTCTATATAGCCATTCCATGTTCTCAGAGAGTCAGGGCTCACACCACTTTGATTTAATAGATCCTTCCAATACCACATAGCCCTTACATCTGTCCATGCCCAAATTCCATATACTTTACCATTATAGATACCTCCATCCCAATTAGTTTTGAACCATTCAGAGGATCTGTTCCACGACTGTGTCAAATTTGATAGATCTGAAAGAAACTTTCCTTCAGCAAATTCACCAAGCCATATCTGATCAACTGAAATAAGATCAACTGGGGTTCTTCCTGCCATTGCAGTCAGAATCTGTTTTCTTGTATCCGCGTATGGTAACACCCGATAGTCAATATCTATCTTCATATCTGGATGTCTTTCTCGTAGTTTTGTTAACGCATCAGCAAACAAACTATCCCACCTTTCCTTTGGTTCCGCGACTATAGCTGTTAGTGTAACCTGTTTAGGTTGTTGCGCTTGCACCATTGTAAATGGTGTCATGCTCGGCGCAATCAAAACAAGAGATACTAAAGCAATTATGAAGATGAGTTTAAAATCCTTAAAGACGTATTTGTGAGGCGTAGTTGTGGAAGATTCCTTCTTTGTAACATGAGGATAGTCTCCGAGAGAATTAGAATTGCTCATTGTTCATATTTAGAATGTAATGCTTTTAAGTATTGGCCAATTTGTGTGGCTTAGCATGTTATTGAATCCTATATCTTACCACACTGTTAATATAAAACTTCTATAAGCTTGAAGAATCATTACAATGAATACATGCAGTCACCCTAATGATCGATTGTTATTCATTGATTCATATTTAATTTCAGGATATTGCAACCAAACCAATATCCATTATGAGTTAAAGTATGAGAAATTAAAATTAATATGATATGAAAATGAAAACAACTCAAGTAGAAGTGGATTATTTTGACAACACTCAGCATAAGAAATCTAACAAAGAGATATGGAAATTTAACTGCATTAGAAAATTTTTCCTTGGAAATACACTCAGGTCAGTTTATGGTACTTCTTGGTCCTTCTGGGTGTGGAAAGACTACGGTATTAAGATGTATTGCTGGTCTGACCGGCATCACTAGTGGAGAGATCTATATCGGAGATGAATTAGTGAATAAACTTCCACCAAAAGATCGTGATGTAGCCATGGTATTTCAAAATTATTCTCTTTATCCCCATATGAACGTCTATGAAAATATTGCTTTTCCATTAAAGATGAGAAAGACTGAAAGAAATCAGATAAAAGAAAGAGTTCAAAACATAGCAAATCTTCTTAATATAAGTAATCTACTCAATAGGAAGCCTAAGGAAATTAGCGGAGGTCAAATGCAGAGAGTGGCACTAGGTAGAGCCCTCGTCCGGGAACCAAAAATCTTTTTGATGGATGAACCTCTAAGCAACCTTGATGCCAAACTACGTACAGATATGAGAGTTGAGATAAAGAAATTGCAGAAAAAAGTAGGGATCACTACGCTATACATTACACATGACCAGATTGAAGCAATGAGCATGGCCGACAATATTGGGATCATGGATGCCGGAAAACTACTTCAGCTTGATACTCCACAAAAAGTATACAATGAGCCTGCCAATCAATTTGTAGCGGGTTTTATAGGCATTCCTCCTATGAATTTCTTGGAATTCAATATAGTTAGAGATAAATCGATGTTTCTCAAACTAGTAACTGGCAGTTCTTACGAACATGACAATAAATTCATGATAAAAGTTCCCGACGTACTCTCAGCAAGTATATCCAATACTGGGGACGAAACCATAATCCTAGGCATAAGACCGAAAGACATCACTGTGTTGAGAAAGGATGAAGAATTCGATGGTTTTAAGGTAAAGGGAGAGGTAACATTTATCGAACTGCTTGGTGATGACTCAATAGCAGAAGTAAAACTAGGTCAAAACTCGCTAAAAATATCTAATGTAGCGTCCAGAATAGACAATCTAATTATTGGGAAAGAAGCCATAATGGGCATAAAATATAGCAAATTATACTTGTTTAAGAATTCTGGTAAGAGGATGAATTCTTCAATAACACCCTCATCAGCTTGAGGTGGACTCCTAATAGACAAATGTTTCTACGAAGGCATATCTGTGAAGAGCCGAATATCATTAACAGAAACCATGAGCGAGCCAATGTTAGGTAAAATCTTGCAAAAGCAAATCTTTCCTTGCATCGGAACTTTGCATTATTAACTCTTTTTTGTTACCATGAAAAGAAATTCTTAATAATGATAAATTGATGCTTAGAATGATCTGTTAATATGATGAAAGTGTATAAAATCTCTGCAGTAACATTATTAATCAAAGATATGGAAAGATCTTGTAATTTTTATTCTAAAATACCAGGTTTTAAGCTGGTCTATGGCGGATCTCCTCCTGATCCCTTTACTTCATACGAAATTGGTGATAATACATCTGTCTATTTAAACCTGGAATTGTTTAAGACATCCACAAATAGCCCAGGTCATGAAACAAAAGATTTTGGAAAAATAATTCTTCACACAGAGGATGTTGACAAATTATATTCTTATTTTAAGAACAATCAAGTCATTTCACAGCTAATATTTTTTGAAAATGAACCATCAAATGCTTCATGGGGCGAGAGGTATTTCCACATACGTGACCCAGATGGATACCTGCTCTCATTCGCAAAGCCAATAAAGAAAAAAATACTTTCTGACATGATATGACTTACGTTACTAATTTATTACTCCATTAATTGATCTGGTATAAATCTTAATGGTGAATCTATTTTTAAAGAAGTTAGCACTAAATAAAAAATGCATAAATCAAAATGTATTAAATTACATACTAATTCATATGACTTTTCCTATATGGTCCCCTTGTCCTTTTTCGTGCCTTCTCCTCTTCCAACTTTCTTTTTAATAACTCAGATTCCTCATCAAGCGAGTTCTTACCAGCTGTTCCATTTTGATTTTTCTTGGCGCTGCCTTCATCATTTTGCGTTTGACGTCTCCTGAGCTTATTTTGGCTTGTCACATTTATGTAACGGAGAGATATATTAATAATGTTTCCAAGATATAGCAATAAATATACAATAATTTTTAGTATGATTAGGTGGTAAGTAACAAAGCGCGTCCAACTAGGGATATAAAAAATATGGAAGACTTACAATTGCAGCATGGAATAAAATATAGTCATTGCTACAGCGTTTACTCCACCAACAGCGACATACTTTAGTTTTTTTGAACCTTTGAAACATATTTCTTTGGTTTTTTTGAATTTTTCTACCACATGTCTACTTTAGAGTACAAATTAAAAAGTGTTTTTCCAAATTCTACCCACATTGGCAATTTAAATTATGATTTGAATAAGTCACCTACCGTACTTCTATAGAATCATGATGATATTGAAAATGAGTGATCGTTTAAAAGTAAAGTAACGCTGCACTAAAAGTAGTACCTTCAGCTTTTTACTGTTATATCAATTTCAAATTTTTAAAGCCTAGGAATTGGTTGAACTTGTCCGGCATCGCTTCACATCGTAACTGCTGCTCTTACAATCACTTCTGAAAGTGCTGGATGAACATGCACCGTCTTTGCAATGTTGTCAATAGTTCCATCTCCACTTTTGATCGCCACTAGTACTTCATGAATAAGTACAGATGCTTGACTTCCAATAATATGACACCCAAGAATTTTTCTGTTTTCTTTACTAACTAATAATTTCACGAAGCCCTCTCTATCATCTAATGCTTTCCCCATTGCCGTATCGATATAGTGGTAAATTGATTTGACATATTCTTTTTTACTTCTCCTTTTCAATTCCTGTTCTGTATATCCGACTCCTGCCACCTGTGGGGAACTAAAAATTGCATGTGGCATTGCACTGTAATCTACTGGAATTTTTTTCTTGTGATTTAGTATGTTGTAAAAAGCATATTGAGATTCCAAATTTGCACTGTGTCTGAACTGATAGCGACCAATTATATCGCCTAATGCAAAGATGCCTTCGACACTGGTTTCAAGAGTTTTATCTACCTTGATGTATCCATCTTCATCCACGTCAACTCCTGTCTTTGATAAATTAAGGGTATCAGAATTTGGAACACGTCCAGTTGCTAATAAAAGTTGATCAGATTCAATTTCCAAATATTTGGTGGCACCAGATCTCTTTGCAGAAACCACAAAATTGCCATTTTTCTTTGTTACTAGTTCCGGGATACATTGCAAGTACACATTGTATTTTTTAGAGAAAATTTCGGTGAATTTATTTGAGATTTCATGATCTTCATCAGGTATCAGATATTTGTGCTTCTGAATTATATTGATCTTTGTTCCAAGGGATCCGAAAAAATGACCAAGCTCAGCTGCGATATATCCTCCACCGATAATTGTTAAGACTCGAGGTTGTCTAACAAGGCGAAGAGCTTCATCACTTGTAACATAGTTGGTTATTTCCAATCCGTTCATTTTAGGTATTGCAGGTCTAGAGCCAGCAGCAATTAGGATAAGATTGGAGGTTATTCTCTCTTCACCTACCAACAGCGTTTTTTCATCAACAAACATGCACTCTGACAGGAATAGTTTCGGATTTTCTGAATTACTGAAGGCCTTTCTTATATCGTCTGAATCAGAATCGATTATACCGTTTACTCTATCTACGATATTTTGAAAATCAACAGAAAACTTTTCAACATGAATACCGAAAAGGTCTGCGGTCTTTAATATCTCAGCTACATCTGCACTGTGTATTAGTAGTTTGGAAGGGATACAACCCCTATTTAGGCAGGTTCCACCCATTCTGCTCTTTTCAACAATTGCAACTTTCATACCACTTTGCGCTGCTGCGCTGGCAACCTCCAAACCAGCACCACTCCCGACTACTATAAGATCAAATTTTCTGATTTTTTTTGATTTCAATGATTAGTTACTCGACCAATTCTTATCACAACACATTTGTATAAATGATTTGAAAACAGTTTTTA
>Ga0111539_10010067_pt1 | contig 11921 bp, 12 predicted proteins | sample RhiMethybrSRZTD1_FD_79667 | JGI IMG/M metagenome (GOLD analysis project Ga0111539, IMG submission 79667) | Populus rhizosphere microbial communities from Tennessee, USA - Rhizosphere MetaG P. TD hybrid SRZTD1 (version 2) (version 2) | ecosystem: Host-associated > Plants > Roots > Rhizosphere >...
ATTATTTTTTTAGCTGTATTTGCTATTTATTATTTCTAATTAGCTGAATCTTACAATATGAAATCTTTTAGTTTGTGTCTTCTTATGTATTGACTAGGTTCCAACTATCCACAATATAATATTTTATCTAGTCGATCTTGTAAAATACTACACTTTTCCTTATTTGTTATCTTTTATTTTCTTACTAATCAATACCATGTGTTAGTCCTTCAAAGGTTTAATTTGTCAAAGAAATATATTCTAAAATGGAGAGAAGAAAAATTAAATTAATTAATTGGTAGACTGGATAACATACCAAAGAGGTTAAAATGACAAAAACAGTTAATCGAAAAGAGTTTTCAAGTGCATTTATTATTCCCCATTATGCGGGTGGATTTGAACATGAACAAGGTAGAAAAAAACTGTTTATTGCTGAGACAATCGAAGGATTATTTTCACAAACTGATGATGATTGGTGTGCCATTGTTGTAGTTGATATGGCTCCTAATGATGCAACCTACGAGTATTTAATTCATTTAAAGCAAAAATACTATCCAAAAATTGATGTCATTTTTCTAGAACGAAACGCTGGTCCTGGAGTAAGTAGAAATTTAGGAGTTCTCAAGGCATTAGAACGTGGTAATTCTATAATACTTTTCAATGACTCAGATGATATATCTCATCCAAAAAGGTTAGAAGTTGTTAAAAAAATATTATTAGAGAATCCTCATATTGATGTAGTTTATTCTACATTTGAAGTAATCGATGAAAATAATAGATTAACACCTATAGAAAAAATTTCTTCACCAATTTTAGAAATCTTAGAATCTCACTCGCACAATCCATTAGAAGGCCACGATATTTGGAGAGAAATGGGAACAGAAACTGGGATTACTAATATAACCTCTTCTACAGCAGTACGTATCAAGTTTGCATATCAATGTCCTTTTCCTAATGAAAAAGCATCAGAAGATTTTCATTCTTGGCTGAGAATGTCAGCTTTTGGAGCCAACTTTAAGTATACTTCCATGATTCCTACTAAATATAGAATACCAAGTTTTGTCAAATATCAAGCTTCAAGGACAAGAATAGGGATAAGTAATTTTAATCAAATAAAAGCAAGAGTAGATACTGATGGTTTTTCTAAAGCTACTGAAATCGCACTGGCAAGAAATATCATAAAACCTGAGGAAATACCAATGCTTAAAGCAAAATTCTACAAAAGATTGGCCACATCTATGAAACGAGCAATGGAAAATGACCTAGCTAACGAGCTTTTAAGTAAGGCAGCACAGCTAGAATACGAAAGCTTTGTTTACCTTAATAGATAGCCTATGTTTACCCTATGATTAGAAAATATACAGAAGAAACAAATAGCATTCTGCTTTTTTCATTCTCTAATTAAATCAAATTTCGTCCTATTTATATTACCTATTTCATATCAATAAACGTGTCAAGTATTTTTTTGAAATACTTAATTCAAGTTTAGAGACATAATACATTAGAAAGTCAAACCATAGTGCTAGTAAAACAACTAGCTACCTTGTCTACCATCTGAAGGCAGGATTATCTTCCATTATCATTTCGAATATATGAAGATAATTTTTGCTCATTATTTCATCTGTAAACAGTTTTTCAACTCTGCCTCTACAAGATTTTGGAGAACATTCGTTCACCTTATCAACATATCCTTGTAGCTCTCCAGTAGTTTTAGCTAGAAAACCATTGGTTTGGTTTACAACTATATCGTTTAGTCCTCCATTAGCTAGAGCAAGTATAGGTTTACCATAGGCATTCGCTTCTACAGCATATAGTCCAAACGCCTCCATCCAGCTAGGTTTAGGGCATGAAATAACAGCTTTACATTTCTTGATTAATTCTATCTTTGTTTTGTTATTTACGAGTCCAATGTACTCTGCCAAGCCATCAGAATTTTGGCATTTCTCTCTTATCATTTGTACATATGAAAGATCAGACACGTGTATATCATCACCAGCTATTTTTATAGCATTTCTTGTTCTAACAGCTAAATCTATTGAATCTTCAATTCCTTTTTCTCTGACTATTCTATTTATCGATAGAAGATAATCTCCGTTTTTATTGTTATTATTATTTTTTGTTTCTTCTAACGGAGGTAAAGGGATTCCGTGATGGACATATTTGACTGGAATTTTAAGAATAGACGACATATATTTAGCATGAAACCTAGATAGTCCTATCCACCTCGGAAATTGCAGCTGTTTAACTACACCTGTTTGTCCTTCTACTATACCATGATGGGTATGAATTATTTTCATCTTTGGAAATTTCTTTGCAGAGAGATATGAAAAGCAATGCCATGTATTATCCCATACTATCCCATTACCACTTCCGTATTCTTTTTCCAGTAGTTCTTTATACATGAGATAGTGGGCTTCCTCAGCAGCTTTTCCTTCCCAAGATGGTTCTATCGTTTCTATAATGTTTAAGTTGGATGGCATCCCTCCTCCTCCTCCTCCTACGCCTATTCTTTCACTTACAGACGAACCTTTAGCTGCAATCAAAGTTACATCATGAGCTTTCCTTGCCATGTTTTTAGAAACCCACATAACGACTGCCTCCAAGCCTCCATTCGATCTTCAACAATTCTGAGTTGAAAATAATCGGGAGGTGGAGTAGGTAAATTAGGACTACTTATAACTAATACTTTCGTTTGAGAACACCAATAAGTAATAGAATATATGTTAATAATAATCATTCTAAAAATTTTCTTAATGGCGAACGTATTACTATATGTTAATTATTGATAATTGACGATCCAAAATATACATAATACTTGGGTTTATTCATGACAAACTAATTTACAGGGATGTATTCTATATAGAACTGAATGCTATAGCGTCTATTTTACCATGCAAAAAAGAAATTTACCACCGCTTATAAAAATTAATTTTTTTTAGATCTTATAATAGGAAAGTAATCTTTTAACTTTACACAGCTACTTGTATATGCTCATCTAAATACTTTGTTAACCTATGAAAAGGGAGAAAATACTAGTGAAAAAGATAGCGACAGGATTTTGTCTTAATATAATAAGGTGCCTGAAATGAAAGCAAATGTCATACACGGAGATTTTAATCCCTGTGGAGGTGCAGAAAGACTATCGCTTACCACTATGCAGGCATTATTAGACATGGGAATAGATTTTGACCTTACAACCTTGAAGAGTCCTGATGTAACAAAATTAGAAAATTCATATGGCAAAAATCTTGTCTCCGTTATGGAAAGCATAAATAAAATTAATGTCATAAATCTAATAGAAGAACTTCGAAAACAAAAACAAAAACAACAACAAGAAAGAGATTATCAAGATTACAATTACGATATTACAATAAATACAAATGGTGATGCAGCTCCTTATTACCATCCATCTTTTTCAAAAGATAATGTTATTACTTATTGTCACTTTCCTAGTACAAAATATCATATAGAATCAGAAAATATTGAGTATCTAAAAACAGATCTAGGCATGATACAAAGATCAAATAATTTTTCAGAGATTAATGACTATAAAGATAACAATAATCCAAAAAAGTACAAAACCATACTTCAGTTCAGCAGAATAAAAGAATATTTTGAAATATTAAAATATGGATATTGGAATTTGATGAAAAATTCGACAGTGATTACCAATTCTGAATTCAGTCGGAGAGAAATAGTGAATGCATTGGGATTAGACAAAATTTACATACTCAGCCCACCAATAGATATTGAGACTTTTCATAATGTTGCCTTAATGACAAATGACGATGATAAAACAAATGATATCATTCTTGTAATATCCAGAATCGCACCTCACAAGAAAATTGAAAATGCAATCAAGCTTGCAAAAATTTTAAAAGATAACAACATAGGCAAAGGAATGAAAATTGTTGGAAATCTTTACTATTATTTTTTTGATTTTTACTCCGAAATTAAGCAGACGGTTATAGATCTTGGTTTGACTGACTATATTACATTTGAAATTAATGCTAGCTTAGAAAAACTACTCTCTATCATTCGACAGTCCAGAGTTTACTTTCATCCAATGATAGGAGAGCATTTTGGCATGGCAGTATTAGAAGCTATGGCTGCGGGCTTAATCCCAGTGGTTCCAAATCAAGGTGGCGTTACAGAATTCGTTCCACAAAAATACCAATTTAATACAATAGAACATGCTGCTGAAATTATAATGCATATTTTTGATCATTTGCCAAAGAAAGAACCAATTGAGCTCCAGAATGACATATATAAATTTTCTAATTCTCACTATATTGAAGGATTTCAATCTATATTAAATGAGTTATTATCTCGAAGAAAGGTATAATGATGTGTCTACTAATGTAAACATTTCATTTTTAAATGAATAAGAACTATTTCATATATCCTCTTTATCTAACTATTTTTGCTATGACTAACAATCTATATACTCTCCTTCCAAATTGTCTCGAATAAAGTTTTTTAAATTATTACGTTACCGTTTAGAAATTAAATATATTTAGTTAAGATCCATATCTAATTATTCTTTAATAACAGTATCAACCTGTTTTTTTATTTCTTCATCTGAAAGCGATGGCGTAACAATTAGTATGTTATAATATTATTAGTTAATCACTTGTTTTTAGTTGTTCAATTTTTTGTTGGAATTCGGATCTCCATCCTTCCGGCAAATCTCTTATTTTTGTTGCTCGTCTCATGGTTTCAATATTATCGGTATTGTTCCTAGTAATATAAAGAGTAACAATATCTTTTACTGTAACATTATTTTTATCTCTTTTGATCAACTTTATTTTATCATCTATTTTGATTTCTCCTTCTGTTAATACCTTAAAATAGATACCAGGACGACCGCTTGTCATAAATTTTCTGATTACATCCATACGTCCAAATCTAACACCAAGTTTATAGCATGGCATTCTAGGTTGGGTAGCTACAAGCTTAGCAGATCCTATTTGGAACTGATCCCCTACATTAACAGCATCCTCCAATAATCCTTCAGTGGTAAAATTCTCTCCAAACATTCCCCATCTAATATCCATGTTAGGAAATTGTTTACGCCAATAGTAATAATGGTCTTCTGGATAAGAATATACTGCCTTATCAATTCCACCATGTACTGTCAAATCAGCTTGTTTGTCACCATCAAGATTTAGCTTTCGCAAAATGATAGGACCATTGACAGGGTCCTTGAAAATTGCAGTAGTTATAATTTGTCCATTGAATAGTACATTCTTGGGGAGTCCTACATTCACAGAAAGTACTTTCATTGTTAAATATAGAGATTACGTATTATTAATAGTAATATTAGATCATTTATTAGCCCTAATTGCATCATTATCTTATACATAGAGTTAATCTAATTTTGCTTATTATGAATTGATGCCCTTTTACCTATGGTATGGCATAAAAAAGCGACAGATATACGTTCTTCATATATGTCTTCTTTTTTCATGTTATGAACCTTTATGGCGTGTTCAGAAATACGCTCCAAGACTTCATCTTCTGTTTTGCATTCTACAAAGTAGTCGCATTCTAATCCCGACTCTTTGCAAGATAATTTTATCATAATATATTTTCAAAATAATGTTAGCCAATTAAATATTAAAGTATTTCAATGAGATCACTAATACAATAAACATGAAATGTCAGCTGACCTTATAGATAACAAAATTCAAATCCCATGATTATAGCTGTAAAATTACATGAACAAATTTAATTTAATTTAATTTTAATAGGAAATACACATTCTTTTAGGTCAAATGTGGATATAATATAATGTTTATAAATGAAAAAAATTATTAGCTATTTATAATAAAAATAATCTTTATGCTAATCTTTTATTGATGCATAAATTTAGTGCTACTTTTTTTAATTTATTACTACTTATAAAGTGGACAGACATGTAGTTAATTACTAATATGACAAACACAGAAGAAAAAAATAAAAAAAATACGAGTACTATAAAAGATGAAACAGAGAAACTTCTGGACCAACAAAAACAACAGATTTCAGAAGCAACAAATAAATTTAACGATAATATCAATGCATATCAAAAGACAAGCAATGAAATTATTGAGAAAAGTATAGATACAACAGGCAAATATCAACAACAAGCAATTAATACATTTCAATCAATTACAAATAACTTTGTAGAATTACAAAAGAATCTACTTGAAACTTATCAATCAGTAATATCAAGATTTTTAGATGTTACGTCTAAATCTTATAGAAATAACTCTTCATCATCTTCCGAAAGATATACAGATATTTACAACAAGACCAATCAAACGATTACAGATAATACGATTAATGCTACAAACAAAATAAATGATGCAGTATTAGGATCTACAGAAACCTTTAACAAATCAATAGAGATTGCACAAAAATACTATAATGATTCAATTCAAAACTACTTTAACTTTCTCAAGAAATTAGAAAGATCTTCTAACCAATAATTTTTTTTATTATTTTATTTTTTTCAAAAACAACTATATCAAATGTTTAACTCTTTATTAGAAGTACTAAATTGTTATAGTTCAAAAAACATAGAGATAGTAAATAAATTTCTTGTCTGTATGAAGGTAAAAATTCTTCATAACACCCTCAAATAATAATAAGTTAACAGATGTAATAGTATTTAGTAATTTTTTTATTTCTCATCTAAAGGGCGTAATCCGTCATCTTCCTCTCTAATCGCATCTACATAATGTGAATGAATATCCCCATCATCATAAATGTTACCAACTTTGACATAATTTTGTTTTTCATCATCTGGTCTATTTGATACAGTAGCCATTAGATCTAATCTAACAGGAGAAATGGTGGGTAATAATTCCTTTATTGTCAAAGGTATATCATCACTTATTTCATCTTGATAGTAATAAAGATTCAAAGCAAAAAAGTATTTATCATTAACATTGTCTAATTCTATTACAGTAGATTTGGAGTCTTTGGATTTTTCTAGATCAGATATAACAGAAAATATTTTGTTATAGCTTAGCTCGATAGCCCTTGCTAAGCTCTCTTTATCTACGTCCAAAAATGGTTTGTTTAATTTATTAGCTAATTGTATGAATGATTCTTCAATTCTTATTATCATACACTTCTAAATCTTTTTAACAAATGGTCTATATTTATGCTCTGTTTTTACTATAATGTTATTCATATCATCAATTATGTATACCATATCTGAAATAATAACTTTTTTTGTAATTTGAGAAAATATTTTATTTCAAAGAGTACAAATTCTTCTCAAAAAAGTACTGAATTCTTAAATTTTATACTATAATAATTTACTAGCTAATAAATTTTTATTAGTAGGTATTTATATTATTTTTTTTTGTAATTGTTTTAATTCACCTTCTCTAAAACAACACTATCAATTTTCCTGTTTATATTATTGTAATATCTATAAATTCAAAAAAAACTGTATCCTAAAATTGAGCAAAAACGAAACAAATGAATATCAAAGGTATAAAAAATTTATAAAAAAATGGTTCCAAGGTTATTTACCGCTAGATGACATGCTTGGAATTGGAATATAATATTAATATTTATACTTTATTGAAGACAAATTTTTATTTTATAATCATTCTATAATAGTCCATGTGATCTTTCAGTATTTTGTCTATTAGAGCATCTAGTATGAGAAGCTTAATCTTTTATTTTTTAGAGTTTAACTGTTTTTATGCTATAATTTATTACTATAAAAAATATACTCCATGCACATATTGATGCTACCATAGATGCCTTATATGGCTCAAGGGATAGCTGAAGTAACTCATAATGAATCAATATTTTTGATATGGAAAATACTATTTCAGATATAGAGAAAGCAGTTAACAATTTTTTAATATCTTGTTTGATTAAAGAATAATTTTTTACTAGTTTAACTTATTTTTGTGGCAAAAGTACAGGACTAATCTAACACCAACCTAGGCACACTCTATGATAATCTAAAACAAGAATTACAAGATCAAAAGTAGCTCGAGATCGTTTCAGAGTATAAGGGAACAATGAATTCTGTTCCTTTACGTAGTAGTGTAGCTGTAAATAAATCTCCGAAGGTATTGACAGGTTCTTTACGTGAGATTCATGTCTCCGTGACAGGCTACGAATCATTCAAGGCACAGTTGAAATTGTATCCTAGCATGACACAATATGTTTTAAAAGATTTTGTATCATAGTAAGAATAGGAAGAATAATTTATAAAATTATATTATATATTATTCTGTCACAAGTATTTATAAAAATATTTCTCTATTTTATCAATAGAGAAACTAGATAAAGTTTTTTAATCACATTTTAAAAAATAACCAAGTGCTTTTAGAGTTTAGATCCTACAAATTTTTAAAATTTTGCCTTAATATTAGCATTTTATCTCTTTTTCTTCTTTGTTTACAAACTTTAACTTTTACAGATGTTTTCCCTACAGATAATAAATTTCAGGAATCTACAAATAAAAATAGTCTTACTAATAGTATCAAGAAAGATTTTCTTAATACAAGTGGTGGTGCGAATAATAATAATAATAATAATACTATTCATCAAAATCAAACTTTAAATGAACACAAAATAAAAATTGTCGCTGCAGGCGATTTTGGTTGTCGACCGGTAGCTCAAAATAATATTAAACAAATTGAATTGCAAAAGCCCGATATTTTCTTGGTATTAGGAGATTTATCCTATGAACCAAGTATGAATTGCTGGTATGATATGACTAAAGAATTAGATTCAAAAATTAAGATTGCTATTGGTAATCATGAAGATGAGGAAGAGAAACTAAAAGGAGGTTCTAAAGAACTAAAAGATTCATTGTTAAAGCATTATGATTTACAAAATTCATATTATTCATTTGATTATGGAAATGTACACTTTTTAGTATTAGATACTCAATTAGAATTTTCACTTGATGTTTTTAAAATCTTGGAGGAAGAAGAGGAGGAAGAAGGAAATTATGAGAACAATAAAGATGATAAAAGTAATAAACCAACTGCAGAATATTATACTACAACACTCAAAGATCTATTAGCCAAACATAAGATAAAGGGTGAAATACCTCCATATTTTTTAACGAATGATGAAGTGATTGTTGAAGATGTTCCAGTAAATACAGAACAGTATAGATTCGTTGCGAATGATCTCGAGAAGGCTAATAATAATTCTTCTATTGAGTGGATTGTTGTTATGTTTCACAAGCCATTTTATTCTTCGCTTACAAGCCATAGTCAAGAATATATAATGAGAGAAAAATATCAACCTCTATTTGATAAATATGGTGTTGATATAGTATTGCAAGGTCATAATCATATGTATGATAGAACTTTACCTCTTAAGTTTAACCCTCAGAATATTAGCAAACCAATTGTAGATAATTCAAACGATACAAATAAATTTTTTAATCCAGAAGGATCAATTTACTCCGTTATAGGGCTAGGAGGGAGAAGCAGTCACATATTTTTAAATCAACCTGATTATGTAGTCAAACAGCATAATGGGTTTGGATTTCTTAGTATTGAGATAAATGGAAAAGAATTAGATGCAAAATATTATGATATAGGATACAAATGCAAAGAACAAAAACTAAAAGAAAGTGATATAGAAGAAAGAGGAGATTTTACAATATATGAAATGTCTTCATGTAAGAAGGATAAAAGTAAAGATAATTTACAAATAATTGATCATTATAGTATATCCAAAATAAGTTAATTTACTCTTCACCACCTTTTTATTATTACTGCTGTTGTTTTTTATTATTTATATTCTGATAGAATGTTTTGATATCTCTACATTGAAAGACCACCATTGCAATAGTATTACCAAATTCTAAATAAACAGTAAATTATAGAGATGTCTTTTATCATAGACTAAATACGCCAACCAATAGTACAATATCTTGATATTACATAGTAATAATAATTGATTAAAATACAGATAGGTAATTAAAATCTCATCTTAAGTATATAAAAATTCATTAATAAAGAATGGTAATATTAGATTACAAGTCATCAAGTATATCAGCATCAGCATCACTCAATCTGAAGGCTGAACTTGTCATAGTCATAACATAATCAACCTCCCAGGCAGTCAAAAGTTACAATTATTCGGCTATGACAATTAATAATAATTAATCTTCACAACTTTGAAATAAATACCTAGAATATATGTATAATATCAAATGGTCATCTATATTATTAAAAGAAAGAAAGAAAAGTTTAGAGATAGAATTTAAATTCATAAAGGTTTTTTCCTGTTGAAAATCACATATCTCCTTGTTTTAAATTTTATAAGTAGATGTAAAGGATTATACTCTCTACTAGACAAAAATAATTAAAATAAAAATTAATATCCTTGTTCTAGGTAGAATCACAAAAAGATTTACTCCTCATATTATATGTATAAAATTAAGATGATTCTATCTACTGTACATGATTATGCACAGTTATCTTTACATTTTTTTATATACCTTTGTAACTTATTTGTTGATATGTCAACAAATGAAACAAACACAAATAGAACAACAACCACAGATTACAATAATACTTTAAATCAACAACAAGATGCAATAAACAAGACATTAGACAACACCTTACATAATATAAAAAGAACTACTGACGAAGCTACACGAGAGATTCCACGATATACACAACGTATTGCTGAATATCAAGAACAAACCATTCAAACTATAAAAGATATAGCTTCTGACTTTATTGAAGCACAAAAAGAAGCAATAAGCTCTTTTCAATCACAAGTAGACAGAAATAGCGGCGGAGTATGGGATTTGTATAATCCACAAAGAATAGCAGAAAATAATGCAGTAGTTGTAAACAATTTTACAAGTTATCTGTTAAATACAAGCAATCTAATAAATAATGCTCTAGCATCAAATATTAGAGTATACAATACAGCACTTGAACAAACACGTGATAATCTAAAGGCTTTAGCAAAAACCAACACCAATTTCGTACAATCAGTTAATAGACAAAATTCAGACGTAATTACTAGTAGCAAAACCAACACCGAAAGACAAAAAAGGCTTTAAATTTTAAAGCTAGTCTAATAATCTTTTGTAATTTTTAAGATTATAAGGTTAAATAGTTCTATTAGTAATATTCAAGAATTATCATTTTGTTCGGATATTACTCATAGGTATTAATAGAAATATTAAATGATTTCTTAGGCTGCCTTAAAATTTAGTTGTTAGGTTATAATTGTGCAAATATATACTGTTAAATATTGATTGATCTAGGATATTTGGTCACTAATTTTATTTGTTTTTATTTTCAAGACCTGTCGACATATCCAGATCCTCAGTTGGAATATCTTGTAATGTTTGATTTGTTACATTTTTTGGATCTATTGGTGTAATTCCTTTTTCCTGTGCCACGCTCTCATTTATCAAAATATGTGGAACAGTTATAGGGATTATTGTAAATAATATTACTACCGCTAACATCGTGACTTTTGCATTAATTGTCTCTTCGTTCTCAGACATCTTCAATCAATTATTAAGTGGGAAACATACTATATCGAACCTTCTTAGAGATATACAAATTATGTTTCATTCAAAGATAATCAATAAATTTTTAATTTAAATTATATGGAGCTAATTTTTCTTTGTACAAGATTTGAAACTTCATTCCACAACAACTTGGATCTTAATATTTTTTATATATTATTGTAGATTATAAATTTAAGGATAACAGTAATAAATATGAGGAATATTTTTCTTCTTCAATAAAAAATAAGCACTAATAAACTAATACAACAATTTTACTCACAGACTAGTAAAATAATATTTCACTAGGAATCCTTAATTTTAGCCTTTAAGTAAAACAATTATGACTACTGCGAAAGAAAACATGCGTTTGATGAAAAGATTGGACGATGCTTGGAATTCAAAAGATTGGGGTACTTTCAATAAA
>Ga0111539_10010068_pt1 | contig 11920 bp, 7 predicted proteins | sample RhiMethybrSRZTD1_FD_79667 | JGI IMG/M metagenome (GOLD analysis project Ga0111539, IMG submission 79667) | Populus rhizosphere microbial communities from Tennessee, USA - Rhizosphere MetaG P. TD hybrid SRZTD1 (version 2) (version 2) | ecosystem: Host-associated > Plants > Roots > Rhizosphere >...
CCCGAGGGTCGCGAAGAAATCGGGGTGGACGAAGGCGGTGCGGAGCTGCTCCGGCTCCCGATCCCCCTCCCCGCGCAGGTTCAGCCCCGAGACGGTGCTGAACACCGCCATCGAGGAGAAGACGCGGCTCTGTCCCCTCCAGTCCTCGAAATCGACGAACGACACCGGCCCGTGCGCCTCCCCCGAGACGGTCGGCAGGGAGATCTCCACGAGCCGCTCCGGCTCGGGAAAAGGGAGCGGGCGCAGCAGGGCCGCGTTCACCACGCTGAAGATCGCCGTGTTCAGCCCGATGCCGAGCGCCAGCGCCGCCACGGTGACCGCGGTGAACCCGGGGGCGCGCAGCAGGCGCCGGAGGGCGAGGCCCAGGTCGTCGGCGAATCCACGCATACGGGAGCTAACGATACCGCACCGGTTCGGGTTGGCTCCGAAAAGCGGAAAACCCGGCCGCCTCGCCGGCTCAGCGGATCTTCGCCAGCTCCGAGTCGGGGAGGAGGCCGATCGACCTCAGGTACGGAAGCCAGCGCGGGTCGGAGTGCAGCCCGTCGAGGAGGTGATCGGTGTGCACCACCGACATCATGGGGTCCTTCTCCTCACGCGCCTTGTCCAGGAACGTGAAGGCGCGATCCCGATCGCCGAGTCCGGCGTAGGCGAGCGCGATCGGATAGGAGCGCCGGAACCCTGCCGGCGTCGGCCCCTCCAGCAGCTCCTCGAGAAGCGCCCGGGCCCGTTTCCCCTCTCCCGACGCGGCGAAGGCGTACGCGAGGGAACCCTTCACCCAGGCGTCCCCGTCGGAGAGTCGCAGGGCTTCGCTCATCTCGGCAATCCCTTCCTCGAACCGCCCGCGCAGCGTCTGAACATGGCCCAGGAGCAGGTGGCCGATGACGATCGACGGGTTGAGCTCCATCCCCTTGCGGATCGGATCGACCGCCTCGTCGAACGCTCCCCGACGCAGGTGAAGCCACCCCGCCTGGACGTTCACGAACGGAGAGAGCGGATCGAGCGACATCGCTTTCTCCATCTCGGCGGTCGCACCGTCCCAGTCGCCCTTTGTCGACAGCATGATGGCGTACCAGTAATGCGCCGGCGGATGGTTGGGGGCGAGCTCGATGCCGCGCCGGTACTCACGCTCGGCCGCCCCCAGATCCCAGTCGTAGTGGAAGGCGATATAGCCGAGGGTCGCGTGCGCCTCGCCCAGCGACGGCTCGATCGCCAGGGCACGCTCCGCCCTCGCCTTCGCTTTCGGAAACGCCTCGCGGGCGGGACGAAAGCCGTAAAAGGCCAGCACCGTCAGGGCGTCGGCGGACCCAGCGTGAGCCTGCGCGTAGTTCGGGTCCAGGCTCAGCGCCTGGTCGAAGTACTCGGTCGCCTTCAGAAGCCCTTTTCCCCGCTGGTTCCAGAAGAAGCGTCCCTTGAGATAGAGCTGGTACGCCTCGTTGCTTTCGGTCGGGCGCTTCGCCAGGCGGCTTTTCTCGTCCCCCGTCAGCCGGACGCGCAGGTTGTCGGAGATCTGCCGGGCGATCTCCTGTTGCACCGACAGGACGTCGGACGACTTGCCCCCGTACTGGGCGCCCCAGAGATGGCTGTTGTCGCGCACGTCCACCAGCTCCGCGCTGATGGAGAGAGCCTCGCCGCGCTGCATGACGCGCCCGGTCAGGACCGCCTCGACTTTGAGCGCCTCCCCCGCCTCGCGGGCGTCCACCTCTTTCCCCTTGTAGTGAAAAACCGAGTTGCGCGACATCACCCGGAGGTGCGGCAGCTTCGAAAGGCTGTGGATCAGGCTCTCGGTGATCCCGTCGCTCAGGTACTCCATCTCCGGATCCTGCCCGGCGTTGGCGAACGGCAGGACCGCAATCGAATCGATGACTCCCCCCGACGGTCTGCCGGCGATCCAGGCTCCCCCGACGAGCGCCGCGACCACCGCGGCCCCGGCCGCGCTCCAGAAGGCGAGGCGCCGGCCGGCGCGCCGCGGGTGCGCCTCCGGTGCCATGCGTGCCGGGGCCCCCGTGGTGTGCCCTCCCGAGATCGTCTCGAGGTCGAAGGCGAGATCGTGGGCCGATTGGAACCGCCGCGCCGGATCCTTCTCGAGGCAGTGCCGCAGGAGCCGGTCGAGCCCCGGCGGGATCCCGGCGCCGGACGCCGGATCGGGCTGGGACGGCTCCTTCGTGAGGATGGCGCTGATTGTGTCGGCCGGCGTGTCGCGCTGGAAGGCGCGCGCCCCGGTGAGCATCTCGTAGAGAATCGCGCCGAACGAGAAGACATCCGATCGCCCGTCGGTCGGCTGGCCGCGCACCTGCTCGGGGGACATGTAGCCGAGCGTCCCGAGCACGACGCCCGGCGCGGTCCCCTGGTGCTGCGTCGGCAGGCTGGTGATCTCCTCGTCCCGCGCAGGGACAGGAGTCTCCTCGCGCAGCTTCGCGAGGCCGAAGTCCAGGATCTTCATCCGGCCGTCGTGGGTGACGAAGAGGTTCTCCGGCTTGAGGTCGCGGTGCACGATGCCGCGCGCTTGCGCCGCGTCCAGGCCGTGGGCGACCTGCAGGGCGAACCCGAGGGCGCGACCCGGCGCGACCGGCCCGGACTGGAGCAGCGCCCGGAGCGTCCGACCTTCGAGCAGCTCCGAGACGATGTAGGGAACCCCATCGTGGGTGCCGATGTCGTAGATCGTCAGGATGTTGGGGTGATTGAGCGCTCCGGCCGCCTGCGCCTCCTGCTGCAGGCGCCGCAGTCGCTCGGGATCGGCCGCGAACTTTCCGGGGAGCACCTTGATCGCCACGTCGCGGCGCAGGCGCGCATCGTGGGCGCGATAAACCTCCCCCATCCCGCCGGAGCCCAGCGGCGCGACGATCTCGTACGGACCCAGTCTCGTGCCTCGAGGGAGCGTCATTCCCCGACCCGGAATCGCGGCATCTTAGCCCGGATCTCCGGACCCGCATGCGGTGCAGCGTCTCCGTAGAACTCGCCATCGACAGACGTGCGGTCACTCCCTCATCCTGAGGGCGGACCCGTTCAGGAGAAGGAGACGAACATGCGCATCAGGGAGATCATGAGCACGCCGGCGGTCACCTGCCGGCCCGAGGAGCCGCTGGAGGCCGCCGCCCGGCTGATGTGGGAGTGCGACTGCGGGGTGATTCCGGTCATCGACGACAGCGGCCGGCTCGCCGGCATCGTGACCGATCGGGACATCGCGATGGCGGCCTGGATGAAGGGCAGGACCCTCAAGGAGATCCCGATCGCGGCGGCGATGGCGCGGCAGGTCTTCACCACCCGCCCGGACGACTCCATCGAAGACGCCGAACGCCTGATGAGCGGGCAGCAGATCCGCCGCCTGCCGGTCGTGGACGGCGACGGGCACCCGATCGGCGTGGTCTCGCTGGCCGACATCGCGCGCTCGATGGCGCGCGCGGGGGACGGCGCCGAGGAGCACGTGGTCCAGAGCCTCGCCGAGATCTCGAAGCCGCGGAGGCCCGAGGCGCCGCGTCCGGCGGGCGCCCCGACGGCGATGCGCGCCCCCTTGGCCCCCTCCGGCGGCCGGCGCGGCGCGCGCCCGCAGGTGTAGCGGCGAAGGAATCGCCCCGGACGGCCGGGATCAGCGTCCAGGAGTCTCCAGGGCGGCGCGTGCCTTCTTGGGCCGCGCCGCGATCACCCCGCCGCGCCCTTGCCGCGCATGCCGAGGAGGTTCAGGAGGAAGGCGTACTCCTCGGCGGTCTCTTTCAGTCGCTCGAAGCGGCCGGAGCGCCCGCCGTGACCCGCCTCCATGTTGACCTTGAACAGCAGCGGGTTCGTGTCGGTCTTCATCGCGCGCAGTTTCGCGACCCACTTCGCGGGCTCGAAGTACTGCACCTGCGAGTCGTTCAGCCCGGTCGTGACGTAGAGCGCCGGGTACTGCCGGGCGCTCACGTTGTCGTACGGCGAGTACGAGAGGATGTAGTCGTAGTACTTCTTCTCCTTCGGATTGCCCCACTCCTCGAACTCGTTCGAGGTCAGCGGGATCGTCTCGTCCAGCATGGTGGTGACGCCGTCCACGAACGGCACGTGCGCGACGATGGCCCGGTACTTCTCCCCGGCCATGTTGGCCACCGCACCCATCAGCAGGCCGCCGGCGCTCCCGCCCATGGCGCAGACCTTGTCCGGAGAGGCGTACTTCTCCTTCACGAGGAAGTCGGTGACGTCGATGAAGTCGGTGAAGGAGTTCTTCTTCTTCAGGAGGTGCCCGTCGTCGTACCACTGGCGCCCCATCTCCTGGCCGCCGCGGATGTGCGCGAGCGCGACCACGAAGCCGCGGTCGAGCAGCGAGATCGCCGAGATGCGCAGTGCGGGATCGGACGAGTAACCGTAGGCGCCGTAACCGGTCTGGTACAGCGGCGCCGTCCCATCCTTCTTGAACCCCTTGCGGTAGGCGAGCGACACCGGCACCTTCACGCCATCGCGCGCCGTCGCCCAGACCCGCTCGGTCACGTAGTTCTTCGCGTCGAATCCGCCGAGGACCGGCTGCTCCTTGAGGAGCTTCCGCTCCCCCGTCTTCATGTTCACCTCGAAGGTGCGGGTCGGGGTGACCAGCGAGTCGTGCGTGTAGCGCAGCAGGTCGGTGTTCTGTTCGGGGTTCACCGCCAGCTCCTCGGCATAGGCCGGCTCGTCCGACTGGATGACCTTGGACGCGTTCAGATCGGCCCATGGCCGCACGCGCAGCCGCAGCAGCCCCTCGCTGCGCTCGTTGATCGCGAGGTAGTCCCGGAAGAGGGCGAAGTCCTCGATGAAAACCGCCTTGTCGTACGGCAGGAGCGCGGTCCACTTCTCCGGCCCGGCGAAGGCGTCGGCGTCCGTCACGGTCATCATCTTGTAGTTGGCGGCGCCGAGGTTGGTGCGGACGATCCAGCGCCCGGCGATGTGATCCGCGTCGTAGAGATGGTCCTTGGTCCGCTTCGCGAACACCTTCGGCGCCGACGCCGGGTCGGCGGCGTCGATCACCAGCATCTCGGTCTCGGTCGTGCTGCGCATCCGGATGCGCACGAAACGCTCGTCCCCCGATTCGTCCACGTTCAGGTAGAAGGAGTGGTCCTTCTCCTCGTAGACGACCGGGTCGGTCTTCGGGTCGGTCCCGAGCACGTGGCGCTTCACCCGCGTGGACAGGAGCGTCACCGGGTCGTTCTCGATGTAGAACAAGGTCTTGTTGTCGGCGGCCCAGGCGACCGCGCCGCTCAGCCCGGTCACCGACTCGGGGCGATCCTTGCCGGTGGCGATCTCCCGCACTTTCAGCGTGTACTGGCGGCGGCCGGTCGTGTCCTCGAGGTAGGCGAGCAGGTCCTGTTTCGGGCTGACCGAACGTCCTCCCAGCGAGTAGAACGGCTGACCCGCGGCCTGCTTGTTGCCGTCGAGGAGGACCTGCTCGGTGGTCGAGTCCTTGGGGCGGCGCACCTGGATGGCGTATTCCTTCCCGGTCTCGAAGCGCTGGTAGTAGACATAGTCCTTGTACTTGAACGGGACGCTGCTGTCGTCCTGCTTCAGCCGATCGAGGATCTCCTTCGACAGCTTCTCGGTCAGATCCTTGTAGGCGGCGCTCTCGGCGGCGTAGTAGGCGTTCTCGTCCTTGAGGTAGTCGAGCACCTCCGGCTTCGACCGGGTGTCGTCGCGCAGCCAGAAATAAGGATCGTTGCGTGTGCCGTTCGGCGAGACCACGTCGTACGGCTTCTTGGCCGCGACCGGGGGCTTCGGGGTGACCTCCCGCGTCGCGTCGGCGGCGGCAACAGGAGATGCCGCGATCAGGAGCGCCGCGGCAAGCGGGAACGAGAGTCGACGGGTCATGAGGGCCCCTCCCTGGGCACAGGTGTCCAAGCGTCGTTGCGAATGCCCGGCATCGTACCTCAACCCGGCCGGGGGCCGTCCTCCGCCGGCGCGGGCGCTTTCGGCATAGACTCCGGGCATGACGACACGACGGCTCGCGGTCGGCGCTGCGCTCCTGCTCCTCGCCGCCCCTCCCCTGCTCGCGGGATCCGACATCCAGATCGATTTCGATCGGGAGTTCGATTTCTCGACCATCCACTCGTACGCCTGGAAGGACGACCCGCGGCGCTCGCTGTCCGAGGACAACCCGTTCCTGCACGAGCGGATCGTCGAGATCGTGGACGGCCGGCTGTACCGCTCCGGCATCAAGAAGGTGGAGGACGACCCGGACGCCTACATCGCCTACCGGGTCGCCATCAACAGCGACATGGCGATCGACGCGGCCGAGTACGGCTATTTCTATCCCGGAACCTGGTACTGGTCCCCCGTCGCCTGGTCCTGGGCCACGCCGAACATGCCGACGGAACGGACCTTCACGAAGGGGACCCTGCTCATCGAGGTCTGGACGGCGCGCACGAAGCAGATCGTGTGGCGCGGCTCGGGGCAGGGGGAGACGACCACGAACCTCGACAAGATGCAAAAGAAGATCCTCACCCTGATCACCAAGATCGCCGACAAATGGCGCGGCATGCGCGCCGACCACGAGCGGGAGAAGGCGAAGACCGCCCAAGGCTGACGGACGCGGCCCGAGGGGGACGCGGCGCTCCGGATCGTCCTCCCTACCGGAAATCACGTATGTCCCGCATCGATCCGTCCACGTAGAATTCCCGGCCACACGCTCGAACTGTTGGCCGGGAAGCGGATCTCCGGGAGGGGGCGGTTGACGCAGGGTTGCCGGGTGACCGCCGCGCGCGCGGCGTGGACCGCGATGGTCTTCGCTCTCTCTTCCGCCGCCGCCGTCGGCCAGGACCGCATCGCCGCCCGCGACCTGGGGGATCTCTCCCTGGAGCAGCTGAGCAACATCGTCGTCACGTCGGTCAGCGGGCGATCCGAGCCGATCTCCCGCTCCCTCGCGTCGGTCTACGTCATCACCGGCGACGACATCCGCCGCTCCGGCGCGAACAGCATCATGGAGGCGCTGCGCCTGGCCCCGAATCTGCAGGTGGCACAGAGCGGCAGCGACGGCTACGCGATCACCGCGCGCGGCTTCAACGACACGCTCGCCAACAAACTGCTGGTGATCATCGACGGCCGCAACATCTACACACCGACCTTCTCCGGCGTCTTCTGGGACGCCCAGGACGTGATGCTCGAGGACATCGAGCGGATCGAGGTGATCAGCGGCCCGGGCGGGGTGCTCTGGGGAGCCAACGCGGTCAACGGCGTGATCAACATCATGTCGAAGCCGTCCGGCGCGACGCAGCGGACGCTCGTGGCCGCCGGCGGCGGCAACCGCGAACAGCGCCTGTCGGCCCGCTACGGCGGCTCCTTCGACGGCGGCCACTGGCGCGCTTCCGCGCAGGGAACGCGTCGCGAGAACACCGATCTGCCCGACGGGACGGAGAACGACGACGGGTACGGCCGGGTGCAGGGGGGATCCCGCTTCGACTGGGCGCACGGCGCCGACTCGTTCACCGTGCAGGGGGACGCCTATGATCAGCGGGACAATCAGGACCATCCCCTGACCAGCGAGCTGCGCGGCGCCAACATCCTCGGCCGCTGGAACCACGATCTGAAGTCCGGCGACAGCCTGCACGTGCTGGCGTACCTGGACCACACGGAGCGGACGTCGCAGAAGCTCGACACCGGCTACCTCGAGTTCCGGCACGCGCTGCGCGCCCACCGGGGGCACCGGCTCCTCTGGGGAGGCGGCCTGCGGCAGGACCGCGACCGGATCGAGAACGGCGCGGGCTTCGCCTTCCTCCCGGAGGACAAGGACCTCAACTCCTGGAACGTCTACGGCCTCGACGAGATCGCCCTGCGCCAGAATCTCGACCTGTCGGTCGGCGCCAAGATCGATCGGAACTCCTACACCGGGGAGGAGTTCCTGCCGAGCGTCCGCCTGGGCTGGCGCCCGGTCGCCGATCACCTCGTCTGGGCCGGCTGGTCGCGCGCCCTGCGCACTCCGTCGCGCTTCGACCGGGACCTGAACATCCCCGGGGCGCCTCCGTTCCTGCTGATCGGGACCGACCACTTCGAGTCGGAGATCTCCTACGTGTACGAGGTCGGCTACCGCGGCCAGCCGAGCCAGCGGGTCTCCTGGTCGGCGACCTTCTGGTACGACGATCTCGACAAGCAGCGGTCGATCGCGCCGGGGGCCGCGGGGGCGACGGTCGAGAACGACCTCGATGGGCATTCGCAGGGGGTGGAGACCTGGGGGTCGTACCGGGTCGTCGAGCGCTGGCGCCTGGCCGCCGGCTACGTCCACCTCGAGAAGGAGCTCGCGCCCCGGGAGGGGACGATCGATCTGCAGCCCCCCACCAGCGTCGGCTCGGACCCGAACGAGTTCTGGAAGCTGCGCTCCATCCTCGACCTCGGCCGGGCGTGGGAGATCGACCTGATGGCGCGCTATTACGGCGCGCTCGAGAACATCGACGTCCCCTCCTACACCGCGGTGGACGCCCGCGTCGGCTGGAGCCTGCGCGACCGGCTCGAGCTGTCGCTCCTGATGCGCAACCTCACCGACGCCGGGCACATCGAGTGGTCGCCCGGTGCGGAGTTCGATCGCACCGCTTTCCTCAACGCGCTGGTGCGCTTCTAGAGGCCGCGTGCGCGCGCTTCGACGTCCGCTCCTCCTCGCCGCGGCGTGCATGCTCCTCGCGCCCGCCAGCGCGCGCGCCCAGATGGAGCAGGAGGTGAAGGCGGCTTACCTCTTCAAGTTCCTGTCGTACGTCGAGTGGCCGGCCGCCGCCTTCGGCGGCCCCCACGCGCCGTTCGTCATCGGCGTGCTCGAGTCGGAGGAGGTGCGCGGAGCACTCGCCGACATCGTGCGGGGCCGCGAGGTGCAGGGGCGGCCGGTCGAGGTGCGCCGCCTGCGCGACGGCGAGACGACGGAGGGAGCGCACGTGCTGTTCGTCGGGCGCGAGGCGACCGCGTCGCTGCCGCAGCTGGTCGGCCGGCCCGGGCTGCTGATCGTCGGCGAGGAGGAGGCGCTCGACCGCGGCGCGATGATCAACCTCCTGAGGATCGAGAACCGGATCCGGTTCGAGGTGGCCCCGCAGGCGGCCGAGCGCAGCGGCCTGCACATCAGCAGCCGGCTGCTGGCGCTGGCGTACGCGGTCCGGGCGGCGGCGCCGTGAGACTGCCCGGGTTCCTGCGCCGATCGGTGCGCCGCAAAGTCACGGCGCTGGTCGTGGCGACCACGCTCGCCGCGCTCGTCGTCACCGCGCTCGCCCTCATCTCCTACAACGTCCACGACTACCGCCGGGCGAAGCTCACGGAGATGCGCACCCAGGCGGAGATCATCGGCCGCGCCAGCGCGCCGGCCCTCGCCTTCAGCGATCGCAGGGAGGCGACGCGTGACCTGGCCATGCTGGAGGCCCGCCCCGACGTCCTGGCGGCGGGCCTGTACGGCGCCGACGGCGCCCTGTTCGCCGCCTACGCGCGCGACGGCGACACCACCGCGATCCCGGTCCGGGCGGGGCGGCTGGGGGAGACGATCGCCGGGGACCGGCTCGACCTCGTCTACCCGATCGTCGAGGACGGCCAGCGTCTCGGGACCGTGGTGCTGCGGGCCCAATACGGCCTGCGCGATCGCCAGCTCGCCTACCTGCTCATCCTCGGCGCCGCCATGGCCGGGGCGCTGGTGGCGGCGGTGCTGCTCTCCGCCTGGCTGCAGCGCGCCGTCACCGAGCCGATCCAGGGCGTGGCGGACGCGGCGCGGCGGGTCGTGGACCGGCGCGACTTCTCGGTGCGCGCCGGCCGCACGAGTGATGACGAGATCGGCATGCTCGCGGACGCGATGAACCGCATGCTCGCCGACCTCGAGCGGGAGATCCGCGAGCGCCGCGATGCCGAGGAGGCGCTGCGCATCGTCGACCGGCGCAAGGACGAGTTCCTGGCGACGCTGGCGCACGAGCTGCGCAACCCGCTGGCGCCGATCCGCAACGCCCTGTACCTGATGCAGGCGCCGGGCAGCGACGCGCGGGTCACCTCCGAGGCACGCGCCATCATCGACCGGCAGGTGCGGCAGATGGTGCGCCTGGTGGACGACCTCCTGGAGGTGTCGCGCATCACCACCGGCAACCTGGCGCTGCGGCGGGAGCGCGTCGAGCTGCGCGGGGTGGCCTCCGCCGCGCTCGAGGCGGTCGAGCCGATCATGCGCGAGCGCGGTCACCGCCTCACCGTCGATCTGCCCCCCGCCGGCCTGACGATCAACGCCGATCCGACCCGGCTGGCGCAGGTGTTCCTCAACCTGCTCAACAACGCCGCCAAGTTCACCCCGCCGGGCGGCCGGATCGATTTCTCGCTCGAGGTCAAGGACGGCGAGATGACCGGCCGGGTGAAGGACAACGGCGTCGGCATCGCCGCCGACATGCTCGACCCGATCTTCGAGATGTTCGCCCAGGCGGACCGCTCCCTCGAGCGCACCACCTCCGGGCTCGGCGTCGGACTGTCCCTGAGCCGGCGGCTCATCGAGCTGCACGGCGGCCGGCTCGAGGGGCGCAGCGAGGGGCCGGGCCGGGGCTCCGAGTTCATCGTGCGCATCCCCGCGGCCGGGGTGAGCGGGCCGGAGGCTGCCGGGGACGGTCCGGGCGTCGTCGCCGAGGCGGGGGTCCGCCCGTCGCCCCGCTTCGGGTCGCAGCGCACCCCGCCCCCGATCGTCACCACGCCGTCGCGCGCCGAGAAACTCTGCCGTGTCCTCGTGGTGGACGACAACGCGGACTTCGCCGACACCCTGGGACGGATGCTGAAGTCGCTCGGCCACCAGGTGCGCGTCGAGCACGACGGGCTCGCCGGGCTCGCGGCGGCGCGGACCTTCCGCCCCGACATCGCTTTCCTGGATATCGGCATGCCGGGGCTGAACGGCTACGACCTCGCCCGCCGTCTGCGCGCCTTCCCCTCCACCAGCGGCATCGTGCTCATCGCCGTCACCGGCTGGGGCCAGTCCGAGGATCGCCAGCGGGCCCGCGACGCCGGCTTCGACGAGCACGTCGTCAAGCCGCTCGAGATGGACCGGCTGCAGTCGCTCCTCGGCCGCATGGGCTGAGGCTACGGACAGAGGTGCGGCCGCGGGGACACGGCCTCCGGCAGATCCGGGACGGCGGGGTCGTAGCTCTCGAGATCGAGCGCGTCGAGGAGGTTGCCGACGTCGTCGGAGGCGTCGCGCGCCGTGAGCGGCGCGAGTCCAAAGCGCCACTCGATCAACTTCAGCACCGAGGTGTGATCGAAGACGGTCGAGTCGACGCGCGGGGCATCGGGGTTCCCGCGGGTGAACGGCGAGGCGACGATCGCCGGGACGCGGAATCCGAGGAGCGCCTTGCCGTCGACGACGTCGGGGTCGACGTCGTTCGGCGCCGCGGCGCGCGGCGGCGCGACGTGATCGAAGAAGCCGCCCCATTCGTCGTAGATCACGATGAAGACCGTCCCCGGCCAGTCCGCCCCTCCGGCGACCGCGCGGAAGGTGCGGGACAGGAATGCGTCCCCCTCGCGGATGTCGCTGTAGGGATGATCGCTCCCGCCGATCCCGATCGCGTCCCCCACGAAGCGCGGCTCGACGAACGACACTTGCGGCAGCTTCCCGGCCGCGGCGGCCGCGAGGAACTGCGGGTAGGTGGAGACGATGGGCGCGTACTTCCCGCCCCAGAGCGCCAGGAAGGAGAGATCCGAGCGGTAGTACTTCACATTGACGCCCTTCTCCAGCAGGCGGTCGAAGATGGTCGGGAGCGTGCTGAGATCGGCGCTGTTCTCGAGCCGATCGGTCTGCGCCGCATAGAGGAACATGCGGTTCGGGAAGGTCGGCCCGAGGATGGAGGCGAAGAAGCGATCGAGCGTCGTGAAGTTCCGCGCCAGGGCGCTCGTGAACGGCCGGTCCTGCTCCGTGTAGTAGCCGATGGCGAAGGCGTCGTTGTCTCCGGCGGTGAGGAACCCGTTCATCATGCCGTCGGCGTACTCCGCCCGGCCGCCCTCCCAGCTGTGATCCGGC
>Ga0111539_10010069_pt1 | contig 11919 bp, 9 predicted proteins | sample RhiMethybrSRZTD1_FD_79667 | JGI IMG/M metagenome (GOLD analysis project Ga0111539, IMG submission 79667) | Populus rhizosphere microbial communities from Tennessee, USA - Rhizosphere MetaG P. TD hybrid SRZTD1 (version 2) (version 2) | ecosystem: Host-associated > Plants > Roots > Rhizosphere >...
CGGTCACGACACGCGTGCCGTCAGGGCTGAGCACTGCTGTCAGTATTCCGCGCTTGTGGCCTTTCATGACCACGATCTCGCGGCCGCTGTCGAGATCCCAGATCCGCGCGGTGGCATCGGTCGAAGCCGTCAACAGCCGCTTGCCATCGGGACTGAACTCCACCACGTTGACAGCATCAGAATGCCCCTTGAACACACGGTTGAGCCGGCTCGACTGCGCACTGCCGGCAAGCCTGCCTTCAAGCTCGCTGGAGAACGGCGTGAACCATGGCAGGCTTCCGCGCGCCGGATAGGCCTGCAGGGCGTAACGCATGGCTCGATCATAGCGGTCGTCTTTCACAGCCTGGGTGGCAAGACTAGTGAACATGACCATTTCGCGCCGAGAGACGTCGTAGCTTTGCCAGGTGACATAACCGAACAGAGCCAACATCAGGCTGGCGACCACCCACAAGAGCCGCCCCGCACGCTTCTGGTGGCGCGCCGTCGCGGCTTGTGCGAGCCGCATCTCCTCAAGTTGCGCGCGCTCCTTGGAGAGCCGCACACCTTCGGCCTCGTCGCTCGCTTGCAGGAAAGCGCGCTGCGCCTCAGTGATCTCAGGTGCACCCGCCTTGCGCCCTGCCACCCAGGTCTTGGCGGCGTCGAGATCATCGCCGCGCAGCAGGATCGATTCAGCTTTGCCGCGCGCCTGCCAGCGCGCCGCAAGCTCGCTCAATCGCGTGTGTTCGCGGATCCAGTCAAGATCGATCCGCAGCGCTTCGGCAAGCTCTGCGAGCGGACGATTGAGCCCCCGACCACTGTCAAAGCGCACGAACTGCAGGCGGCTCAATTGTTGCGGAATATCGCTGTCCGGCACCGTCTTGTGGACCACCGGGATCAGCCGCTTGGACAGGACCACCGTCTGGTCGACCTCCCAGACGCAGCGCTGCGACTTTACCGACCCCGGCGTGACCACGAACACAACGGTGTCGGACTGCGCGATCAGACCGCCAAGCCGCGCCTCCCAATCCTCGCCAGCCGAAATGTCATGACGGTCGAGAAATGGTGCGAAGCCGGCAAGCTCGAGCCCCGCCACCAGCTCGTCCGCGAACTCGGAGGAGTCTCGACGCGAATAGGAGATGAAAACCTTGAGTTTCTCGGAGACGCCAGGATCAGACATGCAATGCTACGGCCAATGCCGAGGTCACAATGAGAGGCCAGCCACGTGGGGTAAAGCCGCCCTGACGACAAGCGCTCACGGGCGGGCAGCCTGGCCACGCCCATAACCTGCATTGTCCCCGCTCTATTCGCATCATCCGATCGGCTGATATCACAAACGAGCCGCGAGACCGCCGCGGCGCCGCCGCATTTCGGGAGCTTTTACGCGCGCTCGCAGTCAAATCCGGAGGTGAACAGGCACGGCGCGCTCGCGCCGACGATCGAGAAACCAGCTCATTTTGTTCCCGACTTCAGCATCATCAAGTCCATTGGACTTTTCCCGGGGGGCGAAATAGATGGAGACCAGCCATGACGGCATCGATTGTCGGCCCTGACCCGCTTGCCACGTTCCTCCAGGCGCTCACTGCCGACAAGCACCCAGTCCCGCTCGTTGCGACCCGGATCGATGTGGCAATACGCGGCGCCCTTGCGCGCGTCACCACCGAGCGCACGTTCCGCAACGATGAAAAGCAGTCGATCGAAGCGACCATGACCTTTCCGGTGCCGGTCGATGCGACGCTTTGCGCACTGTCGGCCCGCATCGATGGGCGCACCCTCACCGCGGTCGCGCAGGCGCGCCAGGAGGCACGCGAGACCTATGAGAGCGCGGTCGATCAGGGCAAGGCAGCCGTGCTGCACGAGGAGCTGCTCAAGGGCATCCATATGCTCAGCGTTGCGCATGTGCGGCCGGGCGCTTCGATCGTCGTGACCGACACCTGGACAGCACCGCTTGCTTTCGTGGGCGGAACGCCGCAGCTGCGCATCCCGACCACCGTCGGCGACATCTATGGCCGCTCGCCGCTCGCGCCGTCGGATGATCTCGTCACCGCTGACATCGTGCACGAGGCCACCATCCGCATCATGTGCGAGGATGGGGTTGCCACCATCGCGCGGGCTGGCGCCGCGCACGACGGAAGCCTTACGATCACGCTCGATGCTCCGATCGACATCACGGTGTCGGGCTTCGTGCCGCGCGCACTCGAAGGCATCGCCGCCGACGGCCGGCGGGTCACGCTCCACATCGAGCCGTCGCCGGTGGCGGACGCAAGCCTCGACATCGATCTGTTGTTCGATCGCTCCGGCTCAATGAACGAGCGGGTGAGCAGCGACCGCGATCGTGGCGCAACGAAGTACGAGGTGGCGAAAGCTGGCCTCGTGACCGCGATCGGCGAGCACTTCAAGCCTGCCGACCGGATGCGGCTGTGGGAGTTCAATGAGGGCGTGCATTGCGTCGGCGACGGCTCCGGAACAGCCTGCAAAGGGCTCGTCCAGGCGCTGCGCGGCCCTGACGGCGGCACCGAGGTCGGCCGCGCCATCGAGGCTGCAATCGCCGCGGAGAAGACCGGCAACATCGTGGTGGTGACGGACGGCAAGAGCTGGGCGCTCGACCCGCAGCGGCTCGCCCGGACCGGCATCCGCCTCACCGCGGTGCTGATCGGCGAGGATGCGCTCGATGCCGGCATCTCGCATCTTGCCGGCATGACCGGCGGCCAATCGTTCGTGGCGACAAGCTCCGATGCCGGCATCGCGATCGCCGCTGCGATCGAGGCCGCGCGCGCGCCGCGCGTGACGCCGCAGCCAATCGAAGGCAAGCCCATGCAGGTCATGGCGCTGCGGCGCGGCGCCCGCGTGATCGCCACATGGGACGAACAGCCGAGCGAGCCGACGGCCACCACGGCCGAGGCCCGCCAGATCGGCGCGACCGCAGCCATGCTGGCGATCCCGCTGATGCAGGAGAGCGAGGCGAAAGCGCTTGCCGAGAGCGAAGGCGTGGTCTGCCATCTCACCAGCCTGGTGCTAGTCGACGAGGCCGGTGTTCGGCATGAAGGCCTGCCCGCCGTGCGCAAGGTGGCGTTGTCGGCTCCCGCCATGGCACGGATGGCGATGCCTGTTGGCATGCTCGACCGCTCCGCGGCTCCCGCTGCGGCGCCGGCCGCCAGCCGCTCCAGCGGTCGCGCCGGCGTTTTGAGGCGTTATCTCACTGGCGGGACCGCAGGCGGACTGCACGGCATGGTCACGCACATCGACTGGGACAATGATCCTGACGCATTGAGCCGTGGCGATCTTGCGAGCCTGCCGCAAAACCTGGTCGCCGCGATTGAGGTTGCTGCACGCCTCCCCGCGGTCGTAGCGCTCGCCAACAGCTTGGGCCTCAACGCGGTCGTGGTGGTGATCGCCCTGATGGCCAAAGCGGCAGGCTCAGCGAGCCGCTCCGCGCAACGCATCGCCCGGACGCTGCTTGCGGGAGCCGATCAGAATGCCGTTACAGCCGCGACGGCTGAAGCGGGGCTCTGACGACACACCCAATCTCAAACCGTGCTCAAAAGACATTGTGGCGCCCCACGGGGCGCCACAACTTGCTCTTCATTGAGTTGACCGCTCGCGCTGGCCGCCTACTGAGCGGCCTCATTTTCACTCATTAGAGTGGTTGGTATCACTTCTATCGTTACGTTCGGTCGCTGAGGAATCGTCCCCCGCCTGAGCGCGCTTCTTTACCTTCTCCACGACTAGCGGCTTCGTTCGGGCATGGCTAAACGTCGGTCGGATAGGAACCTCTTCGAACCACTTCCTTTTCGGTTCGTCACTTGTCATCGCGCGCCTCTGGGCAAACAACCTCCTGCGAAATTTAGCACACTGACCCGGGTAGATCAGTGACGGAAGTCTCGGAATTAGACTAGGACGCTACCCCCTTGCTATTAGAACAAAACAAGAACATAGTGCGCGCTAGTTTTGAGTGGGGGCAATTATGACGGCGGTCCGTTTCGAGGAAAGCCTCGCGAGACTTTTCGCTTTCGAAAGAGGCAACAACCTGCTGACGTTGCTGGCGCTTGCCGAACGAGCCCGCCTTTCGCAACGCATTCCCGACTGGCTGACGAGGAAGGCAGACGGCAGCGTCCGAAGAAAATTCGCGTTCGATTGGTTGGGGCCGCAGTGGATCAAGAACATTGTTCCGCTCTGGGAGGCACTTCGCGCTGGGAGCGCGCGCGACATCGAGGGGAGCGTTCGCGCGCTCATCAGCCCCGATCGCCACGGCAGCGATCTCGAGTTCGCATTGCGTGGTCTCATCGAGCCACTGGCGCTGCTTGAACGGGCGCAAGTGGCGGCGGAGCTGCACGACGAAATGTTCAACCACGGGATCCAGATCACGGCGCAAACAGCGGTCAAACTGGCACGGGCCGGCGATTGGCAGCACGTGCTCGCAATCCTCACGAGCAGCCATCAGCGCGATCCGGATATGAGCATGCATTATTCGATCCAGGAACGGCTATGGCGGCACGCCTATCTCGATGGACTCACCGAAACCTTGCTGCCGCGCCTCGCAGCCATCCCATTCGACCGCAGCCTGACGCACGCAAAGGAGCTCAGGGGTTGGTGGCTCACGGTCCGTCAAATCCGGGCCGGAAACTCTGCAGTGCGCGTTCCCGTGATCGAGCCCGATCAGCAATCGCCAGGCTATGTCGAAGCCGCAGCCATCCAGATCGCTGCACTCGCAGGCGATCCATCGCAGACAAGCATCGTCGAGGACCTTCGCCGTGTGCTTACCCCCAAGACAATAAAAGTGGATTCGCCACAGCGTCGACTGTCCTTCTCGATGGGACGCACCGCCCATGAATTGTTCAAGGCCGAAGTCATGATTGCGGCCAAGCGCAAAGATCATGCGCAAGCCGCAAGACTCGCGCGGCTACCTTCGCACGATCCTTTTGTTTCCGCCGTTAACGTCGTCATCGACGCGTTATTGGAGGAAGGAGACTGGCGCGGCGCCGCGATGATTGACGAGAAGCACGATCCGCGAGAGCGCCCAGTCATGGACGACCTCGATGACGACCCACTGAATGAATACCGCTCCATACAGCTGGCCATTGCGGCCATGGCCGCTCGCACCGGCGATGATGCCGCCGCACAAACATTTCTTCGAAACTATGCGCTGTCCGACGCACCCGATTCTGAGGCGAGCGCGGACGATCTCAACATCGACGAGGCCTGCCCTTGGGCGGCGACTGTTCTTGCGGGTGCGGCAGAGGGCGTCATTCCTCGCCGCTTCATCGCACTGTTGCTTCCAGTGTTCCGCGACTGATTTTCGAGGCCGCACCCGTTCGAGGGTCCTGAAAATGTTGTGGCGTCCCATGGGGCGCCACAACATTTCACTGACCACGCGTTACCGACGCGAGCGCCGCCCGATAAAAGGCGTAGCCGTGAGCGTCGACAGAACCGCAGACCCGCGCGCGATAGTCGTCGGCCCCGAGATCTTCGACGAGTGTCAGCCTATGGGCTGCAAGCCGGCGTGGCAGCTGCGCTGGATCGATGGCGAACGTCCAGGCCTCGCCAGTCCTGGCGACGGCAGCCAGGATGCGCTCGGCACCTGCGAAGGCCGAGGGATCCTCTAGCACACGAGCATGCACATAGGTGAATGCAAGCAGGCTGCCCGACGCGAGACCGCCCGTCCACGCCAGAACAGCCTCTACGGCATCCTCGCTCAGATAATTGGTCACTCCCTCCCAGATGACGACGGTGCGTCGGCGCGTGTCCAAGCCCGCCCGGTCCAGAGCGTCTGCAAGCAGACCCTGGGAAAAGTCCATGCCTACCGATACGACGCGTTCGGGTTCGAGGCCGGCAGCCCTGAGTCGACGACGCTTCTCGAGCGAGGTGGCGGGATGATCGACCTCGAAGACATGCAAGCCTGCCAATACCCCGAGCCGCCACGCCCTACTGTCGAAGCCCGCCCCGAGAATGACGACCTGCCGCGCGCCGTCGCGGACGCCGGCCGACAACCAATCGTCGATCAGGCGGGTGCGGGCCACGCCGGAGCTGCGCGCTCCAGGCCAGCGGCGATCGATGATCGCACAGACGCCTCTGCGAATTGGCGCCAATCGCGACAAGGCCACCATGCCGCGCATCGGCGCTGGAAGCACGGTCCTGGCGAACGGGTCATGCAGCAAGCGAACGCATCGAGGTCGTACCGTCTCCAAGGCCCTGAAAAGAGCCATGACCTGCGCCGTACGACTGAAACGGTTGCCCTGCATATCGATCAACAAAAAAGCAGTTCTGTGGGGACTTGCAGCTCATGCAGCAACGCTATGCCTGGCACACCAAAAAATTGCGGCGCCCCATTGGGCGCCGCAATACGTCGTTTATCTCGTCAAAGCTCTACTGCAGCGCCAGCGCCACGAAGCGCAGCTCGCCTTCCGCGCTCGCCACCAGCAGCAACGCGGAGCGGCGGCCGTCCTTCTTGAGCTTGTCGATCTTGGCTTGGAAGTCGTCGGCGCTCGCCACGGCTTCCTGCGCGATCTCCACGATGGTGTCGCCGGGATTGAGCCGCTTGTCGGCGGCCGGCGAACCCGCATCGATGCCGAGAATGACGATGCCCTTCACAGTGTCCTTGATCTTGTACTTCTTGCGCAGGTCATCGCTCATGTTGGAGAGCTCGAGGCCGAGCGTCTTCTTGATGACCGGCTTGACCTCGGGCGTGTTCTGCGGCGTCGTCAGAGCCGCCTGCTTCTCGCCGTCCTCGAGCCGTCCAAGTGTGACAGTCTTGGTCTCTTCCTTGCCTTTGCGGATGACCAGCACCGGGACGTCCTTGCCGACCGGCGTATCGGCGACGACGCGTGGCAGATCGCGCATCTCCTTGATGTCCTGGCCGTCAAATTTGACGATCACATCGCCCGGCTCGATGCCGGCGGGCTTCGCCGGCCCCTTCTCGTCGACGCCGGCCACGAGCGCGCCGCGCGCCGGCTTGATGCCGAGGCTCTCGGCGATCTCGTCGGTCACCTGCTGAATGCGAACGCCAAGCCAGCCGCGCCGGGTCTCGCCGAAGTTCTTGAGCTGATCGATCACCGCCAGCGCAGTCTTTGACGGTACCGCGAAGCCGATGCCGATCGAGCCGCCGGAGGGCGAGATGATGGCGGTGTTCACACCGACGACCTCGCCATCGAGATTGAACAGCGGACCGCCCGAATTGCCGCGATTGATGGCGGCGTCAGTCTGAATGTAGTTGTCGTAGGGGCCCGAGTTGATGTCGCGGTTGCGCGCCGACACGATGCCGGCCGTGACCGTGCCGCCGAGGCTGAACGGGTTGCCGATCGCGATCACCCATTCGCCGAGCCGCAGACTGTCGGAATTGCCGAACTTGACTGACCTGAGCTGCTTGTCGGTCTTGATGCGCAGCAGCGCGAGGTCGGTCTTCTGGTCCTTGCCGATCAGCTCGGCCTTGATGCGCGAGCCGTCGTTGAGAATGACAGTGATCTCGTCGGCATCGGCGATCACGTGATTGTTGGTGACAACGATGCCGGCGGAGTCGATGATGAAGCCCGACCCGAGCGAATTGACCCGGCGCGGCGTGTTGCCGCCGCGGTTCTGGTTGTCACCCTGCTGACCGCGCCGATTGAAAAAATCGCGAAACAGCTCGTCGAGCTGCGGATCGTTCGGCAGGTTCGGCATCGCGCCGCCCCCACCGCCGCCCTGATTGCGCGACGCCACGTTCTGCGAGGTCGAGATATTAACGACTGCATCAATCACTCTTTCCGCGACGTCGGCGATGCCATCTGGCCCGCGCGCGCTCGCAGGCGCGGTCAGCGTTGGAAGCATCAGGGCAGACACTGCAATGGCGGCCAAGGCGGGCCGGCGGACTTGTCGGGTATACCGGACGAGTGTGCCGAGCATGGATGTCTAAGCTCCTCAAGGGAAATTGTTACCAGGGACAGTGCGCCTGTCCGGGCATGGACGCAAGGGTTCGACCCGACCCTAAGGAAATGCCCTTGGGAATAGGGCGGAATCGGGACAATCACATTGCGGTGAACGATCCTATCCCCGCACCAGCCAGATCACCAGGACCCCGAGCAAGGCACTGACGATGCCCGCGATTCGCAGCTCCCCCTCCGGCGTCTCGAGCGCCGTAGCGGCCAGCCGCTTGGCCAGAGCCGGGAGCGCCGCGAAGATCAGCCCTTCGATCGCCAGCACCAGGCCGACAGCCACGAGAATATCCCGCATCGCCCAAACGCCTCGTCACTAGTGCCCCGTTTCCGAAGTGGGAACTTCAAATCGGCGGCACTAGCGTGCAGCAGACTACTGCTTGGGCGCGCCAGCGCGAGTCTTGCCACTCGGATCACTAAAGAAGCGGAAGAAATCCGTGTCCGGCCGCAGCAGCAGGCGCGTGTCGCCCTTCTGCAATCCCTGCTCGTAAGCCTGCATGGCGCGGTAGAACGCGAAGAACTCCGCATCCTTGCTATAGGCCTCCGCGAAGATGCGATTGCGCTCGGCATCGCCCTCGCCACGGACGCGCTCCGCGGTCGAGGTCGCGTCGGCCACGAGCACGGTTACGTCGCGGTCAGCCTTGGCACGGATCTCCTGCGAGCGCCGGCTGCCCTCGGCGCGGAATTGCGCCGCTTCCTGCTGCCGCTCGGTTTGCATGCGCTGATAGATCGCCTGGCTGTTCTGCTCGGGCAAGTCGGCACGCCGAATGCGCACGTCGACGACGTTGATGCCGAAGGCTTGCGCCTCGGCCTCGACCTGCGTGCGCACCTTTGCCATCAGCTCCTCGCGCTGGTCGCGCACGACCTGCATCAGCGTGACCTCGCCGAGCACACGCCGCAGCGACGAGTTCAACAGCGTCAGGAGGCGTGCATTGCCACCCTCGACCGAGCCGACCGTTTGATAGAAGAGCAGCGGCTTGGTGATCTTGTAGCGTGCGAAGGCATCGACCACGAGCCGCTTGTAGTCGGAGGCGATCACCTCCTGCGCCGGGCTCTCGATGTCGAGGATGCGCTTGTCGATGTGGATCACGGTGTCGATCAGCGGGATCTTGACGTTCAGGCCCGGCTGAGTGATCTCCCGGATCGGCTCGCCGAGACGCACGACCAGCGCCTGACGTGTCTGATAGACCGTGAACAGGGTGCTGTAGGCGGCCACGAAGGCCACCAGCAGCAGGGCGATCATCGTGCCGCCAACGACATTGAGCCTCATCGTGCGCCTCCCGGCTGTGTCGTTTGTGCGGGTCGCTGCGCCGGTCGCGTCAGCTCCGGCAGTGGAAGATAGGGAACCGCGCCAGTGGAAGCGCCCTGATCAATAATGATCTTCTCGGTGCCGCTGAACAGCTTCTCCATGGTCTCGTAGTAGATGCGCTGGCGGGTGACCTCCGGCGCCTTCTTGTATTCCTCGTAGACCTTCAGAAAGCGCGCCGCCTGACCCTTCGCTTCGGCCACGGTCTGCTCGCGATAGGCTTCCGAATCCTGCTGGATCTTGGCGGCCTTGCCGCGCGCCTCCGGCACGATGCTGTTGGCGTAGCGCTGCGCCTCGTTTTGCGCCTTCTCGGCATCGGCGCGGGCGACCTGCACATCACGTTGCGAGTCGATCACCGACTGCGGCGGGTCGACCTTCGCCATCTGCACCTGCGTGACCACGACGCCGGCGCCATAGAAGTCGAGAATTTTCTGGGTCAACTCCTGCACCTCGAGCTCGATGCCGGCACGCGCGCCGGTCAATATCGGCTGAATGCTGGTGCGGCCCACGACTTCGCGCATGGCAGCCTCGGCCACCGCCTTCACCGAGTTCTCGACTTGCTGGATGTTGAACAGGAAGTCGCTCACCTTGTCTTTCTTCACCTGCCAGAACACGGTGAAATCGACGTCGACGATGTTCTCGTCGCCGGTGAGCATCAGGCTTTCCTCGGGCACGTCGCGCACGGTCGTGCCGCGGCGCAGATCGTCAACCTGGCGCATGCCGATATGGATCTGCCGCACCACCGTGATCTGCGGGGTCAAGGCCGTTTCGATCGGATATGGCAGGTGATAGTTGAGGCCCGGGCCGGCGTAACGGTCGAACGCGCCGAACCTGAGCACGACGCCGTATTCGTTGGTGTCGACGCGATAGAACCCGGAGATGCCCCAGACCAGGAGCGCAGCCAGTATCAGCAGCATCACCCCTTTGCCGCCCAGATTGCCGCCGGGCAGCACGGTGCGCAGCTTGTCCTGGCTACGCCGCAGCAGTTCCTCCAGATCGGGAGGAGTCGATCCGCCACCCGACGGCTGCGGGCCCGAGCCCCACGGGCCCTTGCCGCCGCCGCCCGATCCCCAAGGGCCACCGCCCTGATTGCTCCAAGGCATTGTCGGTATCTCCTGGCTTGCCGCGCCGATGGCGGGCATTTGCTCGATTGGCTGCGGTTATAGGGGAGGCGTCTGCCCGTTACAACGCGGCGAGCCACGTTGCGGCGCAGCGGCGCACCACCTTGCATTTATCGTTAGCGATCCTTACTCGCCAGCGGAAATTCCTTCGGGCACCGCTCTATCCTTGATCCGGACATATTCAACCAGGGTGAAGCTGGCGTCGTCGCCCGGCCCGGCTGCATGCTCGGTTTGCCCCGCCGCCCGCCAGGTCGCCGCGTTGATGGCCGGAAACCTGGTCTCCCCGGTGGGGCGCAAGTGCACGTGGGTGATCAGAAGGCTGTCCGCAAGCCCCATGCATTGGGCATAAAGGTCCGCCCCACCGATCACCGCAATCGCATCGGCGCCGCGGCGCAGGGCATCGCCCCGCGCCACATCGAGCGCCACAGCCAGACTGGCTGCCACCAGCACGCCCGGGATCGCAAAGGAGCGGTCGCGGCTGACCACAATGTTAGTGCGGCCCTTCAGAGGTCCACCGATTGACGTATAGGTCTTGCGGCCCATCACCACTGGCTTGCCCATGGTGACGGCGCGAAAATGCGCCATGTCGGACTTGAGCCGCCACGGCAGCCCCCCCTCCTGCCCGATCACGCCGTTGTCGGCGACGGCGGCGACAAGGATGATGGGGATCCTAGACATGTGCCCAATTCCAAGACGGTCGACCGGCGACATTCACTGCAAGGAGATTCATTGCCACGGGATTCACTGCAGGAGATTCACTGCAGGGAACCTCGGGGCAGATGCCATTTCCGCTCGAGCGCCCGCAGCAGATCGACATCAAATCGCTTTGCCAGCACGAGCGAGAATCCCAAGAGGTCGGCAATTTCATCGTCGAGCGCCCGCTTGAGCTCCTCCGCAGTCAGACCACGATCGCGGGCGCGCGCACTGTAGCGCAGAAACGACTGAACAAGCTCACCGGCCTCTTCCAATGTCTTCAAGATGATCCAATCATCCGTTGGCGCAACGTTGAGCGACGCGGCGTAGCGGTTGCCGGCCTCGGCGATCTTGTCGCGCAGCAGCAGTACGTCCATGGTCACACCGCCACCTGCGCCTTGATGTGTGGATGCGGGTCATAGCCCGTGAGCGCGAAGTCCTCGTAGCGAAACGCAAAGATATCAGTGACCGCCGGATTGAGCTGCAGGCGCGGCAGCGCTCGCGGCGCGCGCGAAAGCTGCAGGCGCGTCTGCTCCAGATGGTTGAGATAGAGGTGCGCGTCGCCGAATGTATGGATGAACTCGCCCGGCTGATAGCCGGTCACCTGCGCCACCATCATGGTAAGCAGCGCGTAGGATGCAATGTTGAATGGCACGCCGAGGAAGACATCGGCCGAGCGCTGATAGAGCTGACAGGACAGCCGCCCGTCAGCGACGTAGAACTGGAACAGGCAATGGCACGGCGGCAGCGCCATCTTATCGACGTCAGCCGGATTCCAGGCGGTGACGATCAGCCGGCGCGAATCCGGATTCTTTTTGATCATGTCGACCAGTTGCGCGATCTGGTCGATGGTCGCGCCATCCGCGGCCGGCCATGAGCGCCACTGCGAGCCATAGACCGGCCCGAGATCGCCGCGCTC
>Ga0111539_10010070_pt1 | contig 11919 bp, 8 predicted proteins | sample RhiMethybrSRZTD1_FD_79667 | JGI IMG/M metagenome (GOLD analysis project Ga0111539, IMG submission 79667) | Populus rhizosphere microbial communities from Tennessee, USA - Rhizosphere MetaG P. TD hybrid SRZTD1 (version 2) (version 2) | ecosystem: Host-associated > Plants > Roots > Rhizosphere >...
GCGCTGGATCCCATCGCGACGCAGCGCATCGAGGAACTGATTTACCAGCTGCGCTCTACCTACACGATCGTCATCGTCACCCACAACATGCAGCAGGCGGCACGCGTCTCCGACATGACCGCGTTGTTCTGGCTCGGGAAGCTCGTCGAATTCGATCGCACCGACCGGATTTTCACGCATCCGAAAGAGAAGATCACCGAGGACTACGTCACAGGACGGTTCGGGTAACCATGACTGCATCATCTTCGTCGCTGAAACCGCGTTTCTTCGAGGACATCGCCACGCTCAAGGACGCGGTGATGTCCGAGGGCGAGCTCGTCAAGTCGCGGCTGTCCAAGGCCATCGACGGCTTGATCCAGCAGAACGTCGATCTGCTGGACGAGGTGGCCATCGGCGACGCCGACGTGAACGCTTGCCAGATCGCCATCGACGATCGCGCCTTCAAGCTGCTGGCGCTGCACCAGCCGGTGGCGGTGGACCTGCGCGTCATCGTCGCGGCCATCAAGATTAATTCGGACCTCGAACGGATCGGCGACCTCGCCGTCAACATCGCGGAAGCCGCGCGGCGCTACTTCGGCATCGCCGACTCGATCGAGCTGAAGTTCCTGCCTCGCATGGCGGACATCGCCCAAACCATGCTCGACAGCGCCTTACAGGCGTTCCTCTCGGGCAGCCTCGGCCTGGCGCAGTCGGTGCTCGAACGAGACGATGCGCTCGATTCCTTGCGGGTCCAGGCGTACCGGCGCCTGGTCGACCTCATGACCAGCGACAGCAAGCTCGCCCCGTCGGCGCTGGAGCTGATGGCGGTGGCGCGTCACCTCGAGCGCATCGGCGACCACGCCACCAACATCGCCGAGGACGTGTTCTTCATCGTCGCCGGCGAAGACGTGCGCATGCAGACACTCGGTGGCGCCGACGTGGGCGGAGTCGAGCAGTAGCAGAGACGAGTCAACTCCCAACCTTCAACTCTCAACTCCCAACTCCCCAGCGCCGGACGCCTGGAAAATCGGGAGTTGGGAGGCGCCTGCCTGGTGCCGGGGGTGCTCAGGGAAGCAAGGCCTGCAGGGTATCGAGAAAGTGGAGGTCGGGCGCGTCGCCATTCTGGGCCACCAGCAGTCCAAGCGAGCACTGCCAGCCGATCGGAACCCCCAGGAAGTGAACGCGAAAGCTGGAATCCCCCTGGCTGGATGCGAGCAGCAGGCCTGGTCAAGGACGCGGCGGCGCTGGAACTCCCGTCATGACTCGTGGACCGGCGCAACACCCGAAAGGTCGCGCACGACAGCGTGCGCCGCGCGCAGGTCCGCGGTATCGTGCCCCTCGGTGAACCACGAGATGACGGGCATCAGGACGCGCACGGCGTCGGCGTGTTTGTCCCGGTACGCGTAAACACGAGCCAGGCTCGTGGCGGCGCGCAGTTCCCAGGACCTCGCATTCTGCCCGTGGGCCATCGCGAGCGCGCGCGTCAGGCTTTTTTCCGCGTGCCTGACGTCGTGCTCGCCGTTGGCGATGGCGCGCGCCAGCAGGAGGTCGCCCTCGACGCGGAGCAGATCGGCAAACGAGCCCTCCGCTCCGGCGTCTCGAACGAGGTTCAGCGCGTCCACGGCCGCGTCCATTCCCTCATCGTGACGGCCGGCCCTGGCAAGGGCCTGCGCAAGCCATCCCAGCAACTGAGCTCGCCAGAGTCGCGCGCCCGTGGCTTCGTATGCAGTGAGCGCCCGGCGGAATTCGTCGAGGCCGTCGTCGCACTCTCCCTGTTCAACGCGCGCCCATCCGCGGATCCCTCGCGCCAGCGTGAGCCACAGCGACAGCCCGTGGTCGTCGGCGATTGCGATGGCGCTTTCGGCATGCTCCCTGGCCTGCTTTGCCTCGCCGCGCAATTGGTGCAGGTGGGCGGTGAAATAGCTCGCGATCACCTGGTTCTCGGCCGGTGACTGCGAACTGGCCAGCGCGCGTGCCCGACCGGCTCGCACGAGTGCCCGGTCCGGGTACCCCAGGGTCCATAGCGATCTCGCCGCGTAGCACTCGCTCGTAATGGCGGGATCCTGGCCCGCAAATGCCTGTCCCAGGCGACCGGGCTGCGCCTCGCACAGCGCCCCGACCGTAGCGAACTGTTCGAGCGCAGCGCTGAATTCGCCCAGCTCCACCAGGGTGACGCCGAGGGCGGATCTTCCTTCGCTCGCCGAGAGCAGGTCGGCAACCCGTTCGGCGCGATCGACGATCTGGGCCGCAATCTCGTGACAGCGTCGGATGTCGGCGTGGAAGTAATAGAAAACGGCGAGACGCCAATGGGCTACCGCTGCCAGGCGCGAACTGGTCTGGCCGCCGCACAATTGGATAGCGCGCTCGTAGATGTCCTTCACCTCGTCGGCCGCAAATCCCTGGAGCGACATGACGGCGCCGCCGAGGATCATCCGCAGGCTCAGCTCCTGCTGATCGCGGACGGGTGACGCGTCCAGGGTGGCCAGCGCCGACAGGCCGCGGCGGGCCAACGCCTCCGCCTCGCGATGCGCCGAACGCTGCCCGGCGTTTTCGGCAGCCATCAGCAGGTAGCGGACTGCGCGAGGCGGATCTTTTCCCTGTTCGAAGTGCATCGCCAGTTCGGCCGCGATCTCGCCGACGCTCGCGCCGTAGATCGCCTCGCCGCGATGGCCAATCCGCCGGTGAATCTGCGAGCGCCGCATCGCCGGCAGCAGTCGATAGGGCACCTCGAGATACAGAACGTGGCTGAACCTGTAGCGCGGTGTGATGGTGCCGTCCGGTAACTCGACGAGCCACGGGGGCGACAAGAACTGATGACGGCGCACGAGCGCTTCACAGTGCTGCTCCACCCATTCCGTCGGCTCGTCGAGCCCGGCAGCAATCGCGATCGACGAACACTCCATTCCGACGACACTGGCACCCTCCAGCACCCGCCGCTCGTCCTCACTCAGGCGATCGATCTGCCGCTCGATGAGCTGCCGGACACTCTCCGGAATCCCGGACTCGATCTCGGCGAACGTGCCCTCGAGCAGCCATTGCCCTCCGGTCTGCACGATCATGCGTTCGGCGATCAGGTACTCGACCAGGTTCACCATGAACAACGGGTTGCCTTCGGTGCGCCGGTGAACGAGCCGCGCCAGCCACTTGGGCAACTCGTGGCCGGGCAACATGACGCCGAGGAACTGCTCCACGGCCGCTTCGGTGAGGTACTCCAGCGGAAGCTCCCGGCAGAGCCCGTGTGCCTGCAGTTCCCGCTTTACCGCCTTCAGCGGATGGTCGCCGAGGATCACGTCAACCGGCCGATACGTGCCGATGATGATCAGCCGGGCACGATCGCGGCGCCGCGCGAGATACGCAATCAGGTCGAGCGTGGAGTAATCGCTCCAATGCAGGTCCTCCAGCACGATCATGAGCGGCGCTTCCGCGGTGATGGCCTCGATTGCGTCGGCGAGCTCGCGCAGCATCCGCTCGCGAGTGGCGCCGGTCACGTGCTGGCGTACCGACTCGCGCTCGGCGGTCGGAATCAGGGAAGGCAGCTCGAGGAGCCACGTCGGCGCGTGACGCCGGAGAATGTCCGTGATGCGCTCGTTGCCGGCGGTTCGCCCCAATCGCGACAGCCCGTCGAGCACGGGCAGATACGCTTCACCGGCTCCGTAATGCTCCAGGCACTGCCCCCACGCCATCCACATGCCGCGCGACGACGCGTGATCGCCAACCGCACTGACCAGCGTCGTTTTGCCGATGCCGGGCTCACCGGTGACGAATACGAGCTGGCGTTCTCCCTGGAGGGCGCGTTCGAGCCAACTGTTGAGCCGAGCGAGCTCAGCGTCTCTTCCAAGCACGCCAGAGCCGATTGGCGATGCCGTCTGGATGGTTGCCGACGATGCCTCGCCGGTGGTTGGGGCGGCCGCACCGTCTGGTGAGAGCCGCCCGATGAAACGATAGCCGCGGCGGTGTGCCGTCTCGATGAACCGCGGCGAGTCCGCATCGTCGCCGAGGGCGTCGCGCAGCTGCCTGATGCTGTCCTTGAGGACGGCATCGGTCACGAACGTAGCGGGCCAGACTGCGTCGAGCAACTCCTGTTTGGTGACGAGCTGGCCGGCGTGCTCGACCAGATGCAGGAGCACCGCGAAGGCTTTGGGCCTGAGCGCCACTTCTCGCACGCCATCCCGGAGTTGCGCGTTACCTGCATCCAGGCGGAAATCGCCGAACGCGAAGGCCTTGCCTTGCCGCATTACCAAAACATCACCATTAAGTGACCGCCGCATTATGACCGGCGCGGCGACCGCCCGTTATTCTCGGCCTCGCAATGCACGGTTGGCAACCAACGCGCGAGCAGTGCCTGACGCCGACAGTCTTGTTCACCTCTCTTGTCACGAGATCGTGTGAGCGTCCGGCAACGGAGTTACCTCGGCCGTCGCGGGGAGCCATGGATCAGCTTAGCCATCTCTCTCCTCGATCCATTTACGTCGTCGTTACGGAGCGACACACGACCTTGATGGCCATCGTGGACACTGCAGTGCACAACGCGTGGCAGGAGTTGCGGCCCCGAGAGTTTCGGACGCCGTCCACCCGGAAAACGCTCTCGCGTTCCCGTGACGAGAGCCCGCGTTGGCGAGGAAATGCGCAAGTGGAGGTTCTATGAACAAGCGACAGGTCGTCCGACAGCTACTGGCCGGAGCCATTCTCAGCATCCCGTTCGTGCTGGGCGCCGTGCTGTGGGCAAACGGTGGGCTGCAGTCCGAGCGGAAGAAATCGGAGCGGGAACCGACGCGCTCGAGCCCGATCGCAATCACGCGTTCCGATGACTACGTGTGGAGTGTCAATCCCGACAACGACTCGGTCTCGGTGTTCTGGGTGGATGGAGACCAGAACAGGAAAGTTGCCGAGATCAGGGTCGGCAAGGAACCGTGGTGCGTCGCCCTCACGCCAGACGACAGCAAGGCGTACGTGACGAACATGGCGAGTGGAACCGTGTCCGTGATCAACGCCAGGAGTTACAGGACGATTGACGTGATCAAGGTCGGGACCGAGCCTTTCGGATGCGCGTTGACGCCCGATGGCCGCAAGCTCTACGTCACCAACCAGTCCTCAGGGACCGTGTCGGTGATTGACACGAGGCGCGACCGCGTGGTCGAGACGATCGACAACGTCGGCGAGAAGCCGCACGGCATCGCCATCACCGCCGATGGAGCCAGGGTGTTCGTCACGCAGTTCCTCGCGCTGAAGCCCGAGGGCGATCCACGCCCTCTGACCCAGAGCGAAGGAGCGGACAACGGCCGGGAGGGCCGCGTGACCGTGATCAACGGCCACAACGATCATGTCGTCGGCACGATCCGCCTTGCGCCCCTCGCCGATGTCGGCGCCGCGTTCCGCTCGGACGGAAATACGCTCGCGCGCGAGCCTCTCACCACCGTCTTCGACAATGTGTCGGGAGCGTTCCCCAACCTGCTCGAGTCGGTCACGATCAACGGGGACCTTGCGTACGTTCCGGGGACCTGCTCGTCTCCGAACGGCCCGTTCCGGTTCAACGTCAACGTGCAGAGCTGCCTGTCCTCGATCGACCTCGACCACTACGGGGAGGCGTTTCCGACGCTGAACATGAACGTGGGCGTCAACTTCGAAGCCGTGGGGCGGAGATTGTTCAACACCAACCCGTTCGCGGTGGCATTCAAGCGTTCCTCGGCCGAGGGATTCATCGCGCTTGGAGCGACGAACCGGCTGCTTCGCGTCACGCTCAACGATGATGGTTCCCCGACGATCAATCCGCCGCTCAACGCAGGCGACCCGGGCAATATCGTCCGCATCGAGTTGAAGGATCCAGGCGAGATTGGCCTCGTCGACGACGCGGACACGATTGGCGGGCAGAATCCGCGCGGCCTCGTGTTGAACTCGACCGACACGCGTGCCTACGTCATGGACTTTCTCTCGCGGGATATCGCCGTGGTTGACGTAGGCGCCAGCGATCCGACCCTGTATCGCACGCTGGCGCGTATCCAGTCCGCAGACCTTCCGGCGCCAGGCAGCGATGCCGCCGTCGTGCAGCGCGGCAAGTACCTCTTCAACACTTCCATCGGGCCGGCAGGGGCGCAGGCTAACTCGATGCGTCCGGCTGGCCGTATGTCCGACTTCGGATGGGGCACCTGCTACAGCTGTCATCCCAACGCCCTCACCGACACCGTGACCTGGATGTTCGCCGACGGCCCGCGGCAGGCGATCTCGATGGAAAGCACGTTCGAGTTCGGGGCGGCACACATCGTCAACGGAGTTCCGGCCCTCCCAGACTCGCACCAGCGCGCGTTGAACTGGTCCGCGGTGCGTGACGAGGTCCAGGACTTCACTCGCAACGTCCGCGCGGTGTCCGGCGGCGGCGGGCTGATCAGAATCGACGCCAATGGCGCTCCCGTACCAGAAGGTGCGGCTGGCCTCGCCCAGCTTCCCGACCTTCGGCCCACGGCAAACAGCGGATTGAACGCCGACCTCGATGCGATCGCCACGTATCTGGCGGTTGGTGTTCGCGCGCCCATCTCACCGGTGCCGAGCCATACCCTCCCAACGCTGGCCGGGCGGCTCGTCTTCGAGTTGCAGGGTTGCCAGAACTGCCACGGCGGAAAGAACTGGACGATCAGCGCGCTCGACTACACGCCCCCGCCGGCGCCGGAGGAAATCGTCGATGCGCAGTTGGTCCGCTTCCTGTGTCGCGTCGGCACGTTCGACCCGGCGCTCTTCACCGACGGCGTGAGCAACGAGATCCGCGCCAACAATGCCGCCAACGTGCAGGCGCGCGGCGCACTCGGCTTCAACGTGCCGTCGCTCATCTCCGTCTTCGCCAGCGCGCCGTACCTGCACAGCGGCGCGGCGGCGTCGATCGATGATGTCCTGGAGAACGTGACACACCGGACGGCCGGGCGGGCCGACCACGTGGACTTCCTGGGATCACCGCTGTTGCGGCGGTTGCTGTCGCAATTCGTGAAGTCGATCGATCGCGACACGCAGCCTATTCTCAACGTCAACCCGCCGGCCGACGCCTGCGGACCGCAATGACAACAATCAGGCAGCATGTGAGCCAGGCTGCTTTCCGGGAGGACCCGACCGTGTCGGGTCCTCCCGCTCCTCCTTGCCATGAGTGACTTTCACCACGCCGGCGCCTTCGTCGTACAGTTTCGAACGACGACGGATTTCGACCGCGGAATCGTCGAAGGCCGCGTAGAACACGTGGCGTCCGGGCGCGCCGCGCATTTCACGTCGGCGCGGGAACTGCTGGACACGTTCGCACGATTGGGCGCAGCCTCGGCGCCCAGCAATCCGTCACGGCCTGTCGATCCTCCAACTCCCAACTAGTCCGACGCTATTCCTTCACGCTTCGATGCCGGTGGCCGGCAGGGATCTCCACGCCATTACCGGAGGCGGGCGGTCAACCATTCAGCGACCTGCGGCCCAGCGAATAGCCCCGACGAGTTGCTGTTGAAACCGTGAATCGTTCCACGTGCTCGTGAAGTGCCCGAGTGCGTTGTAGTACGCGCGGCCGCTCCCGTACATGTGCGCCCACGCGAGCGGGTAATCGCCGCTGGCGCCCACCGATGCCGCATCCAGGCGCAGTAACACCTGGACCTGCCCGCGCGGGTTCTCACGGAAGGTGTAGAACTCCTCCACCAGCGAAAAGCGCTCATCCAGGCCTCGCGTGGCCGGATGCGACCGATCTTCGACCACGACCGTGCCCTCCTGGGTCCACGGGTGCTCTTTGAAGTAGGCACCCACGAGCCGGCCGTAGTCAGGCCAGTCGTACAACGTGTCGCTGGCGCTGTGCACACCAAGAAAACCCTTTCCGCCGCGCACGAAATCGAGCATCGCGTTTCGCTGTTCGGGGCTCAACGGAAGTTCGCCGCTCGTCAACGCGAAGAACAGCACGTGGTAATCGGCGAGGGAGATCGGGCGAAGCGAAGCGAGATCTTCCGTGACGGTGACGGTGAAGTCGCCGGCCGATGCTGAGAGCGCCGTCATGACGGCCTCTGCCGTCGGAATCGAGTCGTGACGAAAGCCGGCGGTCGCCGTGAGCATCAACACACGGATCGGCCCGCCTGTGACGGGAGCCGTGACCTCGCCCGGCGCGGCGGGCATGCGTTCCGGTGAGCACGCACCCAGGATCACCGCGAGAGCGATGACGCTCGCGCGTCTCAACGGGGCAAAGAAGGGCGGCGTGGCCGCGCGAATATGCATGAGCCGACTTCCAACCTGCACCGCAACTCACTCGAGTAGTCAGCGAATCCCGCCGTCTACCACTTCATGATGACGCGCCGCCGAAGCACGGTCAAAAAGCGCCAGCCAACTCGACGCATCGGGCGGCGGGCGAACGTCCTGAAGTCGAGTTAATCCCCGATTCATGATGCGCTCAGGTGAATCGAGGCCGAATTGGTAGGTTATGCGCCTCACAAGCGGTCAGCATCCGGCCTTGAAACAACGCGTCGCGCACCGTCGATCGCGCGACATGCTGACGCTCGTCTGCCTGGCAGCCGTGATGGCGCTCATCTTCGCGTTGGATCGAGACACCGGCTTCCCGCACGTCCAGCACCTCTACTACGTGCCGATCATCGTGACGGCGATCAGGTTCGGAATGCTCAGCGGGACCGGCGCGGCGGTTCTGGCAATCGTGCTCTACCACCTCGCCAACCCTCAGACGATCACCTGGCGGTATGAAGAAGCAGACATCCTTCAAATCGCGATCTTCGTGGCTGTCGGGGTCGTTGCCGCGAAGCTGGCCGACGATGCCCGGCAGCTTCGTCAGCTGGCGATGACTGACGACCTCACGGGTCTGCACAACCTCCGCTCGTTCGAGATCGAGTTGCGGGCGATGATGAAAGCCGCGCACGCCGCAAAGGCATGCCTGTCGCTTCTCGTGCTCGACGTGGATCGGCTGAAGTCGTTGAACGATGAACACGGCCACCTGGCGGGAGCGGAAGCGGTACGAACCGTAGGCCGCATCATTGCCGAGCGTATTCCCGCTGATGCCGTCGCATGCCGCTACGGTGGGGACGAGTTCGTCATCGCTCTCCCCCAGGAGAATCGCGATGCGGCTCGCGTGGCCGACGATTTGCGTCGCGAAGTGCTCGCTCGTGCCCCGATGCTCGCGGGCATTCAGTTTCCGGAGCGCACGCTCTCGGTCAGCATCGGACTGGCGTCGCGTTCCTTCACCGACGGCATTCCTCTTGACGGTGCCGATGCCGCCGCTGCCGACGCGGAGAGCGAAGCGCTGTTTCGTTCAGCCGATATCGCCTTGTATGCGGCGAAGAACGGCGGCCGCAATCGCGTCCACAACGTGATGGCGGGCGCAGGCTCCACGCGCCACGCGCCCGTGCCTCACTGAAGCCCCGGAGACGCTGAGGCCCGCGAGGTAATGCAACGCCGAGATCGCTGCGATCGCAGAGGCGCCCTTCGCGCCCGGCTGACATATTTCGCCGCCCACAGGGGCCGGCGATTGGTCACATTGTGACTTGAGCGGTTCGAGCTGCAGCCTGCGAAGCAGGCTGTGCGCGACGGCGGGCGCCTTCGGCGGCCGCTCGAACCGCATGTCTCGTCGTGACCAATTGTCAACACCGAAGGCGCGGCGCAAATTGGCCTCGCAGTGTGAATTGCCAGTCTCCTCTGCGACTCCGCGCTCCCCGCGTTTTGGGCCTCCCCTTACGGACGCGGGAGGACTGCTCCCGCTGCCGTGGCGGTGCCGGCCTCCTGCCACGAGTCGCGCCAGTCGCGCCAGAGCCAGCGGAGCGAGTCCGGCAGGAGGGCGCGGCCGTGGGCCACGCTATGGAAGCCCTGGCCGAATTCGAACCGGTAGTCGTAACCGGCGTAGGCCAGCGACTTCGCCATCGTGAGGTTCGCCAGCGTCCAACTGCCCGATGCATTGTCCAGATCGTTGGCGCCATCCTGCAGGAACACGCGAATTGGTTTCTTCGGCATCTTGCGGACCAGCGCCTGGTAGTTGTGCCCGCCTTCCCGTCCGCTTGCGCCGCTGGCGATGTTGGTGAAGCTGCCCACCCACGACAAGACCTTGCTGAACTCGTTCGGCCGCTCCCATGCCACGGTGAACGCCGCGATGCCGCCGCTGCTCATGCCGGAAATCGCGCGGTTCGCGGCATCGTGGCGAAGCCGGACGGTCTTCTCCACCTCTGGCAGCATCTCTTCGAGCAGCAGGCGCGCGTACTGGTCCGAGAGGGTGTCGTACTCGAAACTGCGGTTCGCCCGCTTGTCGGCGAGAACGCCCGGCTGGATGAAGACGCCGATCGTCACCGGCATGTCACCCCGGGCGATCAGGTTGTCGAAGATGACCGGCACGTAGTCTTTCGGCCCCGAGCCGTCCTGGAAAACCATCACCGCGGCCGGCGTCTCGGGCCGGTATTGAGCCGGCACATAGATCCACCAGTCACGCGTCGTCTGCGGAAAGACCTTGCTCTGCCACGCCGGCATCTGACGCACGGTCCCCCTTGGCACGCCGGGTTGTTCGTGCGCTTCAGGCGGGGCCGTGTAAACCTCGAGCTGTCCACCGCCGAATCGGCGGTTGCTCGCCTCGTAGTGCCAGGTGAACGCCGTACCGTGCGACAGCGTTGCCACCCCGAGGTAGACGTTGGTCGTACCGACACGTGACAGGTTCAAGGCAAATGCGCCGTTGTCGCTCGCCACCCGGGGCGGGCGCGCGTCGGCGGCCGGAGGCTGAGGCAATACCAGCGCGCAGGCCACCGAGAGCTCGTCGACGAGCGGCGCCGCACCACGGCTCAGCGCCTCCGTCCCTCCGAATGCCGCTCGGATTCGGGTGTTGAGCGCATCCGCCTCGGTGCCCTGCGGCTGTGCCGCAACGAGCCGCTCGAGCATTTTCGGCGTGGGCCGCGCCTCCTGTGCGACAGCGGCTCCGGCGAGCAGCAATGACATGCCGGTAAGAACGGCTCTTCGCATGATGTCCTCTTCTTAGCTGCAATCTCCAGGGGCCCACTGCCAACGCGTGGCCCATTTTGCCAGTTGGAGGTTGGACCCTGACAGTTGTCGAAATCGTCAGTGACGAAACGTCACGAGCGTTCACGATGGAACGCCCGTGTCAGATCAGAACGAGTCGATCAGAAGTCGACCGTGACCCCGAGTTTCGCCACTCGGGCATCGAGTACGTCCTGCGGATTCAGCCACGTGGTGGTGACCGGGCTGTAGACCTGGTTATAGGTGAGCACGGGAGCAACGTTCAGCAGATTGTAGAAGTCGATCTGCAGCTTGGTCCGCGTCCGCCCGATTCTCACGAGCTTGGCCAGGCGCAGATCCAGTTGATTCACGCGGTCACCGTAGAGAGTGCCCGGCTCGATCAGGTTGACGGTGACGTTTGCAACACCACCTGACGGCGGACGGCCGAGCGACTGCGCGACAACGGCCGCCGGGACATTGTAGTTAGCCGCAAGCTGCACTCCGGGGTTGCTTCGGAACGTCGTGCTCACCTCAACGTCGACCTTGGGAACGAGGTACGAGCCGAGCCCGCGCAGCTGCGTGAGGAACCCGGATGCAAGGTGACAGTAGTCCAGCGGCATGGCGCCTGACTGGTTGACTCCCAGCGCGCTGGGACCCGGAATCGAGACGCCGATCGTCACCGTTTGCGGTGGAACGAGGCTCTCGGGAACCTTCTCGGCAACCTCGCAGAAATCCATGACGGTCTGACCGGTACTGGTGCCGAGCTGCAGAGTCAGGCCGTTCAGCGTGCGTGCGCTGACGGTGACGTCGAAGCCGTTCCAGTGGTGAGCATACTTGCCGTAATCGCTCGCCGGCTGCACCTGATAGTCGACGATCCCGAACAGTTGGGGAGCGACGTCATGCAGTCCGGAGATGGCATACCCGCCGCCGTCCGGGAGCCGCGGATCGACCGGGGCGGTGATGCTGTACTGCGTGAAGTCCGAGGCATTCACGGCGAGATTACGA
>Ga0111539_10010071_pt1 | contig 11918 bp, 7 predicted proteins | sample RhiMethybrSRZTD1_FD_79667 | JGI IMG/M metagenome (GOLD analysis project Ga0111539, IMG submission 79667) | Populus rhizosphere microbial communities from Tennessee, USA - Rhizosphere MetaG P. TD hybrid SRZTD1 (version 2) (version 2) | ecosystem: Host-associated > Plants > Roots > Rhizosphere >...
CGAGCTCTCGTGGGATCCGCGATTGCTCCACAGAATTCCAGCAGCGATCACGACCGCAAGCATCGCGAGGCGCGGCGCCCACGAATGGAACAACCAGCCGGACCAGATTGACCGCTCCGGCAACGCGTTGATGATGTGCGTCGCGAACGCGTCGTTCTCCTCGACGCGCGTCATCCGCGCGGCGACCGCATCGATCGCGGAGTCCAGGCGATCGCGTTCAGTGTTCATCGCGGATCTCCATGCCCCAGGCGATCGAGCTTCGTGCGGATCAGGCGGCGCGCTTCGGAGATGCGCCACTTCACCGTGCCGATGGGAATGGCGAGCAGTGTCGCAATCTCTTCGTAGCGATGATCGCCGCTCGCCGCGAGCAGGAACGGATCGCGGAGCTTCTTCGGCAACGCTCTCACCACCTGCGTGATGGCCATCGCGAGCTCGCGCGAGATCAACATCGCGTCGGGCGAAGGATCCGCGGCGGGAAATTCCATCGGGCGATCGTCCGCGGATGACGCGCCGAAGCGCTCGAACCAGGACCGCACCGATCGCCGGCGATCGATCGCCTTGCGCCAGACGATTCGCATGAACCAGCCGCGGAACGCGGCGGGGTCCTGGAGGGAATGCAGCCGGGTCCACGCGGCGACCGATGCTTCCTGCACGGCCTCGTCGGCATCCATCGCCTGTCCCACCGCCGCGAGGGCGAGCCGGCGGGCCGCCGACAGGTGATCCTCGATCAGCCGGCCGAAGGCGGCGCGATCGCCGGTCCGCGCAAGTGCCACGAGGCGAACGAGTTCGGGGTTGGCGACGTGCTCTTCAGAGGGCGCCGCAGCGTCTTTGACCGGTCCTCGGGACCGGATCATCAGCATGGGTAGCGCCAGATCAGCCGCGTTCACGCTAGATAGACTGTAAAGACATGCGCCCGGTTGGACAATTCGAGATTCGGCCTGCCCGGCCCGCCGATATCCCCGAGGTCCGCCGGATGCTGGAGGAATACGTGGCCTGGATCGGCTTGGACCTGGCCTTCCAGGAAATCAACGCCGAGCTCGACGGGTTGCCCGGCGACTATGCGCCGCCTCGCGGCGCGCTGTTCGTGGCCGAGGAGGACGGCCGGCTGCTTGGAACGATCGGCCTGCGGCCGTTCGACGGCGCAATCTCGGAGATGAAGCGGCTCTTCGTGCGGCCCGAGGCCCGCGGACGCGGGCTTGCGAAACAATTGATCGCGGTCGCGCTGGCCGAAGCCCGTCGGCTGCAATATGCGGAGATCAGGCTCGACACGCTGCCGATGATGGGCGACGCGCAGGCGCTTTACGTCTCGCTTGGATTCCACGATATCGCGGCCTATTACGACACGCCGATCGCGGGGACACGATTCATGAGCAAGACACTCTGACGGGAAACTCAATCCCGTCGGGAAACAGCGTCCCGTCGGGAGGCACCTTCCCGTCGGGAAACCGCTCCCGTCAAGGCTATTATCTAGACATCGTGATTTTGCGCCGTTGGCACGTGGCGTTTGCCGCGCTGATGCTGATCGCCGGTCTGTCGTTCCTGGCCTCCGCCCAGGCGCCGTCGATCACCGTCATCGCGCGCGACGGGCGCAAGCCGCTGCCCGTGACCGCGATCAACAACCAGGACTACATCGCGGTTGACGACGTCAACACGACGTTCGCGACGACGTCGCGCGAGGATCGCCTGGCCGGCGGCCTGACGATCACCGCGCGCGGCCGCTCGATCGTCCTCACCGAAAATCAGAACGTGGTCTCGGTCGCGGGCCGCCTGGTGACGCTGCCCGCTCCGCCGCTGCGGCGCGATGGCCGCTGGTTCGTGCCCGCGGACTTCCTGCCGCGCGCGCTCGCCGTCGCGCTCGATACGCGGCTGGATCTCCGCCGCCCGGCGCGGCTGCTGATCGTCGGCGACATGCGCGTGCCGCGCGTCGTCGCGCGCATCGATGCCGGCGCGAACAACGTCGTGGTGACCCTGGACATCACGCCCAACACCGAGACGCGTATCAACGCCCAGCAGGGCCGGTTGATCGTGCAGTTCGATGCCGATGCGATCGACCTCAGCGTTCCGCTGGTGCCGACGCAGGGCTTCCTGCAGAACGTGACGCCTGGCGATACACCGTCGACGGTGGCGCTGACGCTCGGTCCGCGCTACGCGACGAATCGCGTCACGACCTCGCAGCCGGATGCGGGCTCGGGCCGCGTGACGATCGATCTTCTGCCCGCGACCACGGACATCACGCCGACGCCGGTTCCGACGCCACCCGCCGCCGCGCCTGATACGCGGCTCGTCGTTCCGACGCAGGGGCCGTCGACAGGACTGCGCACGGTGGTGATCGATCCCGGCCATGGCGGCGAGGAGCTCGGCACGCAGGGCGTGAAGGGCACGCTCGAAAAGGAAATCACGCTCTCCGTCGCGCGACGCCTGCGCACGCTGATCGAGAGCCGCCTCGGACTGAAGGTGTTCCTCACGCGCGAAGACGATCGCACGATGGAGCTCGACGATCGATCGGCGTTCGCCAACAACCACAAGGCCGACGTGTTCCTCAGCATCCACGCCAACTCCGCGGTGCGGCCGGCCATGAAGGGCGCCGAGGTGTATTACCTGACCGTCGAGCGCGCCGACGCGGAGGCGCGCAAGAAGGCCGACGAGGCCGCGACGACGCTGCCGGCGCTCGGCGGCGGCAACCGCGCGATCGATCTGATCCTGTGGGAGACCGCGCAGGCCCGCTATCTTGAACAGTCGGCGACGCTCGCCGGGCTGATCGAACAGTCGCTGCGGCCGCGCGTCGAGATGAGCCCGCGGGCGGTGCAACAGGCGCCCTTCCGCGTGCTGGTCGGCGCCAACATGCCGGCGGCCCTCGTCGAGATCGGCTATCTCTCGAACGCCGATCAGGAAACACAGATCGCCACGGCGTCATACCAGGATCAGGTCGCGCAGGCCCTGCTCGACGCGCTCATCAAGTTCCGCGAGTTCCTTGAACACTAAGAGCGGAGTACGGATCACGTTGCCGTCGTCACCGCGGCGGCGATGGGTGGCGATCGTTGTCATTGCGATCGCCGCAGTCGCGTTTGCCGTGGTGTTGATGACGGCGCTGAGCCGCCTGCTCAGCCGGCCGGCGCCGGGCACGGCCGTCGCCGATCCGGTGGCCACGCCTCCCCCTGCGCCGACAGCGCCGGCGGTGCCGAAGATCAAAGCGACGCTCTACTTTGCCTCCGAGGACGGCCTTCACCTGGTGGCGACCGAGCGCGAGGTGCCTCTCGCCGAGGGTGCCGTGGCGCAGGCCCGCGCGATCCTCGAGGCGCAATTGTCGGCGGAAGCGCCGGCGCCGCTCGCATCGACGATCCCGAAAGGATCGCTCCTCCGCGGCCTGTTCGTGTCGGAGCGAAACGAGGTGTTCGTCGATCTCGATCCGGCGATTCGCACCGCGCATCCGGGCGGCACCATGCAGGAGCTGATGACGGTCTACACGATCGTCAACGCGGTGCTCACCAACCTGCCCAACCTCCAGGAAGTGCAGATCCTCATCGGCGGGCAGGAAGCCGACACGCTTGCGGGACATGTGGACTTGCGGCGCCCGCTCAGGAAGAATGAATCGCTGATACAACATGACGCGCCTTAACGATCGCTCCCCCAACGAACTGCGCCCCACCACGATCACGCCGGGCTTCACCATTCACGCGGAAGGCTCGGTGCTGATCGAAGTCGGGCACACCAAGGTGATCTGCACCGCGAGCGTCGAAGACAAGGTGCCGCCGTTCCTCCGCAACACCGGCAAGGGCTGGGTGACGGCGGAGTACGGCATGCTGCCGCGCGCCACGTCGACGCGATCGAATCGCGAGGCCGCGGCCGGCAAGGTCGGCGGCCGGACGATGGAAATCCAGCGGCTGATCGGGCGATCGATGCGCTCGGTGATCAAGCTGGAAGAGCTCGGCGAGCGGACGGTGTGGCTCGATTGCGACGTGATCCAGGCGGATGGCGGCACGCGGTGCGCGTCGATCACGGGCGCGTTCGTCGCGCTGGTGCTGGCGCTCGGCAAGCTCAAGGCCGCCGATCAACTGCGGTCGATTCCGATTTCGGATTACGTCGCCGCCACCAGCGTCGGCATCGTCGCCGGCATGCCGCTCCTCGATCTCGCATACGAGGAAGATTCGAAAGCCGACGTCGACATGAACATCGTCAAGACCAGCGACGGCCGGTTCGTCGAGATCCAGGGCACCGCGGAGGCCGAGCCGTTTGGGACCGACGCGCTGACCGGACTGCTCGCCCTCGCCGACAAGGGCATTACCGACCTGATCGCCAAGCAGCGCGCGATCGTCGGATCGATCCTTGGCCGCTAAGTTCCTAATCGCGACAACCAATCCCAACAAGCTCCGGGAGATCCGCCCGCTGCTCACCGGCATCGAGGTGATCGGCCTCGCCGACATCGATCCCATTGCCGAGCCTGACGAGAGCGCGAGCACGTTCTGGGAGAACGCGCGCATCAAAGCGCTGGCCTATGCGGAGGGGTCGGGGCTGATAGCGGTCGCCGAAGATTCCGGCCTCGTCGTCGACGGCATGAACGGAGAGCCCGGCGTGCTGTCGGCCCGGTTTCTGGGCGCATCCACGTCTTACCCCGAACGCTTCAAGGAGATCTTCCGTCGCATCGACGGCCGCGATCGCACGGCGCGATTCGTCACCGCGCTCGCGGTGGCGCGCGGCGGCACGATCCTCTTTGAAACCGAGACGGCGATCGAAGGCGAGATCGCGCACGCGCCGTCAGGCGCGCACGGCTTTGGCTACGATCCGATCTTCTGGTATCCGCCGTTCCAGTGCACGACCGCGCAATTGCCAGATCATGAAAAAGCGATCGTCTCTCATCGTGCACGGGCCTTCCGCGATCTGCGCCGACACCTCGCGAAACGAACGAACTTGAGCGCGTAATAACAGTCTCGAAGCCGCGCGCAGCGCGAGCATTGACGTCAGTCAACGTTGCTGCGATCAGGATGTTCCGATGCGGAACCAATCTGTAATCACCGTTCTGAAATCTCAGTGAAAAACGGGAAGAAAGCCCCGTCGCAACCCTTGGCATCCCTTTTCCAGTGTTCCGGAATTGTTTCCCCCGGCACGGATTCAGGATTGAGGTTGCGTCATGGGATGGCGTGGATTGTCTTTGGTGGCGGTGACGTTGCTCTGTGTAGTGGTCTCTCCGTTCCAGGAACCTGCGATGGCGCAGGGCTCCGGCGGACCCGGGATCGTGATCAGCGAGTACCGGATGCGCGGGCCGAACGGAACGAACGACGAATTCATTGAGCTGTTCAACGGCGGCGCCGCCGATGTGGACGTCAGCAACTGGAGGCTCCAATCATCCACCGGCACCGGTGTCGTCACCGGTCTCACGTCGTTTCTCGCCAACACCCGGATCCGGCGCGGCTGCTTCTATCTGATCGCGAACACCGTTTCGGCAAACAGCGTCGGCGCGACGCCCGATCGCACGTACCTCAATGCGAACGGCACGCCGGACAACGGCGGGCTTGCGCTCCTGACGAACACCGGCGCAATCGCCGACCAGGTGGGCAACGGCGCGGGGTCGGCGTTCGGAGAAGGCAACCGCCTGCCGGCGTTCCCGGCGGTGGCGGTCAACCAGAGCTACGAGCGACGTCCGAGCAACGTCTCCGGCTTCGTCGACACCAACGACAACCTTGCTGACTTTCAGCTGATTGCGCCGTCGACGCCGCACAACAGCAACCTCGCGAACTGCCTGACGCCCGTGAACCTGACGGTGAACGGCGCCGTCACGCCCACGAGTGTCGAGCAAGGCGAGCGGGTCGTGATTCGTGCCGCCGTGACGCCGGCGACGTTGCCCGGCAGCACGGACATACAGGTCACCGGCAATCTCAGCGAAATCGGCGGATCGACCACCGCGCCCTTCGCCGATGACGGCATCGCGCCGGATACCGTCGCGAACGACAACATCTTCACGACCGAGGCGATCGTGCCGCAAGGCAATCCGCTCGGCCCACGGTCGATCACTCTGAACGCGATCGACCGTCAGTTACGCAGGGCGAATCAAACGATCTCGGTCACCGTGACGCTGCCCGCATTGCTTTACACGCCGCACGACATCCAGGGTGCGGGCGCGACCACGCCGATCGCGATCGGCGAGCCCGTGATGGTCCTTGGTGTCGTCACCGGCAAGAAGTCGAACGGCTTCTTCCTGCAGACCGAGGTCGGCGAGGAAGACACGGATCCGAACACGTCTGAAGGCCTGTTCGTGCCCGCGAACGCATCGCAGCTCACTCGCGCCTTCGTCGGTCACCTGGAGTATGTGAAGGGTCTTGTCGCGGAGCTCGTGCCGGACTCGGATCCTGGCAGCCCGTCGATCACGGCGGTGAGCGATCTGTCGTTCATCTTCGACCTCGGCGTCAGCCCCATGCCGCCCGCGGCGGAATTGACGAACGCGGAAGTGTCGGATGCCGGCACGCTCGATCAATTGGAACGCTTCGAAGGCATGCGCGTGCACGTGGCTTCGCTGACGGCCGTGAACGGTACCGGCGCCGACGGCGCGTTCTACGCGGTGTTGAACGAACAGGCGCGGCCCTTCCGTGAGCCGGGCGTGGAATCGGGTTATCCCGTGCTGCCGTGCGCGGCAGGCACGTGCCACGTGCCGGTGTTCGACGGCAATCCGGAACGGTTGCGTGTTGATTCGGACGGCCTCACCGGCGTGGCCAGGGTCGACGTGTCGACGACGGCGGAGATGAACGATGTCTCCGGCGTGCTCGACTTCGAGTCGCGCACGTTCACGATCCTCCCCGATGTCGCGCTGACCCCGGTCGGCAGCATGAGCGTCATGCCGGCGGCGCCGGCGGCCGGCGATCAGTTCACGGTGGCGTCGTTCTCGCTCGGCGGGCCTATGACCACCAATCGTCTTGCCAAGGCCTCGGCCATGGTCCGCGACGCCCTCGGCATGCCCGACATCGTCGGCGTGGTGGACGCGGAAAACTTTGGCGCGCTCGAGCATCTGGCGGCGGTGATCGATGACGACGCGGCGGCGGATGGACAGCCGTTGCCGCAATACGAAGCGCTGGCGATTCAGGACGCGGATCCTTCCGACGTCCACACCGGCGTGCTCGTGAAGAAGGCGGCGGGACGCGTCTCGGCGTTGCCCGCCGTGCGGGTGGGCGCCGGCGAGTCGATCATGTTGCAGGCCACGGTCACGGGTCCGTCGACCGAATTGCCGCAAGACGTCACGGTGATCGTCACGCAGCTCACGTCGCGGTCCGGCTCGGAGCTGAACGACGACGCCGGCGCCCTGGTGCGCGCGCGGCGCAAGACCGAAGCCGAATTCCTGGCGAACTTCGTCCAGTCGCGGCAGAGCGCCAACCCGCGTGAAGCGATCGTCCTGCTGGGCGACTTCAACGCGTTCGAATTCAACGACGGCTACGTCGACACCGTCGGCACGATCGCCGGCCATCCGGCGGCGCCGGATCAAGTCGCGTTGTCGTCGGATGATCTGGTGACGCCGGACTTCGTCAACGTCAGCAACCAGATCCCCATGTGGGCGCGCTACTCGTCGATCGCCAACGGCAACGCGCAAGCGCTCGATCACACGCTCGTGAGCGCGAGCCTGTTGCCGCAGCACGCCGGCGTCGTCCGTCCGCGCGTCAACGCGGACTTCGCGCATGCCGACGCCACCGACGCCGACACGCCGCGCCGCTTGTCGGATCGCGATCCGATGGTCGCGTATTTCACGTTCCCTGCGGACGTCGTCGCGCCGGTATTGAGCAACGTCCCCGGCGATCGAACCGTCGAGGCGACCAGGCCTGAAGGTGCGGTGGTGACGTTCGATACGCCGACCGCGATGGACAATCTCGACGGCCCGGTCGCCGTCGAATGCCTGCCGGCAAGCGGCAGCACGTTCGGGTTCGGCAGCACCGGCGTGACCTGCTCGGCGCATGACGTGGCGGGCAATGTTGCGACGGCGTCGTTCTCGGTCACGGTGCAGGACACGACCGCGCCGGCGCTGACGGTGCCCGCGAACATCACGCAGGAAGCCCTCGCGGCCGCCGGCAACGCGGTGTCGTTCGATGTGACCGCCACGGACGCGGTCACAGCCACGCCTGTGGTGACATGCTCGCCGGTGAGTGGCAGCGTGTTCCCGCTCGCCACCACCACGGTGCAGTGCTCGGCGCGTGACGCGGTGGGCAACCACTCGGAGGCGTCGTTCAATGTGACGGTGCGCGATACGACGGCGCCGTCGTTGACGCTTCCCGCGGACATCACGGTGGAAGCCAACGCTCCTGGAGGCAGGGCCGTGTCGTTCACGGCAACAGCGACCGATCTCGTGCCGGCGTCGCCCGCAGTGACGTGCTCGCCGGCCAGCGGCAGCGTATTCCCGGTGGGCATCAACACGGTGCAGTGCTCCGCCCAGGACGCCGCGGGCAATACGAAGACCGGGTCATTCCTGGTGACGGTGCAGGACACGACGCCACCCACGCTGACGGTGCCGTCCAACATCACCGGCGAGGCGACGTCGCCCGCCGGCCGCGTCGTGACGTTTAGCGCCACGGCCACCGACCTGGTGACGACATCTCCGACGGTTGACTGCGCGCCCGCATCGGGCAGCACGTTTGCCGTCGGCGACACGGTCGTGACGTGCGCCGCCGCGGATGCGGCGGGCAACGTCGCGACCGGCTCCTTTACCGTGACGGTCACGTCCACGGCGCCGGCGCCCGTGTTCGGCCACCTGGCCGGCGTCGGCTCCGTGCTCAACGGCGATGATCGTGTGTGGTTTGCCTTCGAAGCCCGAGAGACGTCGAGCTTCGAACGCGGCTGGGTCACCGTGACGGTGCGCGGTGGAAAAGGCCGGCCGGATCGCTATCTCGCCGCCGGCGTGAGCGAGGTGCAATTCTCGGATTCGCCGAGCTATACGCCCGGCAACAACCCGCGCTCGGGCATCGACACGGTGTCGTTCTCGGGAACGGGATACTGGAACGGCGCCGCCGGCTACCGGTTCCAGGTGACGGCCACGGATCGCGGCGAGCCCGGCCGCGATCGCGACACGTTCGCGCTCACGGTGTTCGCGCCGAATGGTTCGGTGGTCGAATCGGTGAGCGGCGCGCTGCGCGACGGCAACGTCAGGTCGCTGAGATAAGAAATACGGGGTCGGGAGGTGTTGCCCCGACCCCGTTCTCTTTTACTGGACGACGAAAGACTGGAAGGGACCATCGACGCGGGCGTACGTGCCGCTCGGCGTCGCCCACGCCGACACCGTACAAGTGCCGGCGGCCACGAAGATCACGCTCGTATCCCCATGCACCATGCAGACCGCCGGGGTTTCCGAGCGCAAATGCGTCGTGCCGTCGCCGGTATACGCAATCACCGGCGTGAAGCTGCCACCCACCGTCGCATTGGCAGGAATGTTGGTGATGATGATCGTCGGGTTCGGCTTGATGTTCCCCGTCGCAACCGTGTAGGTCACCGTCGTTGACGAGGTATTTCCGACAGCATCCGTCGCGGTAACGACAAAACTCTTCGTGCCTACCGAAGACGTATCGATGGCCGCGCCATTCGCAACGGTGCCGGTGCACGATGCCAGCCCCGCACCGCTATCGGTGCAACCAAACGCGGCGAGCGCCGTCTTGTTGAACTGATACGTGCCGCCGTTCACCGGCGCAGTCACCGCGATGGACGGAGCCTGGCGATCGATCATGTTGCCGGCGATCGGACCGGCGGTCACGCAATTGCCGACCACGTCGCAGACGACGCGAGTATCGGTGGCGGCGTTGGCATCCTGATCACCCGCGGCCACCGACGTCATCAACGTGAATGACGCGTTCGACGCATTGCTCAAACCGCTCTCGGGGTCAGTGGCCGTGCACGCGATCGCGACGTTGCTCCCGTGCCACGCACCATCTGCGGCGCCGCACTGCACGACCGGCGGCGTGACATCCGGGTCAGGGTTCTCGCCATTGACGCCGGCCTCGACGCAGTACTCGACCGCATCGGGCAGCTCGGCGAAGAGGTCGTAGCCAGTGAGCGCTTCGACATCGTCGATGCTCGTCAGATAGGTCTCCCAATCTTGCTTGAGTTTGCCGTCGTCCGTGCGGGTGACGACGTCATCGTTGGGCATGATCACGGCGATCGTTCGCGTCGTGCATGAGATGGGTTCGCGCGGGTTGGCGCCTGTCGCCCTCGGCCATACGAGCACGACCTTCCACGTCTCGGCAGGAACGGAGACCCTGCCGTTGGCGATCTTGTTCGTGAGCGTACGCGGCACGCCGCTGCCATAGCCGCCTTCGCCGTGCGGACCGGCGACGATAAAGAGGTCGTTGCCGGCGTCGGCGAGCGTCCTGAGCGCACCTTCGAGCGCGGCCCACGGTCCCTGGTTGTTGCCGGGCGCCTGCGCCACCATGTTGGTCATCAGGTAGGTCGCCTGGTTGACCGGAATCCTGTTCTGGTTGTCGCGATCGGCGTTCGGCACCATGTGACCGCGATCGAATCCGCTGCCCGAGAAATCGAAGCCCTGGACGCGATACCAGTCAGGATCGTCCGGCACCCGCGGATCGGCGCGGAAGGTGTCGACGCGGGCCAGCGTGCCGTACCACTCCGGCGATAGGTGCCAGCTCACCCAGTTCGGGCGGCCATCAGCGCGGTTGTACGACAACGCGTACTCGGCCTTCTCCATCAGGTAGTTCAGTGGCTGCCCGAGATCGGCCGTGGCATTCGTCGGATTGCCGAAGGTCAGATGCACGCTCGGCGCGTACGGCGGCGGCGCGCCGCTGGCAACCGTGAACGACCAGGAGTAGTTTCCTGGCAGCGTGTCGGTGGCCGGCGACGAGTCGTCTGTATCCTGATCGTGAACCTGATCCTTGAAAACAGTGATGCTGCAGACTTCACCGGCGAGAAGATCAACGTTCAACGTAACGTCGATGAATGGTCCGCTGCCCGTCAGCGAGTAACTGTCGTGCACGCCGGTCGTGGCGCAGATCAGATCGAACCAGTGCCCGACCACGCTGACCGGTTCGCTGAAGGTGAAGACCAGTGTCGGATCGCGCGGCACGTTCGTGCCGTTAGGCGCGGGATCGGAAGCCAGCAGGAACGGACCGAGCTCGACGATCGGTGCCGTTTGCCGAGGAGTTGGCGCGCCCGAAACAAAATCCTCGAAATTGCGGTCGGTGTCGATCGCGCCGCCACCGAGACGGAAATCAGCAATCGCCGCCGACAACGCGGGCGCCCTGGTGTTGCCTTCGCCGCAGCTCGCGCTGCCATAGCCGACAAGGTCCATCAGGTGTGGATTGGAAAGCGGACAGTCGCCAAGCATCGAGTCAAACACATTGACGAGCGCAATCTTCCCGTTCGTCCCGCTCATGTTGATCGGACCGGTCACGTTTGGCGGAGGCAGCGGCGCTCCCACGGTGACGTCGTTCGTGGCGAGCTTGACGAGGTAGTACTGGCCGGGAGCGATCGGCCCGCCTAGCGGAACCTTGTTGGCCCAGCTGCTCCCCGCCGCCGCCGCGTACTGCAGCGACCAGCCGGTCACGTCAACGACCGCGTTGCCGCGGTTATAGAGCTCGACGTAGTCGTTCTGATAGACAGCGTTGTCGTTGCCGCCGCTGCCGTAGAACTGACTAATCACGATCGGGCTGTTGCTCGGCGCCGGGCAGTTATTCGGGGCGTCGGGACTCGGCGCGCCCGCGCGATACGTCGACGTATTGCGCATGCCGCCGGTGCCGTTGGCGCAGCGGCCTGAGGACTGGTTCGGGGCGTCGCCACTGGCGTTCTCGTTGACCTGCGGCTGGCCGGCATTGAGCAGCGCCAGTAACTGCAGATCATTGTCATCGTCGGTGTCGTAGACGATCGCGTCGACGACGTTCGCGGTCGACAAGGCCTGGCCAATGGGATAGCTCGACGCATTCCCCACGACCAGCGCGACCGCGTCGGCG
>Ga0111539_10010072_pt1 | contig 11915 bp, 10 predicted proteins | sample RhiMethybrSRZTD1_FD_79667 | JGI IMG/M metagenome (GOLD analysis project Ga0111539, IMG submission 79667) | Populus rhizosphere microbial communities from Tennessee, USA - Rhizosphere MetaG P. TD hybrid SRZTD1 (version 2) (version 2) | ecosystem: Host-associated > Plants > Roots > Rhizosphere >...
ACCTCGGTCGCACCGGGGTGGATCGCGGCGCTCGAGTCGTTGCAATCGGTGTTGTTGGCGACGTAGCCGGCGCCAGCCTGAGCAAGGTTGCACGCGGTCTTGGTGAGCGAGGGATTGCCGTAGGTATCGGAATCGGCATCGCGATAGAAAGTGGAGGTGGGAAGGCCGTTGTCGACGCCGCCCGCGCAGTTGTCGTCGAGGCCATTGCAGACCTCGGTCGCACTGGGGTGGATCGCGGCGCTCGAGTCGTTGCAATCGGTGTTGTTGGCCACGTAGCCGCTCGGCGCTGTGCAGCCGGTAACTGTGCCGGAAGCCGCCGCTCCGTAGCCGTCCCCATCGACGTCGCGGTAGAACGTGGTGGTGCATACCGGAGTTTGGATCGTGATGGTCGCGGTGTCGCTCGCGGCCTGGTCGCCCTGATTGGTGCCGTTCGCGTTCACGGCGTTGCCCCAGGCCGTGAAGGTGACCGATCCGGTCGTCGCTGCGACGGGCGTCCAGAGCACGGTGAAAGTGGCCGGCTCTCCAGCCTTGCGCGAACTGTGAGTCGCTTCCGACCAGCCGTTGGTGCCGGTCAAGATCTGGGTGTTGGCGGAAGACGGCCCGCCCACCGCAAACGTGCCTTGTTGACTCGAGCGCAGGTTGAAGCCGGCCGCGCCTGGATTGCCGTTCACGGTCGTCACCGTGAACGTGAGCGTGATTTGCTCACCGGGCTGAATCGTGGTCGCGCTCGCGGTGAGGTCGACCGTGGGTGCGACGCCTCCGCCGTGACAGGCGTTGCAGCTCGGCGGAGTTCGACCGAGAAAGAGCGTGCTGGCGACGCCAGTCGAGCGCGCCTCGGCATCGGGTGCGAACAGTGCGCACGAGACCATCGCGCAGAGAACCACCAGAACCCGAATCAAAAAAGGCATCGAGATTCTCCCGCTCGCGCCGCTACTACCCCCGAATCGATCCGCAGCAAGGGCGATTGACTACATTGCCGCGCCATTTCATCGCCGGAAGAAATCGACAGTGTCGACGCCCGAACGCGGCGGCGTGGGCGGCCGGAATGTAACGGCGGTTTTTCAAAATCTTCGTCACGCGAGCTCGCCGACGACGGTCGAAGAAACGCGCGCGCGCGGAAAAAGTTTCTGAACGGGGCAAAATCGAGCCTACGGGCGATTCTCGGTCGATCGTCCTTGGCTCCGTCCTTCGTTTGAACGCTGCCTTGTAAAGTTCGCTGCGGCTACTACTCAGGAAACGAGGAGCCTTCGATGGGCGGAGAGCAACCAGGTTGCATGGAGTTCACGATCGATCGCTGGCCGAACGGTTTTGTAACGGTCCGCTGTGGACCGATGGCGCTTTACCTGAGCCCCAATAACTTCGAAACGCTCTTTCGGGCGCTGAGCTGCATGCACTCGAGCATTCAGGCGGAAAAGGGGAACCCCTCGCTCGAGGAGCTGCGTCACTGAGTCCAACGGCATCGGAACAGAGCGAGCGGATTGGGTTGGGGGAGCCACGCGCTGGGTGGCGCGGTGCGGCTTGCCCGGAAAGACAATCGTCGTCGCGGTGCGATGTTTCAGATGCCGTCGCTGGGCGGTGTCAGGATCTTCACCTTGCCCTTGATCCGATCGCTGACGATCACGCGGTTATTGGCGTCCACGATCACGGCGCCGACGCCGTCGAGCGACTCCAGCAGCTTGAGGCCCTTTTCCGGGCCCAGAATGAACACGCTGTCGTCGATCGCGTCCGCGACGAAAGCGTCCGGAGCCCACACCGTCACGCTGCGCGACGCGGTTGCGGGGTAGCCGGTGCGCGGGTCGATGATGTGGTGGTAGCGCTTGCCGTCGATGACGTACGAGCGCGCGTAGTCGCCGGCGGTGGAGAACGCGTGGTTCTCGAGTTCGATTAGCGCGAAGTAGCGGCCGTGGGGGCCGCGCGGATCCTGGATCCCGCTCACCCACGGCGAGCCGTCGGGTTTTCTTCCAGCGCCGTACAGGTCGCCGCCGGCCTGCACCAAAAAGTCGCGCAGCCCCACGCCGCGCAGCACTGCCGCCGCGGCGTCGACGATGTAGCCCTTGGCGATGCCGCCGAGCCCGATCTGCATGCCACTCGGAACCTTCACCGAGTGCGCCGCGCGATCGAGCACGAGCTTGCGGTAGTCGACGAGCTTGCGGCGCGCGGCCACTTCCTCGGGCTTCGGGAGCCGAGGCTGTTCTTCGGCCGCGTCCCCGAACTTCCAGAGGTCGCTCATGCTCTGGAACGTGATGTCGAAGGTGCCGCCCGAGGTGACGCCGGCCCAGACGCTTTTTTCGATCACGCGGAAGGTGTCGTCGCCGACTTTGACTGGTTTGCCGGCGTTCTGGTTGATCGCGCTGACCTCGCTGTCACTGCGCCACTCGCTGAGCGTCTTCTCCAGGCGCACCATTTCCTGAAAGGCACGCTCGAGCGCGTGCTCGGTGGCGGCGCGATCGACGTCGGCGTTGGGAAACGCGATCAGGTGGACGTTCGTGCCCATCGCCTTGCGTTCGAGCTCGACCTTGGCCGGGAGCGCCGCGGCGCTGGCGCTCGCCGCAGGCGCCCGAGCGCTCGGTGCCGGGCCCCGGTCCGGAGCCGGGGCGCGATTGGAGCATGCGAGCAGGCTCGGCAAGACGGCCGCGGCAATACGGCGAGCCAGCCGTGCTTTTCCACTGTTTCCTGGGGTTCTCGGTCGCCGGCCGTACATCTCGGCTATCCTAGCTCCGGATGGCAATCGAACGCGTCGTGCTGGATCGCGCCGTCGATGAATTGCGTGAAGAGCTGGTCACGCTGGCCCGGAACATCCATCAAAATCCCGAGCTCCGGTTCAACGAGCACAAGGCTGCCCAGTGGATCAGCGAGCTCGTCGAGCGCGCCGGCGGGGTCAGCGTCGAGCGCGGCACGGGAGGCTTGGCCACGGCATTTCGGGCCGGACTCGGCGCCGGCGCCGGCCCGCGCATCGCCGTGCTCGCCGAATACGACGCTCTGCCCGAAATCGGCCACGCCTGCGGTCACAACCTGATCGCGGCCGGCGCCGTGGGCGCGTTTCTGGCGCTGACGCGGGTCGCGGGCGAGCTCGGCGGCAAGGTCGAGCTGATCGGAACGCCGGCCGAGGAAGGGGGCGGCGGCAAGATCCGCATGCTCGAGGCCGGGGTATTTGCCGGTGTCGATGCGGCGATGATGTTCCACCCGTTCGATCGCGACCTTCTGGCGCATCCCGCGCTCGCGAGCTTCTGGGTGGAGATGAACTTCAGGGGCAGTCCGTCGCACGCCGCGGTGGCTCCCTGGGACGGCCGCAGCGCGCTCACGGCGTGCCTCGAGACTTTTCGGCTGATCGATTCGCAGCGCGTTCACTTCAAGGATGGCGTTCGCGTTCACGGCTTCATCACCAACGGCGGGCAAGCCGTGAACATCATTCCCGAGCGCGCGAGCTGTGAGTTTTCGGTGCGCGCTCGCGACCTGGACGAGCTCACGCGCGTGCGCGAAATCGTCGAGCGCTGCGCGCGCGGCGCGGCCCTGGCCTGCGGAGTGGAAGCGTCGCTGCGCGTGCGCACCGGCTATCGGGACATGCAGAACAACATGACCTTGGCGCGCCGCTTCGGCGCCGCGCTCGATGCGCTGGGCCGACCCGCGCGCGAGGGCGACTCCCGGGTCGGCGCCGGATCGACGGACATGGGCGACATCAGCCACCACGTGCCCTCGATACATCCTTATCTGGCGATTTGCGACGAGGGCGAGTCGATCTGTCACGAGCATCGCTTTGCCGAGTGCGCCGCGAGCGCCCGCGGGATCGAAACCATGCTCGTCGCCGCCAAGGCGATGGCCCGCACGGCCGCCGACCTCTTCGAAAACCCCGAGCTTTTGGCGGAAGTCAAACGCGAGTTCAAACGCGCGAAAGAGTAGTAAAGTCCCGGGCCAATGTTCCCGCTCAGTCGCGCGGCCTTCGTGGCCGCGGTTTTCGCCGTGGCGAGCTGTGGCGGCGGCAGCGAGCCGCCGAAGCCCGTCGATTCCACCAGTAACGAGCCCGCGCCGAGCCCCGAGCCGGCGCCGGAGTCCGCCGCCGAACCCGCCGCGCCAGCGGAAGGAAAATCGGAAGCGGACAAGAGCGCGGAACCGTCGGAGCCCGAACCGAAGCAGCGCGAGATCACGTACACGCAGTCGCCGGAGGGACTGAAGGTCGACGTGGCGGGCGTGCGCTTCATGGCGACGGCGTCGACCGTCCGCGCCGGCGACGGCTGGGGCGTCAAGGTGAAGGTCGAGGCGACGGCTCAGGACGACAAGCCGCACAAGCTGCTCAGCCCGAAAAATGGTCCGCTCGCTTTCGCGGGCAAGGTCGAGCGCGCGGGCAATACCGAAAAGCTCGGCGACGAGCGCGTCGGGAACGAAGAGAAGGACGTCGGCGAGAAGAAATTCGAATTCAGCCGCGAGTGGCCCGGTAAATCTGGCACGAAGGGGCTGAAGTCCGGCGACAAGCTCGAGCTCCAGGTCGGGCTCTGGGGCCTCGGCGCGAGCAGTGACGAGCTCAAGCCGGTCCGGCAGTTCATGGTGGTCAAGATGGTCGCCGGCAAACACAAGCCGCAGCCGGTGGTTTCTGCGCCCGCGAGCGCCGAAGCCAGCGACGAGTGAAAAGAATCCAGCGCCCTTTACTCTTGGAGCGGCTGGTTGCCGATGCCGGGTGGGTCGACGTTGCGCGGATCGGTCATGTCCTTCGGAACGTCGCGCGGCTCCGGCCAGGGTGACTCTTCGCTCGAGGCCACCGGCTTCGGTGTTTGAGCGCTGGCGGTTGCGTGCGGCTTCGGTACCGTGGCGCTCGGGTGTGGAGCGGCCGTTGTCCCTGCGTCCGGCGCGCTGGCGGACGCCGAGGCGGTGGCCGCCGCGCTGGGGGGCGGGCTGGTCAGCGCTGCTGCTGTCAGGGGCGGAGCCGCGCTCGAGCTCGGCGAGGGCGCGAGCGCGGAGGGCAGCGGCGCGGCCTGGCTGGTGTCGATGGTCGAGCCCGGCGCCTGGCCGCCCGAGAGCAAGCGCAGCGCCCCGAAGACCGTCGCCCCGGCCAGGATCACGAACAAAACCACGGCGCCCCACGGGTTCGGCCCGACACCCGGGATGCGATCCGGGGCTCGGTCCTGAGACGCGGGTTCGATCGGCTCCTCGATCACCACGCTGCGCAAGCGCGGCCGATTCGAAGGGCGCCCCAGGATGCGTGCAACCACTTCCGCCGACGCCGCGCCTTCGGCCGAGGCGAACGGCACGAGCGCATCCGCCAGATCTCCAACGTCGGCGAAGCGCCGGTCGCGATCCTTGTTCAAGCACTGCAAGATCACCGCTTCCAGGCGGCGCGGTACGTTCACCACGTGTTCGTGCAGCGCTAGCGGTTCCTGCGTCACGACTTTGGCGCACACCTCGGGCACGCTGTTGCCGTCGAAGGCAGGGTGGCCGCCGATCAGCTCGTAGAGCACGGCGCCGAGCGACCAGATGTCGCTGCGGGCGTCGATCTCGGCCGGCGTCGTCATCTGCTCGGGCGACATGTAGTGCGGCGAGCCGATGCCCTGATTGTCGTCGGTGAGCGAGGGACTCTGCGACTCGAGCTGCTTTGAGACGCCGAAGTCGAGCACCTTGATCACGGTCACACCGCCCGGACCCGCGGTCAGAAACAGGTTGTCGGGCTTGATGTCGCGATGCACGAGCAGCTTCACGTGCGCCTCTGCCAGCGCCTCGCAGACCTGGAGCGCATAATCGACCGCACGCTCGGTCGGCAGCGGCCCATCGCGCTTGAGTGCCCGCGCCAGGTCGGTGCCTTCGAGATATTCGAGCACCATGTACGGGACGCCGTTCGGGAGCCGCCCGCAGTCGAGGACGTGGGCCACGTGCTCGCTGTGCAGCGCGGCCGCGGCCCGCGCTTCGTTCAAGAAGCGGGAGACGAAGGGCTCGTATTGCGCGAGCTCGGGCCTCACGAACTTGATCGCCACCCGTTTCTGGAGCTCGAGATGAGTCGCCTGGCAGACCACGCCCATCCCGCCGACGGCGATCGCCGCCTCGACCTGGTACTTTCCCGCGATCACGTCGCCGGGCGCGGCGGGCGGCGGAGTCTCGGTCAAGCGCGGCAGCATGGCGGTGGTCACGACGGCTAGGCCCTCGCGAGGCCTCGCGAGGCCGGAATAGCATCAATTCCATTCAGTTACACGCAGCGATCCCGCGCGCCGCGCGAGAACCGGCTCCGAGCCCCTCAGCGACCCCGGAAGATTGGCGCGCGTTTTTCGGCGAAAGCGAGCAGCGCTTCGCGCCGGTCCTCGCTGGCCAGGCAATCCGCGTACGCCTCGCGTTCGAGCAAGAGTCCTCGTTCGAGCGGATATCGCGCCGCCGCGTCGACGGCTTTGAGTGCGGCTCTTTGCGCGATCGGCGCCCCCGAAGTGATCGGGCGGATCCACTCCAGCGTGTCCGTCAGCACGTCTTTTTCCGGAGCCGTCACACGATTGACGAGGCCGATCCGCAGCGCTTCCGCGGCGTCGACTCGCCGGCCCAGCAATATCAGCTCCTTGGCGCGCCCTTCGCCGATCAGGCGCGGCAGCCGTTGCGTGCCACCCGCGCCGGGAATGATCGCGAGCGTGGTTTCGGGAAGCCCGAGCTCGGCGTGCGCCGCGGCCACCCTGAGGTCGCACAAGAGCGCGAGCTCGAGGCCGCCGCCGAGAGCCACGCCGTTGATCGCGGCGATCACGGGCAGCGGCGAAGTTTCCAGCCAGCCGAGCTCCGTCTGGTAGCTCTCGAGCATTTCCTTCACCTGCGCGTCACTGAGCTCGCGGCGTTCCTTGAGATCGGCGCCCGCGCAGAAGGCCTTGTCACCGTCACCGGTGACGACCACGGCACGCAAGCTCGTCTCCGCCGCGAGCTCGCGGCCGATCTGGCCGATGCCGAGCACCGTGGCGCGCGACAGCGCGTTGGCGCGGTCGGCGCGCGTGATGCGGACGATCGCCACGCAGTCGCGGATCTCGAGGCGGACCGGCTCCTCGCTCATCGGCGCTTCCGCTTAGCCGCCTTGCGCGGTCGCGGCCGCTCCTGCGAGCGCGGCTTCGCAGCCGCCTTGTCGCGCGCCTCGAGCTTGGAAAGCCGCGTCTTCAGCTCCGTGAGCTCCGAGCGCAGCGTTTCGACCTCGTCGTTGAGCCGCCCGCGTTCGCCGCTCGCGGTTTCGCCCAGATCTCGCAACACCTCGCGGATGCGCCGCGCGACGCGGCCATCGAGCTCGCGCTCGAGCTGCCTCCGCAGCGCGCCGCGGGCGCGCGGGTCGGCGAGTGTGAAGAGCGCGCTTACCACTTCCGAGCGCAGGTGCGGGTCGCGATCCTCGAGCAGGCTCTCGAGGTGCTCGCGCACGCGGCGCGCGTCGCTGAGCCGCGCCAGGCTCGCGATCGCCGCGCGGCGCCCGCGCGTGGGCACTCCGTAGCGGGTCTGCTCGATCACCTTCGCGATCGCGGCGTCGTCGCGCAGAGCCGCGAGCCCGTCGAGCGCTCCGGCGCGGATCACGTCGCCCCAGGCGCGCTGGCCGAGCGCGCCGACCAGAGCGTCGTACGCGGTCGGCTGGCGCGTGCGGCCGAGCGCGCGGCAGGCTTCGGCTTGCACCAGGTAACTTTCGTCGCGCTTCGCCTTCGGTAGCAGCAGCCGGGCCGCCTCGTGTGCGCGAAAGCCGCCGAGCGCCGCCACCACCGCGCGCCGCACCTTGGGATGCTCGGATTTCAGGTTCTTTGCCAGCTGGCTCAGGCTTTCATCGCCGCGGATGCGGCCCAGCCCGTACGCCGCATCGGCGCGCACCATCCACGCCTCGCGCGCATTCGAGAGCGCCTTGGCGAGCGCGGCGATCGAGGGCGGGTCGTCGCGCTTGGCCAGCGCCTGCGCCGCACTGCTGCGGATACGCGCGCTCGTACCCGACGCCAGCTGGTTTGCCAGCATGTCGCTCGGAGCTTCGACCGTGATGTCGCCGATCACGCGCAGGTCGGGATCGAAGGCCACCCAGCTGGGGCGTTTCTCGCAGGCCACCACCAGCGTGTCGCTGGCCTCGGTCACGCTCTTCTTGTGGCGTTCGACCTTGCCGTTGGCGTCGGCCGCCGCGATCTCGAGCTCGAACGCGAAGACGGCAGTCGCTCCGGCGCGCTGCGTCTGTTTGACGTAGACGCTGAGCAGGCCACTCTCCCAGGAGATCTTGATTTTGAGCTGAGGGTGGCCCGGGCGGTAGACCCATTGATCGAAGAAGCGCTCGAGCGAGCGCCCGCTGACTTCCTCGAGCGCTCGCATCAGATCGTTGGTCTCGACCACCCCGCCGGCGTGCCGCACCAGATAAGCGTGCACGCCGCGCCAAAAGGTTTCGTCGCCGAGGTCGCGGCGCAGCATGTGCAAAACCAGGCCACCCTTTTCGTACAGGTGACGGTCGAAGAGATCGATCGGCAGCTCGTAGTCGCGGCACACGATCGGACGCTGATAGCGGCCGTTGGCTTCGTTCAGGTAGGAGTCGACGTCGCCCAGAATGCCGTGCTCGTATTCGTCCTTGCCGAGCCGGTCCTCGCGCTCGAGGTGCTCGAAAAAGGTGGCGAAGCCCTCGTTGAGCCAGGCGTGTGACCAGTCGCGGCAGGTCACGTAGTCCCCGAACCACTGGTGCGCGAGCTCGTGCGCCACCAGATCGTTCGAGCTTACGTCGAGCGCCGCGCGGCGATCGAGCAGGATGTGCTCGTACATCGTCGTCGCGGTGGTGTTCTCCATGCCGCCGAAAATGAAGTCCGAGACCACGACCTGCGAGTAGCGGCTCCAGGGGTAGGGGACCCCGGTCAGCTTCTGGAACAGCTCGATCATGCGCGGCGTTTCGCCGAAGCTGCGGCGGCCGTCGGCCTCGCGGCCCTTCGGCACGTAGTAGCGGACCGGGACCTTCGGCTGCCCGCGTCCGCGCTCGGCATCGCGATCCTCGAGCACGCTGAAACGCCCGGCCACCAGCGTGACCAGATAGCTCGGGTGCGGCCGGTCCATCTTGAAGTGAAAGCGTCGAGCCTTCTTGCCGCTCTTCGCTGGTTCCGGCGAAATCAACTCGCCGTTGGAGAGCGCAGTGAAGCCGGGCGGGACGCTGACGATCAGCTCGGTCGTCATCTTGACGTGCGGCTTGTCGATGCACGGAAACCAGTGCCGCGCGTCCTCGTCCTGGCATTGGGACCAGACCTCGACCGGGCGGTCCTTGACCACGCGATCGGGTTTCAAGAAGTACAGGCCTCGGCGCGGAGTCGCGCGGTAGGCGATGCGCACTTTGCCGGCGCGGCTCTGCTTCGGGATCGCGATCGTGATCTTGTCGCCGTCGTACTGGTGGTCGCTCGGCTCGAATGCGCCATTTTCCGCGATCGCCACCTCCTGCAAGCTGAACCCGACCGCGTCGAGCTCGAGCAGGGTCGCGTCCGGCGCCGCCCGCGCGTAGTCGAGAATCGCCACGCCAACGATGGACTGCCGCGCGAAATCGAGCACGGCCTCCAACGTCAGGTGGGAAATCGTGAACGGGCGCGACCGCTCGTACTGTCGTTCGGTGCCGGCGAGGGTGAACGGGGCGGCAGCGGCACCCGCACATGCGCATCGGGCGTGCAGCCGCTGGTTATACTTCATCGGAGCTCAACGGATTAGCCGCCGCGCCCAACCCTGGCAAGCGCGACAATCCGCCGAGCCGCGAGGAAAGCCCTAGAAAGCCGGCGCGGAGACGTTCGATTCGGCCGGGCGGCCACCGCCATTGCTCTTCTGGCCGATGGCGGCGGGGGTCCGCTGAGACGCGCTTGCAGCCGCCTCGGCGCTGCGTCCCGCGCGGTATTCGGCGCGGGTCACCGCGCGGTCGAACGCCGTGTGTAGGTCGCGCAGGCGGTGCTTGCCCCAGCGCAGGCCGACCATCATACCGTTCCAAAATTCACGTTCGACCCCGTGGGCTATCCGGCGTGTCCGCTGCGCGGTGTTCCGCAGCGCGACGGTGGCGCGGGAACGCAATGCATGCACCTCGGACGTTTGGCTCGTCATGGTGAAAACCTCCCAATTCTGGTCGCGGGTTACGCACTCGTGGTCGCACCCGGAACGAATCGGCTCTCTAACCATTGTGAGCCATCTGTCAACGGCCGTTGCGTATCCAAGGCCGCGACACCAGGTAGGGAATTAGTGCGCAGCCCGCTGGTTGTGCACGAGTACACACCTCGATGAAGAACCAACTGAAGACGTTGCTGCTCCTGGGCGCGCTCTCCGCCGTCTTGATCGCAATCGGCGGCGCGCTCGGTCAAAGCTATTTGTACGGCGCGCTGGCGCTGGCGGTGCTGATGAACGTCGGCGCCTATTTCTGGTCGGACCGTCTGGTGCTGATGATGCACCGCGCGCGAGAGATCGACGTCGCGAGCGCGCCGCGCTTGCACGCGATCGTCGCCGAGCTGGCGGCCAAGGCCGGCATTCCCAAGCCGCGCGTGTTCATGATCCAAGAAGCGCAACCGAACGCGTTCGCGACCGGACGCAACCCCGAGCGCGGCGTGGTCGCGGTGACCGAAGGCATCACCCAGCTCCTGACCGAACGCGAGTTACGGGCCGTGCTCGCCCACGAGCTCGGGCACATCAAAAACCGGGATATCCTGGTGGCGACGGTCGCAGCCGCGATCGCCGCAGCCGTGACCTACCTCGCCCACATCGCGCAGTTCGCGGCGATCTTCGGCGGCGGGTCCCGGGACGACCGCGAGGGTGGAGGCTCGCTGCTCGGCACGCTCGCCCTCCTGATCGTGGCGCCGATCGCCGCGACGCTGATCCAGCTCGGCGTCTCGCGCTCGCGCGAGTTTCTGGCCGACGAGACCGGGGCCAAGCTCTCGGACGATCCCCTGGCGCTGGCCAGCGCGCTCGAAAAGCTCGACTATGCCGCGCATCGCGTTCCCCCGCGGTTCGCCGAGCCCGCGACGGCCAGCCTGTTCATCATGAATCCGTTCGCCGCTTCCGGGCGCTCGCTGATGAAGCTGTTCTCCACGCATCCCGACACTGCGGCCCGTGTCGAGCGCTTGACGGCACTGGCGAAGAAGACGCAAGGCGCAGGCGAAGGGCGCGGCGCCGGGCGGCTCGCCTACAGCCGCTGACCGATCGGAATTCCACCTGTGGCACTAGCGGCGTTCTCCCATGGTTTTTGCAGCGTAGACTCCGCGACTGAGTCGGAGGACCCCGAAGAGCATGGGGCCCCAGGCGATGAGATAGACGCCACCGTTCAGGGCGAGCGCGTAGGTTCCCGCCGTGACGACGAGTCCGGCGACAATCACCGAGATTCCAGTGACCACGTCCACGCGGGCCTGGCGTTCGCGCGCGTCATCGACGGTCGCCATCCTTTCGACAGGATCGTCCTGCGTAGAGACAGCGGATGTCTCGACGAAGGCGCCCGGCTCCGAAACAAGCGCCGCTCCGCAATCCTTACACTTCACGATATGGTCGAGGTACTCCGCTTGCGAACGGGCTACCAATCGATGGGGACAACGATCGTTCGGACAGTATTTCATCTGGACGCTGCTTTCCCGGCTTGCTGACTGCGCAGCGGAACCGGCCCTGAACTCCCGGCATTGCGTTGTGCCCGTACCATCGTCCCCGCCCTCCCAACGTATCAGGTTCGAGCGGTGTGGGTGGAGCGAAGCGATGCCCTTCGTTGCTTCAAACCGAGGCTGGGCAGCCGCGTCACGCAAGGCGGGAGCGTGGCCGTCCAAATCGACCCAGACCGGTTCGCCAACTCTGAAGTCTTCCACTCGGTCGACGTTTGCGCTCGCGTCGAACGGCAGCGCGCCGAAGTGTGGCGAGGCGATCGTGCCAACCCCGTCGCTTGGTGACCGCTGTGAATCGTCCACGCCATCCCCTGAAACCGGGCCAGCCGTTACGGGCATTCAGCGGCGAGCGCGAGAGGGAGCGCAGCGACTGAACGC
>Ga0111539_10010076_pt1 | contig 11911 bp, 11 predicted proteins | sample RhiMethybrSRZTD1_FD_79667 | JGI IMG/M metagenome (GOLD analysis project Ga0111539, IMG submission 79667) | Populus rhizosphere microbial communities from Tennessee, USA - Rhizosphere MetaG P. TD hybrid SRZTD1 (version 2) (version 2) | ecosystem: Host-associated > Plants > Roots > Rhizosphere >...
GGCCGACCCGCCCGACCCGGCGCTCGCCGAGATCGATCAGGACCTGGCCAGCAAGCTCGCCGAGATCGACGGCCGCGCGATGGACCGCTTCGAGGAGCTCGCGGTGCGCGCCTCGCCGACCGCGCGCGGCCTCGAGCTCACCGTCGAAGCCCGCTACGCCCGCTGAGAGAGCTCGCGGCGGAGAGTCCCCGCTCCGGGATCGGGATCGGGATCGGGATCGGTCACTTCGCGGCGGGGGCGAGGGAGAGGGCGGGCAGCGCGATCCAGCCGCTCTGCACGGCGACCCCGTTCACGCGGCGGGAGACCAGGCCGTAGGGATCGGGCGCGGTGAGCGGGATGATCGGGCAGGTCTCGGCCAGGAGGTCGCCGAGCTGTTTCATCGCCGACCAGCGCGCCGCCGGCTCCCAGGCCTCGCGCAGAGTGGCGAAGACGGCGTCGACCCGCGGGTCGGAGAAGCCGCCGAAGTTCTTGCTGCCGCCGGTGGCGAACAGCGGGGCGAGATCGCTGCCGGCGTCGCCGCGCCACTCGGCGAAGGCAAGGTCGAAGCGCCCGCTCTCCAGCCGGTTGTCGAGGACGCCGACCGATCCCTCGCGGGTGTCGAGCACGAAGCCGGCGTCGCGCAGCTCTTCGAGCACGGCGTCGCGCTCGGCGTCCTCGCGATCCGAGACCAGCACGGTCAGGAGCAGGCGCCGGGTCCCGCGCGCGCGGACGCCGTCGCCGTCCTGGTCGTGCCAGCCGGCCGCCTCGAGGAGCCGCGCGGCGCCCGCCGCGTCGTGCGCCGGGGCCGCCCGCTCCGGCCCGTCGCCGGGGCCGCCCGGCCAGACCGGGCCGCCGACCGCGCGCGCCAGGCCGCGCCGCTTGGCCACCAGGAGCGGCCGGTCGATCGCCAGAGAGAGCGCACAGCGGGCCTGCGGGTCGTCGAACGGCGGCTTCCTGGCGTTCAGGACCAGGTAGCGGAAGGCGGGCGGCCGCAGGCGAACCGGGGCCAGCTCGGTGGCGACCCGCGGCGCCTGCGCCTGCGCCGGATAATGGGCTGCGATGAGCGCCGGGATGAAATCGATCTCCCCGCTGCGCAGCATGCCGAGCGCGCGCGCTGCGTCGCCCTCGCGGCGAAACGCGATGCGGCGGATGGCGGGTTTGGCGCCCCGGTACCGATCGAAGCGGACCAGCGCCACGTTGCCGGCGGCGTCGGCCGACTCGAGCTTGTACGGCCCGGTGCCGATCACCGGGGCGCCCGGCCCGCCGCGCAGGCGCGACTGGTAGACGCGGGCCGGCAGGATCGGTACCGCCGCCAGCGCGCGCAGGAGATTCGCGTCCGGCCGGTGGAGATAGATCCGCACGCCCCGTGGTCCCGCCAGCTCGACCGCGCTCACGCTGGCGAGCCCGGCGCGCAGGTGATCGGCGCCGGTCCGCGGGCTGCGCGCGGCGTCGAGCGAGAACTGCACGTCGACCGATGTGAGCTTTCCGCCGTCGTGGAACTCCACGTCGGGCTCGAGATCGATCGCGAGCGAGCGGCCGCCATCGACGACGCGCCAGCTCTTCGCCAGGGCCGGCTGGTAGCCGCCGGGCGCCTGGTCGCCCTCTCCCGGCCGGTAGACCAGCAGCGTCTCGAACACCGTGTCGAGCGCGATTCGCTCGGTCCACTCGGTGGGATCCACCATCGGAAGCAGCGAACGAGGGTCGCCGTCGAGCCACACGGTGAACGTGTCGCCGCGCGCCGCCAGCGCCGCCATCCGCTCCTTCTCTCCGTCGAGCACCGGCCCGATGGTCGACGGAACCTCTGCGGCCGACGGTGGCACCGCGTGGCGCCACGGCTTGGACCGCGCCGGCGCACACTCGCAGCCCGCCACGGTGACGACAGCCACCCACACGGCGAAACCGCGAGCGAGCGCTCTCGGAACGAACACAGAGGTTCCGAGAACTTGTAGCCCGAAGGTCGTCATGATATCACCGGGCCATGCGGCTCGTGATCGGGATCGCCGTTCCTCTTTCCATCTGCGCAATCGCAGGGGCAACAGGATGCCGGAAGGCAGACCTGCAGGGCGCCAAGGCCGAGGTCCAGGAGACCAGCATCAAGCTCGATCTCCCTGCCGTGCCTGAGTTCTCGATGCCCCAGCCCAACGCCGACGGCACGCATCCAGTGGCGGAGATGCGGCTCAAGGGGAACAAGTTCCTCGACACCGAGGTCAGGGTCAAGGGTTACGTCGTCTGGATCTATGACTGCGCGACCGCGATCCGCACGCCGCAGATGACCGACAAGGAAGTGGCGACCATCCTCGAGAACGAGCCGGAGCGCTGCAGCCGTCCCCACTTCACGCTCGGCGACAAGCCGGACACCCCGCCGGACCGCGGCATCTGGGTGGTCGACGTGCCGCGCGCGCCGCGCAAGGACGACAAGCTCCTCGGCCCCGAGATCTACGCGCAGATGGAAGCCGAGTGGAAGGCGCTGCCCCCGTTCAAGCTCGGCGAGGAAGTGACCGTCACCGGCACCTGGGCGCTGCTCTCGCCCAAGGGCTTCCGCCACTCCGACGGCCTGGTGGTCTACAAGCAGATGGCCAACAACACGGCACCGGTGGCCCCGGGTCCGGGCGCGCCGGGCGCGCCGCCGGCTCCGGGGGGAGCTCCCGCCGCGCCGCAGAAGGCGCCGGGCGCGCCGCAGAAGTAGCCCCGGTCGATGACAGCGCGGGCGTGCCCGCGACACCCATGGGCGCGCCGCCGGACATCGCCAAGCGCAAGGCCGACCACCTCGAAGTGGCCGCCAGCGGGCGGGCCGACTTTCGCGCCCGCTCCACGCTGCTCGAGGAGGTGCACCTGGTGCACCAGTCGCTTCCCGAGCTGGCGGTGGCGGAGATCGATCTATCGACCGAGCTGCTCGGCCGGCGCCTGGCGGCACCCATCGTCATCAGCGGCATGACCGGCGGGACCGAGGAGGCGGCGCGCATCAACCGCGATCTCGCGGTCACCGCCGAGGCGCTCGGCATCGCCTTCGGGGTCGGGTCGCAGCGCGCCATGGCGCTCCACCCCGAGCTCGAGGCCACCTTCCAGGTCAAGGACGCGGCGCCCGGCGTGTTCCTCATCGGCAACCTCGGGGCGGTGCAGGCGCGCGAGCTCGGCGCCGAGCGGGTGGCCGAGCTGGCGGCGCGCATCGGCGCCGACGCGATGGCGATCCACCTCAACCCGGCGCAGGAGATGATCCAGGAGAAGGGCGACCGCGACTTCCGCGGCGCGCTCGACGCCATCCGGCAGCTGGCCGGCGCGCTGCCGGTGCCGCTCCTGGTCAAGGAGACCGGCTGCGGCCTGTCGGCGGAGGCGGCGCGCTCGCTGGTGGCCGCCGGGGTGCGCGCGGTGGATGTCAGCGGCGCCGGCGGCACCTCGTGGGTGGCGGTCGAGGCCGAGCGCGCGGCGCCGGGCAGCGCGGCCCGCTCGCTCGGCGAGGAGCTCTGGGACTGGGGCATCCCGACCGCGGTCAGCGTGGTCGCCTGCGCGCGCGAGGGGCTCTCGGTGGTGGCGACCGGCGGCCTGCGCAGCGGGCTCGACGTGGCGCGCGCGCTGGCGCTCGGCGCGACCGCCGGCGGCCTGGCGGCGCCGGTCTTGCGGGCGCAGCGGGCGGGGGGCGCCGCGGAAGCCCAGCGCTTCCTCGAGCAGGTGACGAGGTCCGTGCGGACGGTGGCGCTCCTGTGCGGATGCCGGCGAGCCGCCGACCTCGCGCGCGCGCCGCGCCATCTGGGGGTGGAGCTGGGAAGGTGGCTGGATGACCTCGGCCTTCGGTAAGGTGATCCTCATCGGCGAGCACGCGGTCGTGCACGGCCATCAGGCGCTTGCGGCGGCGATCGACCGCCAGGTCAAGGTCTGGTTCGAGGGCCGGCCGAGCGGACCCATCTCGCTGTCGGTGCCGCACTGGAATCTATCGGTCTCGGTCGGCGACCAGCACCCGCTGGCCGAGGCGGTCGGCATCCTGGCGGCGGAGGTGGGCGCCGAGCATCTCAGCGTCAGCCTGCACGCGCTGGCCGAGCTGCCGCCGGCCGCCGGACTCGGGTCGTCGGCGGCGACGATGGTGGCGGTGGCGCGCGCGCTGGCGGCGGCCGCCGGGCGCCGTCTCGAGCCGCACCGCCTCGAGGAGATCGCCAGCGCCGGTGAGCGCTGCTTCCACGGCAACCCGAGCGGCATCGACGTGGTGCTGGCGGCCCGCGGCGGCATGGGCCTCTACCGCCGCAGCGACGGCTTCTCGCCGGTGACGCCGGCGGCGCCGCTCGAGCTCGCGGTCGGACTCTCGGGCGAGCCGCGCCGGACCGGCGACATGGTCGCGCGGGTGGCAGCGGCGCTGACCGCGCGCCCCGAGGAGACCGGAGACCAGCTCGAGGAGCTCGGCGAGGCGGCGAGCAAGGCAGCGGCCGCCCTCGAGCAGGGGGACATCGACCAGCTGGCGCGGCTGATGTCGCGCGCCCAGGAGATCCTCGCCGGCCTCGGCCTCAGCACGCGGGGGATCGACGGCATGATCGAGGCGGCGCTGCGCGAAGGGGCGCTGGCCGCCAAGCTGACCGGCGCCGGCGGCGGCGGCGCGGTCATCGCGCTGGCCCGGCCGGGCAAGACCGACGAAGTCGTCGCCGCCTGGCGCGCTCTGGGCAGGAACGCCTTCCGGGCCCAGGCCGGCGCACCACCGCCACACGGGGAGCCATGAAGGTCACTGCGCGCGCACACGCCAACATCGCGCTGGTCAAGTACTGGGGCAAGCGCGACGCGGCGCTCAACCTGCCAGCGGCAGGCAGCCTGTCTCTGACCCTGGCCGCACTGACCACCACGGCGGCGGTCGAGCCGATCGATGGCGCCGGCGACGAGCTGGTGCTCGACGGCCACCCGGTCACCGGGGGCGGGATCGCGCGCTTCTCGGGCTGGCTCGACGTCGTGCGGGCGCGGGCGGGCAGCCGGCAGCGCTTCCGGGCCGAGAGCGCCAACGACTTCCCGACCGCCTCCGGGCTGGCCTCGTCGGCGTCGGCCTACGCGGCGCTGGCGCTGGCGGCCAGCCGCGCCGCCGGGCTCACGCTCGACGCCCGCGAGCTCAGCATCCTGGCCCGGCGCGGCAGCGGCTCGGCGGCCCGCTCGATCTTCGGCGGCCTGGTGGTGATGCGCCCCGGCTCGCGCGCCGACGGCGCCGACGCCTTCGCGGAGACGCTGGTGTCGGCCGCCGAGCTCGATCGCGACTGGCCGCTCGCCATGGTGGTCGCGGTGGTCGGCGGCGGCAAGGTCAAGAGCCTGTCGTCGCGCGCGGCGATGGAGCACTGCGCCGAGACCTCGCCGCTCTACGACGGCTGGCTGGCCTCGGTGCCGGGCGACCTGGCGGCGGCGCGCGCGGCGATCGAGCGGCGCGACCTGCACTCCCTCGGCGAGGTGGCGGAGCAGAGCGCGCTCACCATGCACGCGGCGGCGCTGGCGGCGCGCCCGGCCATCGCCTACTTCCGCCCGGCCACCATCGCGCTCATCGACGCGGTGCAGGAGCTCAGGCGCCGCGGCGCCTCCGCCTTCTTCACCATGGACGCCGGACCGCACGTCAAGGTGCTGACCACGCGCGACGAGGCGGCCCAGGTGGCCGAGCGGATCGGCCAGGTGCCGGACGTGACGCAGGTGATCACCAGCGCGCCCGGCGGCCCCGCCGAGCTCGTCCCGTGACGAGCTCGAGCGCGCCGGGCAAGATCCTCATCGCCGGCGAGTACGCGGTGCTCGACGGCGGCGAGGCGGTGGTGATGGCGGTGAACCGCCGCGCGCGCGCCGAGCTGGGCGACCAGCCGGCCGAGCTCTCCCCCTTCCTCGCCGCCGCCGCGCGCGTCGTATCGGAAGAGCTGGGGGCCGATCGCGGTGCGCTGGTGGCGCGCGCCCGGGTCGACAGCGGGCCGCTGGCCGACGAGTCGGGCGCCAAGCTCGGCCTCGGCTCGAGCGCGGCGGCCATCACCGCGGCCGTCGCCCTGGCGCTGCCGCCGCCCGGCGACCGCCGCCTGCTCCACCGCGTCGCCCACCGCGCTCACGCCGCCGCGCAGGGCGGGACCGGCAGCGGCGCCGACGTCGCCGCCAGCGTGTGGGGCGGCGTCCTCCTCTGCCGGCCGCCCGATCGCCCGGGGGATCCCCTGCGCATCGCGCCCCTCTCGCTGCCGCCCGACCTGGTGCTGGTTCCGGTCTGGCTCGGGCGCCCGGCCGACACCCGCGCGCTGGTCGCGGCCATGAGCGACTTCGCGCGCCGCGAGCCGGCCGCCTGCCGGGCGCTCTACGAGCGCATCACGCGGGCCGCCACCTCCCTGGCCGACGCGCTGCGCGCGTCCCAGGCGATCACCGCCGTGTGGGAAGGTGGGGTGGCGGCCGCCGAGCTCGGCCGCGCGGCCGGCGTCGAGGTGGCGACCGAGGGCCACCGGCGGCTGGCAGAGCGGGCCGAGGCGCTGGGCGGCGCCGCCAAGCCGACCGGCGCGGGCGGCGGGGACGTGGCGCTCGGGGCCTTCCCCGACCCGGAGGCGGCCGAGCACTTCCGCGCCGATGCGCGGTCACTCGGAATGAAAGTACTCGACCTGAGCGTCGATCCTGACGGCGCCCGGGTCGAGTCGGGAGCCGGGTGATTTCCGGGCCTGGCCCGGTTAGTCTTCGGAGCCACTTTCATGTCGTCGCGGATCCCGGGTTTCTACAAGCTGAGCATCGCCGAACGGCGGCGGCGCCTGGCGGAGGCGCGCGGCCTCGGGATCGACGCGCTCGCCCCGCTCGACTCGGGCGGCATCGACCTGGCGACCGCCGACAGCATGATCGAGAACGCCATCGGCCGCTTCGCCCTGCCGCTCGGGGTGGCGCTCAACTTCCGCATCGACGGCACCGACTACCTGGTGCCGATGGCGATCGAGGAGCCCTCCGTGGTGGCGGCGGCGTCGAACGCGGCGCGCATGGCGCGGGCCGGCGGCGGCTTCACCACCAGCGTCTCGGCGCCGGTCATGATCGGGCAGGTGCAGATCTGCCAGCTGGCCGATCCGGACGCGGCGGTCGCCGCGCTGTGCGCCGCCGAGGCCGAGATTCTGGCCGAGGCGCGCGCGCTGGTGCCGGCGCTGGTTGCCCGCGGCGGCGGTCCGGTCGCGCTCGAGGCGCGCGTCCTCAGCCGGCCGGGCGATCCCGACGGCGGCATGGTGGTGGTGCACCTGCTCATCGACTGCCGCGACGCCATGGGCGCCAACCTGGTCAACTCGGTCGCCGAGGGGGTGGCCGATCGGCTCGCGCGCATCGCCGGCGGCGCGGTCGGCCTGCGCATCCTGTCGAACCTCAGCGTCCACCGGACCGTCACGGTCGACACCGCGATCCCGGCGGAGGCGCTGGCCGGGCCGGATCTCGACGGCGCCGCGGCCGCCGATGCGGTGGTGCGCGCCTCGCGCTTCGCCGAGCTCGACCCCTTCCGCGCCGCCACCCACAACAAGGGCCTGATGAACGGGGTCGACGCGGTGCTGGTCGCCACCGGCAACGACTGGCGCAGCGCCGAGGCCGGCGCCCACGCCTTCGCCGCCCAGAGCGGCGCCTACCGGCCGCTCGCCACCTGGCGGCGCACCGAGAGCGGCGTCGCCGGCCACCTGGTCATTCCGCTGGCGGTCGGCACGGTCGGCGGCGTGCAGGCGATCCATGCCGGCGCGCGGGTCGCGCTGGCGCTGCTCGCCATCGACTCGGCGCAGGAGCTGGCCAAGGTGGCCGCCTCGGCCGGCATGGCCAGCAACCTGGCCGCCCTGCGCGCCCTGTGCGGCGTCGGCATCCAGCGCGGCCACATGGCGCTGCACGCCCGCGTGGTCGCGCGCGCCGCCGGCGCCACCGGCGACCTGGTCGAGCGGGTCGCCCACGAGATCGCCACGCTCGGCGACGTGCGCCCCGAGCGGGCGCGCGACATCCTGTCCCGCCTCCGCCGCGAGAGCGCGGCATCGCACCTCACCCTGGACGTCCTCGAATGATCCATCGCGCCTTCGGCCGGCCGCTGCCGGCCACCCCGATCCCGTCGCCGCCCCACCCGCTCGAGCTCGGCGCCTGCTACCGCTACTGCGAGGCGCTGGCCCGCTCGCGCCACCACAACTTCCCGGTGGCGTCGCGCTTCCTGTCGTCGCGGCTCCGGCCGCACGCCTTCGCGCTCTACGCCTTCGCGCGCGCGGCCGACGACTTCGCCGACGAGCCGATCTACCAGGGGCGGCGCGCGCTCGAGCTCGACCGCTGGGAGGCGATGCTCGAGGCCTGCTTCTTCGGCGAGTCGCCCGACCATCCGATCTTCGTCGCGCTGGCCGACACCATCGCCACCTTCGATCTCCCGATCACCCCGTTCACCTCGCTCCTCGCCGGATTCCGCGCCGACCTCGAGACCACCAGCTATCCGACCTTTCAGGAGCTGCGCGGCTACACGGCGCTCGCCGCCGAGCCGGTCGGCGGCCTCTTCCTCTATGTGTCGGGCTACCGCGAGCCGTCGATCCTGCGCTTCGCTCACGAGCTGGCCGCCGGCCTGGCCCTCGCTCACTTCTGGCAGGACATCCCGGCCGACCTCGAGCGCGGCCGGCTCTACCTGCCCGAGGAAGACCTCCGCCACTTCGGGGTCGAGCCCGCCGATCTGCAGGGCGGCGCCGCCCGGAGCGCCGATGTCACCCGGCGGCTCGACGCCCTGCTCCGCTACCAGGTGGTCCGCACCCGCTCGGTGTTCGAGCGCGCGCGCCCGCTCATCGACGCAGTCGGCGACGACATGGCGGTCGAGCTGGCCATCTCCTGGTACGGCGGCATGCGCATCCTCGACAAGATCTACGCCGCCGGCGCGCGCGTCCTCTCCGAGCGCCCGCGCCTGACCAACGTCGACAAGGCACAGGTCGTCTCGCGCGCAGTCGCCTGGCGAGGCGGCTCGCTCGCGCGCCGCGCCGGCCGCCGCTTCCTCCGCCAGCTCACCGAATCGCGCAGTTAGCCCGAGGCGCCAGCGAGCCTGTCGAACTCCTTCCATCCTTCCCGGCGGAACTGGCAGGATGAGGAGAGGGGTCGGTCACCATGCTTGCCAGGCACGTCGCGTCGAGTCTACTGCTCCTCGCGGTTGCTGCGTGCGAGTCCTCAAGCGACGAAGGGCTCGCTCAGCGCCTGGGCTTCGGCGAATTCCCCAAGAACGACCCACCCGGATACACCAGCTTCTACACCGGCCAGCAAGTGCTGGAGGAAGTCGACGACACGGGAGACTTCAATCCCCGCCCGGGTGTCACCTATTCGATGATCCGCGTCCCGCAAGCAGCCGTCGACAGCGTGAGAGACGCACTCGACTCGAAGACTCTCTCCCTGTGCGAGACCGCGAACCACATCACGTTGTTTCACAACATCCTCGGTGACAACTACGAGGCCGACCCTCCCGACTCCACCAACTGCACTCCGTGGGTCACGCATTACGACGGTCGACTCACGATCGAGTACTACAGCGGGCAAGAAGGCGTGTATGGCTACGTCCAGGTCGGCCGTCTCGACAACGGGAACCTGTTCGCGTCGGCCAGGATGAACGGCCGACTGCCAGACATCTGCGAGGGCAGCGTCGGCAACGAGGGCATGCAACTGGGCCAGCTCGAAGGTCCCGTCCCACTCGACGAGGACGTCGTCCAGTCGTGCGTGGCTCCTGGGACCGACTGGGACTGATTCTGAAGCGGCCCGTTCCTCCGACCGGCTTGCCTCCAGCACGTCACGGATTCGCGCAGTTAGCCGGGGCCCGGGCCCGGTCCCTGCTTCCCGCGGCGGCGAGTCTGTGATAGGGAAAGACGGCACCATGGACCCCAACCTCGAGCGCGCGCTGCTGGGTATCGCCCACGCCATGTTCCTCAACCGGCTCCACGTCCTGCGCCTGACCGAGGTGGTGCGGCTCGGAGTGCGGCCGGACAAGGAGGACGGGACCATGAACCTGCCGGCGCACATCGACCGGGAGATGCAGCAGCAGGCCATCGACTTCGTCCTGGCGAACTTCCCCCGGGAGATGTCGACCGCCATCAACCAGGCCAAGAAGGACTGGCTGCGCCCCGCGTGAACCCCCGCTAAGCTGGTTCATCCGCCTCCTCTTCGCAGCATGTCTCGGGTTGGCGCTGGTCGCCGGTGGCGCGGCCGCGACGACCTACATCGTCCCGAGCGACTACGGGGTGGCCGCCATCGAGCTGGCCACCGGCAAGGTGGTGTGGCGGCGGCCCGGCTCCTTTACCCGGCCGGAGCTGCGCATCGAGGGGGCCACGCTGGTCGCCGAGGATCCGGCGGGCACCCCGAAGCGGCAGCGCCGCGAGCTCGACCCGGCGACCGGCAAGGTCGTCAAGCGGCGGACCGCGGCGCAGACCCCGCGGGTGCAAGCGCTGGCGCCGCTGCCGGTCAACCTGCGCACCGCCTCCGGGGTCACGCTGGCCTTCGACCCGCACAACACGCGGCACATCGAGACGGCGGACGGCAAGGTGCTGAAGCGGCTCGACTGGTTTCCCAGCAACCTGACCGTGCACGGCGACGTCGTCATCTTCACGCGGCACGACGGCAAGGGCGGCAACGAGATCGATGCCTGGGACCTGACGCGCGGCCGCCTGGCGTGGGAGATCGAGCTCGACCGCGAGGTCCACGATCCCAGCCTGGAGGGCGCCTACGTCGACTTCGCGGTCGACGGCGACCGGCTCTACGTGTCGGTCGACCAGCGGATCCTGGCGTTCGACATCAACGGCCCGCCGCAACACCGGTGGACCACGGCACTGCCGCGCCAGCCGATCCGGGTCTACGACGTCCCCTGGACGACCTTCGCGGTCGAGGACGACTTCCTCTTCGCGCTGGTCTACGAGGACCTCGCCGTGCTGCGCACCTCCGACGGCGCGCTCCTCTGGACCTTCGACGGCGGGATGCTCGGGCGGCCCTGGCCGCTGCTCGCCGGCGGGAAGGTCTTCGTCTCCTACCGCGCGGGCGAGGTCGATCCGTCGAGCTGGTCGACCCCCGGCAGCCGCGCCGCCGACATCTCGGCGCTCGAGGTCCGGCGGGTCAAGCGGCAGTGGACCATCACGCCGATCACGCGGGCCGCCATCCCGCCCGGCGCGCAGCGCTGGTCGATCCTTCGCCAGCCTGCGCCGCCGGCACGGCGCACTTCACCGCTCGTCCTCACGTTGACCGACAGCGACGGCGACGCCTACGCGGTCGACCTCACCGGCGCCGGCCCCGGTCCCCACGTCGTCACCTTCCACGGCTACTTCCACGCCGCCCGGCTGCGGGCGGGCAGTCGCACCGCCGCCAGCGCCAGCTGGTGAGGCAGGGACCAGGAGGAGCGCGCGCACATCGACGAGGGCGTGGAGGGCGACCGGCAAGAGGAGGCTGCCGGTCCGCAGATAGAGGAAGGTGAAGACCACGGCCAGACCGGTCACACCGAGGAGGCCCTGCCAGCCCTGGTAGATGTGTCCGATCACGAAGACGGCGGCCGCGGCGACCGCTGCCCACTCGATCGGCAGGTCGAGGAGGACGACGCCGGCAGCGATGAAGAAGCCGCGGTAGAGGATCTCCTCGCAGACCGCCGCAGTGAGAGCGGCGGCGGCCGAGTAGCGCCGCTCCTCGGACGTGCGCGGCATGAGAGCAGCGAACGCCGCCTGCCCCGGGATGGCGCGGCCGCTCCGGGCAGCCCTCCGCATTCCCGGGATCGTCGCGAGCAGCGCCACTGCAGCGCCGATCGCGACCGACCAGGCCATCTCGTCGGCGCGCGGCGCGCGGATCCCGATGGCGGCCAGGTCGAGGCGCGCCGAGCCGGTGACCGCCGTCAGCACGAGCGCGGTCCATCCCCACTGGATGGCCAGCAGGATCCGGTAGAGACGCACCAGTGCGCGCGGATCGCTGTCGCGCCGCGCGACCAGCCGGCGGTACTCGATCCGTCCCCACACCGACTCGACCACCAGCGCGTACGCGACCA
>Ga0111539_10010078_pt1 | contig 11911 bp, 10 predicted proteins | sample RhiMethybrSRZTD1_FD_79667 | JGI IMG/M metagenome (GOLD analysis project Ga0111539, IMG submission 79667) | Populus rhizosphere microbial communities from Tennessee, USA - Rhizosphere MetaG P. TD hybrid SRZTD1 (version 2) (version 2) | ecosystem: Host-associated > Plants > Roots > Rhizosphere >...
AGTCGCAGGACAGCGCGGTCGCGACGCTCGCTGCGGCGCGCGCCGGCCGCAGCGCTTCCGACCTCACCGACTGGACGGTCCGCGCCGGATCCCGGCCGGTGCAGGTCGAGGCGTCCTGCCGCGACCTGCGGCACGAGCCGACGGTGGCGGGCGTCGTGATCACCCTGCGCGACGTGACCGAGCACCGGCGGCTCGAGCGGGAACTGCTGCACCGCGCGTACTACGACTCCCTCACCGGCCTGCCGAACCGGGCGCTGTTCACGGAGCGGCTGGAGCGGGCCGTCGCCGCCGTCAACGGCACCCCGACGACGGCCGGCGTGCTCCTGATCGGCCTGGACAACTTCAAGGTCATCAACGACACCATGGGTTACGACACCGGCGACGAGCTGCTCGCGGCCGTCGGCCAACGGCTCGTGGCCGCGGTCACGCCGCAGCACGGCGTCGCGCGGATGGGCGCGGACGAGTTCGGCGTCCTCGTCGAGGCGGTCGACGGGACGCACGGCTTCGAACAGCTCGGCGAACGGATCGTGTCCACCTTCGACGAGCCGTTCACGCTCACCTGCGGCTCGGTCGTCTGTCATGCCAGCGTCGGCATGGTCACCACCGGGGAGGCGGCCGACGGTGCGGAGCTGCTGGGCCGGGCCGACGTCGCGCTGGCGATGGCCAAGGGCGACGGCAAGGGCCGCTGGTGCCGCTACGAGGCCACCCTCCACACCCGGATCCTCGAACGCCTGCAGCTGCACGCCGCGCTGGACCAGGCGATCAGCAACGGGGAGTTCATCCTGGCGTACCAGCCGGTGGTCGACCTCGCCACCGGGCGCACCGAGGGCTTCGAGGCATTGATCCGCTGGCAGCACCCCACCCGCGGAATGGTCCCGCCGCTGGACTTCATCGACATCGCCGAGGACAGCGGGCTGATCGTCCAGGTCGGCCAGTGGGTCCTGCGCACCGCGATCACCGCGGCCCGCACGTGGCGGGAGCTGGCCGGCGCCCGTCCGCCGTACGTGGCGGTGAACGTCTCGCCCCGACAGTTCCACAGCCCGGGCTTCGTGGACCTGGTCATGGCGGAGCTGGCGGCGTCCGGGCTGCCCGCGACCTCGCTGATCATCGAGATCACCGAAAGCCTGCTGCTCAGCGACAAGGACCAGGAGCGGATCCGGGCCGACCTGGACGCGCTGCGGGCCGCCGGTGTGCGGATCGCGATCGACGACTTCGGCACCGGGTACTCGTCGTTGAGCTACCTGCACCGGGTACCTGTCGACATCGTCAAGCTCGACAAGTCGTTCGTCGACACGATCACGACGTCCCCGTCGCAGTACGAGCTCGTCAAGGGCATCGTCCGGCTGGCACACACGCTGCAGCTCGCCGTCGTCGCCGAGGGCATCGAGACCCCGGACGACCTCGACCTGCTCGTCGACACGACGTGCGAGTACGGGCAGGGCTACCTGTTCGCCCGGCCGATGGGCGAGCTCGACGCACAGACGTGGCTGCTGGAGCACGTTTCCACGGTTTAGGCCGGGCTGCCGCGGCGGGCGCTGGCGCGCCAGTCGGCCATCCGCACGAGCGTCTCCAGGTACGCCAGCCGGAACGGGCCGTACCGGGCCAGCAGGTCGTCGACGGTACGGGTCCAGGAGCCGTCGAGAAATGTCGTCACATCCTCGGTCAGCGCCGCGGCCGGCTGGCCGAACATCGCGGGCGTCGCCGTGACGCGTCCGGGCACCACGCCCAGGTCCGACGGGTCGATTCGCTGGCGCAGCTTGCCGTGGTGCGCCAGCACCAGGTAGCGCACCAGATCCGGATCATCCGCACCGGCGAGCACGCCGCGCAGCGGGCCGTCGAGCAGCATCAGCGAGGCCAACTCGTGCCGGAACCGCGCGCCGTCGGCGAACTCCAGGCGCCCCTCGATGCCCGACTTCGCCCATGGCCGGCCCGCCGCCACCTGCTCGCGTTCGTCGTCGCCGGCGAGCGCACACAGGGCGTCCTGCCAGACGGGGTGCCACTTTCCGGCGTCGTGGGCGTACCCGGCGGTCGCCACCGCGTCGCGCACGGCCGGCGGTAGATCCGGGTCGATCGCGACGAGCAGCGCGCGGGCCTGGTCGCGGACGTCGGTGCTGTGCCGGTCCAGGGTCAGCCATCCGGTGCCGTCGACCCGGCCGATGGCCGGCACGGGATCCAGCGACGGGCAGTCGGGGACGGGTGCGGTCGCCGCCGCGTCGACGCCGGTTGCCGGGTCGTAGCCGCCGGCGCCGGCCGCGGCGAGCAGCACCTCGCCGGGGCGGGGCGGCGCGCCGTCGCCGATCGCGGTCCAGCCCTCCGCGGCCGGGTCGAACCGCCAGACCGGCGTCCGCGCCGCGAGCGCCCGGACCTCCGCGAGCGGCGCGCGGCAGCGCGCCGTCGCGTCGGGGACGCGGACGTCGGCCGGCGGACGCCCGGATGCGTCGACGGGGGTCCAGTGCGCGAACGCGACGTGTGCCTCGCCACCGTCGTCGAGGACGTAATCGTCCACAGTGGACCCATCGGTGTCCGTGTCGAACCAGGTCCGCACGTCCTCGAAGTCCACAAGGGACAGTGGGCGGGGCGGTCGCTTCGGGATGGTGGCGGTGAGCCGCACGGCGGCCTGGAGACCGACGGCCGCCGCCTCGGTGGCGACCACGATCTGGTCGGCGATCGCGAGCCGGGCCACCGCGCGGGCCCGGTCGGCCGGCCGGTAGTAGGGGTGCACCAGGGTGCGCTCGGCGGCGTCCGGGAGCGCCGCGTGGGCGGCCCGCGCCTCGGCGAGGCCGGGCAGCACGAGCAGCGTCGACCCGTGGCCCGCGCGGTGCCGGCGTACGGCCGACGCGGCGAGCGCGGCGGCATCGCCCGGCGCGTGGACCAGCGTGGTGGTGGGCGCGGCCGGCCGGGCGAGCGTCGTCAGCCGCAACGGCTCGGCGGTGGGCCAGTGCCGCGCGAACTCGACCAACCGTCCCAGCGTGACAGTCGACTGTGGACAGTGGCCCGGATCGGTGACGATCCAGTGTGCGCCGTTGGTCAGCAGCGCGAACTCGATCGGCCACAGGTCGCGGTGGGCGCCCAGGCCCCGGTTCAGCGCCCGGCTCACCAGCGCGTCGGCGGGGCCGAGCACCACCGCCCGCCGGTGCATGTCCATCCGCCAGTCCAGCCCGCCACCGGTGAGCTGACCGCCGATGGTGTGCAGCGCTACGGCGTCGGGATCCAGACATTGCGCGACGGCGGCCGCGACCGGCTCGACCACCGCGCCCGGCGGCAGCGCAATGACCAGCCGGCGCGGCGCCTCCGGATCCCGAAGCCAGTCCCGGACGGAATCCGCCACCTGATCACGCACCCGGGCATCTTAGACAACCGGGGCACCACCGCAGCGCGTGTAAAGGTAGATGGACCGACAGGGTCAAGACCCGATCCGGCGAACCCGACAGATGGGTACACGATGACGGTTGTCCGGCGCGAGGCGCGCCGCAGATGGCTCGCCGTGCTGGCGGCGGTGGCGGTGCTCGCCGCGATCCCGGTCGCCGTGTCGGCGCGGCCGTCCGGCGCGCCGAGCGTCGCCCCGGCCGCGCTGACCGCGAAGATCCTGGCTTCGGCGGGGCGGCCGTACCAGGGGTACGCGGAGAGCGTCGGCACGCTGGGGCTGCCGGAACTGCCCAAGCTGGGCCAGGTCGCCTCGCTGCTGAGCGGCAGCACCCGGATGCGGGCCTGGCACGCGGGCAAGGACCGGTGGCGGGTCGACGTCATCGACACCGGCTCGGAGCGCGGCGTCTACTACGAGCGGGGCAACGTCGTCAGCTGGGACTACGGCGCCAACCGGCTCACGTACACCGAGGCCGTGCCGGTCGGCGCGCTGGTGCAGATCGTGGGCAACGACAGGGAGCCGGTGTTCACCCAGCGCTACGGCGAGCCGACGACGCGCCTGCCGCGCGGGGCCGACCTGATGCCGCCCGAACTGGCCCGCCGGCTGCTCTCGATCGGCGCGGGTGACCCCGTCGCATCGATCCCGGGCAAGCGGATCGCCGGCGTCTCCGCGCCCGGCCTGCGACTGACCTCGGCCGACCCGCACAGCACCGTGGGGCACATCGACATCTGGGCCGACCCGCGCACCGGCCTGCCGCTTTCGGTCGCGGTCACCGCGCGCAACGCGGAGCGGCCGATCCTCGTCTCCCGGTTCCTCGACCTGCGCCAGACCGCGCCCACCGAGGACGCGCTGGTGCCGCCGACCCGGCGCGAGGGCGTGTCGTTCAGCCACGTCGACCCGGACGACCGGTCCGCGATCTTCGGCGACAACTTCATCAGCCCGGACCAGCTCGCCGGCCTGGAGCGCAAGCGCACCGAGCCGGTCGAGCCGGGAACGGAGCCCGCGCCCGGTGAGGCTCGGCAGTTCGTGATCCGGTTCCAGACCGGGGAGGTGTACGGCGTCGGGTTGACCCAGATCCTCGTCGTGCCCCTGGCGCGCGAGGTCTCCCGCGACGCGCTGCGGATCGCCGGCAACTGGGGATCGCGCCAGCAGGTGAGCGGCGGGCAGTTGGCGCTGATCGCGGCGCCGCTGCTGTCGGTGCTGGTGGTCCGCTCGGAGGTCAGCCGCGCCACCTACCTCGTCGCGGGGCTGGTGGACGCCGAGGTCATGCAGCGCGTCGGCGCCGAACTGGCGGGAGCCCGCAGATGATCACGACGGTCGACCTCACCAAGCGGTACGGCCGCACGCTCGCCGTCGACGAGGTGAACCTCGACGTGCGGGAGGGCGACCGGTACGGCCTGCTCGGCCCGAACGGCTCCGGCAAGACCACCCTCGTGCGCATGCTGCTGGCCCTCGTCTACGCGACCCGCGGCTCCATCGAGGTGCTCGGGCAGCCGGTGCCGCGCCGGGCGCACGAGGTGCTGCCGCTGATCGGCGCGATGGTGGAGAGCCCGGCCGCGTACCCGCACCTGTCCGGCCGCACGAACCTCGCGCTGTTCGACGCGGCCGGCCCTGGTGGACGGCGGGGATCCCGGCGGCGTCGCATCGAGCAGGCGCTGGACCGCGTCGGCCTCGCCGGCATCGACAGGCGCCCGGTGAAGGCGTACTCGCTGGGCATGCGGCAACGGCTCGGCCTCGCGGCCGCGCTGCTGCGCGAGCCGCGCCTGCTGATCCTCGACGAGCCGACCAACGGCCTGGATCCGCGCGGCATCCGGGAGATCCGCGACCTGATGACGGAGCTGAACGCGGCCGGCACCACCGTGTTCCTGTCCAGCCACCTGCTCGCGGAGGTGGAGCAGCTCTGCACCCGGGTCGGCGTCATGGACCGGGGCCGGCTGGTGCTCCAGGACGAGCTGGCGACGCTGCGCGGGCCCACCGGCCGGGTCGTACTGTCCACATCGGACCCCGAGCGCGCGCACGCGGTGCTCGACGGGCGGGTCGAGTCGCGCGAGGGCGATCGGCTCGTGGTGCGCCACGACGATCCGGCGGAGCTCAACGCGCGGCTGGTGGCCGAGGACATCCGGGTGACCTCGCTCGGGCGCGAGCACCGGTCGCTGGAGGACGTGGTGCTGGAGGCGACGACTACCAGCTCCGACCGGGTCGATGAGCAGCGGCCGCCAGCGGGCGCAGCGGAGCGGAGCCCGCGGTCAAGCGGCCGCATTCAGGGGGCACCGTGATCGCCGTCGAGCTGGCGAAGCTGTTCCGCCGTCCGCGCATGTACGTCATCGTCGGGCTGCTGTGCCTGCTGCCGTTCATCGTCGCGATATTCCTCGCGACCACGCGGATCCCGCCGCCGCCCGGGCAGGGCGGCGCGTTCCTGTCGGCGGTGCTCGCCAACGGCGCGCTCTACCCGGCGGCCGCGATGGCGCTGGTGCTGCCGGTGTTCCTGCCGGTGGCGGTGGCGGTGCTGGCCGGCGACTCGATCGCCGGTGAGGCGACCACCGGAACGCTGCGCTACCTGCTGATCCGGCCGGTGGGCCGGACCCGGCTGCTGGTCGCGAAGCTGATCTCGATGATCGCGTTCGTGCTGTTCGCGATCGCGATGGTGGTGGTGACGTCGTACCTCACCGGGGTGCTGATGCTCGGTACCGGCGCGGCCAACACGGGCGGCGTGGTGCTGCTGCCGCCGGACGTCACGTCGCTGTCCGGCGACGTCATCTCGCCGGCCGAGTTCGGCCTGCGGATCCTCGGCACGATCGGCTACATCACACTGTCGATGCTCGGGGTCGCCGCGATCGCGCTGTTCCTGTCGACGCTCGCCGATTCCGCGCTGGGCGCCGCGATGGGTGCGCTCGCGGTGCTGGTGACGAGCCAGGTCCTGGTGACGCTGGACGCGGCCGAGGGCGTGAAACCCTATCTGCCGACGCGCTACTGGTTGGCCTGGATCGACTTCTTCCGCGAGCCCATCTTCTGGCGCGACATCGAGCGTGGCGCGGCGCTGCAACTGGTCTACGTGGCGGTGCTGCTCGGCGCGGCGTGGGCGAACTTCAAGACGCGCGACGTGACGAGCTAAGTGCTCGGATTGGGCTTGATCACCGCCGGCGTGGGCGGGCCGGGCCCGCCCACACCCCGTATGGGCTAAGCGGCAGCGCGCAGGGCCGCGCAGTCGGTGGGCACGTCGATCGGACCGGAGCCGATGGCGCGCAGCACCAGCTTGGACACCAGTGGATCGTTCGGCAGCTGCGAGTGGGCGAGCGTGACGTCGGGGCAGATGCTCTGGATCGGCAGGTTCACCGCGCCGTCCAGGCGGGCCGAGTCCGGCGGCTGCACCGTCTCGTCGTTCTCGGTCCACACCGACAGCCATGGCACCGGCGCCGGCTTCCGGTTCAGCCGGGTCAGCAGGTCGCTGCCGGGCGCGAGCTGCTGGCAGGCGGGCGGGCAGGCGTCCGGGGCCAGCGCTGCGCCCGTCGCGGCGATCTTCGCGCCGTGCAGGGGCGAGCCGAGCGTGACGACGCGGCGGGCTGCCGTCGTCCCGTCGTGGCGGTCGAACCAGAGCCGGGTGACCACGCCGCCGGCCGAGTATCCGACGATGTCGACCGACGGCGCGCCGTCGTTCAGCGCGTCGTCGACCGCCTTCTCCAGCGTGTCGGCCTGGGCGCGCAGGTCGCCCGTTCCGTCGCCCGGCGGCGTGACGATGCGCGCGGTGCGGCCGGCGGCCGTCAGGAAATCGGCGAGCACCCGCAGGCCCCCGGTGCCGCCGCCGTAGCCGGGTACCAGCAGCACGGTGCCGGGCCGGGCCTGGTCGGGCGTGCCGGTGCGGGCACGCTTGCCGATCAGCTGGACGGCGACGACGACGGCCAGCGCCAACACCATGGCCAGCGCCGCACCGATGACGAGACGACGGCGGGGAGACACGCGCCAATAGTGGCCCACAGACCTGTGTGGACCGTTCGGGCAATCGCGTCGGGAAATATTCTAGTTATGCAATGCGTGGCCGATCGAGAGCTTATAGTGAGCAAACCGCGATGCGACTCGATGTTGGACGGACCCAAAAGGAGACTCGCATGACATCAACGTGGGCCGGATTACCCCTGTTTATCCGGAGAAGTGCCCTGTTGGCGGTCCTGATCGGCGCGGTGACGCTCATGTACGCGCCGGCGGCGGCATTCGCCGACGGCGCCACCACGGATTCGGCGACGAACCCGCCGGGCAAGGTGCTGTCGACCAGGACGATGCAGCTGTCGGCCGCCCTCGCCAACGTCGCCACCGGCAAGCGGATCACCTACGTCTCCCGTGACTCGAACAACCGCGCGATCACCGTCTCCGGCGCGGTGCTGACGCCGAAGCCGTACTACCTCCTCACCCACCCGGCCGGCGCCACCAAGACGATCGCCTGGGCGCACGGCACCGCCGGCCTCGCCGACCAGTGCGCGCCGTCGGGCCAGCCGAACCTGTTCCCGGACCCCACGTACAACAACTACGCCGACACGCTCGTGTCCTACCTGACCCAGGGCTGGACCGTGACGGCCACCGACTATCCGGGACTCGGCACGCCGGGCGGACACCCGTACCTGGTGGGCGACAGCGAAGGCCGCGCCGTGATCGACTCGGTGCGGGCGGCCCGCAACCTGAACCCGCTGCTGTCGACCTCGTGGGCCGTCGCCGGCCACTCCCAGGGCGGCCAGGCCGCGCTGTTCGCCGGCGAGATCGCCGACACCTATGGAACGGGCCTCCAGCTCAAGGGCGTGGTCGCGATCGCGCCGGCGTCCAACCTGGACCTCATCGGCCCGGCCATCCCCGGTACACCGGGGCAGGGCTACCTGGCCTTCGCCGTGTACGGGCTCTCGGTCGTCGACCCGAGCGTGAAGCCGCAGAACATCCTCGCCGCGCCGGCGCTGAACCTGACCGGGACGCTCGCGAGCGGCTGCTTCAACGAGGTGCTCGCCGCCTACGCGGACCTGACCGCGGAGGAGATGGTGATCGGCGGCGTCCTACCGCCCAGCTTCGTCAACAAGCTCGCCCACAGCAACCCGGCCCAGCAGGCCAACACCGCGCCGGTGCTGCTGGTGCAGGGCGACGTCGACGAGACGATCCCGCTCGGGATCACCGAGGCGCTGCTGAGCGAGGAGTGCGCGGTCAACACCGTCCCCACGAAGCTCTCCGCGTACGCCGGGAAGGACCACGACACGGTCCTGTACGCCGCCATGGGCGAGGTGGTGTCTTACCTGACCGCCCGGTTCGCCAACCAGCCCGCCCCGACGAGCTGCTGACGACAGGTGACCGGCGCGCCGCGGGCGCGCCGGTCACGGCCCGAGCCGACCGCATCGACCCGTGGGAGAATCAACGGCGTGGATGCGGCGAGTTTCCGGGCCGGTGACGCCGATCGCGAGCGGGTCGCCGAGCGCCTGCGCGTGGCGCTGGAAGAGGGACGGCTCAACCTCCACGAGTACGACGACAGGCTGCGCCAGGCGTACGCCGCCCGCACCTACGCCGACCTCGACGCCCTGATCGCCGACCTGCCGGGCGTGACACCGCCGTCGCAGTCGCAGGTCGTGCCGGCCGCGACCGCAGCGGACAACGCCGCCGCCTGGCGGCCCACCGCCGACGGGAAGTATCCCGACCCCACCCGGCGCTGGGTGGTGAAACAGTGGGACGGCTGGATCAGCGTCGTCGTGGTGTGCACCTTGATCTGGTTCGTCACGTCGGTGTTCAGCGGCGAGGGCGCATACTTCTGGCCGATCTGGGTGGCCGGCCCGTGGGGCGCGCTCCTCCTCGTGCAGACGCTGCGCGGGCTGATCGCCGGCGAACCGCAGCGGTGGGCGGCCAAGGAGGCGCGCAAGGAGGCCGAGCGCGAGGTCCGCCGGCGCGCGCACGGCCGCGACACCGACACCAAGCCCGACGACGCCGACGGGTAGCGCCGCCTACCGGGCGAGGCTCGCGGCGATCGCGTCGGCCCACTGCCGCATCATCTCGGGGTAGTGCGCGGCGAAGCCGCGCAAGGGCTCGATCGCCGACGGGGTGAGCGCCGTCAGCTCGTAGGTGACGGTGACGTCGCTGTGCTGATCGCCCGCCAGTTCCACGGTGACGGTGCCGGCGGTGTCGCCGGGGACGATGCGGGCGTACCGGATCCGGCTGTTCCCGACGCGCTCGACGACGACCCACGTGGTGGTGCGGCCGTGCATGTCGGTCTCGAAGACGGTGCCGGGCGCGGTGTCGTCGACGTCGGCGGCGGCCGGGAACCGGGGGCGCCAACCGGGCACCCAGCGCTCCTCGCCGCGGGCGGTGAACAGCTCGAACGCCTCGGCCGGTGGGCGGGCGACGGTGAACTGTCCGCTGATCGCCACGTTCATTGCTCCTCCTTGGTGTGCGCGTCGGCGGCGGTGAGGGCCAGGCCGTACACGTCACGCAGCTGCTCGATCTTGGCGAGCGTCTCCGGCGTGAACGGGGTCTTGCCCTCGAACGCGTGCAGGGCGATCCCCTCGACGAGGTCACCGAGCGACATGTCGAGGTACTCGGCGAGCGCCTTGAGCACCTTCAGCACGGTGCGGTCGATCCGGAGCCCGGTCTGCACGCGATCAACTGGTACCATGGTACCAATGTAACACAGCGCCGGCGTGCGCAGAGCGGTCAGCCGGCGCTCAGGTGGAGCTCGAAGGAGTAGCGGCTGGCGCGGTAGACGTGGGAGCCGTACTCCAGGACCCGGCCGCCCGCGTCCCAGGCGGTTCTGGTCATCGTCAGAAGCGAGGCGCCGCGCTTCTCGTCGAGGGTGCGCGCCTCGCTTGCCGTCGCGGAGCGGGCGCCGATCGTCTGGGTCGCGATCTGCGGGGTGAATCCGGCCCGGCGCAGCAGTTCGTACAGCCCGTACCGGGCCAGCTCGTCCTCGTCGAACCTGCCGAGCTCGAGCGGGATCGCGTTGTGCATCAGGGCGAGCGGTTCGTCGTCGGCGTAGCGGAGCCGTTCGATCCAGGTGACCTCGGTGCCGGCCGCCACCCCGAGCGCGGCGGCGATCTCGTCGGTGGCGGGCACCGTGCACAACTCCAGCACCGTCGTGCGGGGCGTGCGCTTGGCGGCGCTCAGGTCGTCGTAAAGGCTTGAGAGCTCGACCGGCCGGCGGACCTTGGGGTGGACGACCTGCGTGCCCACGCCGCGCTTGCGCACGAGCATCCCGCGCTCGACGAGGTACTGGATCGCGCGGCGGGTGGTGGGCCGGGAGACGCCGAGCCGCTCGGCGAGATCCACCTCGTTCTCGATGCGGCTGCCGACGCCGATCTCGCCCTTCTCGATCAGTTCCTGCAGCCGGGTGGCCACCTGGAAGTACAGCGGCACCGGGCTGGTGCGATCGATGGGCACCGGGCGCGGGGTGGAGAGATCAGCTGCCACATCGACCCCTTCGATTTGAGTTTGTCATGACAAACTCATTGACGTAAGAGCACCCACGTTATTACATCGAAACCAGCCACCCTGGCGCCCTCCCCCGTTCCGCCAGATCTGTTGATCATCCGCTCACAGCGTCGACACCGGCATCGCAGCCGAGGTTCGTCGACGGTCCGCGCCCCAAGACCCGGCCGAAGGGGTACGCATGCACCAGCACGAGGTACTGACGATGGGACGCGTCGGCGTCGACCTGTACCCGCACCAGGTCGGCGTGGCGTTGCCCGGGGTGCACACGTTCGGCAAGTATCTCGGCGGCAGCCCGACCAATGTCGCGGTCGCCGCCGCGCGCTACGGCCGGCGCAGCGCCGTGATCACCCGCACCGGCAACGATCCGTTCGGTGCCTACGTGCACGAGGCGCTGCGCGGCTTCGGTGTCGACGACCGTTACGTGACAACGGTTCCCGGCCTGCCGACGCCCGTCACCTTCTGCGAGATCTTCCCGCCGGATCACTTTCCCCTTTATTTCTACCGGTTCCCGACCGCACCGGATCTCGTGATCCGGGAGTCCGAACTGGACCTCGACGCGATCGGTGCCGCCGACGTGTTCTGGGTGACGGTCACCGGGCTCTGCGCGCAGCCGAGCCGCGACGCCACGCTCGCCGCGCTGCGGGCCCGCAACCGGACCGGGATCACCGTGCTGGACCTGGACTACCGGCCGATGTTCTGGCCGTCCCGTGAGGAGACCGAGGAGTGGGTGCGCGCGGCGCTGCCGTACATCACCGTCGCGGTCGGAAATCTCGACGAGATCGACGTCGCGACCCGGGAGCGCGAGCCGCGCAAGGCCGCGGCGGTGCTGCACGGGCTCGGCATCCAACTGGTCGTCATCAAGCAGGGCCCGGCGGGCGTGTTCGCCTCGCGCGACGGCACCGAGGTGAGCGTGCCGCCGGTCCCGATCGAGGTCGTCAACGGCCTCGGCGCCGGCGACGCGTTCGGCGGGGCGCTCTGCCACGGCCTGCTCGCCGGCTGGGATCTGGAGCGGACGATGCGCTTCAGCAACACGGCCGGCGCGATCGTCGCGTCGCGGCTGGCGTGCGCCGACGCGATGCCGACCGCCGCCGAGGTCGAAGCGCTGAT
>Ga0111539_10010082_pt1 | contig 11908 bp, 9 predicted proteins | sample RhiMethybrSRZTD1_FD_79667 | JGI IMG/M metagenome (GOLD analysis project Ga0111539, IMG submission 79667) | Populus rhizosphere microbial communities from Tennessee, USA - Rhizosphere MetaG P. TD hybrid SRZTD1 (version 2) (version 2) | ecosystem: Host-associated > Plants > Roots > Rhizosphere >...
ACAGGGCAGTGGCGTCGCGCGCCACCTGCTGGGACAGCGTCTCGGCGGCGGTCTCGTAGTCGGACCACAACCCCGACGTCATGAACAGCCGGCGCTCGTTGTTCGAGAAGTTGCTGCCCGGCGGATCGCTGGTGAACGTCGTCGACAACCCGGGCAGTGCGGGCAGCTGCAGGAGATCGCGAACAGTGTTCTCCCACTGCTCGTGCGTCAGCCGGACGTAGCGCGAGTAGATCGGCGCGCCGTCGAGGGTCAGCGCTGGGGCGGCCCCGGCTCCGGCGGATCCCGCAGCGCCGCTCGCGCCGCCGCCCGCCGTTCCTGTGCCGGCGCTTCCGCTTCCGGCACCCGATCCCGGATTGCTGTTGGCGTCCCCGATCGCGCCGTTGCATGACGCGAGCACTCCGATGAGCAGCGGTGATAAGGCAATGCGAAGGCGAGAGAGCATGAGGGCCTCCGTAGTGACGATGAGCGAGAGCGACCTCCACCTACATGTGCGCCACACCTCGTCGACGTGCGGGGTTCCGCAACGGCGAGCCACAGATCACCGCCCGCCTTGGTAACTGTCGCGGCGACCCAAACTTTGTTAATGAATTTCGTCGGGCCGGCCGTCGACGAACGAATCTTTTTTTGGACCCGTTTTCGCGACTGGCGCAACGCGCCGGCGGCCGGACGCGGCATCGCCGCCGTTGGTCATCGCCTGACGACGTCCAGCGTCCCTCCGGGACCGTCGCCGAAATCTTCCACCGTGGTGTGCGTGTCTTGAACGGCGGCGCTGATCAGCGTGTTGAGCAGGCGGTTGTTCGCGGTGCCGGCGGCGTCGACGTATTGACCCTGCTTCAGATAGCCGCCGCCGCTGCCCCAGATGATGTGGGGAACGTTCACGAAGCTGTGCGACGGACCCTCGGCGTAGTTATTCGTCCACAGGACGAAACACTGCTCGGCGAGCCCGCGCGCCTTGAAGTGATCGAGCCCCGCGGCGAGCGTCTGCATGCGGACGACGTCGACCTCGGCGTGCGCCTGCGCGGCGAGCGGGTCGCTGGCGTCGCTTCCGATCGCGCTGTCGCTCTGCACGCGGTGGCTGATGAAGTTGAATTTCCACTGGCGATCCATGTTCGACGGCACGTCGTAGACGGTGAGGTCGTACGGGTCGCCCCACTGCAGCGAGGCGGCCCGCCGGTGGTTGCACGCGAAGGCCATCGCCACCAGGCTCATGTGCAACCGCACCATCTCGTCGGTCCGGTGCGCGTTGTACTTCCACGTCTCCAGCGCCGCGAGCGTGGTCAGGTCGAGCCCTGCCGTCGAGCACATCGCGGTCATGGTGTTCTCTGCGTCTCGAATGACGTCGAAGTGCAGCTGCAAGCGCTGCCGATCGGCGGCGCTCAATCGCGGGTGCTGCATCAGCGACTTCAGGTCTTCGCGCACCAGGTCGTGAACGCTCTTGCGGCTCTGGAGCAGCAGTTGAGCGGTCTGGTCGCCCGACGGCGCGGTCAGCCCCATGAGCTCCCGGTAAAGGTTGTAGGGATTGTCGATCACGGGATTGAGCTGTCCTGGTCCCGCGAACGACAGACGTTGCGCCTCGTACCCGTTCCTGACATTGCCGGCGTAGAGCGCGATCGGGGCTTTGCCGGGGTGCACCTTCCCGGCGATGAACGAGTCCGCCGATGGGCCTGCGGCGGTCATCTTGGTCACGTCTTGCGTCGCTGGCGGTACTTTGCCGGTGAGGGCGACGCACAGCCCGTTGACGTGCGCATCGCCGCTGCTGGAACCCGGCGGCCAGTTGATGCCCGACAGCAGCAGCAGGTTGTCCGCGTGTGCGGCAAGCGCACTGGTGGCCTTGCCCGCCGCCGCGAGCCCCGCCTGCGTGAGCGTTCCTGTCGCTGCGGGAAAGAATTTCGAGCGGACGACGCCGCCCACGGTGCAAATGAAGAAAGCAAAAATGGGTTTCGAGCCGGCGGCCCAGGGCGAGCGTTCCGGGATGCTCTCCAGGAAGGGAAGCGCGACCGCCGCCCCGGCGGCGCCGCGCAGGAAGGCGCGGCGGTTGGGCATTGCCCTCCTGCCGCTCACGGCGTGCCCTCCGCGCGCAGGCGAAAGGCGGGGTTCCGCACCAGCGAGATCACCATGTCCTTCAAGGAGCGCTCGCGGCTGACCGTCGCGAGATCCCCGAGCAGAGGCCGATCTTTCTCGACGACGTCGCGCTGAAGCGCGTAGCCGGTCAGCATCTTTGCGTAGCAGGTGTGCGCCTGCGTGCCGTCCGCCAGGATCCGCATCAGCTCGCGCGCGTCGGCAAACCGGCGCGTGCCGCCCTCGAATGAAAAGGTCCCCGTCGTGTCGACGGGCACACCGTTGTCGAGATCGCGCGGTTGACCGAGGCCGTCGAAACCCTCGAACGCGAAGCCCAGCGGATTGATCAGGTCGCCGTGGCAACCCGCGCAGCTCGCGGTCAGCTTTTCGACCCGATCGCGATTGGTCTGGCCCGCGGCCAGCGGCGGAAGTGGCGGCAAGGGCACGGTGTGCCCGACCAGATCCAGGCACAAGACCTCGTCGGCCAGCGCGGCGCCCCGCCGGATCGAGTCGGGTCCGTCCTCGCGCCCGTTGAGCAACAAGAACGGGACCTGCATGAAATAGCCGATCCGCGACGAATCGAGCGCCGAGGTCAGGATCGCGCGCAGACCCTCGCCGCTGGTGAAGACGGCGTCGAAGAACCGATGGGAGGTCTCGGCCAGCTCGGATTCGATGGACGCGGGTACGTCGGTGCGGTTGATGTCGTCGTACAGGGCCAGCCGGTAGAGCTGCCCGTGAAAGTCACGCATGATCTCGACGGCCGCGGGCTGTTCGAGCATCGCGCGCGCCGCGCGCTCGAGCCCATCGACAGCATCGAGCGCGCCTGCAGCGGCTGCATCCAGCAGCTCGTCGCTGGGCGTCGTGCCGAGCAGCAAGAAGGAGAGCTTCGAGGCGAGCTCGTAGCCGTCCAGCGGCGCGCCTGCCGCCCCGAGCTCGGAGCGGTACAGGAATTTCGGCGATTGCAACAGCGCGCGAATGACGAGGGCGGCCCCATTTGCGAAGCCCGCACCGTAGAGTCTCTCTCCCAGCGCGAAGACGTCCTGGTACTTCGCCTGTTCGTCGGTCGTCAGCGGACGGCGGAACGCGCGTCGTCCCACGGTCCGCACGAACCCTGGCGCGTCGGTCCCCGCGTACAGCCGCGCCAGCGCGTCGGCGGACCCCGTCGCGACCGCAGCGGCCTTCTCGGAGCCGGCCTCGAAGTCGAGCTGGGCCTGAAGGTCGACGAACAGCAGCTTTTCGTTGTTGGCGAAATCCGTCCCGCCGCCCGAGGCAGGGGTCGAGAAGTCTCGCGGAAAATTTGCGGGCGAAGCCAAGCGCAAGACGTCCGTGACGGCGCGTTCCCACTGTCCGTTCGTGAGCCGCTGTATCCGCGTGTAGATGGGCGAGCCGTCGAGGTTGATCGAGTTGGATCCCCCCGGCGGCTGGCCGCCGCTGCCCGTCCCTCCCGATCCTGCCGGTGCGCCGCCATCGACGCCGGCGTTCCCGCCCATGCCGCCTGTCCCGGCTCCGCCCGCGCTGCCGGCGACTCCCGTCTGATCGCCCGGGGGGAGGCCCTTCTTGGGCAGGGCACGCCCGCACGAAAGGAGGAGGAGGAGCGCCCCGCACGCTGACCCGAGGCCGAACATGCGCGCGATGCGGGACACGACACCTGTGTAATCCCCTCGCGGGGGAGGCGAGATCACCCGCTCATTCGCTGTCGGCGGCGCGGAGTCCGACGTAACGACACCGCCGTGCGCAGAGGAAAGATCACAAGATCTGACGGGCTGTGACAGTTAGGGAACATGACCGGCAGATCTGCGGCGACCACCAGAGTCAGTCTGTTCGCGGCAGCAATCCTTCTCGCGGCCGCATGCACCGCGGAGGAAAGCCCCGGCGGCGGGGCGACCGGCGGCACGGGCGGATCATCCGCGGGGGGCAACACCGGCACCGCCGGCGCCGCTGCAGGGACGGGGGGCTCGATAGGGGGAACCGGTGGCAGTGGCGGGAGCGCGTTCGGCGGGACCGGCGGGGGCGGAGCCGGCGCGACAGGCGGCTCGGGTGATGCCGGCAGCGGCGGTGCCTCGGCGGGCGCCGGCGGCCAGGCGGGGAACGCCGGAGACGGAGGCGCCACGGGCGGCAACGGCGGGCGAGGAGGCCGCGGCGGATCCGGTGGATCAGGCGGAAATGCCGGGAGCGCGGCGGGCGGTGGCGGTCGCGGGGGAGGCGCGGCGGGGACGGGCGGATCCGCCGGTGCCGGCGGTCGCGGGGGCGCAGCAGGGGGCGCGTCGGGAGCGGGCGGCTCGCCGCTGCCGCCCATCACCGACTACGCCGCGCCGGGTCCGTTTCCGACCACGATGCAGCAGAACACCGGGCCGGGCGGGAAATACACGATCGTCAGACCGCAAACGCTGGGTCAAAACGGTTTCCTGCACGCGCCCATCACCTTCGGGCCCGGCATCGGCATGGAAGTCACGGGCCTGAGCGGCCTGCTCGCGCGGTTCGCGTCGCACGGCTTCGTGATCATCGGAACGCGCCTCGACGGTGGTCCCAACGCCGAGGCGAATCGCACCGCGATGCTGGACGGGCTCAACTGGATCATCCAGCAGAACACCACCGCGGGCAGCGTGTTCGAGGGCAAGCTCGACGTGACGCACGCGATCTCCATGGGCTACTCCGTCGGCGGGACCGCCGCGGTGGAGATCGGCAACCACGCGGCGGTCGTCACCGTCGTCTCCATCCACGGCCACAAGGCGACGTCCGCGCTGCACGGACCGATGCTACAGACCAGCGGAACGAACGACACCGTTGGCCTGCCGATGCAGCAGTACACCTTCGACAACTCGCAGGTGCAGACCTTCCTCGGGACGGTGTCGGGCGCCGATCATGGCTACATCCAAAACACCGTCGGCGGCGTCCCGGGCGGCGTCCAGACGCCCGCGATCGTCGCCTGGCTCCGCTACTGGATCTACAAAGACGCCGGCGGCCAGCGGTACTTCAACGGCAACGACTGCGTGATGTGCACGGCGCCCTGGACGAACCCGCAGCGCAAGAACTGGCCGTGACGTGACATCCACCCGAGCTGCCGCTTTCCTGGCGGGCGCGCTCGGCGCGTTCGGCGCGTTCGGATTGCCGGGCGCGCCGCCGGCCTACGCGGCGTCGTTGCAGCAGGTCAGCAACTGGGGGGTGAGCGGTCTGCCGGCGGACGTCACCATGTTCATCTACGTGCCGGACCGGGTGGTGGCGAATCCTCCGATCCTGGCGCTGATCCACTATTGCGGCGGCACGGCGAGCGCCGTGTTTGGCCAGGCGCAGGGCGGCGGCATCGTCAGCGCCGCCGACCAGTACGGATTCATCATCGTTGCGCCCAGCAGCGGTCGGTGCTGGGACGTGCAGTCGAACAAGACGTGGACGCGCGACGGTGGCGGAGACAGCCACGCGATCCGGCAGATGGTGAGGTACGCGATCGACAACCGCAACGGGAACCCGGATCGCGTCTATGCGACGGGCGATTCGTCGGGCGGCATGATGACAGAGCTCCTGCTGGCGCTCTATCCCGAGGTCTTCAAGGGAGGCGCTGCCTTCGCGGGCATGCCGGCCGGGTGCCGCGGCACCAACGAATCCGGGAGCGGCGGCGGCTACAGCGGTGCGTGCGCGGGCGGCTCGGTCACGCACACCGCGCAGCAGTGGGGAGACATCGCGCGGATGCTCGCGCCCGGGTACGCGGGACACCGCCCGCGGGTGCAGCTGTTTCACGGCGACGCCGACACGACCATCAGGTACGCGAACCACACCGAAGCGATCAAGGAATGGACCAACATCCTGGGCCTGAGTACGTCCCCGACGACGACGGACACAGGCGTCCAGCTGGGCAACCACCAGGCGACGCGGCAGAGATGGCAGAACGCGTGCGGGCAGGTGGTCCTCGATGCCTTCACGTCGATCGGCGGCGATCACGGTCCGTCCGATGCGCTGTTCAAATCGCAGTTCGTGATCCCCTTCCTGGGTCTCGACAAGACGGGAGCCGTCGATCCCGAGGTGCAGCAGTGCGGCGCCGGTGGCGCGGGCGGCAGCTCCGGCGGCGGTGGTGGTGCCGGCGGAAGCGGCGGCCGAGGCGGGAGCGGCGGCGCGGGTGGCAGCTCCGGCTCTGGAGCCGGGGGCGCTGCGGGAAGAGGTGGTGCGGGTGGAACTGTCGGCCGAGGTGGCAACGGTGCCGCTGGTGCCAGCGGCAGCGGCGGCAGTAGCGGCGCTGCGGGCGACGGCGGGATGAGCGGCGCCGCCGGCACGCAGGGACTGGCGGGCACTCGAGGAGGCGGCGGCGACGGCGGTGCCGCAACGGGCGGGAGCGCCGGTGGCGGATCCGGGCTTGGCGGTGCCGGCGCGAGCAGCGGCGCGGGCGGAAGCTCCGGCACCGGCGGCGCGCCGAGCAGTGGCGGTGCGGGTGGCAGCTCGCCAGACGACGTCGATTCCGGAGCCAGCGGGTGCAGTTGCGCGCTCGACAATTCGAATTCCGACCAACGTGCCGACATTTCCGTTCTCGCGCTGGGGTTGGCGCTCGCGAGTTTGGCCCGCGCTCGTCGGCGCAGAAATCTGCCCCGCTGTCTTTTCTTCACAAAAGACGCTGGTTCGACGCAGTAGGCGGACACAACCCGTGCGCGCCGTGCCGACCACGTCTTTTGTTCCCTTCGTCGTGCTCGCCATCGTCGCCGGCGCCGCCTGCATGCCGGCGGCCGCGCCGGGTAACGGAAGCGGCGGCACGGGTGGTCACGCCGGCGGCGGAGGGCGAGGCGGCGATGGGGGCCGCGGCGGGAGTGGCGGCGGCGGCGGGATCGCAGGGGCGAGCGGTGGGGGCGGGGGCGGCGTTTCCGGCGGCGGCGGCGGCGGAATGACCGGTCGCGGCGGGACCGGAGGCGACGACAGCGGCGGCGCTGGCGCCGGGGGCAGCGCGATGGGAGGAACGGGCGCGAGCAGCGGAAGCGGCGGCGCCGTCGACGGCGGCCCGCCGGATTCCGGTCCTGGCGGCAGCGGGGGTGCGGGTCCCGGCGGAAGAGGGGGCGCATCGGGTGGCGGCGGCGTCGCGGGCGGCGGCGCCGGCAGGGGCGGGACGGCGGGGACGATGAGCGCGAACGATCGAATGGCGGCCCAGGTCCTGGACGGGTTCGCGATCCTCAAGCCGTGCGTGAGCAGCTTCAGGCCGAGCGGCAACGCCAGCAACAGCGGAGACTGTTGCTGCGAAGAGCTCGCCGCGAACGAGAACCAGCAAATCACCAGGCAGTTCGGCGGCGACGCGGGTGTGACCTACAACGTCAAGCTCCGCATCGCCGGCGTGGCGGAGCGTTACTGGTATGGCGGCGGCACGCTCGATCCAGCGGGCAAGATCTTCTACACCGGCGGCCTGCCGACGATTCACAGCACCGCCGCGCCGAACAGCAACCTCCGGGCCGGACAGGGGGCATGCAAGGTCCACCCACCCGAGACGGATTCCCAGTTCGCGTTGCCGTTCACCGTCCCCACCGAGATCAGGCCGTCGGACGGCTGTTACAACGGCTTCAACATCTTCGCGCTGACGGTCGCGTCTCCCAAGCAGAGTTACTACCTGAACTACACGACCGATTTCGACGGTATCGATCGGCAGCCGCACAGCGTCTACAAGACCGACTACACGATCACGATCCCGATCACCGGACAGACGCGGCTCGACTTCTTCACCATCGACGGCGATCACCATCAAGTGACCAACAACGGGACGATGACCGTCCCCAACCTGAAGACGGCGCAGCCCTACAACGGCAACTTCCTCGAGCTCACGGTCGTCGACGTCACGCGCGCGAACTAAAGGTGTATTTTGCCGGTGTGTTTCGGCGTCCGGCCTGGGCTTGCCTTCCGCTGCTGATCGCGCTGCTCGGCGAAGGCTGCAGCCCGTCGGTCGACCCGATCGTCGTCGCGGCGGAATGCCCCCAGATGCCCTTTCGCGGTCCCGAGCTTTATGCCGACGAGCCCGCGGACCGGTTGCTCTCCGATTTCGAGACCGGCACAACCGAGCTTGCCGAGGTGGCCGCCCGGGACGGCTCCTGGATACACGGTCGAGACCTGACCTCGGTCAGCGTGACGATCGGGCCGTCCATGGACTGCGCGGCGCGTGGCCGGTGGGCGGGCCAGCTCGCTGCCAGCACGCCGACCAGCTGGGGGAACAACTGGACCGCGTACTTTCGAGCGCCTGGCAGCAGCGCACCCGTGCCATACGACGGCACGGGGTACGGCGGCGTCTCGTTCTGGGCCGCGTTCGGCGCCGACAATGGGCCGCCGTTCGGCGTTCCATTCGGGATCGTCACGGTGGACACGCTGAGGCCGTCGTGCACCGCGCACTGCGACGACCACTACATGACGTCCGTGACCCTGACCCGGCAATGGCAACGCTACGAGCTCCGCTTCGACGACCTGTTGCAGGAGAACGGCCCGCCGACGCCGATCCGCCGCGATCAGCTGGTCGGCTTCATCATCTGGACGCAGCAGCAGTGCGACGTCTGGATCGACGACGTGCGCCTCGAGCCCTGACGGTCGGTCAATGCCAGCCGACGCCCGCAAACAGACCGGCAGCCAATACGGGCATGCCCCATTCGCCCGCCCGGGTGCCCGCGAATCGAATCTGGACGCGAGCGGTCGTCGTTCCCGCGGCCACGTTCACCCCGGCGTGAAACCACCGCGATAATTTCCAGCCGAGCGTCAGTCGCGCATAGCCGAGGCCTGTGTAGGCGGTTGAAAAGCTGCTCATCAACTGCGCGCTCGCCTCGTCCCGCGGATGCCCGGTCGCGAGCACGGCGACCAGCGCCGCGCCCAGGCCCGTGGTCATGAACAGCCGCCCCTGCGCGGCCTCGAAACGCGCGAGCGCCTCTGGACCGACCGTGACCGCCCCGACGTCCGCCGTGCCTTCGGGGCCGCTCATCGTGCCGCGATGAAACGGCGCGCTGACGCTGATGGCGAAGCCGAAGCGTTCGTTCCAGAAGCGCTGAACCGCGAGCCCCACCTGCCAGGCGGGGCCGGCATCGCCGCCGCCGTAGAGCAACCCGACGCCACTGACCAGCTGGCTTTCACCCGACGCGCGCGGCGGTGCGGGCGTCACGATCACCGGTGGCGCGTCGACCGGCTGCGACGCCTGCGGCGCCGGGCGCGGAAACAGGCCGGTGCGCAGGAGCTCGGCGGTCTGCAGCGCGATCAGATTCTCGTTCGGACCCCGGGGCGTCTCGTCGACGACCACCTGGCGGATCAGAGATCGCCCCGAGGTCTCGTCGGCCATCCACACCTCGACGCCCCGCCGCGACGGGAGCATCCGGATCGCCGCCACGGCATGCTCGCTGCGCGCGCTCGCTTCGATCGGGCCCTGGGGCGCTCTCATGATGACCTCGACGCCGAGCAAGGCCACCTCGGCGCGGATCCGGCCGATGAACGGATCGGCCGGGTCGTCCACCACCAGCAGGACGCGGCGTTGTTTGTCTGGCTCCTCGGGCGCTGCCAGGGTGGCTCCCGGGACGGCGATCCCCGCCGCAGCCGCGATCGCCAGCAGGCGCATCGACCCCGTCGGCCGTTGCCGGGAACACCGTGGACCTCGCTTCACTTCGAAAGAATCCCTATCGCCTCCGATGAATAAGGCCCTCCGGGGAACCGACGCAAGTATTGCTGTGCGCTCGCCCGGGCGCCGGTGCCGTCGCCAGAATGCAGCCGCGCCTCCATCAAGCGGCCGAACGCGTCCCCCATCAGTGGCCCTCTCGGCTCCTCCCGCATGTATGTCTCGAACCAGCCGGCCGCCTTGCGGTAGTCGTGGTCGTTCTCGAACGCCATGCGCCCGAGCGTGAACGCCGCGGTCCCCGCGTCCCGCGAGCCCGGGAAACGCTGTCGCAACGCGGTCAGCGCGGCGACCGCCCGCTTGGAGGGCCCGAAAAAACGACCGGCGTCGGCGAGCGCGAGCAGCTCCTTCTCGGTTGCGACCCGGCAGACCTGATCGAAGCTCGCGCGCTCGGCGGCACGCAGTCCGTCGAGAAGGTGGCCCCCGGCCAGCAGCTGCCGCCAGCGTTCGATCTGGTTCGCCTTGACGGTCGGCGTGGCGTCGGGCGGCGCCGCCGGCGCCACCGCCGAGTCGTTGGCCGCGGGACCTGCGGGGGGCGCGCAGGAAGGCTCCAGGCTCTCGCCCGCGCCGACCGTCGCGGGCGCTTCCAGGCACCCGCCCGCGACCACGACCCGCCCCGCTTCGGTCGAGACGCGCAGCGAGCCGTCGCCGGCACGGAACGCGATCCGGAACTTCGTGCCGGTCACCGTGACGCGGTACAGGCCCACCTCGAACTCCCATCTCGTCTTGCGGGCCTGGCGATGAACGATGGTGGCGTCCACGACGCCGTCCTCCACCAGCACCCGGGCGGCGGCCGCGTTCAGCGAGAGCACCCGAACCCGTCCGCCGTCGCGCAGCACCAGCGTGCTGCCCTCGGAGAAGGAGACTGGCACGACCCGGCCGTCGGTCGCCTCGACGACGTCGCCCAGTTCCCCCGGGCGCGCTTCGCCGATCTCGAAGGTCGGCGGGCGTGTCCAGATCCAGAGCGCCGCCGCGCCGGCGGCGAACGATCCGGAGATCGCGAGCAGCATTGACCGGCGGCGCGGTACGCCGGGCGACCAACGAAGGAAGCGCGACGTCATCTTGCGACGCCCGACCTTCTCCAGGACCGCCGCACGGCTTCGACGGAGCTCGTCGCTCGCGGCGGGATCATCCGCGAGCACTTCGCGGACACGCCTGGCGATGTTTTCTAGGCCTTGTTTTCGGTCCATCGCGTTCCTTCCTCGAGCCATTGCGCCAATCCTGGCTGCCGACGAACGGCCTCCAGGAAGCGCGCCTCTGCCTGCGCCAGCCTGCGCTTGACCGTCGCCAGCGACGTCTCACACGCCTCCGCCGCCTCGGCCAGCCTCGCCCCGTGGAAATGCCTGAGGACGAAGACCACGCGCTGATCGATCGGCATCCCGTCGAGGACCGCGTAGATCTCGCGCACCGCGCGTCGCGCATCGGAAGGAGGCTGCTCGAGCTGCCTCGAGCGGGTCCGTTCGGGTGACAAGACGCGTAGCCAGCGCCGCCGCGAGCGCACCCGGATCTGGGCCCTGCCGACGAAGACCGCCATCGTCGTCAGCCAGCTGCCGAGCCGATCGACCTCACGGAGCCTACCGATCCGATCGAGCGCGCGGATGAACACCTCCTGCAGCAGATCGGGAATGTCGTCGTCGGGACCCAGGATCGAGCGGAGCGTCAAGCGAACCTGGGCACCGTAGCGATCGTACAGCGCCGCCACCGCGCCGGGATGTCCCACGCGGAGCGCTTCGACGAGCGCGGCGTCGTCTCCAACGAACGTCAGCGGTGTGACCAGGGTGATCCTCGAGGGTGTCGAAGGTACTTCGGTCGCCAGTGTCCATCAGCTACGAAATTGGCTCAGATTCGCGCGTGAGCCATTTCTGGGGCTCGAGTGCACTGTGCGCCGCTCGGACCGAGACCCCGACCCGGGCACGCAGATTTCATGACAACCCCGCCTCCGATCCGACAGTACCGCTCAGGCGGCAGAACCTCGCCGCGCTGATTGGCCATCGTTTCCGTCGTTGCGTCGCGCATCGCCCCCAACAAGGAGACCCGCGTCATGTCTCAGGTCAGAACTGCTTCCCGACGAGCCCTCCGGCTGAGCGCTAGCGTGGCGCCGCTGGCATTGCTGTTCGCCGCCTGCGCGCCGACCGGCGTCGACGACCCGAGCGGCGGCGGGGGTCAGTCGACGTCACGGGGTGGCGCCTCCGGCACGGGCAGCGCGGGTGGGACGGGCGGCGCCGGCACTGGCGCGGGCGGTGTGTCAGCGAC
>Ga0111539_10010085_pt1 | contig 11907 bp, 9 predicted proteins | sample RhiMethybrSRZTD1_FD_79667 | JGI IMG/M metagenome (GOLD analysis project Ga0111539, IMG submission 79667) | Populus rhizosphere microbial communities from Tennessee, USA - Rhizosphere MetaG P. TD hybrid SRZTD1 (version 2) (version 2) | ecosystem: Host-associated > Plants > Roots > Rhizosphere >...
AAAGGGCGGCACGTTTCGGTGCCGCCCTTTGCAGATCCGACGCGAGCCGCGTCTAATTCTCTTCTTCGAACTCTTCTTCTTCTGCCGGATTGAAGCGCGTCGACGGACGCAGCGCCTCGCGATAGTCGTAGAGCGGAAGACCAGAAACGTGACGCGGATTCACGCAGCCCGTCGATTTTGCATCGAGGACGACGAGCACCGGGCTGCCTGACGTTCCTTCGCGAAACGCGACACGGCACCCGCAAGCGAGACGAGCGTTCACGAATCCCTTGAGCATGATGGAGTGATGATACTACGCGGGCGCACCAAAGTGCGCCCCTACATCAACGCGACGATCTCTTTTTCGAACACGGCTTTCGGCGCGATGCCCATGTGCTTGCGGCACACCTTGCCGTCCTTGCTGATGATGAACGACGCCGGGATGCCCCAGATGGGTCCGTAGGCGTCCTGCACATCCTCGCGCCCTTCGCCGAGCACGACGGGATAGTTCATTTTGTATTCGGTTGCGTATTTCTTCGCCAGCTCCGCCGTGTCGTCGACCGAATAACCAATGATCGTGAGCTTGTCCTTGTACTTCGCCTGCAGCTCGACGAAGCCGGGAATCTCCGCCTTGCACGGGCCGCACCACGTCGCCCAGAAGTTGAGGAGAACGACCTTGTTCGGATCCCTGAACGACGCGAGCTCGATCTCCTTGCCGTTCAGATCCTTCAACTTGAAATTCCAGTTCGCGTCCTTGGCGTCGGCCATGCACGAACCGCCTTCGGTCTGACCCGCCGCCGGTTCATGCGACGCGGCCGGGGTGACCGTGGCGGCCGTCGTTGCCACCGGTGTCGCTGCTTCGTTCGGTGACCACACGAACGGAATGCTGATCCCAAGCAGCGCGATCGCGGTGACCGCAATGGCAATCATGCGCATCTTGTTGGACTGCGGCGCGGACGCGCCGGACGGAGTCTCGCCCGACGCGGACGGAGTCTCGGCCGAATAACCCGCCTGGTGTTGCTGTTCCATGTCCCTATTCTGCCTCATTCTGGAGGTAGGACGCCACGCGCGCGAGAGCGTTTCGAGTGCCGCCGCGCGCGACCAGCATGTAGGTTCTATCCCCTTTCGTCCACACCACTTGCTCGTGGCCGAAGAGCGAGAGCTCGGCCGCGGGACGCGTCAGTCCCGGGACGATGAACAGCGACACGGGCTCGCCGTCGAGGCGATACATCACGTGCGCCGCGCGGCCATCGCCATACAGGCAGCGTCGCACCGCCATCAGCTCGAGTTTCTCCGCCTCGAGCGATGCCGGCACGCTGACGATGAAATCGAATTCCTGCTTGAGCGTGGCCTCGGCCTGCTCGGCCGGAATCGGCGCAGCGTCCGCATCGCCTTCGATCGTGAAGCACTTCAAGTGATCGAGCGCGAGCTGCGCGGCAAGGAGCGCCGTCGATCGCACCGTCGCCACGGGCAACAGCACCGCGCCGAGTGTGAGCACGACCATGGCGGCGGCCGCGAACGCGGTCAGGCGTCCGGTCCAGGCCAGGCCCGGAACGAGGTCGTGAGGTCTTGAGGTCCTGAGGTCGCGGCTTTCAAGATCCGCGGTGTTGGCGATGATGCGCGTGCGAAGTCCCGGCGGCGCCGTCGGCGAGAGTTGCGCGGCGCGTGCCTTGAGCACCGTGCGCGCCACCGACTGCGCATGCGCGAGCTCGCGGCATGCGTCGCACGTGTCGAGGTGCGCCGCGATCGCGGCGGCCTTCGATGGCTCCAGTCCGTCGACATATGACGGGAGCAGGTGTTCGACGTCGCGACAGTGCATCGTGTGGCTAGACATTTTGCGAGCGAAGGCGGACCAGCGCCTCGTACAGTTGCTTGCGGCCCCGCGACAGCCGCGACATCACCGTGCCGATCGGGATGTCGAGGACGTCGGCGATTTCCTGATACGTGAGCTCGTCGACGTCACGCAGCCAGACCACTTCGCGGAACGCCTCGCCCATTCCATCGAGCGCGGCCTGGAGATCGGCATTGAGCGTGTCGCGCAGCAGCAGCGACTCCGGCGTCTCGGCGCCGGCGCGCCCCCGTGTCACCACTTCGGCGCTCTGCTCGACCACCTCGGAATCGAACTCGACCCGCGATCGCGCGCCGTCGCGCCGCCGGTTTCTCCAGGTGTTTTGGAGAATTGTAAAGAGCCACGCCTTGAGGTTGGTCCCCTCGGCGAAGGAGCGGCGGGCGCGAATCGCCTTCAGGTAAGTGTCCTGAACCAGGTCCTGTGCCCTGTCCGCGTTTCGCGTCAGTCGCAGCGCCGCGCCGTAGAGTGAATCCAAGAACTCCAAGGTGGCCGCCCGGAACCCGTCGCCCTCCGAATCTCTCGTTGACAATGGTTTCCGCCCGGAAAGCATGGAGAATTCAGGCGGTCTTTGAGTGAAAACCCCGTTCGGCTTCCGTTTATTCCCGCACCGGAACCAGGTTCCGCCGCGTCCCAAGTATAGGACGAAGGCCCCGGATCGAATCTTGCTCTCCGGGGGTCAGAATTGCGGCTGTTGTCTCAGGATCGGTAAGATGCTTCAAGGAGTCCCTATGCGTACGGCTGTTCTCTTGATGCTGGCGTTGGCCGGCGCGCCCGGCCTTGCGCTGGCGCAAACCGGTTATATCCCCTACTACGGGAAGAACCAGATCCGTTACGACAACTTCGACTGGCACACCTACCAGACCGAACATTTCGAGATCTATTACTACCCCGAGATCGAGCCGCACCTCGAACGCATCGCGGGCTACGCGGAGAGCGCGTATCAGCACGTCAGCTCGGAGCTGAAACACGATCTGTCGATGAAGCTGCCGCTGATCCTGTTCTCGACGGCGAGCGAGTTCTGGCAGCAGAACGTGATCCCGGGCCAGGCGCAGGAAGGCGTCGGCGCCTTCGCCGAGCCGGGCCGCTATCGCATCGTCATGCCGATCGACGAGCCGCCCGATCTGCTCTACCGCCTGATCGTCCACGAGCTCACGCACCAGTTCCAGTTCGACATCATCCCGACCGGCCTCATCCGCCGCAACATGCCGCTGTGGGTGTTCGAAGGCATGTCGGATTACATGACCGGCTACTGGCGCCCGCTCGACATCATGACGGTGCGCGACGCGGCCGTCTCGGACATCGTGCCGAAGATGAGCGAGATGGAAGAGTACGGCGGCTTCAGCAATCCGCGCCTCATCTACAACCTCGGTCACGCGGCGTTCGAATTCATGGAGTCGAAGTGGGGCAAGGAAGGCGTGCGCGCCTACGTGTTCGCGCTGCGCCGCTCGGTGATCGGCGGCAGCGACGACGCCTACCAGGAAGCCTTCCAGGTCACGCCGGAAGAATGGGACCAGCAGTTCGATCGCTACCTGAAAGAGCGCTTCAAGCCGTTCCGCGACAAGGAGCGTCCGGCTGATTACGGCCGCGACCTCGCGCCGGATCCGCGCAAGGGCAAGTTCTCGAACGTGCTGTCGATCGAGCCGTCGCCGTCGGGCGATCTCATCGCCGGCATGACCGGCAACGGCCGCGATCGCGAATACGACATCGTCCTGATCTCCGCGAAGGACGGCTCGATCATCCGCAACCTGACGAGCGGCTTCGATCAGAGCATGGGCTTCGAGTACCTGGCGACGCCGGGCGGCCGCTGGAACTCGGTGCCGTGGATGTCGTGGTCGCCGCAGGGCGATCGCCTCGCCTACTTCGTGCGCACCGAAAAGGATCGCTCGCTGATCGTGCAGAACGTGGTCTCGAAGAAGATCGAGGTGCGCATCAACCTGACGACGATTGACGCGCCGGAATCGCCGGACTTCTCGCCGGACGGCAAGCTGGTCGCCTTCTCGGGCATGCGCGGCAGCGAGGCGGACATCTTCACCGTCAATCTCGAGACCAAGGAGATCGTCAACCTCACCAAGGACAAGTTCGCGAACTACGCGCCGACGTGGGCGCCGGACGGCCGGTCGATCGTCTACCTGGTGCGCGTCAGCGGCAACGAGAAGCTGTTCCGCATGGATGCGAACGGCGCCAATCCGGTGCAGCTCACGTTCGGCACGCACGACGACGGCGGCGCGCAGTTCCTTGACGCCAACACGCTGGTGTTTGCATCGACGGCGGTGAACCCCGCGGAGCCGATCGAGCCCGAGGTCGCGAAGAACGGGCAGGTCTACAACATCTGGACGCTGGACCTGAAGACGAACGAGCTGAAGCAATACACCGACGCGCTGTCGGGCAACGTCTCGCCCGTCGTGCTGAAGGATTCGCCGGTGAACCGGCTCGCTTTCGTCACCTACTTCAAGGGTGAGTACGGATTACACGTGCTCGAGCGCAAGGAAGAGATCACCAAGGTCGCGTCCTCGGACTTCGGATCGCCGGGACCGATCGTCGACTTCCAGGCGCCGCTGATGCATACGCTGGTGCCCGACAACAAGAAGAAGAAGGGCAAGTTCGAAAAGCTGTTCCTCGAGGGCCGTCCGCCGGTCGCGCTCGGCGTGACCAGCGGCGGCGACGTGTTCGGCGGCACGCAGGTGACCTTTACCGACGTGCTCGGCGATCAGCAGTTCAACCTGTTCATCTCGTCGGTGTCGCAGTACCGCACCATGAATTTCACCTGGGTGAACATGGAGAAGCGCCTGCAGTGGGCGCTGTCGGGCTACAACACGTCGCAGTTCTACTACGGCCAGCTCGAAGGCGTGTTCTACGACCCGTACCTGAGCCAGTTCATCGATCGCGATCTCGCCACCGCGACGCGCACCATCCAGGGCGGCACCGCGTTCGCGATCTACCCGTTCAACCGTTATCGCCGCGTCGAGCTGTTCGGCGGATTCAGCCGCTATCAGGAGACCTTCAACGATCCGCTGGTCCAGGAAGCGTCGAACGACTACCAGGAAGAGGTCTACGGCCAGCCACTCTTCAACAACGGCAACATGATGCCGTTCGGGTTGGCGTTCGTGCAGGAGACGACGATCTTCCGCGAGTTCGGACCGCTTTCGGGCAGCACGATGCGGCTCTCATACGAAGTGGCGCCGAAGATCAGCGGCATGCTGTCGCGGCAGACGTTCGACGGCGACGCGCGCAAGTACTTCCGCCTCGGCGCCACCGGCCTGCTCGCGCTCCGCGCCCGCGGCTTCAAGAGCACGGGCGACAACCCCGACTTCACCTACTTCGGCGGCAACAGCGAGCTGCGCGGCTACGAGTACCTGCAGTTCGTCGGCCAGAACGCGTTCTTCGCGAACGCCGAGTTGCGCTTCCCGCTCATCGAAGCGATGGCGACGCCGATCGGCGTGCTCGGCGGCGTGCGCGCCACGCTCTTCGCCGGCATGGGCGGCGCCTACTTCAACGGCCAGCCGTTCAAGTTCTACCGCAACGACACCACGCTCGAGACGCCGGTCGTCGGCTACGACAACCTGACGCGTGAAGTGATCTATGGACCGGCCGTGCCGGTCAGCGGCCTGCGCCTCGCCGACGGCCGCGCCTCCTACGGCATCAGCCTCGCGACCTTCGCGCTCGGCTTCCCGCTGCACTTCGACTGGTCGTGGCGGACGCTGTTCAACCGGGAGTGGGAGGACATCAAGTTCCACCTCGAGGGCGGCAGCAAGGAGTTCCGCCGGCCGAAGTTCACGATGTGGATTGGCTACGACTGGTAAATAGATTTCGGATCTCGGATTTCGGATCTCGGATTTCGGATCTCGGATTTCGGATCTCGGAATGAGCGGGGCCAGACACCTGGCCCCGCTTTTCTTTTCTAGGCGCCGGCTTTTCTTTTTAGGCGCTCATCTCTGCGGGCGTGCGCGTCGCGGCAGCGCTGTTCGTCTTCGGGCGTGTCGACGATCAGCGGCGGCACCTCGGTGGGCTTGCCGTTCTTGTCCAGCGATACGAACGTCAGGTACGCCTTGCTCGTGAGCTTCCGCTCGCCCGTCTGAATCGTTTCTGAAAAGACTTCGACTTCGACTTCGAGAGACGTCTTGAACACGCAGGTGACGCGCGACTTCAGGATGATCAGGTCGCCGACCTTGATCGGGTGAATGAAGTCGAGCGAATCGACACCCGCGGTGAGCGCGAGCGTGTTGGTGTGCCGATGACAGGCGATGGCGCCGGTGATGTCGATCAGGTGCATCACCGTGCCGCCGAGAATGAAGCCTAATGGATTCGAGTCGTTCGGGAGAACGACCTGCACGGTCTCGGATGCCGAATCTTGCCAGCGCTTTGCCTTCAAATCCGCAATCCGAGATCCGACATCTGAAATCTAATTCCCTGCCTTCGACATGCGCAGCTCGCTGCGATCGAGATCGAGCGAGACGCGGTACGGGCTGAGGAACTTGTGGCCGACGATGCCGCCGACCTGGAAGCCGAGCAGCACGCTCGGCGCCTGCAGGTTCAGCACCACCACCGCGAAGTTGTTGTAGTTGATCTGGTTGAACTTGAGGTTGACGCCAGGCATCAGGAACGCCTCGCGGTCCCAGCCCGACGTGCCGTAGACGCGCAGCGCGATCTTGCGCGGGATGTCGTGGTCGAGCTCCTCCGCCGTGGTCGTGCTGATCGAAATCACCTCGCCGCCGGTGTCGATCACGAAGTAGGTCGGCCGCTTGTCGTTCAACAGCCCGCGCACCATCGACAGGCGGTGATGACGCATCGGCAGCGTGAACTCCGTCTTTTCCTCCGGCAGCTTGCGCCCGATCGACAGCTTGTGCGTGGCATAGTCGATGGTCATCGACAGACCGAGGGCGAGCGGCGAGAAGCTTTCGGTCTCGCGCTTGGGGATGCCGCGCAGCGCCGGCGCCTTGATCAGCGCCGGGACGTTGCTCAACTTCAGCGTGCCGATCTCGAGCGTATCGAGGCGGCCCAGCTGCAATCCGCGCAGGCCGACTTCGCCGACGCCGGCGCTGAGCGTGTAGGTGATCGGGCGCACCACCGCGCTCGACGCGGTCTGCCGCGAGATCGTCGTCAGCTCCGATCCGGTATCGAGCACGAAGTCCTGGGCGCGGCCGCCGTTGACGCGCGCCTTGACGATCACCTTGTCGTCGATGATGCGGAAGTCCACGGTATGCAGCGCTTCCGCCGCGGCCTCTTCGATCGCGATCGGTTCGCGTTCGCCGAACGAGCGCAGGAAGCGAATCTGCGAGCGCGACCACGCGGCCTTGTCGCTGCGATCCTTGTTGGGCAGCAGGTTGACGTAATTGCCGTACGCGGCCGCGGCCTGCTCGTAGCGCCGCATGCGCTCGAAGATCGAGCCGACGGTGTGATGGATTTCCTCGTCGCGCGGCGAGAGCTTGAGCGCGATTTGCGCTTCGTTCAGCGCGTCTTCGAGCTTGTTCTGCGAGGCGAGCGCGCGGGCGAGTCCGTGATGGCCGCGGGATAGATCGGGCACGAGCGCGAGCGCGTCCTTGAATTCCTGGTGCGCTTCGTCGAACAGCCCTGCCGACCACAACGCGTCGGCGTGGATGGCAATCACGTCCGCGCTGCGCGGCGCCTGCTGCTTGAGGGTGTTGGCTTCCTTCTGCGCCTCGATGAACTCACCGAGACGGAGCGCCGACTTGACGACGCCGATGCGCGCCTGGACGGCGAGGCTCTTGGAATCAGCGCCGACCGCCTTGCGGAACGCCTCGAGCGCCTCGCGATACCGGGTTTCTTCGAAGAGCAGCGTGCCGAGCTGGAATTGGAGCGTCGCGTCGTTGACGTCGCGCCCATGAACAACCCCGGAGAGCACCGCCATCAAGACGGCCGCCGCAACCAACGCCAAGCGAGGACGAAGTGGCATACACCCTTCCTTCAAGCTTCAAGTCAAGGCGTCAGGGGCGCGGCCTGAGGCCGGGAGGGCGTATCCCCTCCCTTATCAGGGCGATTCTAACGGTACGGCCGCTGCCGTGGGCAACGTTTATTTCTGGAAGTGTTTGGCGTTGATTTCGATGTAGTTCTTCCACTTTTCCGGCACTTCGTCGAGCGCGAAGATGGCCTCGACGGGGCACGCCGGCACGCAGGCGCCGCAATCGATGCACTCGTCCGGGTGGATGAAGAGCATCGTCGAGCCTTCGAAATCGCTCTCGTCCTTGCGCGGGTGGATGCAATCCACGGGGCACACGTCCACGCATGCCGAATCCTTCGTTCCAATACACGGTTCAGTAATGATGTAAGCCAAAGCGGATCCTCGTAGTTTCCAGTTCCCAGTTGCCAGTTGCCAGTTAGGCCGTGCTCTCCAACGCGCTCGCTGGCAGATGTCCCAGGCGCATTGAAATGCGGCGCGCCAGGTCCCACGCGCCGCGATGATGTAGTTTCAAGATCGGTCCGTCATCGGCGCCGTGTCCGAAGACGCCGACGCGCGCCACTTCCTGTCCGGTGTAGTCGCGCACCGGCGCGCAGACGCAAAACAAGCGCTGCACCGCGTCGGGCTCGACGGGCGGCGGCCCGAGGCGCACGACGGTGGCTTCGGGCTTGTTGAGCTCGGCCGGCGCCGCGAGGCGCAGGCAACTCAGGCGCCGCGTCGCCTGGCGCGGTTTACCCACCGCAGCTTCAGCGGAGGCCGGCGAGAAATAGATCGCGCAGTGGCCGGGCATTTCCTTGCCATAGACCGTGCGCATCGCCACTTCATCCGGTCCCGTGCTCCAGACGTACGTGACTTCCCCGCTCGAGGGGATGGCGATGAATCCGCGATACGGCGTGCGCAGCACGTATTCGCGCATGATCGGATAGGCATGCAGGCGGAGTTCCGACTGCCCCAGCGATCTGAAGCTCAGGTCGAGCATCTTGAGGGTCAGTCCGTAGCGCTGAGTCTCGTCGTCCTGGCGCACGTAACCGCGCTTCTTCAGGACGGAGAGCAATCGATGAACGGTGGACGCCGGCTGCCGCAATGCCCTCGCCAAGTCCGACAAACTCACCCCGCGAGGCATCCCGCTGAGCACTTCGCAGACTTCCAGTGCCTTATCGATGGATGTCACAGTGTTGCGCGTGGATTCCATTATGCGGAAAGGTGTTTCAGAATTCTAAATTTACTGTTAGCCCCCTTCCCTGTCAAGGCGTTACGGGAATAGGATGATCGTCCGCACCGTGGCAAATTCTCTGGTCGGGCAAACACTCGGGCACTACAAGATCCTCGACCAGCTTGGTGCGGGCGGAATGGGCGTCGTCTATCGCGCGCAGGACACAAAGCTCGGCCGGCAGGTCGCGCTGAAGGTGCTGCCGATGGGCAACACCTCGAGCGAAGAATCGATCGAACGGTTCAGGCGCGAGGCGCGCACGGCCTCGTCGCTCAACCATCCGAACATCTGCACGATTTACGGGTTCGACGAGCACGAGAATCAGCTCTACCTCGCCATGGAGCTGCTCGACGGCGAGCCGCTCGATCGCCGGCTGTCGGGACGGCCGATGGATCTGCGCCACCTGCTCGACATCGCTTCGCAGGTGGCCGATGCGCTCGACGCGGCGCATGCCGAAGGCATCCTTCATCGCGACATCAAGCCGGCCAACATCTTCATCACGCGCCGCGGCCCGGTGAAGGTGCTCGACTTCGGCCTGGCCAAGCTGTCGCCGGAATACCGGCGCGCGGGACGTCACCTCGATGCGCGCGGCGAAACGAGCCCGCCCGAACATTTCACGAGCGCCGTCGGCACGACGGTGGGCACCATCGCGTACATGTCGCCCGAGCAGGCGCGCGGCGACGATGTCGATCCGCGCACGGATCTGTTTTCCTTCGGCGTCGTCCTTTACGAGATGGCGACGGGCCGTCAGAGTTTTCCCGGCCACACCACCGCGGTCGTGTTCGACGGGATTCTCAATCGCGATCCGGTTCCGCCGAGCGCGATCAACGGGCAGCTGCCCGCGGAGCTCGATCGGATCGTCTCGAAGGCGCTCGAAAAAGATCGCAGCCTGCGCTACCAGACCGCGGCCGACATGGGCGCGGATCTCAAGCGGCTGCGGCGAGACTCGGGATCGCGGCAGGGCATGCCGGCCGCGAGCGGCGTGACGCTGCCGGCCGATGCCGCCACGGTGGTGATGCCGTCGAACGCCGCGACCGTGATCGGCGGGCCATCGGGAATCGGCAGCGCGCCGACCGTCATCACGTCGAACACGGCGCCGAACCTCAGGCCAAGCGATCCGTCGCAGGTCTTGCGCAACGCGGCGAAGACGCCGTGGTTCTGGGGCGTCGGCATCGGCATCGTCACGATTGCGGCCATCGCGGCCGGCGTCGGCGCGTTCCTGGCCAGCAGGCGCGACACTCCTCCGCCAGTCGATCAGACGGCGTCGGCCACACCGGCTCCGGCCACGCCGCCTGACGCCGCTACGGCGTCGGCGACGACGCCCGTGACGCCGGCCGAGCCAACAACCAACGCGAGTGCGCCGGCGCCGGCACCCGTGCCGCCGCCTGTAACCGCGCCTCCCACAGCGCCGGCGCCTGCTCCGAGCGCGCCGGCCACAAAGACGGCCACGGGATCGAGCGGCGCAACGTCGACGCAAAAGCCCGCAAGCGGTGCGACGGGAGCCACTGCCGCAAACACCTCGAAGCCTGGATCGAAGCCGCCGCTCGAGAAACCACCCGTGCTCGCGCCGGGATCCCCAGTTGCGTCGAAAGATACGCAGGCTGCGCAGCTGCTCGAAGTCGCGAAGGCCAAGCTCGCCAACAACCTGAACGAACAGGCGCTCTCGGATCTGCGGCAGATCATCATCGACTTCCCGGGATCGCGCGCGGCCGCCGAAGCGGCGTTCATGGCCGGCGAGATCCACGAGAAGATGGGCCGCGACGAAGACGCGATGGCGGCGTACGTCGAATTCGAGAGCCGCTTCGGCAACGATCGGCGCACCGCCGACGCAAAGCTGCGCCGCGCGAATCTCCTCAGCCGCGCCCGCGCGCCCAAGGCGCTCGCGCAATCACTGCAGCTGTTGAGCGACGTCGCGCGCGACTATCCGGGATCGTCACAGGCGCAATTCGCGCTGCAGAACAAGCTGCGGATGGAAACCGAGCGGCGCGAGCTGCGCGATCTGAAGGCGATCGATCCGGTCACGAAGGAAGAAGTCCCGGCGCCGATCGCGACGATGCGGACATTCATTCAGCAGTTTCCGGACTTGCCGCAGTCGCTGGCGCTGCGCAACCAGCTGGCGATGCGGCTGTCGCAGATGAACAAGCACAAGGAAGCCGCCGACGTGCTCGAGGAGCTGGGCGCGAAAGTGGGCGACAGCAACTCGATGGACGTCTGGTGGCGTCTCGGCGAGCTGTACGAGCGGCGCCTCAACAACATGGCCAAGGCTCGCGAAGCGTACGCCAAGGTGCCGTCGTCATCGCAGCGCTACAGCGATGCCCAACGGAAGCTGAAACAAAAATAGCGATCGGGGATCAGGGATCGGGGATCAGGGAGCCTTGATCTCGATAAGCCCTGTCACGACATCGAGCGAAATTACCGGCTCGCCCTTTCCGATCGTCGCCTCACCCCATCGCGGTCCCCAGGTTTCGCGGCGCGTCAGCGGAATATCCGACTTGACGTGACCGTTGAGCGCCAGCGCCATGATGCGCGCGTCCGCGGGCCGTGCCGCCAGCGACAATCGCACGTCGCCGTTGAAGGATCGCAGCCGCAGCAGTCCGTTCCCGAGAAGGCGCGCGTCGGTGAGCGTCACTGAGCCGATGCCGGCCTCGAGGCGGAGCGTGCCAGACACGCTCTTGCCGTCGATCGGTCCGCGGCGGATGTCAGCGGTCAGCGTGCCGGTGAATCCTTCGATAGCAATGCGGCCTTCGAGCACCTGCACGCGATCGATCAGGGCCATGCGCGGCACGCGAACGGTGACGTCGGCGCGACATGCCGGATCGGTGGTGTTCTCGATCTGGACGGCGCGGACGCTGAGCCTGGCGGCCGTGTCCTCGATCGCGATAGGCACTCGCGCGAGTTGCGCGCGGTCGGGCGCGCGGCGCTCGATCGTGATTTCGACGTCGGGCCGGTCCCACC
>Ga0111539_10010086_pt1 | contig 11906 bp, 2 predicted proteins | sample RhiMethybrSRZTD1_FD_79667 | JGI IMG/M metagenome (GOLD analysis project Ga0111539, IMG submission 79667) | Populus rhizosphere microbial communities from Tennessee, USA - Rhizosphere MetaG P. TD hybrid SRZTD1 (version 2) (version 2) | ecosystem: Host-associated > Plants > Roots > Rhizosphere >...
CCTGGAGGGCGGTGCTCCAAAGCTGCACTCGGCTGTCGGGGTCATCAACCCAGCGCACCGGGAGATCGAAAATCCGGTAGCCAAGCCTTTCGGCCAGGATCAGGAGTTCGCTGTCCATAAACCAGTTATCATCCTCCACCAACGGCAGCAAGTCAGCGGCAGCAGCCCGGGTGACCGCTTTGAATCCGCACTGGGCATCCGAGAATCGGGTGCGGAACATTGCCTTCACCAGGAGATTATAACTCCGAGAGATAAATTCACGCTTTACCCCCCGCCTCGTGAGCGACTTGTCGAGAAGCCGGGAGCCTACGGCAAGATCGAATCGCCCCGTCAACAATGGCTCGATCAACAAAGGAAAAGCCGCCAGATCGGTCGAGAGATCAACATCCATGTAGCTGAGAATATCGGCGGATGATTGCCGCCAGGCGGCTTTGACAGCTCGACCACGGCCCTTTTCTTCCAGATGAAGCACACGGACGGCGTTGGATTCGGCTGCGATCGAATTTGCCAGCGGCAAAGTACGATCTGTTGAGGCATTGTTTGCGATAACGATCTCGTATCGATAACCGCACTTGTTGAGCATGGCGGCGATCTTCGCAACGCTGGCGGCGAGAACCTGCTCCTCGTTGTAGACGGGCACGGTGACATTGATGAAGGCCTGTTCTCGGGCGTCCATGAGGAGTTACCTCAGTATTCAGCTTTGTCGGCGATTGTCACGTGCGCATACAGCCGATGTTTTCCGTCCTGGTAGACGAGGCGGTACTCCTGCGCGAGCCAGTCGCTGAACGGAAGCTCCCTCGTATCATTGCCGAGCAATATCAAGCCGGGCCGGGTTGACCGAAGTTCCTCGGTGAGGCGCGCGTTAGTCATGTCGCCGGACCAAAATCGTTTCAGTGACACCACCGCCAGCTGAGGCGGAAGGGGAATTCCCGAGTGAAACGAGTAAACAGGTTCATCGGTGTAGATGAATCGCGTAAAGGGTTTGTATCGTTCAATTTCTTTGAGGACGAGCGAGCTGTATATTTTTGGCGAGTTGCGGATACTGGTCACCTGGAAGTAAACCCGGCTAACGGCCCAGGCGCTGGCGCCGAGAGCAAACAGCACACAAAGGACGAATGCGGCACGGTTTCGCCGCCACTGCACGCGTTGAAGAATCCATGCGATGCCGATAGCGGCGCACCAACACAGGGGAATCGCATTGTGGACGTAATAATAAGACCACCAGGGCTTGTGCGTGCCGAAGACGATAAGGACCAAAGCAAACCAAACCAAAGGGATCGCCAGGAACGGACTTGCTCGCCGTTGGTGCAAGCAAACGAAGATTCCGACAATTGCAGGCAACGTCGTATCCCAGTTCTTCAGAAACGTGCTCCACTGGAACGGGTAATCGGCGGGCGAACCGTATTCAAACGACTTCGTCGACGCGAAGTGAGCGGTCCAGGATTGCTTGAGCTGCATCCAGTAGGAGCCTTCGCCAATCAGAATACCGATAATGACAAAAGCGACTGCCAGGCTAGCAGCAAAAACTGCAAGCAGAATCATCAGGGATTTCACGAACGACTCGCCCTTGGGACGCGATAACCAGAGAACGAGAGCGACCAGGGGAAGCAGAATGATGTTAATGAACTTGATCTGGAACGCGGCTGCAAAGAAAAGGCCTGAGATTACTTCGCGAAGGTGCCACTTGCTCTGGGGGGCGATCATTAGAACTGCCAATCCGGCCAGCGCAGGGGCTAGAGCGGGAATCTCGACCATGCACGAACCGCTGAGCTCCACAAAGCCCGGCGCCGCGATTACCAGTGCCGTTGTCAAGCTTGCGACAAGCAACCCACTGACTCGCAAAGCCATGACAAAAACCGACGCGAGGAGAATTGCCGCGAAGACCGACGTTACCAGTCGCGCCGCGAAGACCGATGGCGAAATATGTCTAACCGTCTCCGTGACAATAAACGTGTGCAACAATGGCTGATCATTCCAGATTTCGGTGTAAAACTTGTATCCTTTGAGCGAGAGCATGACCTTCGACAACTCATAGTCTTCGTCCGCGCCTATCTTGATCGCTGTTCGCAGTGGAAGGAAGAATTGAATCGTGCCAAACGCGAGCAGTAACGGGAATAGAATTAGAATCTGCTGCCCAAACCCAGTCGGCCACGATCGAACCTGACACTGGGGTCGGTTAAGCCAGGCCGATGTTGTGTCGTTTGAAGTCACTCCGGCAAAACACGTTACATTGGCCAGCACAGGGAATCGCAGTAAGAATTGCCAGCTAATCTCTCGAGAAATCGGCGGATGATTAGTATTTTCATAGAGCAGTGGTGCATTAGTTCGCGCAGGAAGGCAGCTTTTTCAAAGTATTAACTATCTCGGTATGCCGATTTTCTGAGTTCCGCTCGCCCCAAACCTACGGCACCCAACATTTCGGACTGCCGGAAATGCTTCTTTGGAAAGCACCTACTTGGGAGACTTGGATAAATTCTCTGATCCAGAAAGAAGGTCGATAATCCGGCTGTACTTGCTTGGCATAATTGGATTGTTGACGCTTTGGTAGTCTTTTCTCTGCTGGATGGCGATGTCCACCAAGGACCGTCCGGCGATTCGAATATTCGGGTCAGCACCAGAGTCAAGCAACATTTGCACAAGTTTCTCATTTCCTTGTGTCACAGCCTCACTGAGAGCCGTTTTTCCGTCAACAGTGGCTGCGTTCACCGAGGCTCCGTGCTTCAGAAGGACAGCCACAGCGCTCATATTTCCATCGTAAGCGAATCGAATCAGCGGCGTGAAACCTTGTGTGTCTGCAGCGTTGATGTCCACGCCTTCCCGCAGAAGCATCTCAATGTAAACTCCGGACGAGGAGCTGCGCTCTACGCAAAGCAAAACGGGACCATGCTCGGATTGCTTTTTGAGCGCGCCACCTTCGACTAACCGTTGCACGACCGCCGGGTTGGGCGTTCTGGTTTTGAGTGCATGACACAGTGCCGTATTACCGCGGTTGTCCACTGCGGCGGCGTCCGCATCCGCGGCGAGAAGCAACTCCACAATCTCCGCGTGGCCGTTGGCTGCTGCGTAAAACAGCGGTGTTCCCATTCCTTCATCTCTGTAATTGGCGTCAGTACCTAGCAGTAACAGAGTTCGAACTAAAAAGCTGTTCCCGGCGCGAGCGCCATGCAGCAGTAATCTACCGCCGACTGCTAACCGGATCATTAGCATCACGCCAGCAATGCATGCCACCACAATCGCAAAACACCAAATGATTCGTAGTTTCCTCATTCTTTCGTATACCTTCGAACGACACAGTCCTTTGCGTGACCGCTTTCGCGAGAATCGGAGGCAGAGCGGAAGCCCCAGTCACTACTGGTAATCACCTCCCCTTGATCTGAATCAGCAGACGCTGTTTGTTTACTGCCAATGACGATTCCGACGTGCCCCGACGCATCTGAATACCGAATCTTCTGTGCGATAATGTCACCTGGTTGAGCTGCACTTGGTCCACCAGCCACAACGGTCCACCCTGGTATCTCAACGGAAGGATCGGCCCATTGGCCGGCAAGTGGCGCGTATTTCAATTCGGTGAAAATGCCAAGTTTGTACCCCAGCCAATACCTCTTCCACCCCCCCAGTTTCGGGGGTGCAGCATAACCGTGTGCCGCTCGCACAAGCGTGTCATACACGAATTGGTTGCACGCGACTACTGGGTAGGACATGTACTCGGTCGACCCAACAGACTTTTTAGCTTCTGCGGCGATGCCCGCACGGATTTCTTTATTGGTGAGAATTGGCTTCGGTGGATTAAGCGCAGACCCGTAGGGTCGATGTCCAATTGCAAGATGAAAGCCGAATATGAGATTGATCGTTGACATCACGTCGTACCCAGAAGGGTCCACGCCATTAACTGGGTTCGCGCGGCAATATAGGTATTTGTACAGCGATTGCGGATCTTCTAACTTTCCCTCGAATGTATCCATCGTCCAAAAGCGGCCGGTCTGAGGGTTATAGTATCGCGCGCGGAGAAAATAGAGACCAACGTCAGAATCGAAGTACTCACCCGCAAACAGGTAATTGTTAGGTGTGGGACTTCCTCCCGGATGCGCTTGGGCGATTACGCTTCCAAATGCGTCGTAAGTGTAGGTGTCAGTGATGAACCCCGCCGTATTAAGCAGTGCCCGCACATTTCCCTGCCCATCAAATCCATAAAAATGAACCGTGTCGTCAGCCTGGCGCTGACTTACAATTTGGCGTCCATAGACATAGGCCTTGTTGATCGTCCAGGCCGAGCCGTTGTGGCCGCGCTCCTCGAGAACCTGTGCGTAACCCGTCGGATTGACGCTGTCGACGACGTAGTACGTTGTGGTGACAACCGGAGACCCAGAACTATTATCGGTCTTAATCTTTCGCACTCGATTGCCATCCGCGTCGTAGACCAGTTCAATCGTGATTGCACCCACTGTGCGTCTTACGAGTCTGTTCTCAAAGTCGTACTGATCGTTGGCAGTTGGCAGCGGTGTAACTTCGCCTTGCAGAGTATTGCCATTATCATCAAACGTGTAGTTTCTTGTTGTTCCACTCTCATCACGGTCTGACACAAGCCGGTCATTATCATCGTACGTGTAAAGAGGGCGCGAGAGCAGTCCATCAATTGTCGAATTGCGACTGAGACGGTTGCCTGCGTTATCATACGCGTAGCCCACGTAAGGCGCGACAGCGTCATCTCCTATCTTTTCCTCGAGAAGCCGATAAAGATTATCATATGAGTACTTCACGGTCCGTCCACCCATTTCAGTCACCCTGGTTCGATTGCCTGCCGGACCGACGTCGTACGTGTACGTCGCTTGAAGAGAAAATTCATCTTCGCCTATCTTCATGTGTCTGAGGCGATTCAGCTCATCGTAGGTTTCATATATCGTTGGCGCTGGTATTGCCCCTGTAGGAGGGGTGACGCGGCGCAGGTTGTTGGCCAGGTCATATTGATAGGTCGTTTGACTAGCTCCAAGGCGGTTATCGGTAACCGCTTCCAGCCGGTTAAACCTGTCCCAAGTGTAAACAACATCGGTGCCTCCTTGCGTGCTGGTTGTTGTTAGTACGTTGCCGTTAGCGTCATACGTGTAATCTAGCGCGTAATTAAGGGCGCCATAGGTTGTAGTCTTTGATTGCACGCGATTTTGAGCACCGAGGAGATATGAGATAGTACCGCTTGCGTCTACGACGGTCTTCCGTTGGCCACCCGGCCAGTAGTTAAAGACGACCGGAGCCGCAGCAAAAGCGGGATCGGGAATTTTTCTGCGGAGGCGATGCAGTGGATCAAAAACCATTCTAGTCTGCCGGCCATTGAAATCGGTATGGGTCTGCTCGTTGGCCAGTTGTCCCGCTGCATTTTCATCATAAGTAAACGTTTCGAACATCGGAATATCGCCGGGTTTTCTCTGGGGCAGCGTTCTCTTTATTCTTCTTCCAAGTTCGTCGTAATCGACCGTGGTAACGTGTCCATTGGCGTCCGTTTGGTGCGTGAGGTTCCCGACCTCGTCGTACCGATAGAATGTGACAAAATGATTGGGACCGGCGAGGCGGTAATTGTTCGTGACCGCACCAAGGCGTCCTTGAGCGTCATGTCCGAAACGGGTCGTGACACCGGCCTGATCTGTTTCGCTGATTTTTCGCCCAAGAACGTCGTAAGCAGTGCGCCTCGTAGTCCTCGACTCGCCGGCTACCAGGGGGAACCGCGTGAGAATCGGACGGTTTTCGGCATCGTACTCGTACTCCGTGACCCTCCCCAGCGGATCCTGCACGGTTTTGAGGTTTCCGTTAGCATCGTAAGTATAAGCAGCCGTCTGGACAATTTCCGCGTTGTTCTCCCAAACACCTGTATGCATCTCAATTCGCTGGCGCCGACCTGTTTCATCATAGATGTATCGAGTATACCAGCCAGAGTCGATCGGACCGAACTGTGTTTCGCTAATCTTTGTGAGGTTTCTAGAATCGTATGCCGTCCAAACCCTGCCCGCGATATCGTACTCTGTCCAGGTGAGCACGGCGGGGTCGGCGGAGGTCGACGAGATGAATTCGGTTCGGTAGATCTCCGGCCCGACCTGCGTCAGCCTTACGGTCAGCGCAGAAAGCCGTTCAGTTCCTACCGTTCGGCCCACTACGTCATACAGGAAACGCGTGCCAGTTGCGGTGCTGTCCGTGCCACTCGCCGGCTTCTCATGCCGGTCCTGGACGTAAACAGCCCGGCCGTATTCGTCATAGATTGTCCGTGCGACAGTGACGGGAGTGAAGGTGGGACTTCCCCCTGTGGTGTCTGCTGGATACACGGTTTGAACAAGATTACCACGCCGATCATAAAAGAATTGCGTCTGTTTGCCGAACTTGTCGGTCGTCGCTGCCGCTTTACCCAAACTATTGTATTCGGTTGACGTCACCTGGCGAAGCGGGTTGTATGTAGTTCGGACGCGGTTCTGTGCATCGTAGAGGAACTCGGTTTCCAAGAGTTGCTGTGTAACGCCATCGGTAAGGGTTCTCAGTTGAGTCTCGAATTGGCGATTACCATTCGCGTCATATCGATACGTAGTCTGGCTTCGAACAATATAGTCAAATTGTCCGGGCGCCGTCTCGTGTTCTTCTTTTACCGTGATCGACTTCAAGTCTCCCGCGTTACCGCCGGAATCGAGCGTACTGCCCGTGTAATATGTGTATTCGGTGACGTTGCCAAGGGCGTCGGTCGTTTGTTTGAGGCGGTTATTTTCGTAATGGTACTCCTGGTCGGTTTGGACCGCATCCGTCGTACGCAACAAGTTACCTTTATCGTCATACTCAAAATATCGTGTTTTGCCTCGCGCGTCGGTTGCTGATTCAACTTGTCCAAAACCATTGTAAGTAAATGATTCCTGATGCTTTGTGGCGAAGTTTTCGAAGGTAGGCAGCATCGTTCTGGTGATGTTTCCTCTGCTATCATATTCGTACTCAAACCGGTTCGCTCCTCCGTCAACTGATTCAGAACTCATCAAATTATCCGCATTGTAAGTGCGCACCACGGAGGTTAGTTGTTGACCCAAAACCGGATCGTACGTGAATGTGCCCGTCACATTCCCGCGATCGTCGTACATGTGTTGGGTCGTGCTAAAAATCGTGCCGTCCGAACGTCTTTCAGTAGTCATCGAAGTGCGGGGTATGAAGGTTTTGCCGCTGTAATCAAATTCTGTCCGGCGGCCGCTCTCGTCCGCAATCGCGGTCAAAACTCCGTTCTCATCATATTCATTGATGACTGGTTTGACGCCGCGAGGATCGATGATTTCCTTAAGATAATGCTCCAACCCCGGCCGATCATCATAAACATACCGGGTTATCTGATAAGACCCCTCGCCACCGTTGGCTTCTCGATCAATCAGGCGATGAACTTCGTCAAGGTTACCCGTAACGAGATCATAGACGTATTTAACGGCCAAAGGGCCGACTGGATTGCCCAACTCGTTGTAACCGCCGGGATCGCGCACGCCGACAATGCGGCCGTTTTCGCGTTGAAAACGAAGTGAACGGGTTTTGACATTATTCTGGTCAAAATGCTCCACACTGAATTCCGAACCCTCTTGATTGGAAATGATAACTTGTTGTCCGTCACGATAGAGGATTCCGGTCAACTTCGGCGGACCATATGGGTGTACAAATGTTCCATCGTCGAGGAACGTTCCCAAGCCCTGCGGGTCCTGGTCTTCTCTCGTCAGGAAGTATTTTGTCCCGTCCGTTGTCTCCAGGACGAAGCCGGGGAAATCAAAATACTCAAAGGGCATTTGGAACCCGCCCGCCTGCCAAAACAGCAGTTCTTCGCCGGCAAGCGAACCGATGGAGGCGTTGAGGCGATTTTCACCGATGGGTGTGAGTGTTTCCTGGACTCCCCGCGCGGCGCGATATTCGGCGTAGAGCCAGAGGGGACCCTGCCGAATACCGAAGGTAAAGGTGGTCCGGCGGCCATTGGGAAGGGTCAGAGTGATATTTCGATTTCCCCCGATTCGCAAGTTGATCGGATTACCTTCATCGTCGAGCACATTGGCGCGCTGCTCATCGAGTTGGATTTGAGAATCCAGGACGGAGTACGACCAGCCGAAGCCAAATTCACCGTTGCGAAGATTGAACGAGTCATACGTTCGCTGCACGGCCAGCGAGAGGCCATTGACCGGTATCGTTATATCCTTTTCGCTAAATGTGAATCGACCGAGTTTCAACTCGGTGGCCAGCGCAAATCGAACACTCGTGCTGACGCTGACGCCGCCACCCTTCACGGTAAGAACGAGGAGATACATTCCATTTGGCACGGCAGTGAAATCGAGCCGACCCAACAGGTCGTTCCCTTGCGTGCCCGGAACTCGCTGGACATAAAAGCCCTCCCCGTCCCGTGGCGTCGGCGTCAGGTCTGCGACTGCTGTCTGCTCGTCCGATGCCGCAAACAGCGTGATTTTGTATCCGACACTATCGCCGGGATCGGCGTCATCCGCGATACCTCGCAAGTCGAAGAAGCCCGTGTCGATGATTGGATCGGGAATCAGGCCCTTCGGGTCATTTCGCAGATTAAAAATCTGCGCGATGGGAGGACTGGGATCATCGACGACGGTAATAGTGACGGTGTCGATGACGGGCGCATTACCTTCGGTTTCGGCGGTTAACCGGAGGACGTACACACCGGGCGAATCGAAATCGACTGTTGACGTAGCGAAGTTAGGGGACCAGATCGTGACTTGTGAAGGGTCGCCTCCGACGACGTCCCACGTAAGAGAAACTGTTTGATTTGGCTTATTTCTGATCGTGGGGTTAAGAGTAATGGAGGTTCCGATCTGGATAGTCTGATTGTTGCCGGCATCGACGACGGGAGGCGGCTCAAAAGTCGTCGAGGACTCGCTGACATATACGTACACCGTAGCGGTGGAGGTGGCCCCCTCCGCGTCCATGATCGTATATGTGAATTCGTCGATGTATGGAGTTCCTTCCGAGTCGGCTGTATAAAGGAACCAGTAGCCAGGTACATTGCACGCAAAGCAGCCGTAGTTCTTAACAACGTTTTGGACCATGAGAGTGCCGTGGTTTGGAGAAGTCCATGAGACAACCTTGAAATGAGATTGATATAAAGCAGATACATAGAAGTCCTCAATCGTCGCCTCGAACGGGATATCTGCATCCCTATCATTGTCCAGCGGATTCAGAAAGTATGTTCCTGCTCCTGGCGCCGCGGAATAAACGTCTGGATTGGCCACCGGCGGCTGATTTATGGGCTTAACCGTTATATAAGCAGGTACCGTTCGACCATCGGACACTTCGTAATAGACTTGATCGCGACCCGCAAAGTCGGTGCGCGGGCTATACAGGATATATTGGCCAGCAACAATACTGGCAAATCCATACGAAGGTTGGGTTATAGCAACGATCGAGAGTGCCGAATCATTTCCCAGCACCTGGAGGGCATTATTGGTGCTGTTTTCATAAACCGTAAAGTTGTCGGGCGTAAGGACCACAGGCACTCCGACGGCGACTGAGAGAGAGCTGTGCCCCGTTAAATGGGAGTCGAAGGCCGAAAAGCGTAACACATAAACACCTGGCTGCGAGAACGTCGCCGACGTGCGAAGTGAGTTCGGATCGCTGAAGGTGACCTCGCCTGGTCCTGCCTGCCTGGCCCATTCCAGGCTCAGTGGAGAGTTGGCCGGGAATCCATCGTCGGTAGCCGTGCCAATTAAAAAGACCGTATCGGTCGGCTCAATGCGCGGGGGCGTCAAAGCCGTATCGATACCTGCGGCCACCTTCGGACTGTCGTTCACAACGATCGTAGCGTAAACACTCCCAAACAGTGTTGTTCCGCTCGAAGCATCAAGCCGAATGCTATAGCGACCGGGAGCGCTGAATGCCGCAGTCGTTGACGGAAGATTGCGATCGCCAAATGTGACCGTTCCCGGCCCACTCTCCTGGTTCCAAGTGATAGTTACGGGCATGCCGGAACCATTGATAGCTTGTCCGGTAATTCCAGTCAGCTCGCCGAACGGGACGAGCGACGGCGCGGTAATCGACAGCGTGCCGAAGTCCACGATGACAGTGAGTTCTGCGCTAACCTCGAGGTTGTAAGCGAAGTCCAAAGCCGTGAGACGGAGTTGATAGGATCCGGGCAACGTAAACGTTACATCCGTGTCCGCCGCTGTCGCATCAACGAAGTTTGCCTCGCCCGGGCCCGAAAGCTTCGTCCACGTAAGAGAGTAGTCCCCCGGTGGTTCCAGAGGGTCAATAATCGTGCCGTCGAGCCGGACACCATGTTCAATCTGCACCGTCGTGTCGACGCCGACCTGAACGACCAAAGGCTGCAGCACCTGGATGGTTACCTGAGCAGAGGAACTTCCCAACGAGTCATCCGCCGACAGTTCAAATATGTAGGAACCCGGCGCAAAAAGCCGAACTGGCGTATTCTCAATTGGAAACGGCGGAAAGTCATCACCAGGCGGTTGGACAAATTCGACGGCTGCGGGACCCTGGACTAACCGCCAGTTCGCGCGAAACCGGTTTTGAGGATATTGAGGTGGATACGTATCAGGGTCGGACGCACTGCCGACAAGGGTGAGTTCGACTACGGAGCCAATCAAAAGGATCGGACCATAGCTACCCGGATCGACTACCGGTGGCTCATTAACCGTTACCTGCATTTCGGCGTAGCTGGTGTCGTCCGAGTCATCAGCCGTTAATCGCAGAACATACTCTCCTGACATGGTGAATCCACTTGCCGTTACTCCAAGCGACGTGGGACCAGGAGAGAAGGTGACCGGCGCAGGCGGCTCTACAGCACTCCAATTGACTGCGAGAGTTCCATTCGGAAGGCCATCGTCGACGGCTTGGCCGCTGAGGACAATTGTTTCGTTCCGATTGATGACGCGATCGGCGCCGGCAAAAACAATGGGCCGCCGATTCCGTGGAAGACAAAATGAGTCGGCTATCGATGCATACGCTTTATCCAATGCAGCTGAATCCTCGGCGAGGTAGAAGTCTTCACCAGCCGACGCAAGATTTCGCAGGAATTCCTCGCCCGCCGCGTTGGGCTGAGGGCCGGTTCCAAGATTAACGCCCAGCGAATCAAACCAAATCGTAATGATTCTGAGCCCGGCGGCTTTGGCGCTGTTCGCCGCTGCGATTGCGGCTTTGTGTCTGCGCTCAGTTTCATCCTGGCTTTGCCCGGCTGGAAGCCCATCTGTGAGAAGAATGATAACGGGAAGAGCACCGCGATTGTGCCTCGGCCCCGTCAGTTCCTGATGAGCGATGTAAATTCCCTGGGCGGGATCAGTTGCCAACAGGGGGTAAATACGACGAATTGAATCTTTCAAAGACTCTTTATCCTTGCTAAGCGGATGATCCAAGCTGGCGTTGTCATCGAAGGATACAACGGCAATTTGGTCCAACGCGGGATTCAAGCGATCAACGAAGTTGATGGCAGCGGTTTTCGCATCCTCGATGGCGTTTCCGGACATTGAGCCCGAACGATCTATAATGAGCGCGACATCGACTGGACCGGCAGGCCCCTGGCACACCGTAATGATAACGCTGTCCGAGACCGGTTCGGCTGGCGTGGCGCTGTGATCATCGGCCGTTAGCGTCAGCGTGTATTGTCCTGGAGCCGTGAACGTAACAGTGGATGAAGGCAGGCTCGGGTTGGCAAATACCGCCCCCGGGGGACCAGACCATGACTTCGAAAGCGGCGGCGTTCCGGGCACGCCGTCGTCGACGACAATTCCGGCCAGCTGGACCGTAACGCTGGCGCTCTGGCCGAGTGTCACCGATTGTGGCTCTCCAGCGTCAACAAACGGCTTGGTATTTTGCTCGAACTCCGAAAGCACGACTACGGTGACATCGTCGCTGGCGCTCAGCTCTCCATCTGTCGCCTCGAGTCGAAGAACATA
>Ga0111539_10010090_pt1 | contig 11905 bp, 8 predicted proteins | sample RhiMethybrSRZTD1_FD_79667 | JGI IMG/M metagenome (GOLD analysis project Ga0111539, IMG submission 79667) | Populus rhizosphere microbial communities from Tennessee, USA - Rhizosphere MetaG P. TD hybrid SRZTD1 (version 2) (version 2) | ecosystem: Host-associated > Plants > Roots > Rhizosphere >...
CTCTCGGGCAAAGAAGTACTACTCGATCAGTCTGAATATACGAACTACTACGCCCGATCCACTATTGGTGGTCTTGCGAAGCAGTATGCTCGCTATGGGAGTTGGAAGGCTAGAATGGTCTTGAAGCATCCGGCATCGATCAAGATACGCCATTTGATTGCGCCGTTATTTGTCTTGTCGTTAGTCGTTCTGCTCGTGGTCGGTATTTTGTTCCCAATAGCCTGGTGGTTGCTGCTATTCGAGCTGGGGTTGTACCTCCTCCTGGGGCTTGTGTTCGGAGTTACCCTCGCGCAGAAAACACGCAATGGCGTCTTGTCGCCGCTCGTAATGCCAATAACCTTTCTCACAATTCACTCTGTTTGGGGCGCGAGCTTTATTCTGGGATTATTCATCGGTAGAAAATCATCATCGGAAACAACTGTATGAACCTGAGTATTTTTGGCATCGGATATGTTGGCTGTGTATCGGCGGCTTGTTTTGCGCAAACTGGTCACAACGTTATTGGCGTCGATGTCAATCGCGCGAAGGTCGACATCCTTAACAATGGAAAAAGCCCGATCATTGAGGGAGGAATAAACGATCTCATCGCTGAAGGTGTTAAGGCGGGAAACTTAAGGGCCACGACAAATACCGCGGAAGCAGTAGCCGCTTCAGACATCTCGATTGTTTGTGTTGGAACGCCGAGCAACGCCAATGGAAGTTTGGATCTCAGCTATATCAAACGAGTTTGCGAGGAGATAGGAGCGGCACTCAAAACCAAGCCTGGCCGACATATCGTTGTCATTCGCAGCACGATGTTGCCAGGAACGATTGAGAATGTTGTCGTACCCGTGCTAACAGAAGCCTCACAAAAGAAAGCCGGTAAAGACTTCGCCATTTGCATCAATCCAGAGTTTCTCCGCGAGGGAAGTTCGCTAAAAGATTTTGCCAATCCACCTTTCACATTAATTGGCGCAGACGATCCAGCTGACGCTGAGGTCGTGAGCGCACTCTACCAACATGTTGCTGCTCCGGTTTTTGTCACCTCAGTTAAGACTGCTGAGATGGTGAAGTATGTTTGTAACTGTTTCCATGCACTTAAAGTGAGTTTCGCAAACGAGATCGGAAATATTTGCAAGGCTTTGGCGGTTGATAGTCACGAAGTAATGAACATCTTCGTTCGCGACACGAAACTGAACGTTTCTCCCGCATACCTGAAGCCCGGATTTGCGTTTGGAGGATCGTGTCTACCTAAGGATCTGCGAGCGATAAATTACAAGGCAAAAGAGTTAGACGTTGACGTTCCGGTTCTTTCATCAATTCTTCCCAGCAATCGCTTACAAATTGAGCGGGCGTTTCAGATGATTGTGAAAAGTGGAAAGAAACGGATTGGAGTTCTCGGGTTTAGTTTTAAAGCTGGTACAGATGATCTACGTGAATCACCGATCGTCAGCCTAATTGAGACACTGCTTGGCAAGGGTTACCAACTGACGATCTATGATCGCGACGTTTCTTTAGCTCGATTATTCGGAGCAAACAAGGAATATATCGAGCGAGAGATTCCGCATGTCTCTCAACTGATGTCCGAGACGATTGATGATGTGCTGAACTCCGCCGACGTGATAGTTATAGGTAACAACGATCCGGCCTTCAAAAGTGTCGTTGATCGGTTGCGGGACGATCAAATGCTTATTGATCTGGTTAGAATCTCAGAGCGTTCGTCGGCAGGGTCGTACGAAGGGTTCTGCTGGTAATTCCGCTTTTATTCCGCTTTGAGGATCTATATCTGAGTGAACAAACGACATCATACTCGAGCACACGTTGGCTGGTGAAAGTTGTTCTTTCCCTCGGGTTGTGGATTCTCCTTGCGTGGGTCGCAGCAAGTTATTTGGTAGTCCGAAAACCTCTCAATAAAGCTGACGCCATCCTTGTCTTAGCCGGTTCGTCCGCGTTCCGTGAACGAACGGAACTAGCAGCCGATCTCTACAGAAAGGGTCTTTCACAGCAAATCCTGATCAGCAACGACAATCAACGCGGCGGTTGGTCGTCCGCCGAACAACGGAACCCTTTCTTTTATGAAGGAGCCCGCGAGAATCTCGTCCGGTTAGGTGTCCCTCGCGACAGCATCGAAGTCTTGCCCGAAACTGTGAGTAGTACATACGACGAAGCCAACGCGCTCAGGGAATATATGACTAGAAAACGCACGCACTCAGTTTTAGTAGTAACGTCATCCTATCACTCACGTCGTGCTCTATGGATTCTCCAAAGAGTTCTGGGTACCGAGGTGGAAGTTGGAATAGAACCCGTCGCGCCGGGAAACCAGAGCCCCCCACCGTCGAGATGGTGGCTACATTTACGTGGATGGCAGCAGGTGCCGGGCGAATATGCAAAGTTGATCTATTACCGAATCAACTATTGATGGCTCGGTTCCGAATCCCAGTCCCTTTGTTATACTCGCTCAATTAGTACTTTCTATTAAGAGATAAACGACCGACATTTATGAAACAGATACTTCGCAAAGGGTTGAAAGACATTGTCGTTGAGGAAGTGCCGGATCCGGTTCTCACGCCTCATCACGTGATCGTTCGGCCCGGCTATTCCTTGATCAGTAGCGGTACCGAAACAGCCAGCATTCATAAGGAAGGGCTGTTCAAAGAGGTGCGTGAAAACCCATCACATCTCGAGAAAATTTGGAAAGCTATGAGAGCGAACGGACCGACGCGAACGTTGTCGGAAGTTCTTGCTAAGTTCAGTGAATATGCGGTGCTCGGCTATTCAGGAGCAGGGGTCGTGGCCGCTAAGCATTCAACAGTCACGGATCTCGAAGTAGGCGATCGCGTTACTTATGGCGGTGAAGGAACGGGTCACGGTGAATTGATACTCACGGGAAGAAATCTGGTCGCGAGGATTCCCGATGAAGTTAGTCTCCAACAAGCTTGCTTTACTACACTTGGTAGTATCGCTCTCAACGCGGTCAGAACCGCCAAAATTGAATTAGGCGAAACGGTAGTGATTATCGGCCTCGGTATCGTTGGCCAGCTAGTAACGCAACTTGCTAGAAATCAGGGCGGCGTGACGATTGCTGTCGACTTGCGTTCTGACAGAGTGGAACTGGCCAAACAACTGGGTGCGGACCAGGTCTTCAGCGACGACGTCGCACCATCGACGCTTGCGTTAACAAACGGTGTTGGAGCGGATGTAGTAATTGTCGCTGCGGCGGCGAAGTCTGCCGGACCCTGTGAACAAGCACTGCGGCTCTGCCGTGACCGCGGACGAATCGTCGTAGTTGGGGCGGTTGAAATGTCATTCCCATGGCATGAGATGTATCTAAAGGAGATCCAGGTCTCGATGTCGCGTGCATATGGGCCAGGAAGCTATGACTCTGATTACGAAAAGGGTGGCCATGATTATCCACTTCCTTATGTGCGTTGGACCGAGAACCGTAATATGGAAGAGTTCCTTAGACTGGTTGCGAAGCGGCGGGTAAGACTTGAGCCGTTAATCAGTCACGAGTTTCCTCTAATTGAAGCTGAACGGGCCTACGAAACAATTATGGCGCCCGGTTCGAATAGTCTTGCGGTTGTTCTCAAGTACCCGGTTGAGTTTGCCGAAGGCCAAGTGCCTTCGGATTCGGTAGCTCGTGTCGACATTGCAACGCAGAACGCGAGAGATGGCGATATACGAGTCGCAGTTGTAGGAGCGGGTAACCTGGCTCGCTGGATCCACCTTCCCGATCTAAAGCGAACTCCAAACGTAGCAGTGCGCTCGGTCTGCTCGACCAACGGTGCGCGAGCGAAAAGTTATGCGCGACGATTCGGTGCCGCTTATTGCTGTTCAGACTATGAGGAAGTGATTAGAGATCCAGAAGTGGATATGGTTGTTATTCTGACGCGAAATCAACATCACGCCACTCAAACCATTTCCGCGTTGCGCGCCGGCAAGCATGTATTCGTAGAAAAGCCGATGGCACTCTCACAGGAAGAGTGCGTCAAGATCTACCAGGCCGTTCGTGAAACCGGAAAGCAATTAACCGTTGGATTTAACCGGCGTTTCGCTCCGTTCTATAGGCAACAGAAGGAGCAGTTAAGAAAGCGTAAAGGCCCAGCTGTCTTAAACTGTTTGATGAATTCGCCGGGAATCTCTGGTTCCTACTGGATGGCAAATCCGGAAATCGGCGGCGCGATATTGGGCGAGGCGTGCCACTTTGTGGATTTGATGTACTGGCTGCTGGATTCTGAACCGATCAGTGTTTCAGCATATTCGTTACCAACTCAGGCAAAAGAGCCGATCGGACAAAACAACATCGCTGCGAGTTTTCATTTTGCTGATGGGTCGATAGGGAATCTCACCTACTGCACAGTGGGTGATCAAGCCTTTGCTAGAGAGAGAGTCGATGCTTTTGCGCCCGGCATCGCCATCGAAGTGGAGGATTTTAAACGACTGACCACTAGCGCAGGCTTACGGAAGAAGCGTTCGCAAATCTGGCCCGAGAAAGGGTATGGCGCACAGTGGACTAGTGTCATCGAAAACCTGAGAGCCGGAAAGGCGCCTGACGTAACTGTGATCGATGGAATCAGATCTACTCTTGGTTGTCTGAAAATGTTAGAAGCCGCCAGGACTTCGAAGCCCGCATCGATTGATCTAACTGCAATCTTGGATCTCCCCAATCATCAATCTATCGCAAACAACTAGGCGGTTTGCACAGCGTTAGTTCGAGGAAATATGGATGAGAGAGTTTTCTAAGCCGACCGGACGGATTGCGTTGAAGGTAATATTGCTCTGCACCGTTCTGTTGGTAGTGGCCCTTGCTCTGGTGTTTGCTCAAAGACGTCGAGTGGTAGGACCGCCGACACAGAACCAACCTGTGGGTTCCCCCGGGGCGAGGACGATCAATGTCGGGCCGGGCGGTAATCTGCAACGAATTCTGGATGAATCGCGTCCGGGTGATACGATCATATTGCAAGCGGGAGTGCGTTTTGTCGGGCCTTTCACTCTCCCCGTGAAGCCGGGCGGCTCCTTCATCACTATCCAGTCGTCGAAACTTGAGAGCATGCCAGCGGGGCAACGAGTGCTTCCTTCACAAACGCAGTTCATGCCACGCATTGTTTCGGCGGGGCTGGGTGAACCTGCAATCAAGACGGCACCGGGCGCACATCATTATCGACTCCTGGGTTTGGAGATCACGTCAGACGATCCAAAAGCTGTAATCTACGATTTGATAAGGTTTGGCGATGGGTCTGAAGCTCAGAATTCGCTCGCGAAAGTTCCCCACGATCTCGAAGTGGACCGGTGTTACATTCACGCTCGGGACGATCACGGCCTCAAACGTGGAATTGCGCTTAACAGTTCCGCTACATCGATTACAAATAGTTACATTGCTGGTTTCAAAGTCGAAGGACAAGATAGTCAGGCTATCGGTGGTTGGAGTGGCCCAGGACCATTTTTGATCGAGAATAACTACTTAGAGGCCGCAGGTGAAAATATTTTGTTTGGTGGCGCAACGAGTGCCATACCCGGACTCATACCGTCCGATATAGTTGTTCGCCGCAACCACTTCGTCAAACCCGTTTCGTGGCGAGCTGAGTCGCCTACTTTTAAAGGAACTCGGTGGACGGTAAAGAATCTGTTTGAAATAAAGAATGGTAGACGAATCAGAATCGAAGGGAATGTTTTTGAAAACAATTGGGCGCACGCTCAGGCTGGTTTCGCGATTCTGTTCACCTGCATCAACGATTCAGGAGCCTGGGCTCGGATCGAGGATGTCGACTTTGCAAATAATCTCGTTCGAAGCTCGGGCGGTGGGGTAAACATTCGGGGCATGGACGACAGTGGCTGTCGCCTTTCACGATTGAGCATCCGTAACAATCTGTTCGAAGATCTAAGTACAGCCTGGGGAGGAGTAGGCGCATTTCTTCAAGTGTTGCGGGGCACAGTTGACGTTAAGGTGGACCACAATACTGCCGACAATCAGGGTCATGTGGTAATCGCAGATGGTGAACCACACCAGCGCTTTGTTTTTACCAATAATATTGCGCGGCATAATACCTACGGCGTGTTCGGCAGCGGTTCCAGCGCGGGCAATCCGACACTACGCCAATACTTCCCAGGTGCCGACTTTCGATCAAACGTTATCGTGGGAGCTGATGCGCAATCGTATCCGCCGAATAACTTCTATCCTGCTCCTCCGGCGGCCCGGCCTTTGCTTTTGAATTCTTTGTTAACTCTCGGAGAGCGATACCGTGGCCGGGCAACCGATGGGAAGAACCCGGGCTGCGACGTAAACGAACTTACAAGAGCATTGGGGCAACCTCTCGAATGACTCCCAGCAGGTCGCGAGCGGATTTAGGAAGTCTTCGTCGTTGGAAAATCAGGGTTATTATTCCTTTCAAATGTGTGAACCGCGTTTCTGAAATAGCACCAGACCCGCAGCTAAGCCGCTCCTGTGACTTGTGACTCAATGGCCAACCCAACCACTTCTGTTGATCGGGATGCGTTTTTTCGTACCGAGCACCTTCAGGTTGATTTGAAAGTTAGATCTGCGCGAGGCGGCGCAATAACGCTCGTGTCGCAAGGTCTGAAGTTCCTGATTATGATGGCGGGAACCATGGTCTTGTCCCGATTGTTAAGACCAATCGACTATGGCCTAATCGGGATGGTGGTGGTCGTCACTGGGTTTATCTCGATGTTCAAAGATTTAGGTCTGGCTTCGGCCACAATTCAAAGAGAGCACATTACTCACGAACAGATCAGCACGCTCTTTTGGATCAATGTGGGATTGAGTGCCGTTGTTATGTTGGTAACCGCAGCCATCGCCCCCTTGATAGCATGGTTTTACGGCGACTCACGTCTGACAACGATCACAATCGTGTTTTCCCTCGGGTTCCTCATTGGCGGTCTTTCTGTTCAGCATGAAGCATTGCTGCGACGGCAAATGCGGTTCCTTCGACTTGCGGTGATCGATGTTGTCTCGCTCCTCGCCGCGCCGCTCGTTGGAATCTTTCTTGCGCTGCGTGGCGCTGGTTTCTGGGCACTTGTTTTTGGACAACTGGCGACTTCATTAACAACCACCATCGGTGTCTGGATTGCCTGTCGTTGGCGACCGGGATTCGCCATGCGCGATTCGGGTGTTCGTTCGATGTTGCGATTCGGAGGAAACATCACCGGGTTCGCCGTAATTAATTACTTTGCTAGAAACTTAGACAACATGTTGATTGGCAAAGTGTGGGGACCGCAGCAGTTGGGATTGTACGCTCGAGCTTACCAGTTGCTGCTTTTACCCATTGAACAAGTAAATGCTCCAATTACAGCAGTCGCGGTACCCACTCTGAGCAGACTTGGGGATTCTCCTGAGCGCTATCGTGAAGCTTACATGCGTATGTTGGAGGCAGTCGCGATCCTGACTATGCCAGGAGTAGCTTTCATGATTGTGACATCAGATTGGATCGTTGCATTAGTTCTCGGGCCTCAATGGCGCGACACGGCAATGATTTTCTCGATCCTCGGTGTTTCAGGACTATTTCAACCAATAGCAAACACGACCGGTTGGCTTTTCATTAGTCAGAATCGGACGCATCAAATGTTTCGCTGGGGACTCATTTATTGTTCTGCGATAATCGTGGGAATCATCGCCGGCCTAGCTTGGGGCGCAAAGGGAGTTGCGACTTCTTACACGCTCACAATGCTGTGCATGATGCCTTTGCTTTTCTGGTATGTAGGACGAAGTGGTCCGGTGCGAGGAGGCGATTTTTATCGAGCGATGACGCCGGCGACAATAGCTTCGCTTTCAATTTTGGTGGCGCTCTACTTACTTCGACGATGGGCGCCGGCAGTGAGTTCACTCGAAGGAATTTTACTTAGCATGGTTGTTAGCTCAGTCGTCACCGTTCTTGTACTATTAGTGCTAGCACCGGGCAGGAAAGCCTTGCAGAACATGCGGGAGCTGATTCCAATTTTGTTTCGTCGTACGGATTCGTAGATAGAAGACACCGGGTTTTGGATGGACACGTAAGTGGCAACCGATCGACACCAGAGATATGACGGAACAACGGATGACTCTTGCCAGTTTAGTTAAACCTGCAGCACGCCCAAGCTCTGTCGCCACTATTTTTCAGCGTGTAATGAATGCCGAATCTGTCTTGCCATTGTTTAAGAGTCGTGAGTTCTCCTTCCCTTTGGGCGTCATCAAGAAGAATCATAGCTGTCTGACTCAGGCTTTCTCGCATGCGGGGCAACAGGCCATAGCGACCTCCTTTGGTATCACCTGGCGGTCCGTCTGCAATTACCAAATCACAAATAGGCAAATCTCGCGGAGGCGAATACCAGACGAATTCACCAAAGTCCTCAAGCGGCGCGAGAAGCACACGAGACGAATCAAGGTTGTAGCGCTTCAGTGTTTTAACGGTTCGACTGTAAAACTCCGGGGAGTGCTCCAACGTCCACGCTCGCCCTGGAGCTACGAGATTAAGCAGCAATGTTGTGAGGCCGCTGCCTGCCTCAAGGATGTCACCCTTCGTTTGACGCGCAGAATTCAGTACGTCCTCGAGATAGCCTCCCGTCGCGTGAAATCCATCATTGCCCCATCCTCGTTCGAACAGACTGATGTCAATCGTTTTCGTTGCCTTGGCGACGGCGCGATCCAACATCCTTCGGCATTGATAATTTTCGATAGCGGTTCTGATACCGAACATTTTGTCAGTCTTCTCCCCTCATCTGAGGCGCTTTAAGAGATGGTGGTTATTCTAACCGATGCGCGTAGTTTCGCAGATACGAACACTAATTCTTTGTTGACCTTGGCGTGCGATCGGTTACAAGCAACAAGTTTTCACCGAGCACTTATAAGAATATAGCTAATGAGTGAATTTCCAGAGAATGCAGAACCAACGATTTCGCAGAAATTAGCCTGGTCTTTACCTTGGCTTCTCCGCTATCCGTTTTGGCGGACGACTGAATTGGTGCGTCGTCTTTCGAATGGCATTGCTGAGCCACCTCACTTGATTTTTGTAGTAGCCAACCACTTCGAGCCGGCCTGGTCGGAACAAGGTGAAGCACTGCCGTTGGAAAAGCAGCTTCGGCGCGTTGATGATTGGGTTCGCATGGCGCGCACAATTGGCGCTACTGTCCGGGACCACGACGACACTCCCTTTCGTCACACTAACTTCTATCCGGCTGAGCAATATCACCCGCCGCTGCTAGATAAATTAGCGGAGTTGCAATCTGAGGGATTGGGCGAGACGGAAATCCATCTTCATCACGGCGTCGACAAACCAGATACCGCGGAAAGTCTTCGTTCTATGTTGCAAACATTTCGCGATGTATTGTCAGTCGAGCACAAACTGCTGTCGCGATCGAGGGATGATGCCTCACCGAAATACGCCTTCGTTCACGGCAACTTAGCACTCGCTAATTCCGCCGGTGGTCGATGTTGTGGTGTCGATTCAGAGATGCAGGTTTTGGCTGATACAGGGTGTTATGCAGATTTCACTTTGCCAGCAGCGCCACTCCAGCCACAGGTTCCAAAGATTAATTCTATCTACGAGTGTGGAGGAGACTTCTCTCAGGCCGTTCCGCACCGCACGGGTAGAGATTTGAGGGTGGGCGTCCATCCCAAGTTACCAGTGATTTTTACAGGACCTCTCGTCTTTAACTGGAACAGGAAGGTGCGAGGAATACCGGTACCCAGAGTGGAAGACGGAGTCCTCGCAGAAAACTACGCATTGAATCTGGATCGACTTCGCCGTTGGGCGACGGCAAGCATCCATGTACGCGGACGACGGGAGTGGGTTTTCGTAAAACTTTCATGTCACGGGTTCTTTACTCGCGATCAGAATCAGATGATTGGTGAGTCTGCGCGCGCATTTTGGGAGTCAGTAATTGAGTTTTCTGAGCGAACGAACAGCTTCAAAGTGCATTTTGCCAGTGCTCGAGAGGCGTTCAATATGGTGATGGCTGCAGTAGACGGACAGACAGGTAATCCGGGATCGTATCGCGACTATCACCTGCAAACCATCATGGATTTCGCTCCTGACGTTAAGAGCAAACGAGCTATCGCTTGATACATGGCACTCACGAATAACGTTGCTGACAGAACTACACCACTACGCACGTTAGCGGTCTCTTTTTCTTACCCACCCCTCATCTATCCACGATCAGTACAAGTGGCACGGTTGCTACGATGGTCAAACGTCGATGTGGATGTAGTTTGTGCCGAGCAGGATTATCTGAAAGATCCTACGATCGATCCGTGTGCTGAGAGCTTCTTAAAAGCGTGCCTGCGCGTGCCGTTCGCTCACGCGCACTGGGAGAATCTTTTTTCAATAATTTCGTCGAAGTTGAAGCTCCCACTCTGGCACAAGACACCTGATGAATTCACTTCGTGGAAGAGTGCGGTTTTGCAAAGAATTGCTGACCACTTCGAAGGCAAAAGCAACACGCCCGACGTTCTTGTTACTTTTGGGCAGCCGATGACTGATCACTTAATTGGCCTCAATGTCGCCAGGTATTATCAACTACCGTGGGTGGCGCACTTCAGCGATCCATGGTTGGATAATCCACTTGTAAAGTTGGATTCGTTAACTCGCTTGTTTGTAAGCCGCCAGGAAAGTCAGGTAATGACTCATGCTGATCGGTTGGTTTTCACGTCTCAAGAAACCTTGAGACTTGTAATGGCCCGATACTCTGCAGACATTGCGGCTAAAGCGAGAGTACTACCGCATTCGTTCGAGCCGGAACGGTATCCGGAGTCAAAGGGTAGGCCGAACGACAAACTGGTCATTCGATACATTGGAGCATTCTATGGCCATCGTATGCCACACCCTCTATTTGCCGGTTTGCGCCATGTTGTTGATACGTCGCCGGCGATTCTCAATGACGTGCGGTTTGAGTTAATAGGATGGATGGAGCAAGAAACAATTTCGTCTGCTGAACTGATCAATCTGCCCGAAGGACTGATTGTTACCAAACCCCCAGTTAGCTACGAAGAGAGCCTCAGGTCGATGAGATCGGCTGACGGCCTGATCGTTGTAGACGCGCAAGCCGATTGCAGTGTTTTTCTTCCATCAAAACTAATTGATTACATCGGAGCGGGGAGGCCCATCCTCGGTATAACGCCACCAGGAACCGCAGCTTCACTAATCGCAGAGGTTGGCGGATGGGTTGCAAATCCGGTCGACGCAGAACAGATAGCTACGGCGATATCGGGCTTTGTCAGGTTTCTCAGACAAGACAGAAACGGCTCCGCTAGAATGTGGGGAGAAGCCAGCGTTCGGGATAGGTTCGAAGCCAAGCGAATAGGTCAAGAGTTCAATCGCATCTTGTTGGAAAGCATTGATGAGCGGAGACAATAACTACGAGGAATACATAACTGAGGAGTGGCGCCTTTTTGTCGAGGATCCAAGGCGCGCCGTGAATTCGCTCGAAGCCGTGAATTGCCGCGAGATCCGAAGGGTATTAGATGTCGGTTGTGGCGCGGGTCAGGAGCTGCTTCCTTTTGTATCGAACAAGAATGCGTTTGGCGTTGGCGTTGATATTGCTCCAGACGTAGGAATGAAAGGCATGGCTCTGTTTCAGACAAGGGTGCCGCACGCGCGCGTATCGTTCGCGCGCTCAGTAGCGGAAGATCTCCCGTTTGCTGCGAATACTTTTGACTTAGTAATTTGTAGACTCGCATTACCGTACACCGACAATCGACGAGCCCTTCAAGAAGTTGCAAGAGTACTTCGACCAGGTGGTGCGTTCCTCTTGAAGATTCATCACCCTCGATACTATTTGAGAAAACTTCGTAACGCACTGTCGAGCGCTGATCTACTTTCGACTCTTCATTCCGCAAGAGTCTTAGGAACCGGAGTGTTCTATTTAATAACCGGTTCGCAACCTCGCAATCGACTGACAGCTGGTGGCGAGACATTTCAAACAGCGTCGATGCTTGAAA
>Ga0111539_10010091_pt1 | contig 11904 bp, 8 predicted proteins | sample RhiMethybrSRZTD1_FD_79667 | JGI IMG/M metagenome (GOLD analysis project Ga0111539, IMG submission 79667) | Populus rhizosphere microbial communities from Tennessee, USA - Rhizosphere MetaG P. TD hybrid SRZTD1 (version 2) (version 2) | ecosystem: Host-associated > Plants > Roots > Rhizosphere >...
AGCGGAAGAAGCGCGGAGCCAAGGGTCGTCGCGACAAGTTACGCTCGAATGCGGCGCCGGCCCCGCCGAAGCCCGCACCCGCACCACCCGCGCCGCCGGTCGCGATCCCGATGCCGACCTACAATCCGGTGCCCGATCCATTCAGGAACGCGCCGGCAGCTATCCCTGTCGCTCGGCAACAACCGCCGCCACCGGGCCCGCCAGCCCCGCTCCGACTGAAGACCGATGCACCGGCGAATGCGCCACTACGCTTGAAGTCCGATTCGGCGTCAACCTTCAGTCCCGCGCCTCCGCGAATGGAGCGGCGCGAGTCACCTACCTTCGGCGCGCCTTCGTTCGGGTACGACCAATCCGAAGCCCCGAGCAACTTCCCGTGGCGGCTTGCGGCGGCCGCGATTGTTGGCGTCGTCGCGCTCATTGGCGTTGGCCGCTACTATCTTGCGAACCAGAAGGAACCGACCGAAGCCGTCGAAACCGCACCCGCCAAAGAGACGGCCGCACCGGAAAAAGTCGACGCCAGCAAACCAGGTACGGTGGCGATCACGACGCAGCCGGCTGGAGCGCACGTGTTCCTGGATGGAAAACCGGTGGGCGACTCTCCGGTGACGTTACAAAACGTCCCCGCCGGCAAGCACACCTTGACGTTTGTGACCTCGAGTGGAACGGTCAAGAAACCAATCCGCGTGGAAGCGGGCAAGGGCTTGTCGCTCGAAGTGCCCATCTATTCAGGGTGGCTCGCCGTGTTCTCACCGGTGACCCTCGATATCGCGGAGAACGGCAAATCGATTGGGACGACCGAACAAGGGCGTCTCATGCTCTCACCCGGCCGCCATACGTTGACGTTCAGCAACCGCGATATGGGCTACAAAACAACACAGGCGGTCGACGTGGAACCCGGTGAAGAGTCGTCGGTCACGATCCCCGCAACCGGTGAACTGAACGCGAATGCAACGCCATGGGCGGAAGTGTGGATGAACGGCAACAAGGTGGGTGAAACGCCTATCGCGGCTCTTCGTGTTCCGCTCGGGACGCACGAAGTCGTCTTCAAGAATCCGAAGTTCCCCGACCGTCAGCTCACCGTGACGGTGAGAGCGACGGCGCCCGCTATTGCCTTCGTGGATTTTACGAAGTAGCTTCGCTTCTTCGCTTCCCACTAATCGCTATTCGCTATTCGCCAATCGCTACTCGCTCCTCGAAAGAGCGCCCATTGCCCGAGCGCCAGGAGCGAGCAGCGAGGAGCGCGCAGCGTGGGTTTCGGTCCCCAGGCGAATGCCAACCTTCGGTTGTGAAACCCCATTTCGAAAGCGTAATTCCCCGTGCAACTTCGACGCCGCTATCGGCCAGTCAAATCCTCGAACAAATCAACGGCTTTCGATTCTGCGCAGGTTTTCATGTAGGTCAAGAGCCCGTGCACATGGCATTGCCCTTGCCACTCGGCGGCCATCGGTGTTCTGAAAGGTGACTTATGTGGAGCTGGATCTATTGTTACGTGACCGGGCACGACTACACCGTCTCGTGCGATAGCGGCGCGATGTTTCTGCGCTGCATCGTGTGCGGCCGGCGTTCGCAGGGGTGGATCGTGCATGCGAACGCAGATCACGCGCACTCGCATTCGACCAGAGTGTAGGGGCGGGCAGGCCCGTGACCAGTGTCCGGGCTAACGATCCATACCGTTCCCCCACGGTCGGATCTCCCTCGCGAGTTGACACATCGACGAGCGGCTGACGAGAATATTCGGATGGCCGTTCCCTGTCAGGCGTAGCCGCGGAGTGAGCGGACCTTCGGCGATCGCACGGGCTCTCAACACGCTGGCGGACCTCGCCGACGTACGGGGCGAGACATCCGAGGCCGCGGACTGCCGTCAGGCTGCGTCCTTCATCGCGACTCTCAACCCTGCCGCAACCACTGCCCTCCTTCAGCGCGCCCGCCAGGATCGGTTACACGACGATTCAGCTATCCCTCGTCGCATCCATCGCTCGGTCCGCGAACTCGCGGTTGCTGGCCAGGAGCCACTCATCGCTGCGACTCGGGGAACGCTACCAGGTCTGTACAAGGCGCTCCTCGGTCTGTCTGTGGTCGACAGCCACGAGGCCGCGCGGCTCGTGAGAGGTCTCGGAATACTCACGCTGGGAGATCTGCAGCACGCACTCGAGGTGGGACGCATCCTGCAGACGTTCGATGAGAGTCTCGATGCACGTCTTCGCCAGGCCGCTCCCGCGATCGGTAAAGACATGGGGATGGTGCCGCTCGGGCGGGCTCGCGATCTACTCGAGTCGCTCTCGGCGGCAATCACCGCGGCGTCGCCAGGACTCGAGGCACTGACGCCATCCGGCGACGTGCGACGGTACGAATCGCTGGTATCGGAATTGATTCTTGTCGGCCGTTCGCTCGATCCGCGGAGGGCGACCGAACAATTGTGCGCGGCCCGCGGCGTCGACGCAGTGCTTCACCATGGTCCAAAACGCGTCGTGGTCACGACCCAAGGCTCCGAAGTCGACATCCGCGTCTCAGCCATCGACGAATACGGCACGGTGCTCTTCTCGACGACCGGATCACGCGCCCATCTTCAGGCGATGCGCTCCCGCGGTGGACATCTAAAGCTCGCCGCGCGCGAAGAGGATCTCTATTCGCTTGCCGGTCTGCCCTACATTCCACCCGAGATCCGTCAGGGAACTGGTGAACTGGAAGCCGCAGCCGCGGGGACGCTCCCCCGCCTCGTTTCCACGGATCAGATCCGCGGAGACCTGCACATGCACACCATTTACAGCGACGGCGCCGATACGCTGGATGCCATGGTCGCGGCGTGTTGCTCGCTCGGGTATGAGTACATCGCGATTACCGATCACTCGGAACGCGCAGGTTCAGCGCGCACTGTGTCGCGTCGGGACCTCTCGCGTCAGCGCGCGGAGATCGAGGCCGCGCGGGAACGCTATCCGCAGATCACCATCCTCCACGGCATTGAAGTCGACATCATGGCCGACGGCAGCCTCGACTTTCCTGACCGCGTTCTCGAGTCGCTTGATATCGTCCTCGCCTCGTTGCACGAGTCCGAGCGTCACAACGGCAAGACGCTGACCAAGCGGTGCCTCAAGGCAATCGGGCATCCACTGGTCAACATCATTGCCCATCCGGCGAATCGGCTCGTCGGACGCCGCGCCGGATATCCGCTGGATTACGATGCGGTCTTTGCCGCGGCGGCGGAAACCGGAACGGCGCTTGAAGTGGACGGTGCGCCGGCACATCTCGATCTCGAAGGGGAACGCGCACGCGAAGCGATCGCGGCCGGCGTCACATTGACGATCGACAGCGACTGCCACCGGGCGCGGTGGCTCGAGCGTCAGATGAACATGGGGGTTGGGACAGCGCGCCGCGGCTGGGTTGAGCCGCGGCATGTGCTGAATACGAGATCGATCCAGGATGTGCGCGCGTTCATCGCCGCCAAGCGACGCGGCCGTTAGTTACTTCTTCGCACTGTTCACCGTCAGCTTGTCGACCACTTGACTCACCCCTTCGATTGACCGCGCATCAGCGATCGCCTTCTGACGCGTGGCGTCGGTCGCGACCGTGCCAGTCAATGTCACGACGCCACCCTTGGTCGTGACGTCGATATTCATGCCTTTCACATCGCGATCGAGAAAGTACATCGCCTGCACTTTTGTCGTGATCCACGTATCGGAGACTTCCTTGCCCACCCGATCGGCCACAGACCTGGCGTGCGCCTTCACCTGCTCGGCATTCGTCGATCCCGAACTCTTTTCCGGAGTATTCGAGGGCAACGGCTTTTCGGCCGGTGCGAGCGACAGTTTGTCGACGACCTGTTTTACGCCGTCGGTGGTTTTCGCCATCGCGACAGCCTGATTCCGTTGCGCACTACTTTGAACCGTTCCGGTCAACGTCACGACGCCGGACATTGTCTCCACCTTGATGTTGCGTCCCTTGATGTCCGGATCCATGAAGAACTTGGCGTACACCTGGGTTGTAACCCACGCGTCGTTCACCACCGTGCCGGTGTCGCGAGTGGACTGACTGAACGCGTGGGCGGGCGATGCCAGCACAGCGGCAACTAGTGTGAGTACGCGGATGAGCTTCGACATCCGAGATTCCCTCCGATAGGCACAGTGTAGCGCAGCCATTTTGTGCAATTTCTCCGACTGACTCCGAACTCCGCGATCTGGTAAACGGCCGTGCGCCACGGTGCTACCATGGATGAGCATTCTCAAGTCTCTCATGCGTATTGCTCTCCTCGTTCAGACAGTCGGTTTCAGCCTGTTGTTGGCTGGACAGGCACAAACACCTCCGCCGGCGCAGGACGTCGCTGCAGCCCTGCAGAAGAAATACGATGCAGTCCGGGATTTCACCGCAGACTTTGTGCACGAATCGGAAGGAGGCCTGCTGAGAAAGAAGCAGGTCGAACGCGGCCTCGTCCAGGTGAAGAAGCCGGGAAAGATGCGCTGGGACTACAAGTCTCCAGAGCAAAAGCTGTTCTTGTCTGACGGCCGCCGAATCTATTTGCACGTGCCAGCCGACAATCAGGTCATTATCAGTCCCGTCCCCGAACAGGATCAGGCAACGACGGCCGTGCTGTTCCTGGTCGGAAAGGGGAACCTGACACGCGATTTCACGGTGAGCTACGTCGATGGCGGGGCGCCCGACACCTATGCTCTGCGCCTCCAGCCGAAGCTCCCCGAACGGGATTACGATTGGCTGCAACTGGTCGTCGATCGACGGACACTGCAGATCCGATCGCTGACCGCGGCGGACAGTCAGGGCGGGCGGTCGACGTTCCAGTTCTCGAATTTCAAGGAAAACAGCGGTTTGTCCGATAAGACGTTCACGTTCAAGATCCCGCGTGGAGCAGAAGTCACCAACAATGGCGCACCATCGCGTTGAGGCGGTCCATCTCCGAACGGCTGTCGTCTGCCTTGTGTCGGCGCTGCTGGGCGGCTGCGCGACCACCTCGTCATATACCCTCGGACAGCGCGCCGAGCGTGAACAAGATTACGACCGTGCGGTGGTCGAATACACGAAGGCGGTTCGAGCGAAGCCTAACGACCGCAACGCGCACCTTGCGCTCGACCGCGCACGCCTTCGTGCGGGGCAAGAGCATTTCTTTCGCGGACGGCGACTTGCGGCGACGGCGCGCTACGAAGATGCGTTGATCGAGTTACAGGTTGCGTCGGAGCTCAACCCGACTTCGGGCGAGGTCGACGCGGCACTGCGAGACGTGCGAGCGAAGGTGCGGGCCAAGCTGGCGGTATCGCGAGAAGGAAAAACCGAGCTCCAGTCTCTCATCGAGCGGACACGCACGCTTGCCCCGCCCGGACTCGATCTCCCCACCGATGTCAAGCTGCCAGACTCACTCTTGTTTACGAGTGCAAGCAGCCGAATGGTCTTCATGGCGCTTGCCCGCTTCGCCAATCTCAGCGTCGTCTTCGATCCGGCGTTTCGGGATCAGCCGATTACAGTCGACCTGAGAAAGAACTCGCTGGAAGATGCGCTGGCGTCGTTGACCGCTAGTACGCACACCTTCTATCGCGTCACCGCTCAGCGCACGATTACGATCGTGCCCGACACCCCAGCCAAACGACGCGAGTACGAAGAGTCGGTCGTTCGCACGTTTTATTTGAGCAACGCCGACGTCAAGGAAGTGATCGATCTGTTGCGTGTGGTCGTCGACGTGCGACAGATTTCTCCAATCACGGCGACCAATGCGATCTCCTTGAAAGACACGCCGGAGCGGATTGCAGCCGCGGGACAACTGATCAGCGCGATCGACAAGGCGCGGCCCGAAGTGGTCATCGACGTCGAGCTGCTCGAGGTGAATCGAAACAAGCTGTCTGAGTACGGGATGCAGTTTGTCAGCGTGGGTTCTGCCGGAGTCAATGGGTCGGTGCAGCTCCCGGCAGATTTGACCCTGCAAACGCTCACCAACTTGACGCAGGCGGATGTGTTGCTGGCAGGATTTCCCGCCCTCGCGTATCGACTGCTCAAGACGGATCTCAGCACTCGCGTTCTGGCGAATCCACATATCCGCACGTCGGACGGCCTCTCCGGGCAGGCGCGGTTCGGCGAGCGTGTGCCCGTGCCGACTACCGTGTTCGCGCCGATCGCTGCCGGAGGAGTCAACCAGCAGCCGATCACGTCGTTCGCCTACGAGAACATCGGCGTGAACATCGACATCACTCCCAGAACACATCACGACGACGATCTCACGTTAGCGCTCAAAGTGTCGGTGACGAGTCAGACCGGCACTGGTTTCGGGGGGCTGCCAACCTTCGGCAATCGTGAAGTCAACACGACGATTCGACTGAAGGACGGCGAGACGAACATCCTCGCCGGGCTGATCCGTGATGACGAACGCACCGAACTGTCAGGGACGCCGGGTTTGAGCGATCTTCCGCTCATCGGGCGGCTGTTCGCTGTTCACCACAAGGAAGCCGCCCAGACCGACATCATCCTCACTCTAACGCCGCACATCGTTCGGGTGCTCGACTTGACGGAGACCGACCTTCGCCCGTTCAGACTCAGTCGGGACTCAGGCAGCAGCGGCGCCGCGGAGTTGCCGACCATCCAGCTACCACCGCGCGATCGCGACGAACCACTCGCTCCTTCGCCAACCACTCAACCGTCGCTTCCGAATCCACAGCCGCTGTTTGGATTGCCCGGGACGATCACGCCGCTACCGGGAACGACGACGACGCCAAAGAAGCCCGGCGGCGGATCGAATCCATGACTTCCGGCTAAGCGGAAGCCACAAAAAGTTACTCGACTCTCTCCACCTGCGCCCCTAACGAACGCAGACGTTCGACCAGCGACGCATATCCGCGCTCGACGGTCTCCAGCGGCGTCACCGTGCTCTCGCCGTCGGCGGCGAGACCGGCGGCGATCAGGGCCATCCCCGAACGCAGATCGCGTGCATCCAGCAAGCGACCACGGAGTTTGGTAGGACCGCTGACGATGATTCGATGCGGATCGCAGAGGAAAAGATCCGCGCGCATTGCGCTCAACTGCTCGAGCGCAAACAAGCGGAGTTCGTACATCCAGTCGTGCACGAGCGTGCGGCCGTCTGCCTGGGTCGCCAGGACGGTGACCAGACTCACCATGTCACTGGGAAAGCCCGGCCAAAGCCCGGTTGTGACGCGCCCGCACGCCGTCAACGAAGAAGACGACTCAACCAGCAGCCGGTCATTGTCGTAGCGGCAGCGCAGGCCCATTCGGACGAGGGGCGACATGACAACCTCAAGATCGACCGTGCGCGCCCCGAGGACTTCGATGTCGCCGCCGGTGATCGCAGCCGTCACTCCCCAACTGCCTGCTTCGATATAGTCGCCATCGAGTCGGTGTTCAGCGCCTCGAACGCGCGCCGGCGCTTCGACGGAGATGGTCGACGTTCCCTCCCCCTCAATCGACGTTCCCATCGCCCGCAGGAACCTGCACAGTTCGACGACGTGTGGTTCCATCGCGGCGTGCCGGATCTCCGTCCGGCCTTTGGCGCCAGCGGCCGCGAGCAGCGCCGTCTCAGTTCCGGTGACCGATGCCTCATCGAGATAAAAGGACGCGGCGGATAATCCGTCGGGCGCGTCGAGCGAATGTCCAGGTTCGTCGGCCTGAACCGCGCCCAGTTCCATGAGCGCTTGCACGTGGGTGGCGATCGTTCGTCGCGTCGGGAAATCTCCTCCAGGCTGCGCGAGCCTGGCCGATCCGTAGCGTGCGAGCAATGGGCCGAGCAGCAATACAGATCCGCGTAGCTTTCCGACGAGAAGGGGATCCGGCCGGTTGCCGCTGATCGTTCCACATTGAATTCGTAATGTGCTGGTGCCGGCGCCGCTGACCTTCGCCCCGAGGCCTTTCAACAGCTCCAGCAGGACGTCCACGTCACGAATTCGTGGAACGTTGCTCAACACGCATTCCTGATCGGTGAGCAGGCATGCGGCAATCAGTGGCAGTGCCGCATTTTTGTTTCCTTCCACGACAATTCTGCCGGAGAGACGCTTCCCACCCTGAATCCTGAGCTTCGCCATCAGTTCCCTTCACCCAGACAGACGATTTCTTCGCGTAGGGCGACGCCGAATTGTGCCTGCACCTCGGACTTGCAGCGATCGATCAGCGCCCGGATATCCCGTGCCGTCGCGCCCCCCTCATTGACGATGAAGTTGGCGTGAGTGGTCGACACGCGTGCCGATCCCTCGCGCGCCCCCTTCAGCCCGGCTCGATCGACAAGGGCACCCGCGGATGGCGGAATGCCGTCGGGCACACGCTCGCGGCGCGGATCTGGGTTCTGAAAGATGCATCCCGCGCTCGGAGATTCGAGCGGCTGCGTGCGTTTTCTGAACGCGAGCGACTCGCGAGCAATCGCACGCAGCGCGGATGGCTCGCCTGCCGAGACGATGAAGTCCGCCGAGACTACGACCTCATGAGTGCGATGCAGTCGGCTGTAGTCGTAGGCGAATTCCATTTCTGCCCGTGGAACGTCCTGCAGATTCCCGTCGAGTGCTACGAGCCGCACGGCAACAATGAATTCACTGATTAGACGCCCTCTGAAGTGCGCATTTCCATAGACGGCGCCGCCCACGGTGCCCGGCGTACCGGCCCAAGCTTCGATTCCGGCGAGCCCACGATTCACGGTCCATCGTACGAGGCCGTTGATCGTCACGCCGGCATCAGCCCTGATCGTCGACGCATCGACCTGACGAACCTCGCCGCCATGGACTCGAACGACAATTCCGCGCACCCCTCGGTCGGATACGAGCACATTCGAACCACCACCCAGAACCGTAATCGGAATGCGCGCGTCGCGTGCGATGGCGATCGTTTTCTCGAGATCGGCGCTATGCTCGACATCGAGGAGCCAGTCGGCCGGACCTCCCACCTTGAACGTCGTCAGCGGTGCGAGCGGCGCGTTCCGGCGGACGCGATCGGCCCCGAATGCAGCGGTAAGGCGAGCGTGGGTGTCGATCACGAGTCGGTTCCCAGCAAGGCGGCTTCCCGCTCTCTCGAAGCAGCAACCGCCTCCGCGCGCGTGCATTCGCGGAACTCGATCCAATCACCAGGTGCGAGTTGTCCCGCTATCGGCAAGTCGGCAGTGATGACGGTGCCGATCTTTGGATACCCGCCGGTTGTCTGGCGATCGGCCATCAGCAGAATGGGTTGACCCGACGCAGGCACCTGCACCGACCCGATGGGCGTTGCGTCGGAGAGAATGTCCGCGGCTCGGGAGTGAAGAAGCGATTCACCGTCGAGGCGATATCCCATCCGATTCGATTGGGGAGTGATGGTGAAGCGGCCGTTGAAGAACTGTTCCAGCGCGGCGGGAGTGAAGTACGCGTCGTGCGGGCCTCGAATGGCGCGCAGGACGGCACCACTTTCCGGCATCTTCAATGGCCGACCGTTCGACACAACCGCGGATCGTGGTTGAGGGCCAATTCGCAACACATCCCCGGCGTGCAAGTGTCGCCCGTTGAACGGGCCGATGCCGCTGACGAGGCTCGTCGATCGGCTGCCGAAGTCCTCAGGTACATCCAGACCGCCCAGAACGGCGAGCGTCGCTCGTGCACCGCTCAACCGGGCCCCGAATCGCAATCGTTGTCCGGCCGGGATGACGAACGGCCGCCGGACATCCAACGGGTTGCCGTTCACAGCCGCCTCGAATTGAGCGCCCTGGACGACGCAGGTCGTTGGTTCCAACGCCTCCAGTTCAGGACCAATCAACGTGATCTCCAATGCCGCCGCGCTACTCTCGTTGCCGACCAGTTGATTCGCCAGCCGATGAGAATACGAATCCATCGGTCCTGCGACGGGCACTCCGCTATGCTGATGTCCCCATCGCCCGAGATCCTGGACCGTCGTCAACATCCCGGGACGGATCACTAGCAGCGACATTCACGACATTCCTTCGAACTGGGCAGGATCGATTGGATGGAATCGCACTCGATCGCCGGGCTTGAACAGAAACGACTGCGCGCGGGCGCGATCGTACGGCTTCACACGTGTCCGACCGATCAGATGCCAGCCACCCGGTGTCTCGCGAGGATAAATTCCGGTCTGGCCAGCGGCAATCGCTACCGATCCCGCGGGCACGCGCAGTCGCGGGGTGGCACGCCGGGGCAGCGCGAGCCTCTCGTCGACACTGGCCATGTACGGAAAACCGGGAATGAAGCCGACGACATAGACTCGATATGTGCGTCCGGCGTGAATCGCAATCACCTCGGCCTCGCTGAGTCCTGCGCGTGCTGCGACGTCAGTAAGGTCAGGCCCGAACGCACCGCCATAACAGACGTCGACGTCGATCTCCGCACCGGCCACCTCTCCGACGTCGGGAAGATCCGTCGCCAGCCGGCGAAGTTGTGCCTCTAGATCGTCTCCGTCGACACGAAGCGGATCGAAATAAACGGTGACCGAACAATACCCGACGACCACATCACGGATTGCCGGGTCGAGGTGTCTTGCTTCGCGGGCAAACGCCACGGCACGTCCGCTGATCGCGGGATCGATTCGAGTTGACCACTCGACCAGCCACGCAGCGTCCCCGGCCGGAGCGATCCGAAAATGGACCATTGATTAGGTCGCGCGCGCTTCGAGCGCTGTCAGCAGCTTCTGATGGATGTCGTCAAACCCACCGTTTGACATGACGATGACGAGATCACCGCTGCGCGCCTCCTTGCTGACGGTGCGAACAATCTCCGGGACCTCGGGGATATAGTGCGCGTCCACGCCCGCCGCTTTGAGGTCGTCGGTCAACGCTTCAGGCGAGAGCCGCTCGTTTTCGGGAAGAGTTGAACGAAAGACGGCAGGCAACACGACGTGATCGGCTTTGGCCAACGCTTTGGCGAAATCAGACTGAAATACTCGCCGACACGAAGTCGCCGAACGCGGCTCGAAGATCGCCCAGATGCGCCGATCCGGATAGGCCGAGCGAACACCCTCGAGCGTTTCAGCAATCGCAGTCGGATGATGCGCGAAATCGTCGTACACCGCCACGCCGTCCGCTGTGCCGCGGTGCTGCAGTCGCCGGCGCACGCCTTTGAACGTTCGCAATCCTTCCGCCATCGAATCGGTGTTCAGGCCGGCAGCCGCACCGACGGCAAGCGCTGCCAGCGCATTTCTCACGTTGTACGCGCCAAGAAGAGGTACTTCAAACACTCCGACGGTCGTTCCCGCGCGGCGGACGCCAAATCGCGTCGACGCCGTTGTCACCCGGAGATCGTGCGCCTGCCAATCGCAGCCGTTCGAGAGACCGAACGTCTCCACCTTGCAACGAGCGTTCGCCTTCAGCGCGAGCGCGTCAGCATTGTCGGCGCCGAGCACAAGCAGGCCACGTCGCGGCACGAGGTTGACGAGCCGCCTGAACGCCAGTCTGATCGCGTCGAGATCCGGATAGATATCGGCGTGGTCGAATTCGATGTTGTTGACGACCACGATGTCGGGCAGATACTTCAGGAACTTCGCCGTCTTATCAAAGAACGCGCTATCGTACTCGTCACCCTCAATCACGAAATCACGGCCGCCTCCGACGCGATAACTGCTTTCAAAATTCTCGGCGATGCCGCCGATGAACACGTTGGGATCGGCACCCCCGTGCGCCAGCAGCCAACCGGTGAGGGACGTCGTGGTCGTCTTTCCATGGGTGCCGGCGATGACGATCGAACGCGATGCCCACAGAAAGTGATCGCGGATGGCTTCCGGCAGCGAGCAGTACCGGATCTTTCGATCGAGAACCTCTTCGAGCTCGGGATTGCCGCGTGAGATGGCGTTCCCGACGACGACCAGATCCAGGTCGGCGGTGATGTGATCCCCGCGGTACCCCTGGAGGGTGATGATCCCCTGCTGCACGAGGAAATCACTCATGGGCGGATACATGTTCTGGTCGGATCCGCGCACGTCGTAGCCGCGACTCTTCAACAGCGC
>Ga0111539_10010093_pt1 | contig 11902 bp, 8 predicted proteins | sample RhiMethybrSRZTD1_FD_79667 | JGI IMG/M metagenome (GOLD analysis project Ga0111539, IMG submission 79667) | Populus rhizosphere microbial communities from Tennessee, USA - Rhizosphere MetaG P. TD hybrid SRZTD1 (version 2) (version 2) | ecosystem: Host-associated > Plants > Roots > Rhizosphere >...
CTTCGCAGGCAGGGCAGAATCGCCGCTTCGTCGAGGCGAGACTCGCGGACACCGAGCGCGAGCTGAGTGAAGCCGAGGAGCGCTTGAGCCAGTTCCACCGGCAAAATATCCGGTACGGCAACTCCCCGCGGTTGAGCACCGAGGAAGCGAGGCTCACGCGTACGGTCCGGGGCGCCGAAGAGGTCTATCTGACGCTGCGTCGCCAGCACGAGCTCGCGAGAATCGAGGAGCAGCGGGACACGCCGACGCTGTTCATCGTCGATCCTGCGACGGAGCCCGTGTTCAAGTCCGCGCCCAAGCGGCTCCTCAGCCTGTTCTTTGCGGGTATTCTAGGTGTGCTCGTGAGCAGCGCCTGGGTCATTGCCCGGGCGTCGTTCGCCGCGATGCCTCCTCTGAAGCTGGCCGCCCACGACCCGCCGGAGAGCCGCGGTGCGGTTCAGCACGGATAGGGACCTAGCCCGAGCGACCTTCCTGAACATCCTGGCGAACGTGACGCCGGTCGTCCTGGGTCTCGCGTTCCTGCCGCTTCTCGTCGCTCGCTACGGCCACGACCGGTTCGGCCTTCTGAGCCTCGTCTGGACCTCGCTCGCGTACTTCATGCTCCTGGATATCGGCCTTGGTCGGGCGCTCACTCAGCTCGTGGCCCGCCGGAGCGTCGACGGCCGGCCCGAGGAGCTGCGCTCCCTACTCGCGACGAGCCTCGCCTTCGTGCTCGCGTGCGGAGCGCTCATCGGGACCGTTCTCGTGTTCACCGCCGATCTCGTCGCCGTGAAGCTGCTCCGCGTGCCGCCGGGCATGGAACAGGAGGCGGTCCGCGCGGTTCGCCTCCTCGCGGCTCTCGTTCCGGTGACGGTGTCCCTGTCCGTGACCCGAGGCTATCTCGAGGGCCGACGACTCTTCGGCCGCTCCGCCCTCCTTCGCGCCACGGTCTCGTCGCTCGGCTACCTCATTCCCGTCGCCGCATGCCTCATCACGCAGGACCTGTCCGTGGCCGTGGCGGGCATTCTCGCGACGCGTGCCTTCGTTCTTCTCGCGGGTCTTGCCCTGTGCCGCCGGGACCTCGGATCCGGCGGCGGATGGATGCCTGCCCGCGCCGTGCTCCGAGATCTCGTCCGGACCGGCGGGTGGGTCACGGTGAGCAACGTCGTGAGCCCGATCATGGCCACGCTCGATCGCTTTCTCGTGGCGCATCTGGTGACGCTAGCGGCAGCGGGGTACTACTCGACCGCGCAGCAGGTCGGGAATCAGCTCGTCATGCTGCCCGCGAGCCTGGCCGCGGTGCTCTTCCCGATTTTTGCCTCCGGCACGTCCGTAGGTGGCCGCGAGAGCGGCCGCCTTTACGGCACAGCGATGAGATGGGTGACCGTAAGCCTCGCGCCGATCATCGTGCTCGTGCTCTTCATCGCGGATCCCATGCTTCGGCTCTGGCTCGGTCCCGCATTCGCCGGGAACATCCTGCTTCCTCTCAAGATCCTTGCGGTGGGCGCGCTGATGAACGGGCTCGCACAGATTCCGTTCAGCGCCCTGCAGGGAAGCGGTCACGCGAGACTCACGGCGCTCAGCCACATGGTCGAGCTACCGATCTATCTCGTCGTCGTCGTCGTGCTCACGCGTGAGTACGGGATCGTGGGAACAGCGGTCGCATGGACCGGTCGCGTGCTCCTCGACTTCGCACTCCTGACGCTGGCTGCGCGGTGGAGCCTGGGTCGGGGGTGGAGGGTGCCGGCAGGCTCGGTCGCCGTCGGTGCGATCGTGGTGGCGTGCGGCTTCCTGGGTTCCGCGTCGAGTCTGTGGCCGGTCCGGGCGACGCTCGTGGCCGCGGCCCTGGCCGGAATCGCATGGCAGCTCGCCGAGGCCTATGGCGGGAGGCGCGCGGTACCGGCGGGCGTGGACGCGACCCTGCCTGAGCGGGCGGTCTGACCGCGTGGCGCGCCCGATGGAGCAGGCCTAGATGGATCTCACGTTCTGGCTCTATCTGCTCGTGCTCGCGCTGGGGTTCGTTGCGATCGCGATCGCTCTTCGATCGCCCGCGCTCGGGATCGCCTTGTGGGTGCTCGTCTATCCGCTCGTGGCTAATCTGGCGGTGCCCGAAGGGCTGGAGAAGATCCCTCCGACGCGCGTCGTCTCGTTGATTCTCTGCCTCGCCTGCCTCCCGCTCCTGGGATCGAAGGACTCGATGGCCAAGGTGCGCGCCCCGGTGGCTCTGTATGCCGCATTTCTCGTCTCGGCCTTCCTGTCGAGCCTGATCTCGCCGCTCGGCATGCAGGCGACGCAGCGGGTTCTGACGTACGGCGAACCCATCGCCTGGCTCCTTCTCGGCGTAGCCGCGGCGCGAAGCCGCCTGGATGATCGCGGAACCACGCTTCTCCTCGCGGCCACCGCGCTCAGCTTCATCGGCGTCCTCCTCGTCAGCGTCCCGGAGCTCCTCACGCAGAGCAATCCGCTCCTCGCAACGGGAATCGCCCGGACGACCGGTGATTACATGGAGGACCGGCGCCTCGGTTTCACGGGGCGCCTCGTGGGGACCCTGGGACAGCCCGTCTACGCTGGAATGTACGGCGTCATCGTGATTGGCGCCGTTTTGGCCCTCCTGGCCGACGGACGCGTGAAAGCGGCGGCGCAGTGGGCCCTGGCCCTTCTCGGCGTGGCCGCATTTGGATTCGTGGTCCTCACGGGCACGCGCGGCGCGATCGCGGGACTGGTCGTCCTCGCGTTCCTGGGGATCTCGGCCGCATGGCGGAGCAGCCGGGCGCGGATCTTCGGAACGGCGCTGGTCCTGCTCATCTCCGTAGCCGCCATGTCGCCCGTGATCCGAACTTTCCTGGACGAATCGATCCGCGTCGACGAACCGAGCTCGAGCGCGGCCAATGTCGTGGGACGCCTGGCGCTGACCAAGCGGATGCTCGATGTGTTTGCGAGCAACCCTGTGTTCGGGGTGGGCCCCGGCTACTTCCAGAAGGTCGTCGACGAGCCGGGTCAGATCGATACCGAAGGGTTGGGTGGGATCGAGAACCAGTACGCCACGCTCCTCGCGGAGAACGGCCTCCTCGGCTGCGCACTCTTCGTGGCGTTCCTGGGCGTCCTCGCGATGCGAGGTCTGTCGCAACGGGGACACGATCCGACGTCTCGATCGACGCTGGACCGATGGAGCGGCGCCGCGATCGGCGCGATCGGGATCATGGGGATCTCTGCCTTCGTGCTCACGACCATCCCCATGTTCCATGCGCTCGTCCTCGGAGGCACCTGCTTGGCCGGGACCGGGGGAGGGAAGCGATGACGCTTGCGCCTTCCGAGATCCGGACTGCCAGGAGCGAAATCGCCCGGGGGTCGACGCCCACGGTCTCCGTGATCATCGTCTCGTGGAACGTTCTCGAGTACCTGCGCCGCTGCCTGGAAGCGCTCGATCGGTCTGACGTGGGGAATCTCGAGGTGATCGTCGTCGACAACGACTCCGGCGACGCGACCCGGGACGTCATCCCGCACGAATTCCCACACGTGCGTTTCATTCCGCTTCGATCGAACGTGGGATTCCCAGCCGCTAACAACGTGGCCCTGCCCCTTGCCCGCGGATCGTTCGTGCTGCTCCTCAATCCCGACACCGAAGTCGCGCCCGATTGCATTCGCCAGTGCGTGGAAGCGTTCGAACGGGACTCGAAGATTGGCATGGTTGGGTGCCGGCTCGTCACGCCGTCGGGAGTGGTCCAGTACGAGTGCGCGTGCAACATGCCGAGCATTCTCGACTCGGCCAGCGAGGCCTTGTACCTGAATGTACTCCTTCCGCGACACCGCCTCTTCGGCCGGCTACGGATGTCCTACTGGGATCACGAAAGCGACCGGTATGTTCCTCGGATCTGCGGGGCATTCATGATGCTCCGGACCGATCTCTTGCGTGAGCTCGGCGGGTTGGACGAGCGCTTCTTCATGTACTACGAGGATCTGGATCTCTGCGCTCGGGTGGGCCGTTCGTGGGACATCCTCTATCTCGCGTCCGCGACGACGGTGCATCACGGCGGCCAGTCGCGCGCACGGAGCACGAGGGAGCTGGAGGATCTCGCCCCGGCGATCCGGTACACCTTCTATCGGGATCACCGAGGCAAGGCTCGGGCGGAGCTCCTTCGCGCCTGTCTCGCCGTGCAGAGCCTGTTCCGGCTTGGCATCGCTGGGCTCATGGTGGCCCTCGTTCCTCATGCGTCGCCGTGGCGACGAACGCGCGCGGCTCGACCCGGAGTGCACTGGAATCGCCTTCGATGGTGCCTCGGATTTGGCGGAGATGTCGACGGGTACGAAGCGCGTGGCGACGCAATCGGAGGCGAAACAGCGTGAGCGCGTGGCCCCGCCATTCCGAAGCGAATCACGTCCTCGTGGCCTGCGCCAGCGACTTCCAGGACGTGCCCTATGGCGGAACGCTGTCCCTGGTTCGCGATCTTCTCTCGGGCTGGTCCGATGAACCGGGGTGGAGGTTCACCCTGGTCGGCCTCGCTCGACCGTCAGGGGGGATGACGTCCCGCGGCGTCCGGGATATCGGCGGGCGCTCGATTCCGTTTGTTTCTGTGGGCCATGTGGAGCCCGGGGCGAAAGGATCGATCCGGCTCGCCTTCATGCGGGGCCTGATGCGCTGGCGCCACGCGATTCGCGACCTCCAGCCCGACCTGGTCTACGTTCATTCACCCGAAGCGGCCCGCGCGCTCTCCTGGGTGCTGAAGGACGTTCCGCTGATCCTCCACTGTCACGGGATTCACAACCCGCTCACACTCTCCCGCTATCGCTTCGCACGCTCGTTTGGAATCCCGGCGACCTATGACCGGATGATCTATCGTCCCGCTCTGGCCGCCGCGAGTCTCGTCCTGGTCAATGGCGACGCAAGCCAGTACGAAACGTTCCTCACCCGGAATCTCCAATTCCTCGACGGAAGCATTCGTCGCGTACCCGCCACCGTCGACCTCACGATGTTCCGGCCCGTCGATCGAGGCAGAGTCCGTCGCGAGCTGGGCCTGGGCGACAGCGAGCCGGTCGCGATCTTCGTTGGACGTCTGGAGGTCCCGAAGGGGTTGGACTTCGTACTTCGATCCATGGCCGCCATGGAGTCCCGCGGACGCGGCGTTCGCCTGCTCGTGGTGGGGGAGGGGGCGCATCGGAGCGCGCTCGAATCCCTAGCATCCGAGCTTGGACTCACGGAACGTGTGACCTTCCTGGGACGCCGGCCGCGCCGCGAGATCCCTCGTTATCTGAGCGCCGCCGACGTGTTCGTCTCCGGCACCCTGCGCGAGGCCGTATCGATGGCGCTCCTCGAGGCCTTCGCGTGCGGTGTGCCCGCGGTCGTGACCGATGGGGGCGGAGCACGCGAGCTCATCGTCGACGGGCGGAACGGCTACGTCGTGGCCGACCGTGATCCCGTCGTGTTCGGCGATAGTCTGTGGAAGGTCGCTTCGGCGCGCGGCGCGATGGCCGAGGACTGTAGGCGGGTCGCCGAGCGCTACTCGGCGCACGCGATCGGCCGCGAGGTGCTCCAGGCGTTCGGGGAGCTGCTGCATACGGGACAGCTCCGGGCGGAAGCCTCGTGAGCGGCGCGAGGGATGAGATCTGGCTCGTCTCGAACCTGGCCCCGCCCGTGCATGGCGTGTCGATGTTCAACGCCGCACTCCTGGAGGAGCTCGAGCGCCGCGGTGAGCCGGTTCGCGTCTTTCGCATCGGCTCGAGTCGGGCGCGGAGCATCGGCCGGTTCTCGATCGTGAAGGCGCTCCGCGATGGGGGGCTCATCGCGCGGTTCCTCGCGGCATCGCTTTGGCGGAGGCTTCGCGGAGGTGGGAGGGCGGTCCTTTACTTCACGCCATCCCAGGGTGGTCCGGCCGTGTTCCGGGACGCCGTCGTCGCGACGATCGGCCGTGCTTGCTTCGATCGCGTGATCGGGCATGTCCACGGCTGCAGCTGGCTCGGTCGTTATCGCGAGGGAGGCCTCGCGGCGAGAGCCATGAGACATGCGCTCGCGTCGTGCGACCAGGTGATCTGTCTCGGCGACCGATTCACCCGAGCCATGCGAGCAGCCACGGGGATCGATTGCGTTTCTGTCGACAACGGAGCCCCGGCGACGCAGGGAGGAAAGGCGCGTTCCTGGCCCTCGAACGGAGCGCCGCTCACGCTTCTCTACCTCGGCAGTTTCATCATGTCGAAAGGGCTCTGGGCTGCGGCGGAGGCCGCGGTGCTCCTTCATGGTCGGGGCAGGAGCGTGCGCCTCCAGTGTGCCGGCTCGTGGCGCAAGGAAGCGGAGCGCGTCGGATTCGAGCGGCACTTCCAGGAAGCCATGAAGCGGGGCGTCATTCAATTCCTGGGTCCCGTCGATGAACTGGGCCGAGCGAAAGCCCTGCTCGAAGCGAACATCCTCGTTTTGCCGACGCGCTACCCACACGAGGGTCAGCCGCTGGTCTTGATCGAAGCGATGAGCGCGGGCGTGGTTCCCATCACCACGGATCAGGGCGGAATTCCGGACCTGATGTCCTTCGCGGGAGCGGAGCGGCTGGTCGCGTCCTCGCATGATTCAGGCCATGGGGTGGCGCGCACGGTCGAGGCTCTCGCGAACGATCCCGATGTGTATGAAGCGCTCTCATGGCTCTGTCTCGAACGCTCTCGGACGCACCTGACGATGGAGCGTTGCGTGACGGACATTCTGACAGTGATCCGCGGCGACGCGGATCCGCAGATGGAGGGATGGGAATCGAAACAAGCCGCAGTCTGAGCCTCGACCTGAACCAGGGCGAGGTCTCCATCGTCGAGGGGCCCGCGCCCCGCGCCGGCCGTGGGATGGTCACCGTGCGCGTGGCCTGCTCGGCCATGTCCCCCGGGACCGAGCGTACCAAGGTCGAGCTGGCCGCGGCATCGCCGCTCGACAAGGCACGCCGACGCCCCGATCAGGTCGCGAAGGTCCTCGACTCCGTTCGCGCGGAAGGCGTGCTGGCCACGTATCGCAAGGTCACGGAGCGGCTCGCGACGCCGCAGCCGCTCGGCTACTCGCTCGCGGGGACGGTTCTCGATGCGGGTGAGGGCTGTGACGGCCTCCACGCAGGCATGGCGATGGCGTGCGGCGGCGCGAGGGCAAGCCACGCCGAAGTCGTTTCCGTTCCAAAGAACCTCGCCGTCCCCGTCCCGCACGGCGTCCCCATGCACGACGCGTGCTTTGCCACGCTCGCCTCGATCCCGCTCCATGCGATCCGCGTGGGGGAGGTCGCGATCGGGGATCGGGTCCTCGTGATCGGGCTCGGCCTCATGGGACAGCTCGCGGCCCGACTTTGCGCCGCGGCGGGAGCGCGCGTGTTCGGGGTCGATCCGGATCGCAGCCGCGCCGACCTGGCGCTCCACTGGTGCGCGGAGCGCGTCGAGAAGAAGCTGGATCGCTCGACCGCGCTCCAGATCCTCGACTGGAGCCGGGGCCGCGGGGCGGACGTGGTCCTCATCACCGCCGGAGGCGCCGACAGCCGGCCGCTTGGACTGGCGGGCGAAGCGGCGCGCGACCGGGCGAAGGTCGTCGTCGTGGGCGCGGTTGGCCTGGACGTTCCGAGGGAGCCCTTCTACGAGAAGGAGCTTCGCCTCGTGGTCTCCCGGTCCTACGGGCCGGGCCGGTACGACCCCGAGTTCGAGGAGAAGGGGTACGTCTATCCTCCGGGCTTCGTGCCCTGGACGGAGCGGCGGAACATGGAGGAGATCCTCGACCTCCTCCAGTGCGGACGCCTCCCGCTGGATGGACTCCGGGGCGCCACGATTCCGTTCGAGCGCGCGCCCGAGGCGTACGACCTCCTCCGGTCCGAGTCGCCGCCGATCTCCATCGTGCTCGACTTTGGGCCGACGGAGCCGCACGCGATGCCTACGAGCCATGGAAGCGCGTTCGTTACGAAGCACGCGCCACACATGGAGCCGTCCACGCATCTGGCTCGTCCCCTCCGCGTCTCGTTCATCGGCATGGGGAACTTCGCGTCTTCCTACCTGCTTCCCGCGGCGAAGCAGGCCGCGGAATCGCTCGAGCATGTCGTCACTCAGACTCCGCTCAAGGCCGAGCACGCTCGGAAGCGTGGCGGCTTCCGCTCCTCGGCCACCGACGGCCAGCTCGCGATCGACGATCCACGGACCGAAGTCGTGTTCGTCGCGACCCGGCACGACACGCACGCGCGCTGGGTCGAGGCAGCACTGCGCGCCCACAAGGCGGTGTTCGTCGAGAAGCCTCTCGCGCTCAGGCCCAGCGACTACGAACGGATCGCGACCCTTCAGCGCGCCACCCAGGGCCGAATCATGGTGGGGTTCAACCGGCGCTTTGCTCCCGCGACCCTTTGGGCTCTGGGCGCGCTCGGATCGGATCGCGCGGGGCTCCGCCTCACCTACAGGATCAACGCAGGCGCGCTTCCAGGGCACCACTGGCTCCTCGATCCCGACACGGGTGGGGGGCGTCTCATCGGCGAGGCCTGCCACTTCATCGACTACGCCTGCTTCCTCGCGGACTCGCTCCCCGTGTCGATCGACGCGCGGGCGCTGGACACCCCGGGGGAGCATGGCCACGAGAGCTTCCACATCGAGATCGCCTTCTCGAACGGCGCGTCCGCGGGGATCGACTATCTCTCCCGCGGCGACGCCTCGCTCGCGAAGGAGCGGATCGAGATCCATCGCTCCGGCCTCTCGGTCGTGATCGACGACTTCCGCACGACGACCCTGCATCGTGGAGGGAAGCGTGCCGCGGTGAAACGCTGGAAGGGGCGGGACAAGGGGCACCAGGCGGAAGTGCGGGCGTTCCTCGAGGCCGTGCGAACGGGCGGTTCGACTCCGATTCCCGAGGAGGAGTCGCTCCGCTCCACGGCGCTGACCCTCGCGGCCGTGATGTCGCTCCACGAAGGCCGCGCCATCCGGCGCGACGAGTGGCCCCGATGACCCCGTCCCCGCTCGATATCGCGCACGCACTCCTCGCCCGCACGCGCGCGCGCGGCTGGGCCGGCGCGGATCCCTACGACGGCCTCGAGGGTCCGATCGGGACCTTGGTCCGGCCGCTGGGGCCGCTTCCTCGGTTCGCGCTCAGCCAGTCGGTCCTCCGTTCGCCCCTCGCACGCGCGGCGGCGATGCCGCGCGCGACGGTGAATCCCAAGGCGCTCGCGCTCTTCCTCGGAGCCGTGGCGCGCCTTCCTACGGGGAGCGCAGGCGCGAGGATCGGCGGCGAGCTCGAGGAGGCGATCGCATCGCGCGCGACCCCGCAGCAGGATGGCCTGGGGTGGGGCTACCCGTTCGGCTGGCAGTCGCGGCACTTCTGGGCGCCGCCCCACCTCCCGAACGCGGTGGTGACCAGCATGGTCGCGTGGCACCTCTTCGAATACGCCGATCGCCACGGCTCCGCCCGCGCGCAGTCGATGGCACTGGCCGGCGCGCGCTTCCTCGCGGCGGGCCTCGCGCGCAGCGAAGCGCCAGGGGGAGAGGCGATGGCATACACGCCCAAGGACCGGACGCAGGTGGTCAACGTGTCCGCGCTGGCCGCGCGCGTCCTGGCCCGCGCGGCGGCGGTGGACGAATCGCCGAGGCTCCGCGAGATCGCGACAGGGCTCGTGGGCTTCGTCCTGACCCATCAGCGCGAGGACGGCTCCTGGCCCTACGCCACCGATCCTCGCGGCCAGTGGGAGGACTCGTTCCACACCGGCTACGTGCTCGAGTCGCTCCTCGCCGTGCAGGCGTACGGCGTGGACGTGCCGCATGGCGCGCTCCGCGCCGGATTCGAGGCGTATCCGCGCTTCTACGGGCCCGACGGCGAGGCCCGGCTCCTTCCGCGCGCCGACTCCGTGCTCGACGCGCACGCCGCGGCGCAGGGGATTCTCACCTACGCCGCGCTCGCAGGCTGGAACGAGGGTCCACGATCGCTTCGGGACACGGGGGCCGGGCGCTCGCTCGCCATCGCCCGGTGGTCGGTCGAGCACCTTTGGCTGTCGGAGCGGGGCCACTTCGCCTATCGTGTGCGCCAGGGCCGCAGGGACGAGCGCGAATTCACGCGGTGGGTCACCGCCTGGATGTGCCTCGCGATGACCATCGCGGCCGAGCTCGAGGCGCACGGAAGCGCGACGCGTCCGGCGCACGCACCCGCCACGGAGGTCGCCTGAAAGTCTGGATCGACGTCGACAACGCGCCGCATGTCCAGTTCTTCAGGCCCGTGATCCGGCGTCTCCACGAGCTCGGCGCGGACGTGCACGTGACCGCCCGCGACCGCACATACGTTCCTCAGCTCCTCCATTCCTTCGGCATCCGGCACACCGTCATCGGTCACGGCCGTCCGGAGAGCACCATCGCCAAGGCGCGCGCGATGGCCGCGCGCACGGCGCTCCTCATGCGCTACGCCGCGGGGAAGAAGTTCGATGTCGCCGTGGGGCATGGCTCGCGCGCGCTCGCGCCCGCCGCAAGGCTCTCCGGCGTGAAGAACCTCACGATGTTCGACTACGAGCACGTCTCCACCTGGATCTTCCGGACCTTCTGCGACCGCATCCTGGTTCCGCGCGCGACGATGGGCCGGCTGACGCGGCTCGAGCCCGCCGGCCGGTGGGTTCCGTTCGACGGTTTCAAGGAGGAGGTCTACCTCGCGGAGTACGTGGTCGACTCGAGCATCCGCCTCCGCCTGGGCGTGAAGCCGGAGGATGTCCTCGTGGCGCTTCGCCCCCCGGCGACGACCGCCCATTACCACGACCCAAAGAGCGAGGGGATGCTCCGCGCGATCACCGCGCGGCTCGGATCGTCCACCAATGTCCGCACCGTCTGGCTCAGGCGGGACCTCGCGGATCCGATTCCGAATCTGGAATGGGTCCCGAGCTTTATCGTGCCGCGCCGCCCGCTCGACGGGCCGTCGCTCCTCGCCGAGGCGGACGTCGTGATCTCGGGCGGAGGCACGATGACGCGCGAGGCGGCGCTCCTCGGAACGCCCGCGTTCAGCATCTTCACCGGGCCCACCGGAGCCATCGACGAGGAGCTGAGCCGACGTGGTTCCTTGGTGCTCGTCAGGAGCGTGGAAGAGGCGGAGAAGATTCCTTTCGTGAAGAAATCCGGAAACGGCGCCGCGCCCCGGTGTACGCCGGCGCTTCGCGAGTTCGTTCTCGATCAGATCCAGGATCTCGCGCGGTCGAAGGGCCGCGCTCGGGTGGCGGTCGCCGATGAGGCGAGTGGGAAGGGAGGGCAGGTTGGGAGTTCCGTTCGTTGATCTGAGGGCGCAGCACAAGGCCATCCAGCAGGAGCTGGATCAGGCCGTCCGGGACGTCGTCGAGAGCGCGGCGTTCGTGCTCGGCCCGGCGGTCCAGGATTTCGAGAGCGACTTCGCGCAGTACCTGGGCGTGGACCATGCGGTGGGGACGAGCAACGGCACGACCGCGCTCCAGCTCGCGCTCCTGGCACTGGGCGTCGGCCAGGGGGACGAGGTCATCGTCCCCGCCCAGACCTTCATCGCCACCGCCGAAGCCGTCGCCCATACGGGTGCGCGTCCCGTGTTCGTCGACGTGCTCGAATCCACCGCGTGCATGGACCCGGCCGCCCTCGATGCCGCGCTCACCTCGCGAACGCGCGCGATCGTTCCGGTGCACCTCTTCGGACAGGCGGCGGAGCTCGATCCCATCCTGGACATCGCGCGAGCGCGCGGCATCCCGGTGATCGAGGATGCCTGCCAGGCACACGGCGCGACCTATCACGGCCGGCGGGTCGGGAGCTTGGGCGTCGCCTCCTGCTTCTCCTTTTATCCCGGGAAGAACCTCGGCGCCTTCGGGGAAGGAGGCGCGGTCGTGACCCGCGACGACCATCTCGCGGGGCGCGTGCGGCGGCTCCGCGACCACGGGCAGTCGCAGCGCTACTACCACGCCGAGGTCGGCTACAACGCGCGGATGGAAGGAATCCAGGGAGCGGTGCTCGGAGTGAA
>Ga0111539_10010096_pt1 | contig 11901 bp, 11 predicted proteins | sample RhiMethybrSRZTD1_FD_79667 | JGI IMG/M metagenome (GOLD analysis project Ga0111539, IMG submission 79667) | Populus rhizosphere microbial communities from Tennessee, USA - Rhizosphere MetaG P. TD hybrid SRZTD1 (version 2) (version 2) | ecosystem: Host-associated > Plants > Roots > Rhizosphere >...
ATCACCCGTCCCGGGCGTCTGAGCACGACGTGCAACGCGAGCCACGGCGACGCGTCGTCGCGGCCGCGCCAGTAGAGCTTCAGGCCTCCGACAGCCGCGTTGACCGTCGGCGGCTGCGTGTCGCGGCGCACGTCGACGGCCGCCAGCTCGGTGTCCGAGGGGTTGCCCACGACGTCGACGGCGCGGAGCGTCGGGGTGTACGTACCCGGCTGGACCCGTCCGGGGCTCCAGATCAGCGTGTGCCAGCCGCGGGTGACGACGACCGGCTTCGGGACGTTCGCCACCTCCTGGAGGCGCACGGTCGAGCGCTTCGAGACCCAGAAGACGTAGCGCGCGTAGTCGCGGTAGCCGTCCTGCGGCCACGGGTAGATTGCGCCCGGAGCGGCGCCCTGCTTCACGGCCGGCGGCTCACGGAGATCGTCGGAGAAACGCTGCCCGTAGAGCGCAAGCGTCGGATCGGCCGTTCGCTTCGCGAGCATGGTCAGGAGGCGGACGACGTACTTGTGGTAGTCGAGCGGCGCCTCCGCCCCCCCGAGCGCGTAGAGGGACCAGTAGCCCGTGTCGAAGCGGGGCAACATGGCAACCGCCGCGGCCTGGAGCTGCGAGGCGAGGCCCGCGGCGGCCTGGTCCTTCGTCTGTGTCACGTAGTCCTGCAACGAGACGATCGTCTGCAGCTGCGCGTTCAGAACGGTCGCGTTGTTGAAGGCGTAGAGCCGGATCCACGGCCCGGCGGCCACCGAGCGCGTCAAGGACGGGACAGTCTTGTAGACACGCTGGGCGGCCGAGGTCAGCGTCGCATCTGCGAGCAACGTCCCCGCCCGCGAGAGCGCCTGCGCCGCAACCGCCTGCGCCATGCCCGAGATCCACGGCGGCCGGCCCCCCTCGAAGCGGAAGTAGTACTCCCACGCCAGGCCGCCGTAGCGGAAGACGCTCCGTGCGAGCAACGCCTGCGCGAGCTGCTCCGCCCGTGCCGTGTTCTTCTGGGCGACGAAGTTGTTCAGCTTCCCGAAGTTCTCGAGCGGGTGGAACTGGAAACCGATCCCGGGAAAGGCCCGGTACCACGTCCCGTCGGAGTAGTCGACGACGTCGGTGCCGGCCTTCTGGTCCCAGTGGCTCGCGAACCACTTCGTGTTGAACGCGAGCATGTCGAAGAGCGCCCGCCCGCGCGGCGAGTCGTAGCCCTTCCAGAAGCCCGCGACCTGGTGGACGACTGCCGCGAGGTTGCGGTACCGACTGCTCGGCAGCTTCGGGAGCACATTCGCCGCGCCGGCCGCCGCGGCCCGGTAGTCCGAGGCTTCGGCGCCGTCGATCCGCCCCGCCGTCTGGGCGCGCGCAATTCCCTGCGCGATCAAGGCGAAGTCCTTGACGTACGGCGGCTTCGCAGCAGCCGTCCCGGAGACCAGCGTCGCCGACAGCGCAAGCACCGCGGCGACCCCTGCCGCTCTAGCGCTCATGACGGTGTTAGACGCTACCGATGTGCAGCGGTTTGTGGCGGCTAGGCCATGACTTCGACGCGTTGCGCCTCGGGTGAGACGCTTCGGCCCTCGCGCTCGAGCACCTCGCTGAGGGCCCGGATCGAGACCTCCAGCTGGTCGAGTGACGGCTCCCGCGTGGTCAGGCGCTGAAGCCAGAGGCCAGGCGCCAGCAGCGTCATCAGGATCCGGCTGTCCGTGTGCTTTCCGGCGAAGCGGATCACCTCGTAGGCGATCCCGGCGATCACAGGCAGCAGCAGGATCCTGGAGGCGATCAGCCAGTACCAGACGGGGCGCCCGAAGAACGCGAAGACGAAGATCGCGATCACCATCACCCAGAGCAGGAACGCGGTCCCGCAGCGCGGGTGGATCAGCGAGAACCGCTGCACGCGCTCTGGCTCGAGCTCCTCGCCGGCCTCGTAGGCGTTGATCGCCTTGTGCTCGGCGGCGTGGTACTGGAAGACGCGCTTCAGATCCGGCAGCAGGGAGATCAGGAAGAGGTAGAGCACGAAGACCGTGACGCGGATCAAGCCCTCGACGATCACGAACCAGGTGGCGTTGATTCCGATCCAGTCCGTCAAAAGCGCCGGCCCGACCTTGAAGAGCAGCAGCGCGAACCCGATCGCGATCGCGAAGGCGAAGATCAGCTGCCCGCGGGTCAGCTCGGTGGCGACCTCTTCGTCGCTCTCCTCCTGGGCGGCGTAATTGGCGCTGATCGCCAGAGCGCGGAACCCGATTGCGAGCGACTCGCCGAGGGCGACGACGCCCCGGACGATCGGGAGGCGGAGGGTCCAGTGCCGCGTCATCGGCGAGACGATCGGCCTGCTGACGTGGGCGATCTCGCCGTCCGGCTTTCGGACCGCGACCGACCAGTTCGACGGGCCGCGCATCATGACCCCTTCGAGCACAGCCTGCCCGCCGATCGGATTCGCCATTGCGGTTAGTTCTCTACGACCGCTGTGCGGCCTGCGCTCGCTCGAGGCGGCGCTGGAAGCGCTCCACACGGCCGCCGGTGTCGACGAGCTTCTGCTTGCCCGTGTAGAACGGGTGGCAGTTCGAGCAGATCTCGACGTGCAGCTCCGGCTTCGTCGAGCGGGTCTGGAAAGTGTTCCCGCACGCGCAGTGGACCGTCGCGAGCACGTATTCGGGGTGGATACCGGCCTTCATGGCCCGGCCAGGATAGCAACCGCGGTCTCGGCGGCGACGTTGCCTCCGGAGACGACGACGGCGACTCCTTTTGCGCCGTCGAGCGGCACTTTCCCCGCCAGCAGCGCGGCGACGCCGGCTGCTCCCGCGGGCTCGCAGGCGAGCTTCGCGCGGCCGTAGAGGAACCGGAAACCGGCCTCGATCTCGGTCTCGGTGACGAGCACGGAGTCGACCCGGCCTGCGCAGATCGCGATTGCGTTCGCCCCGGCAAACGGCGCGTTCAGGCCGTCCGCGACCGACCGCGGCGTCAGGTCGACGGGCTCGCCCGCGGCGAGTGCCTCGTGGAGTGCGGCCGAGCCCTCGGGCTCGACGGCGACCACCCGCGCGTCGACCGCCGTGACGATCCCGCTGACCAGCCCGCCGCCGCCGACCGGGACGACGACGACGTCGGCCTCGGGAGCATCCTCCGTCAGCTCGAGGCCGACGGTGCCCTGGCCGGCGATCACGAGCGGATCGTCGAAGGGGTGGACGAGCGTGCGGCCGGTCTCGTCGATCAGTTCGTGGAGGCGGTCGAACGCCTCCGCCGGGTCGGTCGCCTGCAGGTCGACGGTGGCGCCGTAGTTCCGCGTGGCCTCGAGCTTCTGCTCGCTGGCTCCGTGCCACATCACGACCAGGGCATCGACCCCTTCGAGCGCAGACGCGTAGGCGAGCGCCTGGGCGTGGTTGCCCGCCGAGATCCCGATCACGCCGCGCGCCTTCTCCTCGGGCGACAGTGAGGCGAGCTTGTTGAGGACGCCGCGCGGCTTGAACGAGCCCGTGCGCTGGAAGAGCTCTGCCTTCAGGTAGACCGGCATGCCCACCTCGCGCGCGAGCGACGCCGAGGTGAGCGTAGGCGTGCGGTGCACCCGGCCGGCAATCGTCTCGCGGGCGGTGAGCACGTCTTCACGGCTGACGACGGTCATGGCGATGGCCGAATGACCCTAACTTCCTCTTGAGAATTTGGTGGTTCACTCCGACATCAGAGACCGTGAGGGCGCGCCTTGTCATAGCTGCGGCACTTGTCGCCCTGGCCGCGACTGCTTCGACCGCATCCGCGTCGTGGAAGGCGCAGTTCGGCGTCCAGGACGACGCCTGGCTCCAGGTCGGAGCGCCGAAGTCGGGACCGCTCGAGGAGCGCCTCGCAACACTCGACCGGCTCGGCGTCGACGTCGTCCGGTACACGCTGCGCTGGGACCACGTCGCGCTCCGCCGTCCGGCGCAGGCAGTCGACTCCGCCGATCCGGCCTACGACTGGAACTCCTCCGACGCGCTGCTCACCGGGCTGCACGCCCACGGGATCGACGTCGTCCTGACGCTGTGGGGCACGCCCGCCTGGGCCAACGGGCGCCGTAAGCCGAACTGGGCACCGAGGAGCGCGGCCGCTCTCGCGTCGTTCGCGACCGCCGCGGCGCTCCGATACCCGTGGATTCGCAAATGGGAGATCTGGAACGAGCCGAATCAGCGTGGCGGCCTGGACCCGAACTCGCCGCGGCTCTACGTGCAGCGCCTGCTGAACCCGACCATTGCGGCCTTGCACGCGCTCAACCGGCGCAACGTCGTCGCCGGCGGCGCCACGTCGCCACGGGCGACGAAGACGGCCCTCTCCGCGGTCACGTTCATGCGAGGCATGCGCCGCGCGGGCGCGCGCTTCGACGTCTACTCGCACCACCCGTACCCGCGGTGGTTCGGGCGCGGCCGCCCGGAGACGCCGCTACAGACCCTGCCCTGCACTCGGTGGCTGACGATGGCGAGCCTGCAGTGCCTGCTCCGCGACGTGACGCGGAACTTCGGGCCAAAGCACGTCTGGCTGACCGAGTACGCGTACAAGACGAATCCGCCGGACCGGTTTCGCGGCGTCGCGCCCGACCTGCAGGCGCGGTACCTCGCCGAGGCGGCGCGTCGCGTCTACCAGGCGCCGCGAGTCGACCTGCTGATCAACTTTCTTCTCCGTGACGAGCCTCTCATCGGGCGCTGGGCAAGCGGGTTCTTCACCGCGAGCGAGGCCGTCAAGCCTTCGTTCTTTTCGTTCATGCTGCCGCTCGTCGAGGTGAGCCGGCACGGCGGCCGGATGACGCTCTGGGGCCAGGTGCGGCCGCGGTCAGGGCCGCAGCCCTATCTGCTCCAGCGGCGAAGGCGCGGCAGGTGGGTGGCCGTCGGCCGGATCGCAATCACGGGCAACTCCGGCTTCTTCACGCGCGTCGTGGCCGCCGGACGAGGCTCGAAGTTCCGGATCTGGTCGCTCTTGGACGACACGTTCAGTCCGGCGCTCGCTGTCCGTTAGGCGACCTAGCCGACTCGCAGCCGGTTGTAGAGCGCGGTGACGCCGCTGACGAACTGCGACTGACTGATAGCGCCGTACCGCGATCCGAGCATCTCGCCGTAGCCGTTCGGACCGACGGAGAAAAAGACGAAGTACTGCTGGAAATCCGGTCCGTTTTTGGTATCGACCTTGCGCCAGCGGACCGAGCCCTCCGCTCCCGGGATGCCGGGCACGTCGAACGGCTTCCAGAAGACGTCGCAGATGTTCACCTCTGGGCAGCGAGAGAGGGTGCGGGCGTGCAGGAACTTGACCTGCTCGGCCGCTCCGGCCGCAGAGCCGAGCACGGCGACGGCGGAGAATCCACCGGTCGTCGGGGCGTTCGGGACGCTGGCCTCGATGTTTTCGACCGCGGCCGACCGGAAGCCCGCCGTGCGGAAGCGGCGAGCCAGAACCTTCGGCTGGAAGAGCGGGTCAAGGCCTCGGACCAGGGCCTGCACCGATCTGCTCGAGCGCACTCCGGCGGGACGAACGATCTGAGGAAGCTCGGAGCGCGCCAGCACCTGCTTCGCGAGCGGGATCCTCGGTGCGGAGACTTGAGGATTGGTGACGCTCCTGGTCGAGGCGACCTTCTTGCTGCTCCCGCAGCCGGCGACGGCAAGCGCCGTTGCCGCGATCCCGAGCATGAGCAACCGCCGCGCCATCTACGCCGGTTGTAACACGGAACCGTGCCTTACGTAAGTGTGTACTCGGGGCCCGAGCCGCCCTCGGCCGGGGTCAGGCGCCCGCCCTTCGCGGTGATCGCGCCGCACTGCACGCAGTTCGACGCGGTCACCTCGACGCGACCGTCGGTCGCCTCGTAGACCTGGGCCGGGCACATTCGAGCCCACATCTGGGCGAGCTCAGGCGCGACCGCGGTCTGGACGCGAATGTGGTTCGGCGCGTCGTCGCGCGTCTTGTTGCCGCTCAGGAAGACCGACGAGAGCTTGTCGAAGGTGAGCTTCCCGTCCGAGGTCGGGTAGCTCCGTGCCCGGTCCGTGCGGATCAGCTCCTGGTCGGCGTCCGGCTCGGTGCGTGCGTCGCCGGGCGGGAGCTTGCCGCGGCTCGCGGTCATCGCACCCGCGAGCGCGCCCCCGAGCCAGAATCCGCGGCCGAAGGCCTGGCGCATGTTGCGGACCTCCTCGAGCTCGCGCGAGACAAAGCTCTGCTTGACGGCCTCGTCGTACGACGAGAGCGCACCGGGGCGGCCGACGGCTGCCCCTCGCTGCAGCGCGGCGAATGCCGACTCCGCGGCGAGCGAGCCGGTCTCGATCGCGTAGTGGATGCCCTTAAGCGCCGGGACGTTCACGAAGCCGGGGCCGTCGCCGGCGAGCAGGAGGCCGGGCGCATGCAGCCGCTTCGGCAGAGAGAGGAAGCCTCCCTCCGGGATCGTCTTCGCGCCCCAGGCGATCCGCTCGCCGCCGTCGAGCAGCTTGCGGACGAGCCGGTGCGTCTTCAGCTCCTGGAGCAGGTCGTGGACGGAGAGCTCGGCGTCGCGGTAGTCGAGCCCGACGACCATCCCGAGCGTGACCATGTCGTCGCCCATCGGGTAGATGAAGGAGCCGCCGAACTCGCGATACTTCGCGCCGGCGCGAAGCGGCCAGCCGAGTGTGTGAATCACTCTCCGGAGCGGCTTCGCGACCCGCCAGACCTCCTTGACGCCGAGCGCCCACACCTGCGGGTTCTCGCCGCCGAGGCCGAAGCGCTGGATCGCGGCGCCCGTGAGGTGGCCCTGAGTGCCCTCGGCGAGGACCGTGATCCGGGCGAGGACGTCCGAGCCGGGCTCGAAGTTCGCGAGCTTCTCGCCGTCACGGCCGCGTCCCTTGTCGCCGGTCCGGATCCCGCGCACGCGGCCGTGGTCGACGAGCAGCTTCGTCGCGGCCGTCTCCGGGAGGATCATCGCGCCCGCCTCTTCCGTCTGTTCCGCCAGCCAGCGCCCGAGCTGCGAGAGCGACGCGATCCGGTTGCCGTGGTTGCGCATCGTCGGCGGAGTCGGGATCCGCATCGCACGGTTGCGCGTCATGAAGTAGACGGACTCCTGCTCGACCTCGCCGTAGAACGGCATCTCGTCGAGGCGTTTGCGCCCTTTGAAGAGCCGCTGCAAGGCGCGAGGGTTCACGACCGCGCCCGAAAGCAGGTGCGAGCCCGGCTGCTTGCCCTTCTCGATCACCGCGACCGGGACCTCGCCGAGCCGCTCCGCAACCGCGGGCGCGCTCTCGAGCAGCTGGCCGAGTCGGATCGCGCACGCCAGCCCGGCCGGGCCTGCGCCGACGATGCAGAGGCCGACCTCGATCCGCTCGTCCTCGGGATCGGACGGCGGCGCGATCGCCTCGGCGAGGCTAAACGGCGGCGGAAATTCCGAAGGCTTCATCTCATACGAGCGAAGCGACGTACAAACTAGCTCCGCGGAAAATGCGCAGCATTTTTCGCGTTTACGAGCTCTGTCAGCTTCGGGACGATCTCGTGCAGGTCGCCGACGACCCCGAGGTCGGCGTATTCGAAGATCGGCGCGTTCGGGTCCTTGTTGATCGCGACGATCACATTCGAGCCCTGCATGCCCACCTTGTGCTGGATCGCTCCGGAGATTCCGACGGCAACGTAGAGCCGCGGCGCGACGGTCTTCCCGGTCTGGCCGACCTGCGCAGCGTACGGGTACCAGCCGGCGTCGACCACCGCGCGCGTCGCCGCCACGGCGCCGCCCAGTGCCTTCGCGAGCTCCTCCACGAGCGCGAAGTTCTCCGGACCGCCGAGCCCACGACCGCCCGCGACGATCACCTCGGCATCCTCGATCGACGGGCCCTCGCTCTCCTCGTGGGCTTGCTCGATCATCGTCGCCTGGGTCGAGAAGTCCTCGAGCGAGACGTCGACCTTCGAGATCTGCGCCTGCCCGGTGCCCTCTTTGGTCGGTGGGTCGAATGTCCCCGTGCGGATCAGAGCCAGGCGTGGTTCGCTGGTCCAGCCGACGTCGACATACACCGTGTCATCGAGCGCGGGCCGCTTCCCGACGAGCTTCCCATCCTGCTGGTCGAGGTCGACCAGGTCCCAGTTGAGCCCGGCGTCGAGCCGGGCCGAAAGACCCGCCGCAACGTCGGCGGTCAGCACCGTCGCCGCGAAGAGGACGGCCTCGAAGCCCTCCTCCTGGACGAGCTTCGCCAGCACGTCGACGCGCGGCTGAGGCAGCGGCGCCTCGAGAGCCGGGTCGTCCGCGATGTAGATGTGTTGCGCGCCGAATGCCCCGGCCTGGAGAGCGAGCTGTTCGACGTCTGAACCCGCGACCAGCACCGAGACCTCGTCACCGAGCTGGACGGCCTTGCCGAGAACGCCGAGCGAGTCCTTCTGGAGCTCCCCGTCGTGGTGCTCGACGAAGACGAGAGTGCTCAAAGCGCCTTCCGCTCCAGGAGGAACTCGACAACCTTCTCCGCGCCGGTGCCGTCGTCCTCGATCCGCACCGTCTCGCCGCGCGGCGGCGGGTCGTTGAGCGCGTAGACCTCGGTGCGGGAGCCGGCCTCGCCGACGCGCTCGGCCTCGACGCCGAGGTCCGAGAGCACCACCGTCTCCTGCGGCTTCTTCTTCGCGCCCATGATCCCCTTCAGCGACGGGTAGCGCGGCTCGTTGATCGCGTCGGAGACCGCGACCACCGCCGGGAGCGGGGCCTGGATCACGTCGTAACCGAACTCCGTCTGCCGCTTGCCGCGCACCGACCCGTCGGCGAGCGTCAGCTCCGCGACCTGCGAGATCAGCGGTCGGCGCAGCCTGTCCGCGACCGCGGCCCAGAGGACGGCGCCGTCCGAGTCGTTCGCCTGTTGGCCGAAGAGGACGAGGTCGGGCTGCTCGCGCTCGAGTCCCTTCGCGAGCGCGTAGCTCGTGGCGACGAGGTCGGAACCTGCCGCGGCGTCGTCGGAGACGAGCACGACCCGGTCGGCGCCCATTGCGAGCGCCTTGCGGAGCGCCTCGAGCGTGCGCGCCGGCCCGAGCGAGACGAGCACGACCTCGGACCCGCCGTCGTCCCCCTTCAGCTGCAGCGCCTCCTCGACGGCGTTCGCGTCGAAGGGATTCAGCGTCGGCTCGCCGGACCGGTCGAGCCGTTTCGTTCCCGGGTCGATTCGCCGCGCCTGCTCGGGCACGGCCTTCACGCAGACGGCGATCTTCATCCGGCGGCGGACTCTATCCAGGGACTGGCGCCGAAGGTGCCTGTCTCAGCAACCGTCACAGAGAGGCGTCCTGCGAGTGCCGGCCCCTACGCCTGTTAGGGTTCCGCGCTTCGGACGCGAACCGGAGCTCATGCGACGCCACCGGACGACAGCCCGAGGAGCCCTCTGCCTCCTGCTCGCCTCCGGCCTGCTGGCCGGAACGACCGCGGCACGCGGCGATGCGACCAAGCCGATCGTCTTCCCGGTTCTCGGCGCGACCCACTACAGCGACGACTTCGGCCAACCGCGAGCCGGCGGGGCGCACCAGGGCATCGACATCCTCGCCGCCAAGAGGTCGCTGGCGCTCGCGGCCGAGGCGGGCAAGATCAAGTTCTGGACTACCTCGGCGACGGCGGGCTGCATGCTCTACCTCTACGGGGCGAGCGGCACGACCTACTACTACATCCACCTGAACAACGATCTCACGCGGAACAACGACAACCGCGGCAAGTGCGTTGCGGGAACGGCGTACGCACCCGGGTTGAAGGACGGCGCCAAGGTCGCCGCCGGCCAGCCGGTCGGCTTTGTCGGGAACTCAGGCGACGCGAACGGGCTGCACGCTCACCTGCATTTCGAAGTGCATCCGAACGGCGGCAAGGCCGTCGACGGCTTCCCGTATCTCCAGGCCGCGCAGCACCTCCTCTTCGCCGCGCCGAAGGGCAAGCCGTTCACGCTCGAGCTCGACGGGACCGTGATGGCTCCGGCCGCGTTGTCGCTGCAGATCAGGGTGGCCACCGTCCACGCCTGGCCGACGGGCCAGCATCAGTCGAAGCTGAAGCGCCCCCTGCTGCTCAACGTCCCGCAGACGGCGATCATCCAGTCCACGAACGGCGGCGCGATCCGCAAGAGCACCATCTTGAGCGCGCGCCCGGGCCAGACGGTCAAGGTCTGGACGATGCCTGCCACCGCGAGCCTGAAGATGGAGCGCGGCGACGATCTCGCGCTCAACGCTGCGCTCGTCCTGCTGAAAACGCCTTAGCTGCTAACGCCCGACGAAGGACGGCTCGCGCTTCTCGACGAAGGCGGTCATGCCTTCCTGCGCGTCCTCGGAGGCGAACAGGTCGCCGAACTCCGAGGCCTCCAGGTCCAGGTTGGCGCGGTGGTCGCCCGCGAGCGCCCGGTTGGTCGCGGCCTTCGCCGCGGCCAGCGCGACGGGGCTCTTCGTTGCGAGAAGCTCCGCGACCACCATCGTCTTCTCGAGAAGCTCGCCCGGCTCGAACACGGCATTGACGAGCCCGTGGCGCTCCGCCTCCTCGGCGTCCACGACGCGGCCGGTGTAGATCAGTTCCTTCGCGTATCCGAGGGTCGTCGTCCGGGCCATCCGCTGCGTGCCGCCCCAACCCGGGATGAGCCCGAGGTTGATCTCCGGCTGGCCGATCTTCGCCGTGCGGGCTGCGTACCGCAGGTCGCACGCGATCGCGAGCTCGCAGCCGCCGCCGAGCGCGAAGCCGTTGATCGCCGCGATCGTCGGCTTGGGCATCGTCTCGAGCAGCCGAGCAGTCTCGTGTCCGAGCACACCCCACGCCTTGGCTTCGTCAACGCGGAGCCCGCTCATGTACTTGATGTCGGCCCCTGCCGCGAACGCCTTCTCGCCGGCTCCGGTCAGGACGACCACGCGCACGTCCGGATCGTCGGCGAGCTCCCGGAGTGTGTCGCGCAGCTCCGTCAGGGTCGGAAGATCGAACGCGTTGAGCGCGTCCTGCCGGTCGATGGTGACGAGGACGACGCCCGGGGCGTGCTTGGCGGTGCTGACGCTCAGGCTGCGACCTTCTCCCGCAAGAAGTCGACGATCTGCGACGTCGGCGCCCCCGGCGTGAACACCTCGGCGACACCCTGCTGCTTGAGCTCGTCCGCATCGGCCGTCGGGATCGTGCCCCCGACGACGACGAGGACGTCCTCGGCTCCGTTTTCCTTGAGCCCTTCGAGGATCCGCGGAACAAGGGTCATGTGCGCGCCGGAGAGGATCGAGATCCCGACCGCGTCGGCGTCTTCCTGGATGGCGGTCTCGACGATCTGCTCCGGTGTCTGATGCAGGCCGGTGTAGATAACCTCCATGCCCGCATCCCGTAGCGCGCGTGCGATGATCTTGGCCCCGCGATCGTGTCCGTCAAGGCCGGGTTTTGCGATCACGACTCGGATCTTGCGGGCCACGGGCGGCAAGTATATGGCTGTGATGCAGGCATGAAACTGACGGTGGCGGGCTGCTCCCCGGCGTGGCCGAACCCCGGCGGGGCCCAGTCGGGCTACCTGCTCGAGAGCGACGGAAAGCGCATCTTGCTCGACTGCGGCCCGGGCGTTCTCGCCCGGCTGCGCGAACGCGAGCCGTGGCCCGAGGTCGATGCGATCGCGCTCACGCACTGGCACCTCGACCACTGGGGCGATGTCGTCCCGTGGGTCTGGGGACGGATGTTCGGGCCCGGGGTGGAGGCGAAGAAGGCCGAGCTCTGGGTGCCGCCGGGCGGGGTCGAGACCCTCGACAGCATCGGCGACCGCATCGGCCAGCCCGGGATGTTCTCGAACGCCTTCGAGCTCCATGAGTACGTCGATGCCGAGCCCTTCGAGACGGCCGGCTTCGAGGTGACACCCGAGCGCGTCCTCCACTACGAGCTGCTCGCCTTCGGTTTCCGCGCCGCGGCGAACGGCGCGGTCCTCGCCTACTCGGGAGACTCGGGCCCCAGCGACGCGCTGCCGAAGCTCGCAGCCGACGCCGACCTCTTCCTCTGCGAGGCGACCCTCCTGGCGCCGAACCCGGAGGGCG
>Ga0111539_10010097_pt1 | contig 11901 bp, 12 predicted proteins | sample RhiMethybrSRZTD1_FD_79667 | JGI IMG/M metagenome (GOLD analysis project Ga0111539, IMG submission 79667) | Populus rhizosphere microbial communities from Tennessee, USA - Rhizosphere MetaG P. TD hybrid SRZTD1 (version 2) (version 2) | ecosystem: Host-associated > Plants > Roots > Rhizosphere >...
ATGACTTTCTGGGACATGCCGGCGAGCCTACGCCCGGCCCGCACGGCCGTCTTGGACGAATGTTTCGCCAGCTACGCGAGCTCGGACCGCAGCGCCACCATCCGCAGCACCGCCTCGGCGGCGTCCCGCCCCTGGTGCCGCTTCCCCCCGCCCGACCGTGCCAGCGCCTGCTCCATCGTCTCCACCGTGAGCACGCCGAAGCCGCACGGCACCCCCGTGCGCAGCGCGACCTCCTGGATCCCGCGCGCCGCCTCGTTGCACACGTGGTCGTAGTGCGAGGTCTCGCCCCGGATCACCGCGCCCAGGCACACGACACCGGCGTAGCGGCCCGACTCGGCCGCGTACTTGGCCGCGAGCGGCAGCTCGAACGCGCCCGGCACCTCGAACACATCGGCTGGGGTGCCCGTCGCGGCGACGAGCACGTCCTGCGCGCCGGCCACCAGCCGCTCGGCCAGTTCGGCGTAGAAGTGCCCGACCGCGATGGCGAAGCGGGGCTCCGTCACGCGCCGCCGGGCTCGTCGTCATCCCGCCGCCGGCGGTCCTCCTCGTGCTCGGCGTGGATGAGCTCCTCGTCGAGCGGAAGCGCCTGGTGGTGGATGGCGTGGCCCATCCGCTCGCGCTTGGTGCGCAGGTAGCCCTCGTTGTGCGGATTGGCGATGACCTGAATCGGCAGCTGCTCGCTGACCGAGAGCCCGTAGCCCTCGAGGCCGATGATCTTCTTCGGGTTGTTGGTGAGGATGCGAATCGAGCTCAGCCCGAGGTCCTTGAGGATCTGCGCGCCGATGCCGTAGTCGCGCAGGTCCACTGGGAGGCCGAGGGCCACGTTGGCCTCGACCGTGTCGAGCCCGTTCTCCTCTTGGAGCTTGTAGGCCTTGAGCTTGTTGAGCAGCCCGATCCCGCGGCCCTCCTGCGCGAGGTAGACGAGCACGCCGCGGCCCTCGCGCTCGATCATGGCCAGGGCGGACTCGAGCTGCTGGCCGCAGTCACAGCGCAGCGAATGGAAGACGTCGCCGGTCAGGCACTCGGAGTGCATACGCACGAGGATGTCCGGCTCGCCGTCGACCTGGCCCTTGACCATCGCGACGTGGTGCTTGCCATCTACGAGGGAGCGGAAGCCCACAGCGGTGAACTCGCCGAACGCGGTCGGCAGCACCGCTTGGGCGACACGCTCGATCAGCCGCTCGGTGCGCTGGCGGTAGGCGATGAGGTCGGCGACCGTGATCATCTTCAGGTCGTGGCGCTCGCAGTACTCGACGAGGTCGGGCACGCGGGCCATGGTGCCGTCGTCCTTCATCACCTCGCAGATGACGCCCGCCGGGATCAACCCGGCCAGGCGCGCGAGGTCGACCGCCGCCTCGGTCTGGCCGGCGCGCTCGAGCACGCCGCCGCCCTTGGCCTTGAGCGGGAAGACGTGCCCGGGCTGGACGAGGTCGTGGGGCTCGGACCTCGGGTCGACCGCGACCTGGATCGTGTGCGCCCGGTCGTGCGCCGAGATGCCGGTGCTGACGCCGTCGCGCGCCTCGACCGAGATCGTGAACGCGGTCTTGAAGCCCGACTCGTTCTTGGCCGTCATCAGGTCGAGGTTGAGCTGGTCGCAGCGCTCGGCGGTGAGCGCGAGGCAGACGAGTCCGCGGCCGTAGGTGGCCATGAAGTTGATCGCGTCCGGCGTCACGAACTGCGCCGCCATCGTCAGGTCGCCCTCGTTCTCGCGGTCGGGCGAGTCGCACACCACCACCATCCTCCCGGCGCGGACGTCCTCGATGGCCTCCTCGATGGTGGCGAAGCGGGTCTGCGGTGTGGTCACGCGCGCGCTCCTTCGAGCAGCTTCTCGACATGCTTGGCGAGGACGTCGACCTCGATGTTGACGCGCTCGCCCGCGACGGCGGTTCCGAGCGTGGTGCGCTCGAGCGTCTCGGGGATGAGCGCGACGGCGAAGCGGTCGTCGGTGACCTCGGCCACGGTCAGCGACACCCCGGCGACCGCGATCGAGCCCTTCTGCACCACGTAGCGCAGCAGGTCGGGCGGCGGCTCGATCCACACCCGGCGCGAAAAGCCCTCGTCGGCGACCTCGACCACCTCGCCGACCCCGTCGACGTGACCCTGCACCACGTGCCCGCCGAGGCGGTCGCTCGCGCGCAGCGGCAGCTCGAGATTGACCGGCGCGCCGTCGCGCAGGTCGCCCAGGGTCGAGCGGCGCAAGGTCTCGCCCATGACGTCGGCAGTGAAGCCGTCGGGGTGCACGGAGGTCGCGGTCAGGCACACACCCTGCACCGCGACCGAGTCCCCGTCTGTGAGCTCGCTCCCCAGCCCGGTGCGCACGTGCACGCGGGCACCGTCGGCGGTCTGGTCTACCGCCTCGACGTGGCCTCGGTCCTGCACGAGCCCGGTGAACATGGATTCACCATTCTCGCAGGCGTGCTGAGACGAGCAGATCGTCTCCGCTCTGCTCACACTCGAGCGTGAGAGCGCGCATGGCCTCGGCGATCGTCTCCGCGCCTTCGCCCTCGAGCGGGTCGCGAGCGGTGCGGCCGCCCAGCACGATGGGCGCCAGGAAGAGCCGGACCTCGTCGACCTCGCCGGCGTCGTAGAAGGCGCCGGCCAGGTGCGGGCCGCCCTCGAGCAGCACCGAGGTGATCCCGGCCGCACCGAGCTGCATGAGCGCCGAGCGCACCCGGTCGGGCTCGTTGGCGCCGGTCGCGACGATGACGTCGGCGCCCGCGGTCTCCAGCGTGGAGACCGCGGTGCGGTGGGCGGCGCGTGAGACCACCACGGTCAGCGGCACCTCGGGGGCCATGCGCACCAGGTTCGAGTTCACGGGCAGCCGCGCCGTGGTGTCGAAGATGATGCGGCGCGGCTGGCGCGCGACGTCGGGTACGCGTGCGTTGAGCTGGGGGTCGTCGCGCAGCGCCGTGCCGATGCCGATCGCGACAGCGTCACATGTGGCGCGCCAGCGGTGGCCAAGCTCGCGGCTCGCCGCGGAGGAGATCCACTTCGAGTCGCCTGCCTCGGTCGCGACCTTGCCGTCGAGCGTCATGGCCGACTTGAACAGCACCCACGGCCGCCCGGTGCGCGCGTGCTTGCGGAAGGCCTGGTTGAGCTGGCGGGCGCGCGCGGCGAGCTCGCCCTCGGCCACGACGACCTCGATGCCCTCGTCGCGCAGGATTCCGAGCCCGCGTCCCGAGGCCTTCTCGGTCGGATCGTCGGACGCGACGACGACGCGCCCAATCCCGGCGTCCGCGATCGCGGTCGTGCACGGCGGCGTGCGTCCTTCGTGGCAGCACGGCTCGAGCGAGACGTACAGGGTCGCGCCGGTCAGGTCGGCGTCACCGGCGTCGGCGATCGCCACGACCTCGGCGTGCGGACCGCCGAGGTTCGCGTGCCAGCCCTCGCCGGCGACCTCGCCGTCCTTGACCACCACGGCGCCCACGAGCGGATTCGGCGAAACCCGGCCGCGCCCTCGCTCGGCGAGCTCGACCGCTCGCGCGAGGTGGAGATGGTCGATATCGGTCGCCGGGGACACCGATCCCGATGGTAGTTGTTTGTGCAAATGTCGCGGCTTCAGCCGCAATGCCTGAGTTTCCAGACCGTCATGAGCGGCCCGGGACGGTCATACCGGAGCGGGTAGTAGTCGAAGCTCCAGTCGAAGTTGAACTTCACCGACTCGCCCTTGTGGAACGGGCTGGCGACGTACACCGGCGTGGCCTGTCGGCGCAGCGCGCGGTAGTACGCTGCGGCGTCGGGGACGTGGCTGGGCTCCACGAGTGCCCGCTGTGCCTGGATCGAACCCGAGACGACGTAGCAGACGCCGCTGGCGCGATAGACGTCGATGAGCGCGGGCGACAGGTCGCGCGTGAAGCTCTCCCCGCCGACCACGCCCGGGTCCTGCTGGCGGCGGTTGGGCAGCACGTTGTTGGGCAGTTCCTGGGGGATGAGCGAGACCCCGAAGCGATCGGCGAACTGGCGCGCGGCCTCGCTTGCCGGCGACGTGTCGGCGGCCGCGGTCAGCGTGCTCTGGGGGGTGTCGTCGGCGAAGAAGAGGTTCCAGCGGTTCCCGTCGTTCGGCGGGGGCGCAATGAAGCCGGGCTGGCGGTAGTAGGCGTCGGGGATGACCGGTTCGTAGGCGACCTTCGTGCTCGGCGACAGGTGGTCGACCAACCAGGTGCGGACCTGCGCGCGCGTGTCGGCGCGGCTGAGCAGGCGGTCGGAGTGGACCGAGTAGACGACGGCCTGGCCCAGCACCAAAAGCGCCGCCAGTCCCACCCATGCGTAGCGGGCGCGCGGCCACCGGCGCGCCAGCGCGTCGACGACGAAGAAAGCACCGACGCTGGCCAGGGCGGCGAGGACCGGGAACAGCGGAAGCAGCCAGCGGCCGAACCAGCGCGACGCGCTGCCCATGAACAGGATGTAGATGATCACCGTGGGGACGAGGAGCCAGAAGGCGCGGCTGCGGGCGCGGACCAGGGCGAAGGCGCCAAGCAGGCCCGCGACCGCCGGGACCCACCCGAGGCCCCAGGTGATCGACCACAGGTAATAGACGTAGCCGTTGGTGAAGGTCTGGCCGAGCTTGCCCTCGCCGCTCGACGCGCTCGCCTGGTGCAGGATCCCGCCGCCGAACGTCTTCAGATCGAGCAGCGCGTACGGGGTGACGATGAAGAAGCCGGCGATCGTCGCGACGCCCGCGAGGCAGAGCAGGAGGAAGGCCCGCGCCGTGAAGAAGTCCCGGGTCCAGCGCCAGGCCTTCCTCGCATTGACGCGCCAGGGGTGCGGCAACGGGCCACCGTCGCCGCGCCAGCGGAGGTAGGCGGCGACGCAGATCGGGACGATGTAGATCGCCGCGGTGTACTTCGTGGCCGTTGCCGCGCCCGCCGCCAGTCCCGCGAGCGCGAAGTCCCACCAGCGCCCGTGGCGGTAGATGCGCGCGATCCCGTACAGCGCCAGCGCCGCGGGTGCGAGCGTCGGCGAGTCGTTGAGCGCCAGGTGCGCGTAGAAGACGGGCAGAAACGCGACCGTCATCAGCGCGGCGGCGAGGAAGCCGATGCGGCGATCGAAGAGCTTGGCGCCGGCCAGGTACATGAACCAGATCGCGAGCGTGCCGAGAAGGGCGCTGACGACGCGCGCGACGAGGTAGACCTCGGTGGGGTTCGTCGCGAACGTGCGCGCGGCGGCGTCGCCCCCGCCGAACCAGGCGCCGAACACCAGGTAGAGGAGGTTCGTGTACCCCGGCGGGTTGACGAAATAGAAGGGGTTCAGGGTGTGGCCGAAGAACCCGATGGCGCGTGGGACGAAATGCGCGTTCTCGTCGATGTTGTAGGCGTAGGGCAGGCCCTGCTTGATGCCCCACAGGCGCAGGCCGAGTCCGATCAGCATCAGCACGCCGACGGCCGCGCCCCACTTGAGGCGTGTCCGTGACGGCGCGTCCGTGCGCGCCGGGCGGGCCGGCGGTGGCGCCGTCTCGACCGTGGCCATGGCTCGGGATGGTAGACCCGGGCCCCGGTGGCAAGGACGACTTCAGCGGGTAGAACCCGCGGTGACGACTAGTACCCTGGGCCCGGCGTGAAGCTGATCATCCAGATCCCCTGCTTCGACGAGGAAGACACGCTCCCGGTCACGCTCGCCGACCTTCCTCGCGAGGTGCCGGGCTTCGACTCCGTCGAGTGGCTGGTGATCGACGACGGCTCGACCGACCGCACGGTCGAGGTGGCCCGCGCGAACGGCGTCGACCACATCGTGCGGCTGACCAACAACAAGGGCCTGGCGGCCGGATTCCAGGCGGGCCTGGACGCATCGCTCAAGCTCGGCGCCGACGTCATCGTCAACACCGACGCCGACAACCAGTACTACGGCGGCGACATCCCCAAGCTGGTCGCGCCGATCGTCGAGGGCCAGGCCGACATGGTCGTCGGCGACCGCGATGTCATGAGCATCGAGCACTTCTCGCCGCTGAAGAAGTCGCTGCAGCGCCTCGGCAGCTGGGTCGTGCGGCACGCGAGCCAGACGTCGGTCCCCGACACCACCTCCGGGTTCCGCGCCTACAACCGCGAAGCCGCGATCCAGATGGTGGTGGTCTCGAAGTTCACGTACACGCTCGAGACGATCATCCAGGCCGGCAAGATGCTCGTGGCCGTCGACCACGTCCCCATCCGGACGAACCCGAAGACGCGCGAATCGCGCCTATTCCCGTCGATGTGGTCCTACGTGCGGCGCAACACGGTCTCGATCTTCCGCATCTACGCGCAGTACGAGCCCCTGCGCGTCTTCATGAGCCTGGCCGCCGTCGTCGGGCTCGTGGCGCTCGTGATCTGGGCTCGCTTTGCCTACTTCTACATCGTCGACGGCAGCGGGGCCGGCCACGTCCAGTCGCTGATCCTCGGCGCGGTGCTGTTCAACGCCGCCGTGGTGCTCGCGGCCCTTGGCGTCATCGGCGACCTGCTCGCCGCCCAGCGCACGCTCTCGCAGCGGACGTTCGAGCGCGTGCGCCGCATCGAGCTCGCGCTCGACGTCAAGCCGAGCCACTACGAGCCCGGCAGCGCCGCCATCGGCGAGCATGCGACCACCGGCGCGGCCTCGGGCGGGGCGACGGGCAAGACCGAGGACCGCGAGGCCCTCCGCGTATGAGCCCATCCACGACGGTGACGACGGATGCCGCCGGCACCGTCACCGGCAACACGTTCGACAAGTACGGCTCGACCAACCCGGTGGTCAAGCGGCTCATGGCCCGCTTCCATCGCGAGCTCGACGACCTGTTCGCGCGCGCCACGCCCACATCGATCCTCGACGTCGGCTGCGGCGAGGGCGTGCTCGTGTGCGAGTGGGCCGAGCGGCTCGGCCACGGACGCGTGGTCGGCATCGACCTCGACGACCCGCAGCTGCACGCCGAGTGGCGCAAGCGCGAGCGCCCGAACCTCGAGTACCGCGTGCAGAAGGCCGAGGACCTCCCGTTCGAGGCCGACGAGTTCGACTGCGCCAGCGCCATCGAGGTACTCGAGCACGTCCCCGAGCCCGACCACACGCTGGCCGAGATGGCCCGCGTGGCCAAGCGCCACCTGCTCGTCTCGGTGCCGCGCGAGCCGATGTGGCGCGGCTTGAACATGGCCCGGGGCGCCTACCTGCGCGACTGGGGGAACACCCCCGGGCATCTCAACCACTGGTCCAAGAGCGGCTTCCTCTCGTTCCTCGGCACAGTTGGCGAGCCGGTCGCGGTGCGCTCGCCGTTTCCGTGGACCATGGTCCTCGTCCGCCTGCCGTAGATGGAGGAGCACGAGCGGACGACCGTCGCCCTGTCGGTGGCGGCCGCCGCGGAGAGCGGCCCAGCAGAAGAAGGGATCCTCGAGGCCGAGGCCGGCGAGCGCCGGAGCTACGGGCGCGGCGCCGGGATCCTCTCGGTCGGCATCGCGACGACCGGCATCGTCACCTTCGCCTACTTCGCCGTCGCCTCCCACGTCCTCCCCGAGGTCCAGTACAAGGGGATCTCGCTGCTGTGGTCCGTGATGTTCGTGGTCATCTCGATCATCTACCGGCCGACCGAGCAGCTGCTCTCGCGCACCATCGCCGAGCGCCGCGCGCGCGGCCACGAGCAGCACCCCTACCGCGTCCCCGTCACGATCCAGGCCAGCTTCGCGGTCCTCTTCGCCGCGGTGGCGCTGGCGCTCAAGGACCCGATCGAGAACGACGTCTTCGACGGCTCGAGCACGCTGTACTGGGTGCTCGTCGTCGGCACGCTGGCCTATGCCGCGTCGTACTTCGCGCGCGGCTGGCTCGCCGGCCACGAGCGCTTCGCCCTGTATGGCGGGCTGGTGTTCCTCGAGGCGACCTCCCGCTTCCTGTTCGCGCTGGCCGCCGCCATCGGCATCACCAGCGGCCAGGGAGCGGTGGCGCTGGGCATCGCGGCCGCGCCGTTCGTCTCGCTCGTCGTCGTGCCGTGGGCGTTCTCGCGCCGCAGGGGCGCCAACGGCGACAGCGCCAAGCAAGGCCAGGCGCGAGACGCTGGGATCTCCATGGCGCACGGCATGGGGTTTGCCGCCAGCGTGCTCGGGATCATGCTCGCCGAGCAGACGCTGCTCAACGCCGCCGTCATCACCACCGACATCACGGCCACCGACGCGGCGCTGGCCGGCTTCGTGTTCAACGTCCTGCTCATCGCGCGCGCGCCGCTGCAACTCTTCCAGTCGATCCAGACCTCGCTCCTCCCGCATCTGACCGGCCTCGAGGCCACCGAGGGCGCCACCGACTTCGGCCGCGCGATCCGTATCACCGTGCTAGCGATCACGGCCTTCGCCGGCGTCGTCGCGCTCGTCCTCCTGGCCATCGGGCCATGGGCGATGAACGTGCTGTTCGGCGGTGGCTACGACTACGGTCGCGTCGGCCTTGCCGTCGTGGCGCTGGGGATGGGGCTGCACCTGATCTCCGGCACCCTGAACCAGGCCGCGCTGGCCCGCCAGCAGGCCAAGCTCGCCGCCGGTGCGTGGCTGCTGGCCGCCGCCCTGTTCATCGCGTTCGTCCTCGCGCCCACGATCTCGAATCAGGTCCTGCGGGTCGAGGTGGCCTACTTCGGGGCGGCGGGAATCCTGGCCGCGCTGCTGTACGCGCTCTACAGGCGTCAGCCGTCAGAACGCCTGGCTCAACGCGCGCCGGCCGCGTCGGCCAGCTCGCGGTAGGCCGCGGGGGGATCGTCGGCGCCGAACACGAACGACCCGGCCACGAGCAGGTCCGCGCCCGCGTCCACCACGGGTCGCGCGGTGGCGGGCGCGACGCCGCCATCGACCTCGAGCCGGATGCGCTCGGGCAGCAGGGCGCGCAGGCGCGCGAGCTTGTCCGTGCTCTGGGGGATGAACGGCTGCCCGCCCCAGCCCGGGTTGACCGACATGCAGAGCACGAGGTCGAGGTCGTCGATGACCTCGCGCACCGCCTCGACCGGCGTGGAAGGCGTGATCGCGACCCCGGCGCGGCAGCCGCCGGCCTTGATCTGCTGGACCGCGTAGTTCACGTGCGGCGTGGCCTCGAAGTGCGCCGTGATCGAATCCGCGCCGGCCTCGGCGAACGCGCCCACGTGCTGCTCGGGCCGCTCGATCATCAGGTGCACGTCGAGGAACCCCCCCTTCGCGTGCACGCGCTCGCGGAGGGCCTCGACCACGAGCGGGCCCATCGTGATCGGCGGGACGAAGTGGCCGTCCATGACGTCGACATGGATGACGCGGGCGCCGGCGTCGATGACCGCGTCGACCTGGTCGCCCAGGTGGGCAAAGTCGGCAGAGAGGATGCTCGGCGCGATCCGCACGCCGTCCGGATACGCGGGCGCCACGCTACAAGCGCCTCAGCATGCTGCCGCCGCAGTTGTTGCACTCGATGATGGCCGTCGAGGCCATGCGGACGATGGTCGAATGCTCGCCGCAGTTCGGGCATACCGACGTCAACTCGAACCGGCTCAGGCAGTACACGCACCGGTAGCGCCCGGGCATGTTCGTCGGGCGCAGCCACGGCTCGCCGCACTCGGGGCAGGGCGGACCGAAATCGACGCCGGGCTCGGGGTCTGAGGACTCGGATGTGCTCATCGGCGGCGGAGGCGGGCGACGAAGAAGCCCGCGGTGTGATCGCGGGAGGGGAGCGTCAACACATACTGAAGCACCGCGGGATGGTGCCACGTGGGGAAGTCGTCACGCAGGTCGTCGATGTCGAAATCTCCGCGTGAGCGCATGAGATTCGCGATGACGTCCTCGTTTTCCTGCGCGCTGATCGTGCACGTGGCGTAGACCAGGGTGCCCCCGGGAGCCGTCGCGTCGGCCGCCGCAGCGAGGATTCGCCCCTGGAGCGCGGCGAGCTCGTCGATGGCCTCGGGCGTGGCCCGCCAGCGCAGGTCGGGGTGGTCCGAGAGCGTGCCGAGTCCGCTGCACGGCGGGTCGACGAGCACGCGGTCGAAGGGCCCGTCGCCGCGCGCTACGGCGGCGTCCGCGACGTCGACGCGGACACGGTGCGCGCGCAGCCGCGCGCACGCGGCCCGCAGCGCGTTGGCTCGGCCGGGATGGCGCTCGACCGCGACGATCTCGGCCCGGTCGGCGCTCAGCGCGGCCAGGTGGGTGGTCTTGCCGCCGGGGGCGGCGCAGAGGTCGAGCACCCGCTCCCCCCGGTTGGGGGCCAGCGCGCGGGACACCGCCATCGCCGCACGCGACTGCGGCCATGCCGCCCCCTGTTCCCACAGCGGCGAGCCGCGCAGATCGAACGCGCGCTCGAGCACCAGCGCCTCGGGCAGCAGCGGGTCGGGGGCGGCCGGCACGTCGAGCGCGCCCGCGAGCGCGTCGCGGTCGGTGACGAGCGTGTTGACCCGCACCGCCGTCTCCGCCGGCTCGTTGGCGGCCGCCAGCAGCGCGCGGGCGGCGTCGGCGCCGAGCTCCGCCCACCACTTCTCCGCCAGCCACGCCGGGGCGGAGTGCAGGAGGGCCGCCTCCGCCGGGTCGCGGTCGTGCAGCGGCGCCAGCAGGGCGGCGCGGCCCTCGCGCGCTGCTCGGCGAAGCACGGCGTTGACGAGCCCGGCCGCGCGGCGCCCGGCCACCGCCTTGGCCAGGTCGACGCTCTCGGCCACCGCCGCGCGGTCGGGGACGCCGTCGAGGTAGAGGACCTGGTAAAGGCCGAGCCGCGCCGCCGCCAGCACCGGCGGGTCGAGTCGCTCCACCGGCCTCTCGGCCACCCCGGAGAGCAGATGGTCGAGCGTGGCCTTGCGCTGGACAGTCCCGTACGCCAGCCGGGTCGCCAGCGCGCGGTCGCGGGCGTCGAGCCCGGCGCGGTCGGCCTCGGCGGGCAGCGCCCGGTCGGCGTAGGCGCCGGACTCGAACACGCGCCGGACAACGGCGAACGCGACCCGGCGCGCGTCAGAGGGCATGGCCGCGCAGGAAGGCCGCAGCCTCCATCCGCCGCCCGCCGGGGGGCTGGACCTCGAGCAGCTCGAGCGCCCCCTCGGCGCAGCCGTAGAGCAGCTCGCCGTCGCGCGCCGCCAACGTGCCGGGCGCGACGTCGTCGACGTCCGCGCGTATGAGCGCCGCGCACACCCGTAGCGGCTCGCGGCCGTCGCGCGGGATGCGGGCACCGATGTGCGGCCGCAGCGCCCGCACGACGCGCTCGTTCTCGGGCGCCGTACGGTCGGGATGGAGGATGCGATCGTCGGGGCCGATCTTCTCGGCGTAGGTGGTGTGAGCGTCGTCCTGCTCCGCGCACGGCGGATCGTCGTCGAGCACCTCGACGAGCAGCTCGCCGCCGATGCGCTGCAGCCGCGGGGCCAGCGTGCCGTAGCTGTCGTGGGGATGCACCGGCTCGGATCGCTGCGCGCACACCGGGCCGGCGTCGAGCGCCTCGACCACGCGCATGATCGACACGCCGGTCTCGACGTCGCCGGCCATGATCGCGCGCTCAACGGGCGCCGCGCCGCGCCACCGGGGCAGCAGCGACGGGTGCACGTTGAGCATCCGGTAGTCGGACAGCAGCGGCTCGCGGATGAGCCCGCCGAAGGCGCACACGCAGATGGCCTCGGGCCGTACCGCGGCGACGGCGGCGCGCGTGTCGTCGTCGTTGACGCTCGGCGGCTGCAGCACCTCGATCCCGAGTTCGCGCGCGGCAGCTGCCGCAGGCGGCGGCGCGACGCGCCGGCCGCGGCCGCGCGGCCGGTCCGGCCGGGTGACCACGAGCGCGGGCCGGTGGGGGGACGCAGCCAGTCGCTGCAGGACCGCCACGGCGAACTCGCTCGTGCCCAGGAACACCGTGCGCATGGCGGGCAAGCTATCCGGACGCCGGAGCGAGCCGGAGCCGCTACGCGGCTTGCGAGGACTGGTCGCGGAGGATGCGGATCGCCTCCTTGCGCTGGTCGCGCGGGCAGCGCTCGATCATGAGCACGCCGTCGAGGTGGTCGACCTCGTGCTG
>Ga0111539_10010098_pt1 | contig 11900 bp, 10 predicted proteins | sample RhiMethybrSRZTD1_FD_79667 | JGI IMG/M metagenome (GOLD analysis project Ga0111539, IMG submission 79667) | Populus rhizosphere microbial communities from Tennessee, USA - Rhizosphere MetaG P. TD hybrid SRZTD1 (version 2) (version 2) | ecosystem: Host-associated > Plants > Roots > Rhizosphere >...
CCGCCCTCGACGGTGATGACGCCACGTTCTGCATCGAAGTCGAGGACGCGGTTCAGCGACCGCGTATCGACGAGCAGCGCCGCCTCGCCGAACTGCTGGCCTCCCATCGCGTGACGGCCGCCGGCGATCGAGATCGCCTTGTCCTGGGCCGCGGCTCGCGCAACCGCCGCCTGAAGCTGCTCGACACTCTCCGGCCTGATGATGCTGTCTACATGCGTGCGATTCAGCTTCGAGTGAACGTCGTTGACGATCGTACCGCTCGACTGATCGGGGATCGTGGACGCGTAGGGCGATCGGACAGCAAGCGGCCGAGCGATGCACGCAGCGGCGGGTAACGCCGCAAGCGCGGCGCAGGATGTCTTCAGAAAGCGGCGACGGTCGAAATCGGCCACAGGTACCTCCGTCAGTTATCGCGATCGCGGCGTCATCATCGCGATCGTCGCGAGATTCGCGACGGATGTCCTGACGGAAGGCCTGAAAACTTCTGATTCTGGATTACTGACGCTTTCGTTCGACGCAGTTGTACGGCTTGACCGTCTCATCGGGGCGCCACACCCACGATCGCTTCAGTTCCAGCGGCGCCGTGAACGTCGCTGGATCGGTGATGGTCAACGTATAGCTGAGACGCGTGCCATCACTCGTTGGCGTGAAGCGCTCGACGAGTGATGATGACGGGCCCTGCGGAATCCCACTGGGATCGATGTACGCCCAGTCGATCCGATTGGTTGTGACGACCAGTGTGTCGCCCTCCCACGTGCCTTTCGATCGACCGAGCAGCGTCTTGGGTAGTCCATCGAACTTCGCGTCGGGCTTCATGACGATGGTGCGAACTGTGTCGTACTCCTCGAGGCGAAGAAGGATGTCATCGCCCTTCTTCACAAACTCTAGCGGATACGGTTGCTCCATGATCGTTGGCATGCCTTTCGGCCGGCATCCCGGAGCGACGCTGTCGGTGAGCGGGTTGAACGAGGCGCGCGCTTTCTTCGCGGAGTCGGTCAACGGATAGTCGCGTCTCCACAAGCCGCCAGGCTCGCCGAACTTCGTGCTCCAGACTCGGAAGATTCCGGCCGTCTTGTTCGCAGCGGTGCCACCCTCGGACCACGTGGATTTCAAACCGACGGCGTTGGTCGTCCACCGCGTCGGAGCACCTGGACCAAGCACGATTTCACGACCGTTCGCGGCGAGGATGTTCATCGCCCACATGCGATTCGGCGCGCGTCGCGAGGGAGCGCCCGCGACCTTGACGGTGTCGCCGACTTTCAAATTCTCAGGAGTCGCATCAGTGCGACGCAAGATGCTCAACGAGTTCGCCTCGATATCCCAAGTCACGTCCTTACCATTCGCATCCTTCGCACGAACGAAGAAATGCACGTGCGGGTTCTGCCAGGCCACTTCCTGAAGTGTGCCTTCGATTTCGACCGTGGTCTGCGCGTACTCCGAGCCGGAATGGTGCGCGCGAACGGCTACTGAAGCCATCATCCACGACGCCATCAGGACAACAAACGAGCGTGTGTATCTCATGTGATCGCCTTCAGCGGCTGGCACGCGCCAGGTCGTCGACGACATAGACACTGACGTCGCGAATTTGCTCCGGTGTGAACGCACGACCAAACGGCGGCATGTTGTTGCGGCCGTTGGTCACGGTCGCGATCGCCGCTTCGAGATCTCGCATCTTGTCGAGCGGCGCGCCTCCGGTGTGTCCACCCTTGCCATCATCGCCATGGCACACCGCGCAGTTCGTGGTGAAGATGCGTTTGCCTTCGGCGCGGTCGGGCGGTCGGATCGGCCGGTCCGAAAGGACCGGCCCTACCGCGGCTGCCCGGTCCGAAAGGACCGGCCCTACGGTCGCCGGGGGCGTCGCGGCCGCTGTCCTCGAGATCGGCGTTCCGGGTTGGACCGGACCCATCTTGCCCTCGAGACCGAACAGCCACACGCTGTCTCCGCGCGCCGAGCCGATCAGCGCGCTGCCGGCCGAATACGCCAGCACGTACTGCTTGCCCTTGTGTTCGAACGTGCTCACCGGCGCGTGCATGCCGGCACCAGTCTGGAATTCCCAGAGCGGCTTTCCCGTCGCGGAATCGAGCGCGGTGAGACGGCCATCACTGCGGCCGACGAACAACAAGCCACCGGCCGTCGCCAGCGTTCCGCTGTAGCACTGCTCCGGCCACTGATACCGCCACGCCAGCTTGTTCGTCGTCACATCGAGCGCCGCGATAATGCCGGTCCGCGCCACCCGCGTGAACGTCGTCGCCCCACCGAGGAACGAGGTGCCGTTGGTCGGTGCCGCGAACTTCGCGTCGCCACCTCCGGTGAATCCGTTGATGACTGAAGATGCGCAGACGAACAGGCGCTGCTGCACAGGGTCGTATGAAGAGGGCGGCCAACTCGCGCCGCCCCAGATGCCGGGCGCAACGAGCGTTGGGTTCTCACCGACGAACGGCGTGAAGATGCGGCCATCGTTCACGAGCGCGTGCCCCTCGGGCGCAATCTCGATGAACTGCGGGACGATGGAGTCGCCGCGAGGGAAGGGCTGCGTCGCCGCGGTCTTCTGACGCGGTTCTTGCGGCACGGGCTTCTCGTCGATGCCGACAAGGGGCTTGCCCGTCTCGCGATCCAGGATGTAGGCAAACCCGGTCTTCCCCACTTCCACGATCGCCTTGCGGGTGCGACCGGCCATGTTCACATCCATCAGGACGACTGGGTTGACCGCGTCGTAGTCCCAGATGTCGTGATGCACCTGCTGGAAGTGCCAGCGATACTTGCCGGTCTTGAGCTCGATGGCGAGCATCGACGCGGCGTAGAGATTGTCGCCGGCGCGGAACGCGCCGTTATAGTCGGGCGCGGCGTTGCCGGTCGAGAAGTAGACGAGACCCAGATCGAGATCGACAGCGGGCGTCTGCCAGATCGCGGCGCCGCCGTACTTCCACGAGTCGTTGTCCTTCGGCCACGTGTCGTGACCGGGCTCACCCGGACCGGGAATCGTGTAGAAGGTCCAGATCAGACGGCCGTCCTTCGCGTCGAAAGCCTTGAGCCGGCTGCGCGTACCGCGGTCACCGCCGGCAAACCCGACGAGGACCATCCCATCCAGCGAATCGTAGGGCCGGTCCTTCTGGACCGGCCTGACAAAGAGTGGCGCCGCTGTGATTGAGAAATTCTCCTGCCAGCGCTCGGCCTGGATCGACCATGCGACCTTGCCCGTCGAGCGATCGAGCGCGACGAGCTGACCGTCGAGCCGGCCGATGAACACCTTGTCGTCACTGATCGCGACGCCCTTGTTGTTCCAACCGCAGCAGACCGAGGTGATGTTGGGATCGAGCTTCGCTTCGTACTGCCAGAGGACCTCTCCGCCGTCGAGCGACAGGGCGAACACGTCGTTGGCGCCGGTGCTGATGTACGCGACGCCTTCATGGACGATCGGCGCCGCGAAGCCGGAGTACTGCGGCGCGGTGCCGGAGCCGTTGAGTCGCGCGCGCCACACGCCCTTCAACTGCGCGACGTTGTCGCGGGTGATGGTCTTGAGCGGCGAATAGCGCTGGTTGAACAGGTTGCCGCCGTTGGTCGGCCAGCTCGTGGTCGGGTGCGCCGTCAGCGTCGTGCCGGAGAAATCAGCGGCTGAAGCGTCCGCTCTACGGGAGCCCTGCGTGTAGACGGAGACCACCAGCAGCACGGCGATCGCGGCGGCAAGAAGGCCGGAGACGAATGGACGCATCGCTACCTCGTGCCTTTGAGCGTACCCACCGTGCCTTTGGCGGTGGCGACATCCTCGCCTTTCAGAAAGCGCAGGAGCGGCGGATACAGCAATTGCGGGGCCTCGAACTGCGGGTTGTGACCGACATTCGGAATGATGTACAGCTGCCCGCGCTGCACCGTCTCGGCGACGCGCCTGGCGCCGCCAGGATAGTCCGCACCGTCCTTCTCACCGCCGATGACGAGCGTCCGCGCCTTGATCCGCGGCCAATCGTCTACAACCGGGTCGGCATAGATCGCCTGCTGCTGCAGCGCGCGCACCATCGCCATGCGCGGCCAGTCGCCGCTCTTGATCCACCCGTAGTGAATCTTCACGTACTTCATGTACTCAGGCTTCCAGTTCACGTAGTAGGCGCGCATTCCTCGGACGATCTCGGCATAGTCGCGCGCCAGCGCCGCCTTGTACACCTCAGACGTGTCGCGCCATGGGCGCGTGCTGCGCGCATCGGTCAGACCGATCTGGTTGATCATCGCAAGATTCCCGACCGCGTCTGGGTACGACGAGGCAAAGCGGCTGGCGACCATGCCGCCCATCGAATGCGTGACGATGTCCGTGACCTTGATGCCGAGCGCGTCGAGCAGCCGCTTGGTGTTCGATGCATGGGTGCTGATCGAATAGTGCAGGATCGGCTTCGACGATCGTCCAAACCCGATCTGATCGGGGACGATCACCCGGTACCCTTCCTTGCTGAGAATCGCGATGGTCTCGGTCCACGCCTCGCCGAAGAAGTTCATGCCGTGCAACAGCACGACGCTCTTCCCATTCGGTGTTCCGGCCGGTGGCACGTCCATGTAGGCCATCCGGACGTCCTCGCCCTCGAGATTGAACGAGTGATAGCGGACCGGATGTGGATACGGCACGTCCTCGAGATTGATGCTCATCGGCCCCCAGTCGGCGGGCGGCGCCGGCGGCGGCTCTTGCGGTGAGGCGGACCCGGGGACGAGCAGGAGCGCACTGAGGACGAGGATCGAGCGCATTAACCCCTCCAGCGTTTCCGAAGAGGATAGACGATCGTCGCGTCGAGATGCTGATGGACTACCTGGAAGGTTTGTGATGGTCTTGGGGCGGCCTACCCGCGGCGGCCCGGCCCTTCATCGGCGACGTCACCCACATCGTCGAGGTCGAGGCTGTCCGACTGACCCATCTTGTCGGCCACTTCGCGCACGAATCCACGCTCTCGAGAATCCTCGGTCTGCGGACCGGCCTCGTCTTTCTCGCCCCAGCCGAACTCGGGTTCCAGAAGTGTGAAACGCATGTGCACCTCCGCTCCGCGTGTTGCGAAAGTCTCGCAAGCGTTGTGCCTCGGACTGCGTCACGTCTTGCAGGCGATTTCGTCGCCGGAGGTGTGCGATGGCACAGGTGAGTGCATTTCCGAAAGCCGGAGACGTCAAGCCGTGCAGCGAATGCGGACAGATGACGGCCGTGTACGAGCGTGTCTCCAACAGCCTCTTCGTGTCCCCAGCTCAGGCGGCGTACCCCGGACGGCTACCTGACATCTACGCGTGGACGTGCTCGCATTGCGGACACGAGGATCGCGAGGCGCCGATTCTTGTGCACGACTGAGGTCCGGCTAAAGCCGGACACTACGATCACGCCGGAGGCAACGGCGGGCAGAGTTCGCCGAGGACCCCGCCACCGCCGCAGTACTTCACGTCCTGAATCTGTATAGCCAGACCATCCGGGTCGGTGAGGTACAGCTCCGGTGTGCCGCCTTCCGCGCCGCCGCGGTTCGGCATGCGCAGCGAGATGTAGGTGACGAGCGGCGTACGCCCCTGCCCCTCCTGCTGTTTGAGTCCGTAGCCGACGAGCAGCTTGGTGACGAGGGCAGAGTCGAAGTTCTCCATCGCCACGCACGCATGATCGATCCCGGCCGCACGCGCCGGCCCGCCGCCGGGCGCACCACCACCACGCCCGCCCGCCGGAGGCGCGGCAGCACCCGCACCGCCGCCGCGCGTGGGACCGCCGCCGCCGATGAACATCAGGAAGTGGACGCCGTTGCCGACTTGCCATGCCGGCGTCTGCGCCTGATAGACCATCGGCTTGAAGCCGAACAGGTCGAGATACATCTGCACGGTCGTCGGATCGCTCGCCGCGATCGTGAAGTGGCTGGTGTCTTTGAGCGCGATGATGCCCTTCTTCGCCGATGGCTCTGGCCTCGGGCACATGGCGCCGAGCGCGCCGCTGCCGCCGCAGTAGTTCACGTCGTGCAACTGGAACACGATGCCGCTCGGATCGGCGGCGAACAGATCGCGCGTGCTGCCGTCGGGTGATCCGCCCTCGTTGGCCCGCCGCGTACGAACGAGTGTCTGCTTCGGTCCGGGCTTCGGCGCATCAGCGGGTGCGGCAGTGAAGCCGTTGGCCGTCAGCGTCTGCATCGCGCGATCGATCGAAAACTCCTGTACGCCAAAGCCGAGCGCGCTGATGCTCGGCTTCTCGCCCCCTGTCGCCTGACGCAGCGCGATGAACCGCGGCCCGTTGCCGATGCGCAGCAGCACAGTCGATCCCTGACGTGCCTGCACGGGCATGCCGAACAGCCCCTGGTAAAAGTCGAGCGATCGCGCGACATCAGTGACAGTCAACGTGATCTGACTGAGGCCGTTGATGCGGAACTTCGCAGGTGGCGTCTGAGCAAGTATCCGCGGAGCGACAGCGAGAGCTGGAAGGGCCGCGATGAATTGGCGGCGGTCGATCGATGCAGGCATGCAGGGATTCTACCGGCAGTACAGCCGCCCTGCGCTCAAAAACTCAGCCAATTCCTCTCGCCGAGGCGCTTTGATGGGTACGCACGACAGCGTCAGCGACCAATGTGCCCCGCGGGTCGGTGGTCGGGTTGACCGGCACGAAGAGGACCGTGCCCTCTCGCCGCGCCAGAACGTTGCTCGCGACCAGCGCGCGCATCATCCACACTGCAAACCGGACGCTCGGACACTCGACGCCAAGCCAGCCCGGGTAGCGCTGCGGCGACGGCTGGAGTCCGGTCGCGCGGTGAATCCGTTCCGCGAGACGCGAGGTCAGGTCGCGGCTCTTCGCCGAGTCGGCACTCGCGACGTCGGGATCGATCAGCGGCGACTCGGCCGCCATCGCGGTGAACAGTTCGCCGATCGCGCGCTGCTGATCTTCAGGAATGTGTCCCAGCCAGTAGTGGCACGTCTTGGCGATCACGGTGATGACGTTCTTGATCTCCTTCTCGAGCCGGAAGTGCGGGGACACCGGCAGTTCGAGAATCGCGCCACGGCGACGGACGGCAACGTTCTCCATGGCGATCGCGCGCACCAGCCAACCGGCCATCGCATCGCCATGACACGTGACGCAGATCCAGCCGGGATCCGGTGCGACATACGCTCGCAGTCCAGTGACCATCCTGATCCCGCGGCAGATCTCTTCGGCGACCTCGTCGTAGCGATCGAATGCCGCATCGATATCGGCCTGCGTGCCGGGTTCGAGCAGCCGGCCCTTGTGCGGGGGGCCGCCGGCCATTGCCAGATCGCAGAAGCTTCCCCAGATCTGATCCCACGCCACCTGGCCGTCGGCGTCGTACTTCAAGCCGGCCGATCGCATCGGCTTCGGCTCGATTTGTTCGTAGGTCTCCTGGTACTCGGTGGGCAGTAGCGTCTTGAGCCGGCTGTCCAACACCTCGTCCACGCTCGTCATCGAACCGCCCATGTCAGCGCGATCGTGGCCCAATTGGTCGCCGCCGCGGAAAGGAACTGATCCTTGCCGTGCGGGAACTCGCTGTCGAAGTACGGCTGGATCGGAATCGCGCGGCTCCGCACGTACCACGACCCGTCATCGAGCTGCGTCCCGAGCAGGAATCGCACACCACGTTGGTAGGAGCCATCGGTGGGCTTCACGGCGCCGCTCTCGGCGAGCGCCGTCAACGCCTGACCGGTTGCGTAGGCATCACTCGGCAGGGTCGGAATCTGACCCCAGCCGCCGTCAGCGCGCTGCTGTGCGATCAGCGCGTTCGCCGCGTTGCGGATCGCGGCTCGGCTCGCACCGGCCCAGGCAAGACCGAGCACTCGATACGCGTAATCTTCATTGCTCTTCGGTTTTGTGTTTGTGAGCCACGTGGTGCCTCGTCGGACAGCGCGTGCGTACTCGGCCTTCAGAGGGGCCGGTGCGTACGCCTGTAACGAGCGCAGCGACAACGCGGTCACACCGATGTCACTCGACTCGATCGGCGGTCGATGCGACGCGACATGCCAGCTGCCGTCTGCGAGCTGACGCCGCTTCACATAACGCGCGAGCGCATCAGTCGCGGGATCTGGAGGGTACGCGGCCGCGGCGAGGCCAACGAGGATGTACGACGTGGTATCGATGCGTCCTGGAATTGCGATGTCCTGCAGCTCGCGTTCGCGCCAACTTTCGAGATACGCGCGCGTCCGCGTCATCTGCTCGCGAACCGCGGCCTCGTCCACCTCGAATCCCGTGCGCCGCGCGGCGGCGGCGGTCATGGAGAACAGGCTGTTGTTGTGGCACGAGATGCAGCCGGCCGTCTTGAGAAACACGGTGTCCGCATGCTGCAGCCGCGGCAGGCTGACAGTGATCGCGGCACGCGCGGTGCGCGGCGCGGTCGGGCGCGTCAGCGTCGGCGCAGGTGCTGAGCCTTCCTTGAAACCCGCCTTGCGTAGAGCGGCTGCGGCCGGCGTGTCGCCGTGGCGCGAGGCGAGCTCGAGTGCCTGATCGTCGCGAACTCCTCGATCGAGCAGCGCGATGATTCCGTCAAGCGGCGCTCCCTCGGACGCCGCGGCTACCCGCAGTGCGTCCGCTGTTGGCTCGGCGCCGCGGTCGAGCAGCATGCGCATGCCGGCTGCATCGCCGTATCTCGCCGCCGATTCCAGCGCACGCGTCAGCGCCAGGCGATTCGCGTTCGGGAGCAGCAGCTCCAGGCAGTCAACGCATCCAGAGCGCATCGCGAGATCGGCGGGCATCGGGCCACTCCCCGCGCCGCGATCGAGGAGCAGACGGATGATCGCTGGGTCGCCGGCGTCGGCGGCCTGCGTCAATAAGGCCTGACCGTCGATCATCGCGCCAGCGTCGAGCAGCAGCTTCACCACATCGCTCGCGCCGGAGCGCCCGGCCGCCAGCATCAGCGCCGTTCGGCCGTCTGCCGAGCGAACATTCGCATCCGCCTTGTGCTCGAGCAGCAGCCCGGTCATCTCGAGATCGTCCACCGCCCACATCAGCGCCGTCGCGCCAGCATCGTTGCGCGCGTTCGGATCCGCTCCCGCATCGAGGAGCAGACGTGCTGTTGCGATGTCGCGATAGAGCGCGGCGTACATCAGCGGCGTGATCCCGCCGAATCCGATCGCGCGCGCCGGCTCCGGTGATTGCTTCACCCGCCGCGCGATGCTCGCCCCATCACCGCGTCGTATCGCATCGAGCAACTGTGTCGCCGCCGGATCCCGCGGCGGCGAGGGCGTTTCACCGGCGAATTCATCAGGCCAGTCGGCGCCTTGTTCGATCCACAGCTTGATCGTGCGGATCGCCTCCGCTGGCAGTGTACCGGTCGGTGGCATCTGCAGACCCGCCTGCGTGCCCGAGATGCGTTTGTAGAGGCGACTCGCCTCGCTGTTGCCCGCCACGATTCGCGCACCGTTGGCGCCGACGCGGTTGGGCATCGAATCGCGCCGGCGATCGAGGCGGAAATTGCCGCTCGCCAGTGACGCGCTATGACAACCGTAACAATTGGCGCGCAGCAACGGCTGCACATCGCGCGCGAAATCGATGCGCGTGCCCCGAGCGGCGCCGAGGGGCTCAGGCGATTGCGCGGCTGTTCGGCCCGAGAGCGCGATAGCCACACCTGCGGCCATGACGAGCAGCGGTACCAGGCGCGTCAGTCCCATCCGAAGGAACTGTATCGCGTTTTCCGGGGGGCCTTACAGACGTCAGGAGCGGATCACCGCTCCTGACGTGATTCGGGAAGGGAACGAACCGTTACTCGCCGCCGCCAGCGTCGAACTCCACGCTCGCCAGCCAGTTGAACTTCTGACCGCCCTGGTAGCTCCAGTAGTAGAGATCGGCCACGCACGTCGCGGGTCCCTGGCTTTTATTCAGCCAGTCTGAGCTCGCTCCGCCCAACAGGAACGCGTGGTAGTACGGGCCCGCCTCTCCGTAGACGAGTGTGCCGTTCTGATAGCACATCACCTGAATTCGAGGGCCGTACTTCTCAACCGTCTTGGAGAACGTGACGGTGAACGTCACCGAATCGCCGATTGACGGGTAGATCGTCGCGTCGCCCGCGGCAGTGAACGCGGCGACCTGCGTTGTCGGCACATTCAGGACAATCGTTGCCGGCGCTGAGGACCTGGAGGGCGGCGCAGCCGCGACCGTCACCCCACACAGGGTCAGCGACACCATCAGGCCATAAATCAATCTACGCATTTCTCTCTCCTCGTTCCGCCGGCGTTCGTCCACTGACGGCTCACACCCAGACGGGTCACCGGTGCAAGACCGCAACGCCTGTGCCCGGGCGACTCGATCCGGAGCGAAGGCGCTAAGTACCTAGGAGGCCGTCAGATGCGAAGGAGGGGGCCCACTTTTGTGCCATTTCGCGGAAATGGCGACGACTGACGAATTTCGGAGTGGAATGACGCTTTCGAATTCGAGCTGACGAGAGACGTCAGCGAGGCGTCGAGAGATCGGCTTCGAATGACTCGAACGGCCGCTGAATCCGATGCAGAAACGCCTGATTGAAATCGAAGCCCTGTCCCAGATCACGAAGGAGATTTGCGACCGCGAAGCCCCCGGCCTCATCGAGCAGGTGGCGAACCGCGCGAGCGCTCACATCGTAGGCGAGCTTGGCCTGATCTCCAGTGAACCTGCCGAAAGAGGTCTGCAATGCGGCGAGGACGCCGGCCGGCAAGGGCTCGCTCGCGGGATTGCCATCGGTCTGATTGAGGTCCTTCTCAAGTGCAGTCGCCAATCCTTCATTCAGCCACGTGGGAACGTTACGCAGAGCGAGCGTGTGTATGAGCGCATGCGTATATTCGTGCGAGAGCACGCGATCGAGCTCCTCGGGCTTCGCGAGCGCGCCTCGCATCGGGACCCGAATGGTGCCGTCGTAGGCGCCGCCGGCCCAAATCGGAGCCAGCGTGATATCGCGAAATTGTTCGGTCGTGTAGAGGACGACTGAGATCTGCTTGTCCGGGTAGGTCGATAGGACCTGGCCAATGCGCTCCGCCGCTCGTTCGAGCGATGCAAGCGCGCGAGCTGCGAGCTCCGCGTCAGCCTCGCCTTCAAACGACACCGTGAACCACGTGCCGGCCACGTTGCTCATCCGACTATGCAGGTCGGCCTCGCGTCGCCAGCGCTCCAGTCTGACACGCGCCTGTTCGTACTCGGGCCCGTTGGGTAAGAGTTCGTACGCGCGCACGGCGCCCAGCACGTCGCCCATTCGATAAAGCACCAGACCGAGGACCTCGCGTGCGCGGGTCAAGGTGGCATCCAGCATGAGTGCACGCTCGAGCGCGACCCGTGCATCCTGATCGCGACGCCCGAGGAACGCCGCTGCTCCTGCGCCGAGATGGAGTTCCGCGTTCCGGGGATCTCGCGCGATCGCCTCGCGAAATGCCTCGGCCGCCTCTCGCGGTTGATTGCGTTCGAGCGCGTCCCACCCAGCGCGTGCGAGCATCGCCGTCTTCGGGTCGCTTTGCGCCGACGCGCACGTCACGACGAGCGTCAGTATGGCGATCACATTGGTCGCGACGCGAGCGACGCGGAAATCGGTCACGTTCCTATGATCGAGCCAAAGCTTCTCGGCAACGAGAGATTTCATCACCGCCAGAAACACGAAGGCCCGGCTCATCGCCGGGCCCTCGCTCAACCAGTGCTACAGACCGCCGATAGGCGCCGCTTGCGCCTTTATACGGCCTGATGATGTCTCCGAACAGTTCCCCTTCAGGGTCTGTTGTTGTTGTAGTTGTCCAACGTAGTCGCCAAGTTGTTCATCGTATTGGCATCGGCGTTAGTGAGCTTGGGGGTATAGCCATTGCCATCGAACTTGTACTTGCCCAAGAGCACAACGGCTTGATTCACAGCGGTAATCACGGCGCCATTCTTTGCAGCTCCAGCAAAGAAGTTGAGCTCTGCCGCGACGAGCTGCGCGGCCAGATTGAAGGCCGGGTCGCTCGCCATCTTCTTGTTGCCGCTA
>Ga0111539_10010100_pt1 | contig 11899 bp, 6 predicted proteins | sample RhiMethybrSRZTD1_FD_79667 | JGI IMG/M metagenome (GOLD analysis project Ga0111539, IMG submission 79667) | Populus rhizosphere microbial communities from Tennessee, USA - Rhizosphere MetaG P. TD hybrid SRZTD1 (version 2) (version 2) | ecosystem: Host-associated > Plants > Roots > Rhizosphere >...
AACTCCGTGCAGTACGCGTGCACCGCCTGGGGCAAGCCGGCGTCTTGGAGGACGGGCGGGTGCAGGCCATGCGAGAGCTGACGCACCTCCGTGCCCACCTCGATCAACTTTCGCTGCACGTCGGCCATCGTCTTCTTCGCATCCGCTTCTGGCTGCCGCTTGGCGGTACCCAGCACGAGGCTGAGCGCCGAAATCTGCTGGATGACGCCGTCGTGCAGCTCGCCGGCGATGCGCGTGCGCTCCTGCTCCTGCGCTTTCATCAAGCTCTCGTTCAGCGCGGTGATCTCAGCCTGATGCCGTTCGACGATGCGGAGGCGGAGGCGATGAGCGCCCCAGACGAGCGCGAGAACCGTGCTCGCGGAGAGCGCGAGAAACCAGGTCGTCTGATAGTACGCGGGGGCGATCGAGAAATCGACAACGGTGCCGACCTCGTTCCACACGCCACTGTTGTTCGAGGCCATCACGCGAAAGCGATAGCTGCCCGGCGTCAGGTCGTTGTAGAAAGCCTGTCGCCGATTTCCGACGTCCTGCCAGTCGCGATCATGTCCGTCAAGCCGGATGCGAAATCGATTCTTCTCCGGCGCGACGAAGCTGAGCGCCGTGTAGTCAATCTGCAGATCGCGGGTCAGCGCCGGCAGTTGAAGTTCCCCGACTGCTATGTCGTACGGCGTGCGATCGGCGATGACCTGTTCGATGTGTACTGGCGGCGGAAGACTGTTGACAGGAAGGCGGCGCGGGTCGACGACGCGCAAGGTGGCTTCTCCAACGAACCACAGCTTCCCATCAGATGACTTGGCGACAGGTGAACCGTAGTAGCTGGCATTGGGAGAGACTCTGAATCCGTCATCACTCTCGAAAACGGTGACGGTGACCGACGGGGCCGCAGTGCTGTCCTTCTGAACCGCCGCGCTCCACGCGTCGATCTCTGCCTGCGGAATACGCGCAAGTCCACACCTCATCGCCACCCACACCCCGCCGGCGTCGTCATCGATGATCCATTGGGCAGCGTCGCACGGGAGACCGTTCTTGCTCGTCAACGTGGCGACGCGACCATCTTTCAGCCGACTGAGCCCGCCATCCGTGGCGGCCCATACGGTGCCATCGTGATCGAGCCGGAGGCCCCGTACAGTGCCGTTCCCCAGCCCCTCGGCGATTCCGTAGGATGCGCGAACCTGGCCGCCCGAGAAATGAATGACACCGCCCTGCGGGAATCCAAGCCATACGCCGCTCAGCGATCGATTAGCGGTCATGGCCGAGGCGGCGACGTTGTGCTTCAAATCAGCCCACGACGAGTGGTCAATGTCACCACTTCGGGTGGAGACGCGAAGCAAACCGAAGTCCTGGTTGGCGATCCACACATTCCCATCGCCGTCCTCGACAATCGATCGAATCTGTCCGCTGCCAAGCGCCATGATCGAGACAAACCGACCATTCTCGAGATAGCCGGTTTCGCGGATCGTCGAGACCCACACGCGGCCGAGGCTGTCCTGGAATATCGATTGAATTCCGCCAATCGCAGCCGGTTCCGGGTAGGTCGTCGCTCGGCCGTGGGCCCACCGATTGAGACGATCATTCGTGCCGGTCCAGATGCTTCCATCTGGGGAGGCGAGAACCGATGCCACGCCTGCATTCGACAAGCCTTGCTTGGCGGCATAGGTCGCCACCGCGACGTCGCGGAATCGGTCGAGGCCATTGGCGGTGGCCACCCAGATGTTGCCCTCGCGATCTTCGAAGAGTGTGTAGACCCTGTCGGCGGAGAGGCCATCGGATGCCGCGAAGGCGTCCACCATGCCCGCATGGAAATGAAGGAGACCGCCACCGGCAGCGCTACCGAGCCACACACCACCGTCACGATCTCGAAGCTGCTGGGGATACTCCAGTTGTCGCGACGAAGTCGGGAACGGGTACGCGATCGCCGTCTTCCCATCAACGAATCGTCCGATTCCGCCGGCGAGAGAAATCAGCAGGGCACCATCACCGTCCTCTGACAGCCCCTGGATACCGTTCGCTTGCTGTGGCATCGGATAGAACTTCCGCGCGCCGGGTTTCCATCGCCACAATCCGTTGCCGCGACCGACCGTTCCTACCCAGAGATGGCCTGTGCGATCTTCGTACACTCTGATCGCACCGGCTCCAGCACCACCGTCGTCGCCGTGACATTCGGCGCGAGCGGGCCGAATCTCGCACAGCGTCCATCTGGAATTGAAGTGTGTGGTCGCCCAAATCGAGCCTTCCCGATCCTCGACGAGATCGCCGACGTAGCGTCCAGCGAACAGCTCGTGTCGGGTGAGCTTCCCGTCCTTCCACCGTACGAGCCCCTCGTCGGTACCGATCCACGTCGCGCCATCGCGCGCGACAAGAAGGCTCCTGACGTTGTTCGAGGGAAGTTGCTGACCGGAAGGCGGCTGCCACGGCAATGCCCTGACGCCATCGAAACGGAGCAGGCCTAGCTCGGTACCCAGCCACAGATAGCCGTCAGGCGTCTGCGCAATCGACGTGATAGTGCTCTTGGAGAAGCCGTCGCGGATCTTCCACGACGTGTGCGCATACTGACTGATCGCCAACTCTGGATTGAGCGCGAAGGCGGACGAACACCACGCCAGCGCACACGCCAACACCGTCCCGCTCGCGAAGATGTCGCCTCTCACCAGAGTGCAGTCTCTAGAACTCGAGCCTCGCCACCAATTGCATCGATCGTGGTCCGCCGATCTGGTAGAGCGGGCTGAACCCTCCGTTGGCGCCACCGGACCCCAGGCTGTTCGCCAGCGTCTGTGTCGATCGGCCGAACAGCGGACTGCCCAGATCGAACAGGGGGCTGCCGAAGTTTGGCTGGTTGAAGACGTTGAAACACTCGACGCGGAAACGCAGGGCGACCTTCTCCGTCACGCGGAACTGCCGCTGCAACGCGAGATCGGCCTGCGTCGCGCCGAAGCCGCGCAGCACGTTGCGTCTGAGATTCCCCTGCTGGCCCGGAAGCACCGCGGTAAAAGCGGCGGCGTTGAAGATCTTGCCGCCTGGATATTGATCGCCGTGGACTTCGAGCGGCACACCCGGGTTGAGGTTCGGACGTGAACGAAGGGCGGCACTGGCCGTGAAAGTAATCGGGCCCGTCACGTCGACCGGGGGTGCCGATCTCGCCAGCACGAACGCGTTCAACGACCAGTCGCGCACGATCGCTTGCGCAATCCCGCGCGAGGTGGGCGACGGCAGAAAGTAGGTGGCGCCGGTCGTGAACGAGTGGCGGATGTCGAAGTCGGAGTCGCCTCGATCCAATTCTGCACCGCTCGCGCCCGAGGTGCTGCGATACGTAACCGCATCGGTTGAGGCGTCGTCGATCGAGTGCGACAACGTATACGACGCGAGCGTCTGCAAGCCGTGCGACAGTCGCCGCTGGAACTTGAGCTGCAGCGCGTGGTAGTTCGAGGTGGCTGAATTGTCGACCACGCCGATGAATTGAAAATCTGGATTCGGGTTGAGCATCTGCGTCACCCGGAGCAAGTCGCGCCCGATCGCCGCGAGGTACGTGGCCGAGAGACTCTGGCTGCGCCCCAGCGACTGCTCCAACGCGACATTCCACTGATAGCTCCGCGGTACCTTCAGATTCGCGTCCGCGACCAGGATGGTGTTCACCGGCGGAGTGACCGTGAACGCGGGAGGAGCCGCGTCCTGCGCGCTCAACGGGAACGGGGTCGGCGACGGCTGGATGATCTTGGTGGCGCCGTACGGAAAATAGCTGGTGACGCCACCGAGCGAACCCTGTCCCAGGTCGTAGAAGACGCCAACGCCCGCGCGAACCGTCGCGTCCCACTCTCGCCGTCCGCCGAGTCGATACGCGACTCCCACTCTGGGGGCTACGTTGCCATAGTCGGTGCTGTAGAGCGGCGTGCCGCGCGGCGCCAGCGCGACCGTCGCCGGATTGTCGAGGCCGGTGACCGTGAAGGGGTCGTTCGCCGCGTCCATTCCTTTCAGTGGCGGATTCACGTCCCACCGTGCGCCGTACGTCACCGTCAAACGTGGCGTAGCGTTCCAGGTGTCCTGACCGTAGATCGAGAGATTTTGCGAGCGCAGCGAGTTCTCTTGGAATGCACCCGGCTGGACGAACAGCGCCGATCCCGACAGCGCTCCGCCGGGCACCGCGGTGACGCCCGCGAATTGGACGAATACCCGGTAGGCGAACGGACTGCTGTTGGGGCCAAGCCAGCGGTAGTCGATGCCGAACTTGAATTGATGACTGCTCCTGATCACCGACAGGTTGTCGACGATGTTGACCTGGCGCTGCGTGTCGGTCCCGATCTTGCCCTGCGCGTACTGTCCTGCCCCATTGATGAGGAAAAGGTACCCGCTGTCTTCAGAGGAATATCCGGTGGGAAACAATAGTGAATCCTGAAGCGGCACCGCTCCTCCGAAGTCGTCCATCGCGTAGGTGATGCCGACTCGATGGTAGCTGTAGTTCGCTCTCAGCTCGTTGGCGATTCCTGGAGTGAGGAGTTGCGTGAGCCCGGCCGTCAGCGTCTGCACTGAAGACGAGACCGAGCTCGTCGTGCTGAGCACGCGCGTGGAGAAGGTGCCGCCGCGTTGATCGAAGCTCGATGGCGAGTAGTTATATCGGCCAAACGCGTTCGCGTTCGAGCTGACCACGTGGTCGATGCGCCCGCTGTAGGCATCGAGCGTGGACGGATTCGAGAAGCTCGCATTGAACTGTGCCAGGCCGGCGCCGAGCTCAGCGCCGTTGGGAAGCGGGTACGCGTTCAGGAACGGCCGGATCGCCGTTGGAGCCTGTTGGCGGGATTCCACGTTCGGAACCGCGGTCTGCATGCTCGATGGCTGATGCAGCCGTAGCGCCTCGTGGGAGAAGAAAAAGAACGTCTTGTTGGCGCGAACGGGACCGCCGAGCACGCCGCCAAAATCGTGCAGATGCTGCTCGGGTTTAGGCAGATGGTTCGCGTTGACGAACCAGTCTTTCGCGTCGAGCGCGTCCGATCGGAAGTACTCGAACAGCGAACCGCGAAACGCATTGGTTCCCGAGCGAGTCACGATCGAGATCTGTCCGCCGGGCGTGCGCCCGAACTCGGGCGCAAACGAGGACGTCTGGATGCGGAACTCCTGCATCGCGTCCACCGACACCAGGCTGTTCGTGCCGCCCGACGCACTCAGCGCTGGCAGCGCGCCGCCGGCCGTCTGCATCATGGGAAAGTAGCCGGTGACGCCGAAGTTGGCGCTGACGCCGTCCACGGAGAAGTAGTTCGCATCGGTGCGCTGGCCGTTCACGCTGAACTGTCCCTGCTCGCTGAACGTCGTCGGCGTCACGACAGTGCCCGGCGTCAGCATGATCAAGGTCTGGAAGCTCCGGCCGTTGAGCGGAAGGTTGTCGACGAACGCGCGGTCGATCACGGTGCTGACCGTACCCGACCTGGTATCCACGATCGGTGCGCCAGCTTCCACGGTGATGGTCTCGGACACGTCGCCAAGCGACATGTCCACGTCGATCGTGAGCGCATCCTGGACGTGAAGCGTCACGTCGGGTTTGATCAACGTTCGAAAACCCTGCTTCTCGACTTCGATCCGATACGGGCCGGGAGGGAGATTGGTGAGGAGGTAGTGACCCGAGTCGTTCGTCGTCGTCTCGTGACGAACACGTGTGTCGGTGTTGATGGCCGCGATCGTGGCGCTGACGATGACGGCGTTGGAGGGATCGGTGACGCGGCCCGCGAGAGAAGCGTGTGTGGACTGGGCGAGAACAGTGGATGCGGATGATAGCAACAGGAACAACGCAATCGCCTGGCTCATGAGCACCTCGAGCCTCAACCGCTTCAGCGCCAACAGCACCTAAAGCACGTTGTGATTTGACAACGGTTTCCTCTATCTGTCTCCCCATACTTAGGTATAGATCGCCAGGTCCAATAGATTCGCGTTCGGGGCTATTGGCGCTAGAGCGGGCGCTGACCGGGCGTGTCCAGAGGTGTCCGCGGATGCGCAGCTTGGTTCGTGCAGTGACAGGCGTCGAGGCGGGAGGGTTCTCCTCGTGCGGCCGTTCGTTGGGTGCGGAAGGCACCATCCTTGCCCTGACCCGAGAGATGGCGGCCAGCCATCGAGGAGTGGTCATGGAGAACGAGCACAACACATTGCCGCAGGTTCCCGTCAGCAACTGGACCCTGGCAACAGGAACGCGCCCAGGCGAGCGTCACGTCTATCGGAGCGACCGACGGGACGAGTTGCCTCCCCCGGAAAGCCGCCGTGGCTGAAGGTGAGTCAGCGATCCAAGGCCGCTCGTACGCTTTCGAGCAGGACTTCGTCATCGAAGGGCTTGGCGAGAAACTCCACAGCCCCTGATCGCAGCGCCTGCATGCGCAGGTGCTCGTCGCCGTGCGCGGTGATGAAGATGATCGGAATGTCGATGTTGTCGGCCTTGAGTCGGGTCTGCAGGTCGAGACCTGACATCCCTGGCATGCGAATGTCGGCGATGAGGCAGCCCGTGTGCTGATGTTCGCCAGAGTCGAGGAATTCTTCGGCCGACGCAAAGGCGAGTGCCGGAAATCCCGCCTCTTTCAGCAATCCCTTGAGGGCATCGAGCATCGCCTCGTCGTCGTCCACGATGGCCACGAATCTGGAATTGCCCTGGATAGCCATGGCGTCAATATATCAGTGGTCTCGGCGGCACGCGCAATCATCCATTGGTATGACGCGTCTTACCTTTTGTGGTGATGAGAAAAACATCGCAGTGGCGGGCGAATTGGAGACGAGCGCGGCGAGGCTACTGAGACGAGGAGTGAAGGGCGGATCGCGCTCGGCGATCAGCGATCCAAGGCCGCTCGAACGCTCTCGATCAGGACTTCGTCATCGAACGGCTTGGCGAGAAACTGAACAGCACCTGATCGCAGCGCCTGCATGCGCATGTGCTCGTCGCCGTGCGCGGTGATGAAGATGACCGGAATGTCGATGTTGTCGGCCTTGAGTCGGGCCTGCAGGTCGAGACCTGACATCCCTGGCATGCGAATGTCGGCGATGAGGCAGCCCGTGTGTTGTTGTTCGCCCGAGTCGAGGAATTCTTCGGCCGACGCAAAGGCGCGTGCCGGAAATCTCACCTCTTTCAGCAATCCTTTGAGGGCATCGAGCATCGCCTCGTCGTCGTCGACGATGGCCACGAATCTGGAATTGCCCTGGATAGCCATAAAGTCAATATATCAGTGGCGTCGGCGGCACGCGCAATCATCCATTGGTATGCGTACGCATGAACGCTGCGCCAAGGCTTCAGAACGACGACGGCACGGCAACATCGGATTCGTCGGGGTCGAACGCCGCTTCCGGGTGCCTCTGTCGCGAGATGCCGAGCCGCTTCATTTTGTTGATCAGTGTGGTCCGGTGCAATCCGAGTTTGGCGGCCGCCCCGTGAGTGCCGCCGACCTTCCACCCCGCCGATTGCAGCGTGTTGAGAATCAACGTGCGCTCGGAATCCTTCAACGTCGTCCCCGAACTTGGAGGCGTGACCTGGGGCTGGGGTAGCTGCGTATCTGGTGCGGGCAGCGGATTCGGCAGGACGCCATCGTCGGCCAGGATGACGGCTCGTTCGATCAGGTTCTGCAGCTCGCGAATGTTCCCCGGCCAGTCGAAGGCCATGAGCGCCGACATCGTCTCCATCGGGACCACGTCGATGCGCCTGTTCATGCGCCGCGAGAATTTGTCGATGAAGTGCTTCACCAGGGAGGGAATGTCGTCCCGACGCTCACGCAGGGGTGGCACCGAGATCGGGAACACGTTGAGGCGGTAGTAGAGATCGGCCCGAAACTCGGTCCGCTTGACCATCGCGTCCAAGTCTCGGTTGGTGGCCGCCACCAGGCGTACGTCGACATGATGGGTGTGGGTGCCGCCAAGCCGTTCGAACTCCTGCTCCTGAAGGACGCGCAGCAGTTTCGGCTGCAGTTGCGGTGGGATGTCGCCGACTTCATCGAGGAAGAGCGTCCCTTTGTGGGCGAGCTCGAACCGTCCAATCTTTTGCGCGATCGCCCCGGTGAACGCGCCTTTCTCGTGGCCGAACAGCTCGCTCTCCAGCAGGTCGAGCGGGATGGCCGCGCAATTCAGCTTGACGAACGCGCGCCCGCACCGGGCGCTGAGGGAATGAATGGCTCGAGCGATGAGCTCTTTTCCGGTTCCGGTTTCACCGTGAACCAGAACGGTGGAATCCGTCGACGCGACGCGTTCTACCAGCGCCAGGGCGGCCTCGAGCGCTGGGCTCTTGCCGATGACTTGCTCAAATCGAAGCTCGTCGTTACGTGCAGTACCGTCCGCAGGTCTTTCGAAAGCTTCCACAGCGACCTCCTCTGGCCGCAGGCGCTCCATTCGAAGTCAACGGTCTACCGCTGCTCGCACATTCTCCAGCAGGGCAGCGTTGTCGAACGGCTTTGCCAGAAATTCTGCAGCGCCGCAACGCAACGCCTGCATACGCAAACGCTCGTCGCCGTGGGCAGTAATGAAGATGATCGGAATGGTGATCCCGTCGCTGTTCAGCTTCGCCTGCAGGTCGAGCCCAGACATCCCGGGCATGCGGATATCCGCGATCAGACAGGCGGAGTCGTGCTGCTGGCCCGATTGGAGGAATTCCTCGGCCGACGCGAACGCGCGTGCCGGAAACCCCGCCTCTTTCAGAAGGCCGCGCAGAGCATCGCGCATCAAATCGTCGTCGTCCACGATCGCGATCATGTGGGAATTCCTCTCGCTGGCCATGGGTCGAAGTATCTACAGGCTGGCGAGCGGCCGCAATCATCTCTTGGTATGAGGAGCCCCATACCCGTCGGTGCCTGTTGAGTGGCCGTTGAAGCGACTTACTTCCCGGAACGCTCGAGTGTCGTTGCCATCCTGACCAGATCGGCGAGCGAGTCGGCCTGCATCTTCCGCATCACATGGCCGCGATGGATCTTCACAGTGATTTCGCTGGTTCCAAGCTCTGACGCAACCTGCTTGTTGAGCAGACCAGAGACCACGAGACCCATCACTTCGCGCTCGCGGGCGGTCAACGTCTCGTATCGTCGTTGCAGGGTCGAGACCTCCTGCTGCTGCTGCCGGCTGATCTGATCGCGATCGAGCGCTTGATAAATCGCATCCAGCAGGTCCTGATCCTTGAATGGCTTGGTGAGAAATTCCACCGCGCCGGACTTCATGGCTTTCACGCTCATTGGAATGTCGCCGTAGCCGGTGATGAAGATAATCGGAGTCGACACGCCGGCAGCCGCGAGCTCGCGCTGAACGTCGAGACCGTTCATCCCCGGAAGACGGACGTCCAGCACAAGGCAGCTCGGTCCTTCGGGACGGCCGCGGTGCAGGAACTCCTGCGCGCTGGCGAACGCCTCGGAACCCAAGCCGACTGATTTCAGCAAGCCTGCGATCGACGCGCGCATGTTGGCATCGTCATCGATGATAAAGACCGTGGCGGCGCTCGCCGACTGTGCCATGAAGCTGACCTCGATGATCGGACCAGCATAGCGCAGAAAAAAGACCTGATGAGGTGTTCGCTCGCTGACGGGCTGTCCACATGCGGACGCGCGGTCATCTGATTCGCGCGTTCGTGAGCAACTGTGGCCGGCGCTGATGGTCGCTATAACCCGCCCGATTCAAAGTGTTTGTGCGGGAAGCGAGGACGCCACACAGAAGTGGAACGCCTCGTGCTCTCTCATCGACCCAGGACGGGACAAGAGCCATGAATGCAGATCTTGTGATCGATCGGGGGGATGTGGAATTGGCGGCACACGAGGATCGTCCGTGGAATGTGCGTCACCTGGGACCAACATCAAGCAATCCGTCTGCGGCCGATGCTTCCACGGCGCTGCGGACGATCGAGAAGCAGCTGGCCGTTGAGGAGCGACATCGCGGGGACGCCCGCGGACGGTCCGAGCGCGTCGAGGCGCGCGTGCGTGCCATGGCGGACAAGGGAGAAGTGCTGGCGCGCGGCCGGATGGTGGGGCAGTCGGATGCCTGGCAACGCGTACTCAGGCGCGCGCTTCGGGTGGCGTCGACCGATACGACGGTCTTCCTGCAGGGTGAATCAGGCACCGGTAAAGAGGTGGTGGCCCGCTTCATTCATCAGGCCTCACCACGAAACGGTGGCCCATTTGTCGCCATCAACTGCGCCGCGTTACCGGAGCAGCTGCTCGAATCGGAGCTGTTCGGGTACGAGCGCGGGGCGTTCACTGGTGCGCATCAGGCCAAGGCGGGGCACATCGAGCTGGCTGCGCGCGGCGTGCTGTTCCTCGACGAAGTCAGCGAGATGAGTTTGATCGCGCAGGCCAAGTTTCTGCGATTCCTGCAGGAGCGCGAATTCCATCGCCTCGGCGGGACGCGCATGCAGAAAGCCAACGTGCGCGTGATCGCGGCCAGCAATCGAGACTTGCGCCAGGCGGTGGAGCGTGGGACGTTTCGAGAGGATCTCTTCTATCGTCTGCAAGTCTTCGAGATCCACCTGCCGACACTCCGGGAACGCATCAACGATATCCCCTTACTCGCCGAGTACTTCCTCGCTGAGTTGGCCGAGACGGTCCACGAGCGTCCGTCACGTTTATCCGATGACGCACGCGACGCGTTGATGGCGCACGAGTGGCCGGGCAACATTCGCGAGCTGCGTAATGTGCTCGAGGCCGCCGCAATTCTCGCCGACGAAGGCGTCATCGAGCCGCGGCATCTGTCGCTGCGGTCCAAGACAGCGGAGCCGGCCTCGCCGCACGACCTTGCCGCGATGGAGCGCAGGGCGATCGAAAGCGCGCTGCAGCGTACGGATTGGAACAAAGCGAAGACGGCAAGACTCCTGGGGCTCTCGCGGACTCAACTGTACGGACGTTTGCGGCGCTATGGGATCGAGAACCGTGAGCACGATTGACGGTGGGCAGTGTCATTGGTATCGCTCCGAATCCTCGTCTACGCCCATCAGGCGATCTGCGCGGTGAGCGGCCATGACTACTTGCTTCGCCTTGGCGACGCCCGGATCTTTCTCCAGTGTGCCGACTGCGGTCACGAAACACCTGGCTGGCGGATTGACGGCAAGGTCGAGCGCAACTGCGCGTCATGAGGACTGAAGGGTGGCGCCAGTCGTAAAACGCTGAGCTGATCCTGGCGGCTTAAGACAGATACAATCTCGCGTACGCGCGGAATCAGCGATGAGTGCTGCGTTACGCATTCTCTATCTGGAAGACGACGTCACCCACGTGACGTTAGTGCGGGACACACTCGCCAGGGACCAGATTGCCTCGGTCGTGAGCCGTGTCGAGACGGAACCCGAATTCCGCGCGGCGCTGCAACACAGTGGATTCGATCTCATCCTGTCGGATTGCACGGTACCCTCGTTCGACGGCCTGTCGGCATTGAGAATCGCCCGGCAGCAATGTCCGGACGTGCCGTTTATCTTCGTCTCGGAAAGCCTCGGCGAAGAAGTCGCGATTGAAGCGCTCACGATCGGCGCGACCGATTACGTCTTGAAATCCCGGCTGTCTCGGATCGTGCCCTCGGTGCAGCGCGCCCTGCGCGAAGCCAGGGAGAGAGCAGAACTCCGCCGTTCAGAACAGGCCCTGCGACGAAGCGAGTGCTATCTGGCAGAGGGACAGCGGCTCGCGCACACGGGCAGCTGGGCGTTCAACGCCGCCGGTTTCGAGCACTGGTCTCCCGAGTTGTTTGCGATTCATGGCCTCGATCCGGACAGCAAACCGCCGAGCATCCACGAATACATCGCGCTCGTACATCCAGACGATCGGGAGTTCGTCGCGCAGGAAATTCAGACGATGCTGGCGGAGCATCGCGAATTCGACTTCACGAAACGGATCGTGCGTCCCGACGGATCGATTCGTCATGTACGGTGCGTCGGCACGCCGGCGACAAGCGGCGGGATCTCCCGGGGGTTCGTCGGGACAGCGATCGATGTGAC